>WNGK01005655.1_pt1 | contig 19864 bp, 13 predicted proteins | sample 5400601 | NCBI WGS metagenome assembly WNGK01 (sample SAMN13153376, study PRJNA577476) | soil metagenome | isolation source: 60 cm soil or saprolite under Garry oak tree replicate 1 | place: USA:California | collected 2016-06-15
AATGACCGTAATCTTGACTTTCCCATCATATGCAGGATCCTGTACAGCACCAAAGATAATATTCGCTTCGAGATGCGCTGCCTTGCTGATGATGTCAGCCGCCTCATTCACCTCGTATAAAGTCAAGTCAAGGCCACCCGTAATATTGAATAATACACCATGGGCACCGTTAATATCGATATCAAGTAGGGGGCTGGCAATCGCCATACGCGCAGCGTCTACTGCGCGAGACTCGCCGCTAGCCTCTCCGATTGCCATCAATGCCGAGCCAGCCGCCGACATGATAGTTTTCACATCAGCGAAGTCCAGATTGATAAGCCCCGGTACTGTAATCAAATCACTGATACCCTGAATACCCTGGCGCAATACGTCATCTGCCAGACGGAAAGCTTCTTTCAACGGCATTTTCTTGTCAGCTACTTGCAGGAGCCGATCATTGGGTACCGTGATAAGCGTATCAACATGCTGCTTGAGATTGGCGATACCCTCCTCAGCCGCAGTACGGCGCTTGTTTCCCTCAAAAGCAAATGGTTTTGTGACCACACCGACGGTCAAAGCTCCTAACTCGCGCGCAATTTGCGCTACGATCGGACTTGCACCTGTACCAGTCCCGCCTCCCATACCTGCTGTGATAAAGACCATATCGGAGCCTTTTAGCACCTCGTACAGATCTTCGGAGTTCTCCTCCGCAGCCTTTGCCCCAACACTCGGGTTGCCACCGGCACCAAGGCCCCGTGTGAGCTTGTCACCGATGCGGATACGGTGTGGCGTATCTGTCAGTAGCAAGGCCTGGGCATCGGTATTGACGGCAATAAACTCAATGCCCATCATATTGGCCTGAATCATGCGGTTGACTGCATTGCTGCCTCCCCCTCCCACACCGATAACACGGATTTGGGCGAAGCCCTCAACTTGATGATTTCCCATTGGTAGCATTTTGGCCCCCTTTCGTGTTTGTTGTTCGAGTACAAACTATGGCACTAAACAAACAAACAGGTGATGGCAATCCTGACGGGGACAATTTCTATGCCCCCTACAATCAATACTATGGAACAAACGCGCGGAACCAGCGTCCTAAGCGAGATATTACATCTCCTGTCCCCGCCTCTTCCATTTCATCCTCGTCTGTAAGAAACGAGGTATGACGTAAACCCCAAAGCAACAGACCAACCGAAGTGGCATAGGCTGGACGACTTATCGAGTCGGCAAGTCCATGCAAACCGAGTGGTGAACCAAGACGCGCGGGTAAATCGAGAATCTGTCCTGCGGCGTCCAGGATTCCTGGCAACTCAGCGCCACCTCCCGTAAGTATCAGACCGGCTGGCAATAGTCCGTCAAAACCGGATTTCTTGATCTCCTCGTGTACCATTTCAAACAATTCTTCCACTCGTGCTTGAATAATTTCGGCAAGCAACTTACGTGGTACAAGATCATTGCAATCCGGCATGTAATGCGACAGGTCAATCATGTCGTCATCGGAGATAGTTGAGGGATTACAATGGCCATAGGTTACTTTAAGTTCCTCAGCTACACCGAATGGCAGGCGCAAACCGATAGCGATATCGCTGGTAATCAGGTTCCCCCCGATAGGCAACACTATGGTGTGCCAGATTGCCCCATCAGTAAAGACTGCCACATCAGTGGTACCGCCACCGATGTCAACGAGCGCTACACCAAGATCTGTTTCCCCTTCAGCCAGTACAGCCTCACTTGACGCCAATGGCTCAAGGACGAGATCTTCAATCTCAACACGCGCTTTATGAACACACTTAATTAAGTTATGAATAGATGACACTGCACCGGTAATGATGTGTGTCTCTACTTCTAGCCGAAAACCGGACATGCCTATGGGATTCTTGATTCCTTCTTGACCATCTACAACATAACCTCGTGGGATAACGTGAATGACCTCGCGATTCGCGGGAATCGCAATAGCACGAGCGACCTCAATAGCACGGCTAATGTCGTTCTGCATAATATCTCGATGGCTTGGCGAGATGGCTACAAATCCTTTACTATTTTCAGAATCGATGTGACTACCAGCAATGCCAACGTACGCGGTAGTTATATCCTTTCCTGAAAGGCGTTCTGCACGATCCAGCGCCGCTGCAATGGAAGTGACTGTTTCCTCAATGTTCACCACCACCCCGCGACGCAAACCCTGTGAAGGGCAGGTGCCAACGCCAACAATATTCAGCTTCCCGTCGCGATCCAATTCGCCGACAAGAACGCAAATTTTTGTTGTTCCTACGTCGATACCGACTATCACCCGCTCTTGCACGATACACGCTCCCTTGGGCGGTTGTATGGGCATCGTTTGTGATGCCCGCGCACTACGAACTACTTCACTACTGTTTTCTTGGCTAAGATTTCAATGTATATACAGGGCGCAAGCCGAAGCGCAGGTCAATTTTTGCCAGACTGAGTTGTTTTTGCTGCGCCAGGTTAAGAATCTGGTGGAGTTCGGTCAGTCGATTATCCAATGGATTGTTATCATCCGCACCGCCCAGGTAAGCTAACCAGCCATTTGAACTCACGACGATGAATGACCCATGCCCCCCTTGTCCGGGTCCAACATCATAGCTCAGTGTAAATGAGGAAACTCCTGACAAATGCTGAAGATGCGTATTTACCTGCGTAGCAAATGCTATATCGGCTGCGCTCAACAAAGTTCCAGGATGTATCTGCTGTGCCGCTCCTTTGCTCACATCCACAACAGTCATCAAATGATCTATGCCTGTGGTATCAGTGGCGGCCGCGATGACTACTCCCTTGCTATCGACACTGAAAGTTCCCTGTTGTGTCTGCCAGAGTAATACAGGCGTTCTCTCCACTACATTGATAATCACCAGATTTGGCAACTGCTTTGACAGATTTACAGAGTCTACCATGGGTAGAGCCTCAATGCGTGTAGTCAGATCCCCCGCGTCCAATAGAAAAATGTTCTGTCCCTGGATACCCATACGCTGAATATCGTCCACCAGTCTGGTGTTTTGCGTACCCACAATATCGATCTGATGAATCTGGAAATTGGCACTGCTAAGAGCAAAACTTACCCCTACTATAACTATCAAGAACAGAGCAATCATAGTCAGCATTCGTCGCCAGAAACTCCCGCTTCTTGCTCTCTGCCGACCACTACGTAGCGGTATATTCGTAGCAAGAGGTAGTCGTGGTAAAGGACGAATGAGTCGTATCTGGCCTTCAGTTGCTGGTACTCCCGTCTGTGCAAGGGTGCGCTTCACAAATCTGCTTCTGGTACGTAGTTCCACGTTTGCGCTACGTTGATAAGCTGGTCGATCAGCCCAGTGCATTGGCTGCGCGATTTCCTTCGGCATCCTAACGACCCTCCTGCGAGTATTCGCATGGCTCCGAGATATAGTTTGGTCTGCTGCTCTACTCGATCCGCTTCTTCGCCCTTGCTCCTTTCCGTGGCTGACAGGATGAGAAGACGTTCTCGTTCTATAATCGAAAGCAATCTGCTCCTTTAGTTTTTTGTGCTCCATAATTACTTCCCCCATTCGCCTCGCAACTCGACCTCCAACTCCAAATCTATCCTAAACTGCTCGTGAACGCGGTTGCGAGCTTCAACAATCAATGCTACAACGTCGGCTGCATTGGCTCCGCCTACGTTGACAAAAAAGTTAGCGTGGCGTTTCGAAATTTGTGCCTTACCATGTGTCTTACCCTTCAATCCGGCCTGGTCTATCAGACGCCCGGCGTAATCACCTGGTGGATTTTTGAAGACTGAACCTGCGCTCTTCTGTGGCGGCTGTGTCACCTTGCGGTGTCTTTTGTATTCTTCAATGGTAGCGCGTAACTTTTCAGGATCTTCCCCTTGAAGACGAATTCCCAACTGTAAAATGATTTCACTGGGCTCAATCAGACCTCGTGGAGGAACTATTGGATATCCCTGTGTGTCAAAATCAATACGCCGATTGTCACGGAAACGGCTATGCCGGTAACTCAAATCAATTTCGTCGGGCAGGTATCGTCGTATGATTGGAATCGATACTCCATCTTGAGTTGTCGAAGCTCCACGCGCATCCAATACCTCGATCCATTCCAGTACTTCGCTGAGATCGCTGTTGTGCGCTCCCGCGTTTGAGATGACACCTCCACCTAGTGTTCCTGGTATGCCTGGCCCGAACTCTAACCCTCCCCAACCCTGGGCAGCAAGTTCATTCAAAAGGCGAGGCCAACTCACTCCTGCCTCTGCCACCAGAAGAGCTGTGTTATCACCTTGATCTTCAATGGTGTAATTATCGAGTACAATACGCGCAACAATACCTCGCACACCCGCATCAGCAAAAAGGATATTCGTACCGTTACCCACCAGTAGTAACGGCCATTGCTCCTCGATGCACATGCGCACCAGGTCAATGAGTTCCCTTGACGTTTCGAGTGAAACCCACGCATCGGCAGGCCCACCTACGCCAAAAGTACAATGCCGTGCCATTGGCTCATTGAGGCGAACACGCTCCTGAAAATGTGGTTGTAGTTTTTTATAGATTGTTTCAGCATCGAACGTCATGATGGTTTCCTATGTCCTTTGTAACAACTTTTCAGTTACAGCGTAGATGTCTCCAGCTCCCATTACAATTGCCACATCACCAGAACGCAGTGTATTGCGTAATAATGCTGCCGTATTTTCAACATTCCCACCGTACATAACGCGTTTTTCTGACGACGAAAATGGTGGGCGCTTAACCATTGCTTCAACAAGTTCACGCGCATGTATGGACCCAGTATCATGTTCACGCCCCGGAAAGATGTCCGCTATAATCACGACATTGGCGATATCAAAGGCAGTTAAAAATTGCTCAAAAAAAGTCTTTGTGCGACTATACATGTGCGGTTGATAAACCGCGATAAGTCGCCGTCCTGGAAATCTCCTACGAGCCGCCTCCAGAGTTGCTGTGATCGCCGTTGGATGGTGAGCATAGTCATCAACTAAGATGACATCGTGCGTCGCCCCATTGATCTCTAGCGGACCTTGATAACGAATCTCGAAACGTCTCTCAATGCCGCTAAAATTTTCCAACGTTTGGATAATTACAGCGTCATTTATGCCGATGCAGCGCGCAGCAGTCAGGGCCGCCAGGGCATTCTGAATGTTGTGCACTCCTGGTAACCGCAGATGGATGACCTTATCCGTTGGGAACCCGTTCTCCTCACCTTCCTGGGATCTTACGCGGAAACTTGTCTTTCCTTCTAGCTCTACGTCATATACTGTGTAATCTGACAGTCTTCGTACATCAGCAGGTATACTACCAACTTTTGTCATTTCCGTATTTGAAAGACCATCAACTGCGTACATCAGAATTCGACCTGTCCAATCATTCAGCCGTTCGCGTAATTCGAGGCAGCCAGGACTTTCAGCATTCAGAATGAGAGTTGGTGGGAAAGGCCACTCACTCTGCATATCCATCCCGCGAATAAAATGTTCAAATGATTTTAGGAACGTTGCGTAGTCCGCAAAAAACTCGGGGTGCTCAAACTCGATTGATGTCACGATCACCAACCGAGGATGATAGTTCCAGAAATTGTTATTGAACTCATCGGCTTCATTGACAAAGTATTGGCTTTTCCCTATACGATAATTAGCACCAAAGCCCGGCACGATTGCGCCAATCTCACACGTTGGATCAAGCCCCGCCTCAACAAGTATGAGCGCAAGCATCGCTGTTGTCGTTCCTTTGCCATGGACCCCACTGACCGAGAGCACTAACTTGCCCTGCATCCATTTGCCCATCAACTCTTGCCACGTCATGACCGGCATTCCACTCGTCTTCGCTGCGACTAATTCAGGATTATCAGGATTGAAAGCCACAATTGCGGGAACATAAATCAAAGCATCAGCGTTTGCAAGATGTTTAGCATTATGTCCAATCTCCACAGGCACTCCCTTTTGCAGTAGCATACTCGTCGTAGCTGATGCTGATTGATCACACCCGCTGATCCTGGCACCCTCCTCAAGCGCCATTTGCGCCACTGCCGATATGCCCTGACCGCCGATTCCCATGAAATGCAACCGAGCATCTTTCAATACTTCTACCGATCCATGACTCGAAGAGTAGCCGTGCAACGGCGTTTGGATCGGTTTAGATTGTTCAAATCCTGATTCGTTCATCGTGCAATTTTTACTAGCTCCGCTGTGATCATTTGCGTTGCCTGTGGCTTCGCAAATGATCTTGCGGCTTCTGCCATAGCTTCTAAACGGGTAGAAGATGACAAAATGTATTTCACTCGCTCTACAAGTACCTGCGGCTTCAGATCATGATCCTTGATCACTTCACCCGCTGCCTTACGCTTAAACATCTCCGCGTTTGCCTCTTGCGGAGAACTCCCAATTGCCGGAGGTAAAGGTACCAGAATACTCGGTTTGCCCAGCACTGCCAATTCGCTCAAGGTAGATGCACCTGAACGACAGAGCACCAGGTCTGCTGCCTGCAACGCTAGCGGCATTTCCTCATTCAGGTAGGCTACCAACCGATAACGCCTTCTCAACGGCTCCTCAAGAGGAGCTAATGCACTATTCGACAACTCATGAGTCTCGCTATACAACTCTTTGCCACTGATGTGTAGCACCTGGCAGTGGGCTAGCAGGTCTGGCAGCGCTTCACATACTATTTGATTCAGATGTCTTGCGCCCTGACTGCCACCAGTGACTAGCAATAACGGCTCCAGTTCCTCAAATCCAAGCGTCTTACGCGCTTCCCGTGGTAGCGTCTGGCGTACATCCAGCATAGCCTGACGTATCGGGTTACCCAGCTGCAAAGTCTTTTGTGCTGGGAAATAGGCCAGCGAGTCAGTAAATGCCACCGAGATGCGTGTTGCGAGTGGCGCTACAAGTTTGTTCGAGAGGTTGGGTGGCACATCTTGTTGGTGCATCAATAGCGGCACCCGATTGAGACGCGCTGCCAATCCTACTGGAACAGCTACATATCCTCCGCTTGTAAAAACTACTTGCGGACGAACCTTCCTTACAATGTTGATTGCCTGTATCATACCCATAGGTATACGCATCACTCCTGTTATTGTTTGCCATGAGACATATCTCCGCAGTTTGCCAGCTTTAACGGTAGCTAAGCGAAAGCCTGCCGCAGGCACTATCTCAGTTTCCAACCCATCATCACTTCCCAGAAACACTATCTCTGCCTGGTACTCTTCACGTAACTGTGTTGCTATTGCAAGGGCGGGATATATATGTCCTCCGGTACCTCCGCCAGATACAAGCACTCGCATACCATTCTCGATTAGTATTACTTGTTCAAATTCATTCCTCCAACGTCGCTTCGCGCCTATCTCTCGATCAGGAGGAATGATAGGACTTTTTGAAATCCATTCCTCCAACGTCGCTTCGCGCCTATCTTCCGATCAGGAGGAATGATAGGACTACTGCGTAGATGTGATATATCTGGACCCAACACGCTTTTTGCGCAGCGAGAGAGCTGGCGCTTCCGGTTCCTGAATATAGCGCGAAATGTTGAGTAAGACACCTACGGCAGCCAGTGATACAACAAGCGATGATCCGCCGAAGCTGATAAAAGGTAACGGCACTCCTGTATAAGGAATTGTTCCAGTATTCGCTCCAATATTTATCATTGCCTGTAATACCAACCAGGTTGTGATACCGGTTGCCAGCAGCGCTCCGTATAGATCAGGAGTGCGCCTGGCAAGTCGGAATCCCCGAAAAGCTAAAAAAAGAAAGAGCATTACGATTACAGCGCTGCCAACAAAGCCCAACTCTTCGCCAATGATTGGAAAGATCGAATCGGTATAAGGGAACGGTAGATAGCCAGTCTTTTGACGGCTATTTCCTAACCCTAAGCCGAACCATCCCCCTGACCCCAATGCCAGCAATGCCTGATACAGTTGCAGGTTAATACTTGTAACATCCTTAAAAGGATTCATAAAACCCGCTACACGGTAAAAACGATAACTACTGAACGCTTCTTTTAAAAAAATCAACCCTCCACATGCCATCGCCAGTAAGAACTGTGTAATATTAGCGCCTGCTGTAAAGAACATTGCTGTAGCAAAACCTGCAATAATAATTGCAGTCCCTAAGTCGTTCTCCAGCAACACCAGGCCCAGAACAATGCCTACTAGAATAATGAACGGAACCAAACCATAGAGAAATGTGCCTACCTGGTCTCCTTTACGGGCTAACCAATCGGCGATATAGAGAGCCAGCACTAATTTGGTTAATTCGCTTGGCTCAAACGAAAAGAACGAACCAAGAGATAACCAGCGCGATGCGCCGTACACATTTACACCAAACTTCAGCACAATCACCAGCAACGGCAGGATAATCAACATCCCAACCAGCGAAAAACGCCGCCATTGACGATAATCAACGCGTAACGTAAGTAACATCGCCACTATTCCAAGGATTGTCCACATCAGTTCACGCTGAAAATAGTACGAAGCGTCACCCTGATCGCGCGCCGCTTGAAAAGCACTTGCGCTATAAACGGTTACGATGCCGATACACAATAATATCAATACAATTATCAATAACCAGGCATCTACCTTGCCTGCTACACGGGGCAGATGCATTTCCAGTGTGGCAAGTTTCTTTTGCTCTTCCTCGGTGATGGCCTGTACTGTTGCTGCCCGCTGCTTCATCTCCTGTGCAGCCTTCTCCTGGCGCTCCAGTTGAGAATAATTACTTTGCGATGGCGTTTGCGCGCGCCAATCCGCCGTAAGACCGCTACGTTGATCCAGCATGGCGCGGCTCGTATTCAGACGAGGAAGGCGTTTACGCGATAGTCCAGGACTCATCAATTTTTCTTCAGATGCGAAACGCACATATGATTTCGATGTTTTGCTTCCTCGCGATTTTGTTCCTTGAGCTACTGAACCACGTCTTACTTCTGCAGATTGCAATGCTGGCGAACGCACATAGGAACCTGAAAGTTCGCGTACACTCGACCTTTGCTGTCTTTCCTTATTTGGTTGTCTGCGAACGTCGCGTGTCATAAGTGCTCAGTTCTTTTTTGTTGAGATCCAAGAGGCTATAAGTCCCTTAAAACCCCTGACTTGCAAATTGCCCCGAATTACGTATCTTTTAGACTTGACATAGAACGAATTTTCTAGTACACTTGTTCTTGTAACATAGAACTTTCGCAAGCTTCTGCTCCTTGTACTAATGATACTTAGTCTGCCTGGTCAGGCGGAACAGCGTAATACCACATCAATTGTTGCGCAATCGTCTTCCAGAGCGGGGCCGCCGCAGTACTGCCATAGATTGCCTTTTGAGGACGATCTATTTTCACCAGAATTACAAACTGTGGATTCGAAGCAGGAATAAAACCTGCTACCGAAGCTTCGGTTTGATCAGCAGAAATGCCCTGCGTTGTCGCTGTTCCAGTTTTGGCCGCTATACTGTAACCCGGAACCTGAGCTAGCCTGGCCGAACCGAACTGTGCTGCCTGGGTGAGCATCCCTGTCAACAATTGCGCACTTTGGATGCTAATCACACGCCGCTCAATTCTTGGTTGAGTTGTCACTACCTTCCTGTTAGCATTTATCTTTGAGACCAGGTAGGGGTACATCATCACGCCTCCATTTGCGACCGCTTCGTAGGCCATTGCAACTTGTATTGGCGTTGCCCGAATACTTTGTCCAAAAGCCTGGCGTGTCAGATCACTTATTGTCCAGTTCTGATTGTTTGGCGACAGGTAAACCCCTGCCTCTTCTGGTCCGTCAATATTTGTAGGCTGGCCAAACCCGAAACGCGACAGGTAGGGATAGTATCGATTAGCGCCGAGAATATCGTGTGCTACATGCGCCGCTCCCACATTGGCAGAGTGTATCAATACCTGTGTCATTGATTCTGTACCGTACGACTTATATTGCCAATTGCAAACTACAGGCGCATCAGTAAATGTCATACATCCGGTATCGTTGAGTGTCGTATCGGGGGTAATTAACCCCTGATCAAGCGCCGCAGCCATAGTGACCAACTTCATTGTTGAACCAGGTTCATATCCACAGTACAACGCCGGATTGAAGTACACATCTTCGCTTCCGAGGCATCCCTGCTGTGTAGCATACTGGCCATAATGATTCGGATCGAATGTTGGTTCACCAGCCATTGCTACTACCGCACCGGTATGAGCATTAATGACTACCACTGTCCCACTCTCGGCCTGCAAATTCTTAACCGTATCCGCCAGAGCTGCTGATACCATGTACTCGACCGTATTATCGATAGTTAACGTTAGATTAGCTCCATTGACTGGAGGTTGTTCGTTGACTGATCCCACATCCAATGGATTGCCCTGCAAATCCTTTACTGCTGTGAAGCTCCCGGGTTTGCCCTCCAACTGAGCATCATACGTTCCTTCAATCCCATAATTACCATGATTGTCCGCATCATTCTGCGTGACAAAGCCCAAGATTTGTGCAGCTAAACTGCCACCAGGGTAAATGCGCCACGTTCGCGGTTCCAGAAACACATCTGGCAACTGCAATGAACGCAGTTGCTCACTTTGAGATGGGTCGATACCAATTGCAATGCGTGCAGTATATTGTCCACTAGCAAAAGCTTGCTGTAGCTTTTCTACCGATACCTTTGGCAGCACTTGATGTAAGGTAGTAATTAAGGCCTCCAAATCGCTTTGGGCAGCGTCAGAGTGATCCAAAGTGAACTGTAGCGGCTCGACGTAGACATCATCACGCATAACATTCGTTGCCAGCAGCTTACCATTGATGTCATAGATCAGCCCACGTGGCGCATCCAATGTTAAGTTTTTAATGTGCTCATCGTTGGCGCGTTGCGCCAGCTTGTATCCGCTTTGTGATTGGAGTATTTGCCAGTAGTACAGTCTTGCCAGCAATGTAAAGATGCCGAGGCAGACTAGCAAGAAAATGAACATTTGCCGATTACGCGCTCGCCGCAATTGTGCGTTCATCGTCTTACTCACTTCCTCTCAAACATGCTAGCTAACCGACGTTCCTCCTGTAGTAATTATTTGCTATGCCCAATCTGAATTGGTAAGAGATGTGGTACAACCACTATAATCACTGCTTTTGAGTCAGCGGGAACCAGACCTAAAGATTTTGCACGAGCAGCAAAATAGCCTGGCGACTCTTCTTGAGCAATGGTATACAACAGATCCTGATTCTCGCGTTGTAGTATGGTTTGTTGCCTATGAAACTGCTGAATTTGTTGATTCGCAGTAACCGCCTGGCCTAACTGAGAGAGATAGAGTACTGCCATTAAGCCGATTAAGAGCACACTACACATGCTTAAAGCTACAGGGCCTATGCGGAAAAAAAACGGATGAAGTTGTCTGCGTCGTTTGGCAGCCAGAATAGGTTGTTTCGGTATTTCTTGACCACCAGATTGCTTTTTCAAGCTATTTTGATCCTTGTTGCGAAACATCATCCCTATTCCCTCATACTAAAAGAGGCAACCGTTATGGCCTATCCAACAATCCAATACACATGTGTGAAACTACTGCCGGCACCGGTTCCAGCTCTCGTGAATGAACACCGATACACCAGGTATTCCGATGCCATGCAGCGGTTTTAAGATATGTAACGCACTACGAGCCAACAACTATTTCAGCGGCCCGCAATTTGGCGCTGCGGGCTCGGGGGTTCTCTAAAACCTCCTGCTTCGTTGGTGTCACTGGCTTTGGTGTAAGTATGCGTAAGCTGGCTTTATGATTACATACGCATACAGGTATGCCAGGTGGGCAAATACAATCCATCGCCTCACGCCGCATAAATCCTTTCACCAGTCGATCCTCCAATGAATGAAAAGAGATAATTACCATTCTTCCCCTATCCCCTCCTCTATCACCTATCTTCTCCCTACGTAGCACTTCCACTATTTGAGGGAGCGCAGCTTCTAGATGCTCCAATTCGGAATTCACTGCGATTCTCAGTGCTTGAAACACTCTCGTCGCAGGATGGATCATGCCAGGCTTATAAGGCACTCCTGCTGAGGCTAACCGCGCTAATTGTGAGGTACGAGTAATCGGGTTACGCGCCCTCTCTCGTACAATTCGCCATGCAACCTGGCGCGATCGTGTCTCATCGCCGTAACGCCAGAAGATATCTGCCAGCTCCTGTTCACTTGCGGTATTAATCAAATCGGTGGCAGTTAGCTCCTGTGACTGGTCAAGGCGCATATCCAGAGGCCCATCGGCGCTGAAAGAGAGTCCTCGTCCCGGATCATCCATTTGATAAGATGAGAATCCCAGGTCTAACAATACGCCATCTACAGAAGACACAAAACCGGCCTCGTCTACAATACGGGCCAGTTCAGCGAAATTCCCGTGCACCAGCACTAATCGCCCATTTTGTACTGCTTCAGCAAAGCGCCTCTTTACCCTCTCCAGGGCCTGCACATCACTATCAATACCCAGTACTCTCCCACCTGGATTAGATCGCTCAAGTATAGCCCCGGCATGTCCTCCACCTCCTAAAGTCCCATCGACATAATGACCGTTAGCTTTTGGCTGAAGAAAGTTTAACACTTCCTCCAGCATTACTGGGATATGCCCTGTTTGCATTTATGATCCAAATCGATACAAACGTCGCTGTGCGCCTATGCTTCGCATTATGCATCGAAAAAAGTATTTTACCTAAAATGGGCTTCCATTACCTTCCTGGTCAAGTTTTGCCTGATATTCTAGCCAGGTTGCTCGATCCCATATCTCAATATGATCGCGTACACCAGCAACAGTTACTTCACTGTCCAGTTCTGCAAAAGAACGCAATCTACCTGGAATAACCAGCCTTCCTTGTCCATCCAGTTCTACCTCGCTAGCACTCGGATAAATCCGCCGTTCAAAATCTCGCAGTTCCTCATTTGTTTTCCCCTCCACCAATTCTGCAGACTTCTCTTCCCAGCGTTGCATTGTATATACTGATAAACACGTTCCCATGCCTTTGCTAATGACTGCGCCTTTCTCCAATTGTCCGCGAAATCTAGCAGGCACCGCCATTCGTCCTTTTGCGTCGATTGTGTGATCGAATTGGCCGAGAAACATATCTACAGGACCTTTAACGAAAGCACCCGCTGACCAGTGCGATTTGCAGGTCACCTTCTCCACTTTAAGAGAAACTTCACCACTACCCCCCACTTCTCCCCACCAGGATTATAACATTATTTTATGCTTTGAGAGAAGGGTGTTATCCACCAATTTTTAACAATTACGTGGATAACTTGTGGATAACGTCTGATTCAAATGATGTGACAAATTGTGTAGTAGCAACGTTTTACTAGTACAGAACTCTGTCAAAGAGGTAGATCCACAAGAATTGTGGCGAAAAATTGTTTGACGGTTTTTAAAAGCATATATTTAATGGGGTGTGGCCAAAAGCATTGTGTGGCTGGTAAGTAGAGTGAGCATATGAGTCAGTGTTTGCGTTGCAGCAAGCTTTGTGAACCCACTGCTGTATTTTGTGATGAATGTCGGTCACTGTTACGATATCAACTTCGACAGAGGCCTTTTTTGTATGCTTCGCAGCATGCAACTTCATCCTCAAGCGACGACCCTCCTACTTTACCTGAACATTTGGGTGTTCAAGGTGATCCACTTGAACGTATTACCAGCCCTTTACCAAGCAACAGAGTAAATGAGCTAGCAGAACCTCCGGCATTAACAGCTCAACCTGACCTTATAGAGCAAGCTGTTACAAGGCTTAATGAAGCCGCGCATCTCATTGAGCAGGAGGAAGATCAGAGTAAGAACGATCGTAAACCTCGTCTTTATTCTCGCGCTTCACGCCTATCGCCGATAGTTGATATTTCAGCCGATATTCGTCGAGAGAGTACTCCTTTACCAAAAATTCCAAGCACAGCAGAAAGCACTAGCAACTCTTCTCTCGTGGACTCTGATTCCGCTTTGCCTGATTACTGGCCCTGGCTTGAAGAAGATGCTGAAGAGAAAGAGAGTGATATATGGGCCAATCGTACAGACCCTCTTATATCTCGTCGTATTCCTACTAGCGCCGAATCGGCGAGTATCGAGGAAGAGGATATGCGGCGCGCTCTGGCGGATGGTATATCAACAGCTCAATTTCCCGTTCCATTTATGCGGCGTCATTCTTCTCGTTTACGTATCGCCTTTATTACCCTTGCGATTTTTGCGCTCATGGCTCTCATAGTCGATGGTATATTACTCAATGTTGCCTTTTATCATCCACACCACGATGTTACTACACCAAACGGATTTCCGACACTGACACTTTCCATCAATGCCGCCTCTCCTGGAAACACGGTGAATTTGATGATCAAGCATTTTTCGCCCTCAACGCGTGTCGTACTGACCCATGATATCCAGGAGCCTATCTTGATCAATGGCAGTTCATCGATCACAACGGATGCCCAGGGAAGCGCCACCTCCCCGTTGGTCATCGATACAACCTGGGGACCAGGCTTCCACTTGATCGTGGCCGAAGACGTCAGATCCCGCTCGACTGCCAGCGCGAACTTGCAAATCACCGGCGAAGGGATCACCCATCCAGCACACCTGCTGATCGACACCACGCCTCTCGACATGGGAGCTGATATCGTGGGAACAAATACGATTCGTTCGTTCACGTTAGCCAATAGTGGGGGTGGCTCGATCAGTTGGTCAGCCAACAGCGACGCGTCTTGGCTCTTGGTCGCACCCAGCCAGGGCATCTTCAGCCAACAGGAAGTGATCTCATTGGCGGTGCAGCGCATCGGGCTCAAGCCAGGCGATTACCACGGCAGTATCACGATCTCCTCGAATGTCAGCCCTCCTCAGCACATCGAGGTGCAGATGACTGTTCGAGCATTACCTCCTAATGCTGGACCCGTTCTGGCTGTCTCGCCAGCGTTGTTGTCCTTTACTGCAACCGATGGTCAGCCGAATAGCATACGACAAACGCTGACTGTCAGCAATCCTGGTTCGCGCCCATTGAATTGGTCACTTGCTCCTGTGCAAGGGCTCACCTGTAACTGGTTACGTGTGACACCCCCGACGGGAACCGTTGCTCCTGGAACCACCGCATCACTGATGGTCAACGTACAGAGTCTATGCCTGTTGCCAGGTATCTATATCGGCACGCTCACGTTTACCGCCAACGGAGCCATCGACAGTTCCCAGGCAGTGAATGTCTCGGTGGTGGTGCAACCACACTGTGGCCTGGTCACCAGTACCGGATTTCTGGCCTTTACCGTAGTAGCTGGACAGAATACCCTGGCCAACCAGTCATTGAGCTTGAATGCTACCGCCAGTTGTGCCGGAACTTCAACCCCCTGGACAAGTTCATCCAAGGCATCCTGGCTATCCATCACCCCTGGGAGTGGACAGTTAAAGGGCACTGTCAGTTCAGTTGTTACTGCCAGTGTCAATGCGGCAGGGCTTGCATCGTCGCAGAAACCCTATTACGCTAATCTCTCATTTGTCTTCGGGCAGAGTACGCTCACGGTGATGGCGCAGTTGACGGTCCAGGCTGCACCTCCGCCCGCGGCACCGATTATGAGCGCCTCTCCACTGAGCCTCAATTTTAGCAACATCCAGGGACAACCCAGCCCCACAGGCCAGGTGGTGACCATCACCAATAATGGCCACAGTCCACTCGGTTGGCATTCGATGGCAAATCAATTGGCCTCTTCCTGGCTTGCTGCTTCACCATCAGGTGGCACCATTGCACCAGGACAAGCTGTCCAGGTCACTATCAACGTGAACACAGCGCCATTGACCCCCGGCAACTATGTGGGACAAATCACGCTCAACGGCATGGATGCAAAAGGGATTCCTGCTCCTGGAAGCCCGCAGACCATTGTGGTGAACCTGGTGATGCAGCCTCCCTGTACCATGTCACCACCCTCTTCGAGCGCACTCTCCTTCAGTGCCGTGCAGGGAGCGGCCTCTACCCCAGCAGCGCAGACCGTCCTGTTCACGGGAACGGGCAGTTGTGCCTGGCCAGTCACCTGGAATACCGGTGTCGCGCCCAAGGCAAGCTGGTTGACTATGTCACCCAGGAAGGGCACGATCCTGGGCACAGGGCAATCTGGCAGTATAGGGGTCGGTGTTAACATGGCAAGTCTGCAAGCAGGGACGTATACCACGCACGTGACGATAGCGGCCAGTGATGCGAGCGGTGTAGCCGTGCAGGGCAGTGCCCAAACCCTCGCGGTGACGCTGACTGTCCTGCCACCCTGTGTGTTGTCACCTCCAACTCCAGCCACGCTGGCTTTCTCGCTTGCACAAGGACAAGCAACCTCGACCACGCAGAATGTGACCTTCGGCGAGACCGGGACATGTTCGCGTCCGGTCAACTGGACGGCGTCGGCAAGTAGCGCATGGCTCGTGCTCCCTACACTATCGGGGACTGATGGCGGCAGCGGCAGTACGTTCGGGGTCAATGTGACGGCTGCCAGTCTGGTACCGGGCACGTATTCTGGGACCATTACGATCACTGCCACCGATAGCACTGGCTCGGCTGTTGGAAGTGGGCAATCCGTGGCTGTCACCCTCACGGTGACAGGCTTCACCATCAGTGGAACCGTGCTTGCCTGCGCAGACCAGACCTGCGCCACGCCACTGCCACTCGCAGAAGCCACGGTGACTGTTACGAGTGGCAGCACCACGGTTGCCACCACGACTGCTGATGCCTCAGGCACCTACAGCATCTCCAACATGGCATTGGGCAGTTATACCATCACTGTTGCAGGCTCTGATGCGAGTAATATGCACTATGTGGGGAGCCTCGCTCTCACGCTGACAGGCAATGCGTTAAACACAACCTTACAGGCCTTCCCCGGGTAATTGATTCAATTTTGTAAAAACTTCAAAAATCCAGAGATAACCTCTTGCAAACTATCTTAAGATGTGCATTAATGTATCAGCATGTATCATGCTTAGCAGCAACTACTTTTTCTATTTTGTAAGCTGAACCATATTTCATTCACAATAGTGCAGTTTAGATTTCTTTTTGATTGATGTTTCAGTAAACCTGAGGAGTCTGAATGGATACCAGGCGCTGCTTGAGATGCCATAAGTTATTACGAGCCAATGCCCCTAGTTGCAGTCTCTGTGGATATGTTTTCTTACAGGAGCCTGTAAGACGCAGTAATAAAGCAACAGATGGATCTCACCACTCAGCAACAGTATCGTTTCCCTCGAATCCTCCTGCCTCACCACATCGTGCAGGTCATTACTCGGGTTTGCATCCTGAAGATCAACCTTACCAATCGAGTTTCATGCCTATACTGCGCCCTTCAGCTATTACACGTCGTTTGGTTGAGCAAGAATCAGATGAGGCTTTGCAACCGATAGTAGTTTCTTCAGCGCCTTCTCAACTGGTACATGAATCGGAACGAGAACCAACGCCGAAGCGCTACGTGGCTTCACCTATTTCATCGCCTTCACCAATGCCACAACGCTACTCAGGTACACTGTCTCAAAAGGCGATTCCAATACCTCTACCTGAAGTTGAGCCCCCTCCGTCTGTTCCGGAATCAACTCTACACGAGCAAATTACAGCGCCATTGCCTGTACCAGTATACGTAGCAGACAAACGCCAACCACGCAGCCGCATTGTACGTATTTTATTCATTTCTGCAATTCTTTCATTTCTATTGGCATCAAGTATATTGGCGTATCTAGTTGTATTTGCGGGAACAGGAGTGCCGGTACACCCAGCAGTAAAAGTTGTTCATACCAGCAGTCAGCAAGGACAATTTACTGCGCCAAAATTGCAATTATCAGCTTCGTACATTGATTTTGGCGCAGTAAGAGTACACAATACTGTTACCCTGACCAATGTTGGGGGTCAGCAAATCAACTGGCAGGCAGGGGTTGATAGCAATAGCTCATGGTTGGTTATTACACCAACCTTTGGTACATTTTCCAAATTGGCGACAGCTACATTAACGGTAAATCGAAGCAATTTGACTCCTCAAGCGTATACTGGTTATATTAATTTCTTCCAGCAGGGAACTTATAAGGCCTCGAGGCTTAAGGTCACGATGAATGTAATCTCCCTGGCTGCTACTGTGACCGTCAGTCCTCCTCCCACCATTCTGACTGTTGGTCCCTCACTCCTACCAGCCATGGTTCTCACAACAAAGGCGCTGACATTCAATGCTATCCAGGGGAAAAATCCGGCACAACAGTCTTCCACTTAATTGGGCGATTACAGGGGATGCAAACGCAAATACCTTACTTTCTATATCCCCAAAGAGTGGAACTGTTGCACCTGGAAGTAGTGTTCCAATCGCCGTTACACCGAATGTTCTTAATTCAACCGCTGGTGTAATCAATGCAACCATTGCCATTCAGGGGGCCCAAGTGAAGAGCCAGCAAGTGGCAGTGAAGATCACTATAAGCAACCAGGCTTTGATCAGTGTTTCCACTGCCAACATATCATGCAACCTTAGTAGTACTACAACCAGTTCCACTCAGTCACTCAACATTACTAATTCAGGATCTGCTACACTCAATTGGACATTTTCTCAATCACTGCCCCCATGGATCTCGGTCGATATCCCAGGTGGCACGCTCCCTCCCGGCTACATTGCGTTTGTCAATGTAGCCTGTAATAACACAGGTTTGCCCGCGAGCAAATACCCCTATACGTATACTCTGGTAGTGAGCGATACAGACGCTCAAACACCAGTCATACCTCAGAATATTCAGGTAACACTCACCGTAACGTAGAAGTTGACGCTCTTTATCCCCTGTGCTACACTCGTAGCAGGTAGAGGCAAGCTTCACCTAACCTATCCTATTTTCTCAAGCCTCTACGATTAAAGATTTGAATTTGGAGGATGGAGCAGTGCCTATTATTACATTTGTGCGTGAGAATAAACAGGTAGAAGTCGCTGAAGGTGATCATGTCCGTTATCCAGCACTTGAGAATGATGTTCCAGTCTATTGTGGTTTGTGGAAATTTGCGAACTGTCATGGCAACGGCCTGTGCGGAACTGATCGCGTTGCAGTCTCTCCCTCAACAAACACGAATGCACTCACCTTGCAAGAAAATTTTTGGTTACGCAAGGATCTCAAAAAGAATCCAAACATGCGTCTTGCATGCCAGGTTCAGGTTTTTGGTGATGTAAGCGTCGATACCCGATGTGATTAAAGCAGTGAGGGCGATCGCAACGGCATGCCAATAGGATCAAGAAGGTCGCCACTACGGCTGAGTTGGCTCAACAACGAAGAAGAGCGTGACGGCGAGTTGGTCATTCCAGTACAATTCCACCCTCCCTTCCGCAGGCTGTAAATATTGCATTGGGAAAAAGCCGCTTGATGCAACTTTTATGGGGGTAGAAGTTGATAGCTGGTAGTAATTGTTGTTGGTATACCATCTGGCAGTCACAATACCAGGCAACTTGGGATGAACACTGTAGGTCAAGAAAATAGTATCGCCGACTTTGAACTGATTAGCTGGAACACGCGGTTGAGCAGTCGCTGGATCAATTTTCGATGCTGTTGCAGCCGAATTAATGATCTGAGAAGCTGGTCCGAAAGTGGGTACAGTCTGAGGAATGGGTAATGTTGCGGACTGTGTTGTTTTGATATCGTCTGGTTTGGCATCACCATATACCTGGTGTAAGAAAGCAAGCTTACCAGTTGCTTTGGCATAGAAACTTGCTCCTGTACAGAGCAAGGAAAATACGATTATCACACTAAGCAACCCGCTGATTGCACGATAGGGAGGGATAATAGCGCGAGGTTTGGTATACATTGCAGGAACATGAATTGGCCCCTCTTCACCTGGAAGAGCGGGCATCATCGGTGCATTTGCATTTCCCGTATGGATGATTGGTAGATTTGATGCGGGTACTTTCAGCGTCTGTTGTGTTACTTCCATTCCACCCTGGTATTGCATTGGTAACATCGAGGAGTGCTGTTGT
>WNGK01002511.1_pt1 | contig 19861 bp, 20 predicted proteins | sample 5400601 | NCBI WGS metagenome assembly WNGK01 (sample SAMN13153376, study PRJNA577476) | soil metagenome | isolation source: 60 cm soil or saprolite under Garry oak tree replicate 1 | place: USA:California | collected 2016-06-15
ATAAGCAGGCGCTCGGGCCTCTGGCAGCAGGCTGGGTTGTCAGTGGCTTTGGCATTGGCCTGACCCTGGGCCGCTTCCTGATCCAACCGATGGCTCAACGCAAGGGGGTCAGCGTGACCACACTCATGTACACTTTGATCGGCGCTGCGATCTTGAGCCTGCTGATCACTTGGCTGATGCCGTTTGGCATTCTAGCTGGTATTGGCTTCTGTCTCCTCGGCCTCAGCTTAGCCCCCATTTATCCACTAACCGTCGCTCTTGTACCCAAACTCGTGCCAGAGCGCCTCGTCCCCAGCGCAATAGGTGTGCTGGTGAGTGTGAGCATCAGCGGTCTCTCTGTCTTGCCCTGGCTTGCGGGAGTTCTGGCTCAGTTTCAAGGCATCTGGACGCTCATGCCTTATCTGCTTCTCCTCGTCCTCATTCTGCTTGCCTTCTGGAGCTATCTGGCGCGGCCAGTGAGCGCATCTGAAGCTGCACAGAAAGAACTGACCGTCGCCCAAAGGTTGGATTCCTAGATGGTACATGTGAGAATTCCGGGAACCAAGAATTAAGTCAAACGACACAAACACTCCTTTAGTATCTCTCTGTTCCTCCCGTAAAGAAGATAGAACAATACCCCAAACACTCCTTTAGTATCTCCCTGTTCCTACCGTAGAGAAGATATACTCCTTGTATAGAAGATACACGACTTGTACATGAAGCAAGTGGCACAGACGGTTCTGACCGGCCACATCAGGGACAGGGTTATGTCAAACGAAATCAACTCGGAAATTGATCCAGGTCAACCCACGGTCTATCAGATCAGAATCAAGGGCCAACTGGGTCGTCAATGGACAGACTGGTTTGAGGGCCTGACCCTCACGGCTCTCGACAACGGCGAGACGCTCCTGACCGGCTCGGTGGTCGATCAGGCCGCGCTGCATGGATTACTCAGAAAAGTGCGTGATTTAGGCATGCCATTGCTCTCGGTCATTCGCGTTACACCCGGCCAGGCGGATGCGTCAGATGTCAATGAAACTCATCACTATCGTTCAAAAAAAACCAGGTATGCGATGGCTCAAGAACACATCGCAGGAGAACTTGAAGAAGGAGAAGACTGATGACACAAACGAAAACACCTACCAACGAGAAGGAGACAAAGATGACCACCTCACCCATAAGCATGCAGCAACGACCAATGGAGGAAGACATGAACCCGAACAGAAGAACCGCCGTGCTCGTGGGAGCGCTGTTTCTCATTTCGACCGCGACCTTCATCCTCAGCAATGCGCTGATCACACCGCTGCTGGGCTCCCCCAACTTCCTGGCCGCTGTCGCCGACCACTCGCAGCTCATGATCGCGGCGACGCTGATAGGGCTCATCGAAGGGACCGCCACCGTCGGCATCGCGCTCGCGCTGTATCCGATCCTGAAACGGCAGCATCCGGCGCTCGCTCTTGGCTACGCGGGCATGAGGATTGCGGAACTCGCCATCGCTGCCGTCGGTTTTGGTCTCGGTGGGCTCTTGCTGGTGACCCTGAGTGCAACGGCCGCAAACGGGGCGACTAGTGAAACGCTCGGCACCCTTCTCGTCGCGCTGCGCCACTGGACACTGATGCTCGTCTACCTCTACACCGCTATCGGCGGCTTGATGCTTAGCTACATGCTGCTCAGGACCAGGCTCGTTCCCCGAGGGCTGTCGGTGCTCGGTCTCATCGGCTACGCGGCGTTGCTGCTGGCAGCGGTGCTGGACATGCTGGGCCTCATCGACACGGTGGCTGGCCTGGGACTGGTCGGGCTCGTTCCCGGAGGCCTGTTCGAACTCCTCCTGCCGATCTGGCTCTTCGCGAGGGGATTCAAGTTGACCGCCAGTGACAGCATGCGCGTCGCGCTCGTTAGCGGCTAAGCCCGCAATGCAAGGCCCGCGTCAATGACCTTATATGAAAGGATCGCATCATGCCAACAGTGAATAGCAGTATGCAAGGGAAGATCTGCGTGGTGACCGGCGCCAATTCAGGTATCGGGAAAGCAACTGCGCTGGAGCTGGCACAGATGAGTGCAACCGTCGTGATGGTCTGCCGGGACCGTGCCAGAGGCGAGGAAGCCAGGAGCGAGATCACCACGAAAAGCAGGAATAACGCTGTTGATCTCCTGCAAGCAGACCTGTCATCGCAACAGTCCATACGACAACTTGTCGAGCATTTTAAGCAGCGCTATACGCACCTGCATGTGCTCATCAACAATGCGGGAGCGGCCTTCACCGGGCGGCGAGAAACCGTGGATGGATTGGAGATGACATTCGCCGTGAACTATCTGGCGCCTTTCCTGCTGACAAATTTGCTGCTCGATGTGCTCAAAGCCAGCGCGCCAGCACGGATTGTCAATGTCAGTTCTGCTTCACATAAATCAGGCTACATTCAGATGGATGATTTGCAAGGAGAGAAACACAACAGGTCCATGCGTGCCTATCCTCAATCCAAGCTCGCCATTGTACTGTTCACCTACGAACTTGCGCGCAGACTGCAGGGAACGGGCGTGACTGCCAACTGTCTCGACCCTGGCTTCGTGGCAACGAATATCGGACAGACAGGTGCAAGCCTCCCCGTTCGCCTACTGATCAAGTTGATCGGGAGCTTTGGCACAAGCCCCGAAAAGGGGGCGAAAACATCGATCTACCTGGCCTCCTCACCCGAGGTGGAAGGCGTCACAGGCAAATACTTTGTGAAGAGCCTTCCCAAGCGGTCAGCTGCAATCTCCTATGATGAGTCGCTCCAGCGACAATTGTGGGAGCAGAGCGCAAAACTGGTGAACTTGTAGATTCCCCTGCTCATCTTCAGGGCCGCAGTGGATCAGTTTGCTTGCTGGTACCCGACCCGATCGCGGCGCGTGTCCAGCAGGCAGTCGCTCTCACCACAGGCGTTTGATGTAAGAAAGCAGGTATGCGATGGCTCAAGAAAACATCGCAGGAGAACTGGAGCCCTCCTCCCCAAAACAGTAGCAGCTTAACCAATTCCATGCTACTATTCATAGCAGAAAACAAAGGAAACGAAGGCGTTTCAAGCACCCTCCAGGGAAGGAAGAAAAAAACCATGGTAAATAAAATTCACCCACATCCCTCGAAGCACGCGCCAGGCCAGACCGTCTACGAACGCTACCTGCGCACTGAGGAACTACTCTCTTTACAGAAACCAGAAAACGAACTGGTACATCATGACGAGCTACAATTTCAGGTAGTACACCAGGTCTTTGAACTGTGGTGGAAAGAGACAACCTTTGAGTTACACAGCATCCGCGCCCTGCTGCAACAATTCAACCTGCCACCTGCCATACGTCTCCTCCAGCGCGTCATCCGCACCCAGTTTGTCCTGCTCGAAAATCTACGCATGCTGGAAACCATGTCCCCCTGGGATTTTCACGAGTTCCGCAAGGTCCTCGCCGACGGAGCCGGCACCGACTCACCCGGATTCCACGCCTTGATGACCCTCTCTCCCCTGCTCTGGGGCGACTTTTCCAGGCTGCTTGAACACGAGCACGTCTCTCTGCCCGACATCTACATCCACGCCGACCGCTACCCGCTGCTCATGGCTTTCGCCGAAGGTCTCATCGACTATGACGAAGTCTTTCAAATCTTCCGCTCCCAGCATTTCAAGCTGGCCCAGCGCATGATCGGCCCCGGCTCCATCGGCACAGGCGGCACCCCCATGGAATTGCTCGAACGCACCCTCAAAGACGTCTTCTACCCCGAACTATGGGAAGTACGCAACCAGCTCACCACAATCGCTGACGAACAGGGCCTTAAATAAAGGCACAAAAAATCACCGGGTGCTCTCCTACCCGGTGATACTCTGTATCTCTACCAAAATAGCCTTTCAAACATGACCCGAAAAAGGATATGGGCTGTGACGCTTCATGAAGTCAAGGACGCATGTTTTCATTAATGATGATTGATCAGATACGCCGCAACAATCACCAGTATAATAACGACGACCACAGCAATCAAAAAATACGTGTTCCTCCGCCCCAAAACTATGTTGCGTGGTCCCGTCGCCGCCACCTTCTTCACCACTTGCCTGCGTTCCTCAACGCGCCTCTTCCTTTTCTCCAATCGCTTCTGCCTCTGATCTTGCGCAGTAGAACCCTGTCCCGGTCCCGTACCGAGATGCTGCATCCTGCGACGCATATCGCGGTTGTAGCTCTCGGCCTGCTGTTGCTGGGGATTCGTCGCGGTTATCTCCTTGGGCTGCGTGGATCTCGCCCCGGGAACAGCCGTCCCCCCAACGCGTGCCTGGCTGCTTTTCACACTCTGCTTGCCCTTATTTGATGGTGTACTATCTTTAGGAGTGACCATCATATCATTACCAGCCGCTCCCGTAGTTGTTTTTTGGGCTTCAACCGGCTTAGGAGAGCCAGCCTTCCTCTTCGTCTCTGGTCTGTGCGACCCTTGTTTGTTCACCTTCGTCATGCTTGCCTCCTTTTCTGCGGGAATATCGTTAGCTATTGGAGAGCAAATCGAGCCGGCCATTCACTGGATTCAACTTTGCATCATTGCTCTGTCTTTTCCAGGAATGCCCGCGCGATCCGTGCAGCTTCCTCTTTATCATCGGGCGAAAGTACACCGTCAATAACCAGGCCAAGGAGATGATCTTTAATTGGGCGCAGCCAGGGACCGGGGCTGCGGTTAAAAAGTGCCATCAATTCATTCCCATCAAGCGGGCTCTTCAATGGCACACGCTCCGCCTCTTCTTTGAGTCGCTGGCAGCGCTCTGCAAGTTCTGTCACGCGAGCAGCAGCTCGCGAGACTTTATCTGCTCGATAACTCGTAATATCCGCGCGGGAAAGATCAAGTAAATCGGGCAAAATCTCGCCACTGTCCAGCATGAGACGCCGTACCGCACCATCAGTCCACTCGCTGGTATAAGCGTTTGCGCGCATGTGTAAACGCACTATCTTCGAGACATTTTCAATAAATTCACGATCAAAATGCAGGCGCTTGAGAATGTCCCTCGCCATGTAAGCCCCCACATCCTCGTGCCCAAAAAAATGTATTTTGTTGTCTTCGATACTCTTCGTGCGCGGCTTGGCGATATCGTGCAGCAGTGCGCTCCACCGCGTCGTTAATCGCGGAGAGGATCGTTCCACCACGCGCAGCACGTGTGCATAGACATCCTTGGAAGAAACTGCCCGTGTCAACTGCTGGCTCACACCGCGTAGCTCCAGTACCTCTGGCACAATCCACTCCATCAGGCCCAGCTCCGCCAGCAGGTCTAGCCCCTTTGCCGGGTGCGGAGAGACGAGCAGCTTATTCATCTCATCGCGAATACGTTCGCGGCTGATCTTCTGCAGTTTTGGCGCCTGGCGTAAAATCGAACGTCTCGTCTGGGGCTCAATGGTAAAGTCAAGCTGCGCCGCAAAACGCACCGCTCTCAGCAAACGCAGCGGATCTTCATCAAAACGTTTATCTGGCTCGTTGCCAACCGCCCGTAAAATATGCGTCTCCAGGTCTTGCCGCCCCCCGAAGAGGTCGATGATGTGCCCATTGAGAGGATCACGCGCCAGCGCATTGATAGTAAAGTCGCGTCTGAGCAGGTCATCTTCTAAACGCGTGCCAAAGCAAACTTCTGGCTTGCGCGACTCCGGGTTATAGCGCTCGGTGCGAAACGTTGTAATCTCGATAATATCACTCCCATAATGCAGGCGCACAGTGCCAAAACGCTCCCCCACCAGGACTATCGCGCTTGGACGCGTCGGCGCCACCAGGCGTTTGATCTCATCCGGTTGCGCATCAGTAGCCAGGTCCGCGTCGTTCGATTGCTCCCGATGCAGCAACACATCCCGCACCGTTCCACCTACCATATAGAGTTGTTTATGCTGCGCACGAAAAGCTTCGGCCAGCGTCATAATGATATCTAACATGTGAAACTTATATATCCGCTTCAGGCACAATATAATGCATCATACCCCGGCTTATCCTATTTGGTAATGGCCGTATTGTACCATGTTCAAGCCACGCATTAAAGTAGGGGCCACAATCAAGCCAAAATCCTCCAAAATGGTACCTTTGTTCTAATTTTAATCAAAAACCCTTGACTTAGAACAAAGTTTCTAGTAAGATTAATGAAAACCTGTTCTACCTGAACCTGGAACGGAGGTATAGCCATGGGATCGACGCAGGCAAGAAAACAGCCTAAATACGCCGAAGAATATGACGTCGGTGACGATGATCACCTGTATTCAACACCCAACCCTAGTAGTGCACGCAAATACCGGCAGCCAATTGAACATGACACCCTCGACGATCCTCTGCTACAGAGGGGCGCCATCTCGCGCCGTCGCTCCCATGCGCTCACAACCGCCAATGGAGCATCCTCAAGAGCGATCGCCAGGCCCCCAACAGAGGAGCGCCTGGTGCACCGCCGTTTCCCCCTTGTAGCCATTCTCTTAGGGATGGTCGTCATGGCGCTCCTTGCCGTCGCCCTGAGTTCTCTTACCTCGTGGTGGCGCATCCATCAGGACGACGCGCAGTACGGTCGCCCTCGTACCTTCCAGCTCGATGCAGTGGTTGGCCACAACGACAGCGCGGCCAATCCAACCCATTTTATCTTTATCAACCTCAACCGCCACATAGACATAATCGAACTACCTGGGGGTGATACAGCGCACGCTCGAATTTATCCAGGCCCCGTCTTATTTGGTGACGGCCAGGACCTCACTCCCGTTACTGGCGAAATCCGTGATGTCAACGGCGACGGTAAACCCGACATCATTGTACACATTCAGGATCAGCAACTCGTGTTTATAAATGATGGTACTCAGTTCCGTCCCCTCCGTTCGGGTGAACATGTTAATGTATAACGTCATAGTGTATAATACTATCATACCGAACAGTCCTTTCAGAAATTGATAGGCAACGAAAGTAGGTAGGTACACAATGAAGAACTTTAAATATTAGCCGGGGGATATGCCACATCATCGCCCCTGCTGGAGCGCGTGGCATATCCCCCCACAAAAAATGTTAGGGCGGGAGACTTGCCCCCATAAGCGCGAACTTAAGGAGCCTGGGGGCGACCGCAAGGGATCGCCCCTACTATACACGGGCTTGCCAAGCCGACTCGTGGTATAGTAGGGGCGATCCCTTGCGGTCGCCCTTGAGGGGCGCTTATGGGGGCTGCCCACCACGCAGCTCCTCATACCCAACACACTATGGCAGTTACCAACATCGATAGCATACATCTCCCCTATTTCCCGCCCCTTTGTGATACTATTGAATTGTTAACCTTTGCAATTCACTCCAATCCCAACGGCTCAGCATAGCGTGAACATGCGAATAACACTCGATAAAATATCCTAAAAGGATTCAAAAAATGGCAAATACAATCAACCTTCAAGAATATTTCGAAACCCCTCTATCTCGACGCAGCGCCCTACGTCAACTTGGCGCACTTGCAGGCGTCAGCCTGGCATTAAATGCATGCAACACGCCCCCTTCAACAAACCCGGTACAGGGGCCAACCGCGTCAGGCCCCGGCAGTATAGATTCAATCAAACACATTGTGTTTGCCTGCCAGGAAAACCGCACCTTCGATAACTATTTCGGCTACTACCCCAAAGCTGGAAAATTCGGCGTACCAGCCGGCTACACGCAGCCAGATGGTAAGGGAGGCACGGTCACCCCCTATCACTTTCGATTGCATGACACCAGTGACATTCACCATGACTGGCAGACCATTCATGATGAATGGAACAACGGGAAAATGGATGGGTTTTTTACTGCCGATGGCAAAAGTTCTCTCGGCTATTACAACGGCTCCGACATCCCTTACTATTACGCCCTGGCAGATTCCTTCACCCTCTGTGGCAACTACTTCAGTTATCAACTCGGTCCCACCCTACCGAACCGTATTGCACTGTGGACTGGCACTACCGGAGGCTTCACCAGGAATCACAGAATACCACGTGGCATCCTGACATGGCCCACCATTATAGACCTGCTGGACGACCACAACATCAGTTGGAAGTGTTACAACCTGGGTACTGGCATGGGAAGCACACCCGAAGTAGAGTTTATCAACGCGCTGCCCTTTTTTAAACGTTGGTTTAAGGACAAGAGGTTGTACTATCGCGAAACAGATTATTACAATGATCTCAAAGAGGGAAGCTTGCCGCAAGTAACCTACCTGATTTCAGACGCGTTCAGCAGTGAGCATCCTCCCCTCAACATTGTGTCGGGCGAGAAGAAGATGGCAAAGGTGATCAACGCTCTCATTCAATCCAGCTTGTGGACAAGCTCGGTATTCTTCCTTACGTATGACGAGGGCGGCGGCTTTTTCGACCATGTGCCACCGCCCCAATTCGATGCCTATGGCCCGGGTATGCGTGTGCCAACGCTCGTCATATCCCCCTGGGTGAAACGTGGCTACGTATCAGGGCACCTGTACGAGCATAACTCGCTCATGAAGTTCCTCGAACGTCGTTTTCGCCTGCCAACCCTGGCAAGTGCGAACCACCTCTTCGATAACTCAACACCAGTTGAGAACAACGATGCCGTACTGCCGGGCAAAACATATGGCCCTCCTGCGCCTCCACGCGATCATCTGCAACAGCTTGGCGATTTCTACGAAGTCTTCGATTTCAACCAGGACCCGCGTTATTACCCCAAATTGCCTCTCTAAACGTAAACAGATCATCACATTCGTAGTGACGCGCCCCGCCCAATCCCAAGGTTGACCGCAAGGGTCAACCCTACTATATACGGCGCGATCCACCGCATCGGGCGTGTAGCGGGCGGGGGCGTGCATAGTAGGGTTGACCCTTGCGGTCAACCTTGGAGGGGGAGGCTCTTAAGCCATACAAGCACCACCACATCAAGCCCTTTCCGATCGATGGCCGCATCAAGCACAGCTCGCAATCCCAATGCAGCCGCTTGCCGGCGCAGAGCATCAGCCTGCGATGCAGCACACAGCATCGCAAGCCGTCTTCCCTTTTTTAATACTCGATACAACTCATCAAGCGCCTCAACCACGACGGGAGTGGCTTCCTCGTGATATGGAGGTTCAGTCGCAATCGCATCAAAGGTTTCATCAGGAAATGGTAAGCGACGAGCATCTGCGACGAGATGGCGTGCCCCAAGATGCCCGAGCCCATGTTGCACAACAGGATCCCAATCGGCGCTCACCACCTCATAGTTGCTGGCAAGCGCCTCGATGATCAGTCCCCCGACTCCGGCAAACGGGTCAAGAAAGAGCGCGCCTGGTTCGACAGCGACCAGGTTCACCAGCAAACGAGCGTCAGGGACAGACAATCCACGCCGGCTCAACTCTCCTCCATCGCCACGGTAGCCCGCCACAGGACGTACATCCCCGGCAGAGGTCTCAAGCAAAAAGGTTCGCCGGTCAGGCGCGCCTTCACGCACGACCTCGGGGTCCTCTTCAAAGAGACGATGCCGTCGATACCATCGACGATGCCACTGTAGAGCATCTTTCGCAGCGCCGCGTACGCATTTTTTGTGTCCTACCGGTTCCGAGACAGGTTCCAGCCAATCCACTGCCGCTGTATAGCCTGATCGCGCCAAACGAACGCGAGCCGCCTCGAGATTTTCGGCGGGAAGAAGAATCCAGAAAAGCCCTCCTTGCTCAGAAAGTGGCCCCTTCTCCGAGGCCCGCGCGTGCAGATCCCTCAGTAAAGAAAGGGCCTCAGCAAGCGCAACTGCACGCGCTCTGCTCCGCGCAGGCCACAGATAGAAGATCAAGAGGATCTCATCCACGTGCTTGCCTCAATGCCCTTAGTCCTTCCTCTCCTCATCCTCCGTCAGATCCAGCGCAAGGACGGTCGCCAGGATAAGCAGGTCGTCCTCACCTGGAGCAATGTCCACGCCATACGTCTCGGTGAGCGAGATCCACGCCTTGGAGACGGTGGCCACCACCTGATTCCCCCGCCTGATCGTGTAGTCGTGCTCGAATATGCTCCCCGTCACATGCAGTTCTTCAGAGCCGGCAATGTCAACGCTGTAGCGATCGACGAAGGGACTAAAGATTTTCTTCCGTATCGCAGCAATTTCTTGCCCGTTCCGCGTGACATGATACGTCGGACTCAATGCGACCAACTGCTTCTTGATCGTCGCCAGTTCATTGCCATTCAAATCCCGCACGATTAGCGTGTGGTGGATGCTGAAAACCTTACCGTCGACCTCGATGACCGGTCTCCCAAACTCATCGGTGATCGTCGAATCCTCGCCCAATCTGAAGAACTTCTCGCGAATCACATACCGCATGCAAAACCTCATTTCTCTTATAGCCTTGTACAACTTCTGCCATTGTTATTACGAATAACGAAATGCAAAGTTTGCATAGGGGAAATCATTTACCCATTCATCCATCTAACCTGTACCGTAACCTATCAACGTATACTTCTAGGGAACCGTGTTTGCCTGCTACCGTGGAATAATGATAGCTCTCGTAGCCGCGCCCATTATTTGAGGAGAAGAGGAAGTTCTATGCTCAAAGTATCAGCACGATCAGGTGTTATTGTTGCAATCGCTATAGCCGTCTTGATAATTGATGTGGTCCTTGGTGGCATCCTGGGCGTAGTGCTCGGCGCCAATGCATTCACTCACCCCGGTGCCTCACAAGGCACCAAGGCGCCGCCTACAAAAACCGCCCCCTTACTGACGACGGTAACCATTCCCCCTGCCCAGGATCTCTTCAAGCCCTTTATCCTGACGGTGCTGCCGAACACAACCGTCACCTGGCAAAACAACGATACCGTGGCCCATACCTTCAAGACAACACCGGATCAGAGCAACTTTTTGAACCTGCAGGCATTCTCGCTGAACGTCGCGGCGGGGGGCAGCGTCAAGTTCAAATTGGTAGAACCAGGCCTGTACCACTACTACGACACCGCCATGGCCACCTGGAATACTGCCGATGCTCGTGTTGCAGCTAACAAGGGAACCCCGAATTATCCGCTGACTATGGATGGAGTGATCTGGGTCAAAGGGGCCATCAGCAACCTGCCATCGGCGACTACCGACCGTATCCCTCCTAAACATGATGATTTCGTAACCGAATTCCTCGCTATTACACCAGGCTCGGTTTCATGGCATAACTTCGATACCGACCCACACTTCATTGCACTCGTGCCCGGCTTGTCAACGGCCAGCAACGGTGCTCAAACTGATATCAATCCCCTGGATATTGGCGTGAATCGTATCTCCGGAACAGATGATGTGCCTGGAGGCGATACCATCACCGTCATCTTCAGCAAGCCAGGTCTCTATTACTACTATTGCGTCAACCACGCTCACATCGACGGAGCAACCCACCGTGCCGAGGCATTCAAGACCGCCTCAGAATACCCGATCCCAATGGAGGGCTTTATCCTTGTTTCCGGCAGTTGATACCTCCAGGGCACTGTCCAGAATCCTGCGTTGGGCACCCGTAGCAGGGATAGTTATCCTCCTCTGTATCGGCTTGATCAATGTCTTCGGGGCGCTTACTGGAAAAGCGAGCGCCCCGCCCTCGCATCCTGCACCTCGGTCGACTACGATCTCGCCGTCGCGGATCGCCACCGTCTTCACTTCAGACGGTCTGATCACAGTCACACTCGATGTCAGCCCCAACCATACTGGCACCAACATCTTCACGCTCAACTTGAATGATTCGAGGACGGGCAGAGCTATCACGAATGCCCATATCTCCCTCTTCACTACCATGCTCGATATGAAGATGGCAACCACCTCCATGCCGCTTCATCCCGATGGACAGGGGCATTTCCAGGGCACAGCTGAGCTGTCGATGGGTGGAGATTGGGGACTACGTATGCTGATCCAGACCCCCGACCACAAACTCCACGAGGCCCATATTCACCTGCTGACGCCAGCGTAAGTAATTATACTTTATCTCCTGCCTGTTCCTAAATTCCTGTTCTAAAGAGTTGTGTATACCCATCCTTGTCGTGTTATACTGTTATTGACGGCGCACCGATATGCCAGTGTCCATTATCTGATGATCTGAAAGAGGGTAGGCGTTTAGCGAGATACGAACGGCGGCATCTCACTAGACAAGTTCAACTGGCGAGGAGAAGGTCATGAACTTCGGGAAATTATTAATTCAAGCAATTGCTGTTTTTATTATCATTGTATTCTTTTCTCTTGCTGGAGCAATAACCCCCTCATTTACAAGTTTCAGTAATCTTATAAATGTTCCAACAGAATTTCTTCTCTATCTCGTGTCCGTCTTAGTGTTGACTGCCCTGGGGTACTTCCTGGGCCATGGCATACAGAGTATCAAAAAAAACCTTGAATCACTTGGACTGGCTTACGGTGGTTCTTTCATCATCGGAGGTTTTTTAGCGCTTATGACACTCCTTAATTTTCCCTATTCTGTCAAACTGAATTTGTTTTGGTTAGGAACCGCCTGGTACGATCCGTGGTTATTAATTTTTTTCGTCGGCACACCGATCCTGTTGACATTCGTCGCCGCTTAGAAACGAAGTCAATATCGAAACAGCCGGAGGGGTGGCAACGTCGCAAAGCTCACCTAATGTCATCCTGAGCGCAGCGAAGGATCTGTCGCAAAGACCCTCCGTCTGCTTGCCAAGGGAAAAGCTTCATGTTTACACTGCGCCGCTACACTTCCGCCGACCAGGAAGCGGTCGAACATCTGCATGTGTTTGCTATTCAGCAGACAGGGGCCTATCTGGGGCGTGGTCCCTGGGATGATGATGTCTATGCGATCGAGGAAGTGTATCTCAAGAATCAGGGAGCATTTCTGATTGGGGAATGCGATGGCCTGTTTGTGGCGATGGGCGCTTTGAAGCGCACAAGTCCGCGGCGCGCCGAGATCAAACGCATGCGAGTCCATCCTGAGTATCAGGGGCGCGGCTACGGCCAGCGCATTCTGGATGAGCTCGAAGCCCATGCCCGCGCTCTCGGCTATCAGACCCTGCATCTGGACACCTCCATCCTCCAGCTTCCAGCCCAGAGGCTCTACGAAAAGAACGGCTTCCGCGAAGTCGGCAGAGATACCTCTCAACAGCTTGAGGTGATCCTGTACGAAAAGCAATTAGTATAACTATCTTGCCCCTGGTATCATCGATGTTTGTATTAGGCCTTTTTGGGTGGAGACGCGTGCCGCGTCTAGTCCCATGTCGCTATCCCACTTCCATGGCTCTAACACCAGCCGCGCCCCCCATCTATAGGAGGGCGCGGCCGTAACCCAAAGCATTCAGAAACAACTAGACAAATGTCGTGAACACATCTGTCCGATTGCTGGTATTCTCGTCGTTCGTCTGTACGAAGAAGGGTTCAAATGTCGTACCGATAGAAGTCAAGGCCTCGTAGTCCCCGACGAAGAATCCACCCGCATTAGGTGCATTCATCATGTCGAAGGAACCGGCAATATGCGTCTCATTGCCGAAGCTCGCGCCTTGATCGGTCGACGACGTGAGCCAGTAATCGGTCGGCAGCGTCGTGGTGTTTCCTGCGGCAAGATTGCGGAAGTCGTAGTATGTCACAGCGACCGTGCCCACCGAGTTGACGGCCACTGCGGGCGTGAAGGCAGGTTTGCCAGTAGCGGTGCTGACAGCATCCGGCGCGCTCCAGCTCTTCCCGCCCTTGGGGGACGTGGAGATCACAGCCTGGTTAACGGTTCCGCCCGTGAATCGAGCGTCCTCCCAGACCACGTACAGCTGCCCGCTTTTCGCGTCGATGGCGACCTCGGGAAGACCCTCGCCGGTGCGAATAGGTGCGCCCGTGTTCAGGTCGGTGTCATTCGCGACCTGCTGCGACGAGACAACCGTTGGCTGCGACCAGGTGCTGCCGCCGTCGGACGACGAGATGACGTCGACGCTGAGACCCCGCGGCGTGAAGTTGGGGTTGCCGGTCGTCTGGATCAGCTCGAAGAAGTCGTAGAGGACGCCCGTCTGCCGATCGACCACGACCTGATTGCCGATGGTCTGGCTGTTCTGCCCAGGATCGAAGATCGCCCGGGTGCCCGTCCAGGTCTCGCCGCCGTCAGTGGTCTTGGAGAACCAGGATGGGCCGCGGAACGCGTGGGCATGAAGGGCCGCGTCCGGGCTGTGGCTCGGCGCCACGAGCCGGTCCCACACGACGTACGCGGTGCCGGGGTGGAGCGGGTCGGCGGTGATGGACTCCTTGTCGTTGAAGAAGTGGGTGAACTCGAAGACGGGGCTGGTTCCCTGGTCGGACTTGATCAGGCGACCGTTGCCCCAGGCCTTGCCGCCGTTGCTCGAAGTGACGGTCGCGACGCCGGTGTCGTTGTTGCCGTTGATCGTGCTGTTGGTCGCCAGCAGGCCGACGGCATACGCGGTCCCATCAGGTCCGATGGAGACCCAGGGATCCGAGGCTCGGTTGTACGGCGTCCCGGTGAACGGATCCAAAATAGCCCCGGGGGCGCACCCGCTGAAAGGCAGAGTGCTCTCGCTCCAGGTCGTCCCACCATTGGATGAGGAGCCAGCAACCAGGCCCTGAGCCCCACCGTTGTTCCAACGATCCTGCTGCCAGACACCGATGATGTTCTTTGTGTTGGTAGGATTGACGGAAACCCAGGGCTCGACTTCGGCGTTGAGGTAATTTTTGCCTGGCTGACCAGCCTGCGAACAATCGGCGTAGGGGCTTTGGCCGGAGACAAGGACAGGCGAAGCGGCGTGGGCCACGGTAGCACCGATCGTGGCCACAATAGTCAAGACAACCAGTAATACCGTGGGAAGTGCTATCACTCTGATAGGCTTCAAAAAACGCATAGAAATCCTCCTGACGTTAAAATAACCAATTCATCGCTAAAGGAAAAAAGTGACCCCCTGCATAGTATGGAAGGGTTACAGAGAATTGTCAAGTGCTGGAAAATGCTTGTAGGCAATCAACCAAACGAACAGATCGGCCCTCCACCTTACGCTCGTTTGCCTTTTCCATCCACCCAAAACATCCACACAGCCTTACCTACACAGGCTGATAGATAACATAACCATCGAAGACGAAACGCCGGAAACCATGTCCTGAGCGGTCAGCCTTGTGTAGAAGACCCCTCTCCTGAAATATATCGTACGTGAATACATAAGCCGAATGCAGGTCAGCATGTACGATTGTGTAATCAGGGGAATAATAGTTATGACTCGGCATCAAAGTGCGATCGGTAACGCCGCAGATGATTTTTTCCTGGCTCACAAAGATGATGCGATTGCACGTCCAGAAATCAGAGTAAATGTGCGTAGCGCCCACCCGCTCAAGCCTGGCAATCAGCTCATTCTGTTGCTGGTTAGCCTCCTGAGAGGAGGAAAGATCGCTTGCTATACTGATAGTTCCCACGAGAAACAGCATAGCGATGAACAGGAGGATACCTCGATTGAGGATGACCGCTGCCCGCGAACGTGCCAAACGTCGTTCCGGCACCTCTTTAACCAATGGTTTACCGGCAGCGCTCCAGACCGGCCAGATGAGCGCGGGCGTAACGATGAGCAAACTAAGCAGGTAGCGTGCATGACTATGTGGAGCATCCTGCGGTCCTGAACTCACTGCATAGCCAACTACGGCCACGGCTGCAATAGCGAGTAAGCCGAGCCTGGCGAAGTGCAGGACAATTTCCTGCCTCAGTTCAGGAGAACCTGCTTGCATGGGAGCGCGTAACTTCCAGAGCGTCCTTATCGTTAGCGAGACAGCCAGCGTCCAGAGGACAATATAACCCGTGCTCCAGCCAGTATGCAGAATTATGCATTGCAAGGCGTGCGGGCTGGCATCACTGGCATAATCCACCGCCGCAACCTGGCAGAATGGATCCCCCGTAGCTGTGGGAAGACTCATGTCCAGCGTCGCCTCTATCCCTCGTATGAGTTGTGGCAGCGCGTGAGCTGAATTCATACTCTTTCCGCCTCGAAAGAGACCGATAATCATGGACAACGAGTCCTGTCCGGGTACTGCCTGAAGATTGTAGACAATCAGGGGAAACACACCAATAACAAAACCCAGGAACAGGCACAGCGGCGCCGGCGAGCGCAGGTCACGCCAGCAAAACAGCAGCAGCAGCAGACCGGCCATCAAGAGCACTGGTAGTACAACCAGGTCCGACCATAGAGCGAGTCCCACCACCAGTCCCCAGCCAGCATAGCCGGCAAAACGCAGCCACCGCCTGCTGCGAGGTAAGTTCTGGCGGTAGGTAAGTGCAAGCCACGCAGCCAGCAGAAACGCCAGCGTACCAAACAGGAGCGTTTGAGTTGAGCCACCGGTGGCATACAGCTCGCGCAAAAACATAGCGCTTGATCCCATGCCCAGCAGAAATAGCACGAACAAGGCCAACTTTTTCGTGTAGAGCAAGCTTGTCAGCAGGTACATACTGGCAAAGAACAGGGCATCAAGGAGTATGATGCCGAGCCGCAAGGTAAAGATCGAAGGTCCGAAGAGATGAAAGAACGCCGCGCCAAGATAGGCCTCCAATGCACCCAGATAGTTTCGACTATAAAACACAACGGGGTGTTCCCCATTATAAGCGATATGGCGGGCCATGATGCCAATTGTACCCTCATCACTATTGGTCGTCGGCCAACCCAAAGCCGCCAACAAGAGGCGCAGACAAACGGCAAGCACAATAATGAGCAAGGCAAACAGCCCGTATTTGCCTATGTTAAGGCGTTTCAACAGCTTTACTATAGTCAGATTAGCTGAAAACGCCAACCAGTTCACCTCCGTGGTCAGCGAGGAATCGATGGAGTGTTCCATCGTATTCTGCTGTAACGTACTCACTGCGCTCTTCTAACTGACCATCCGAACGACATAGCAGATCATAAAGACCGGCAATGTCATAACGCATCTGTACCTGAAGCTGGCCTTCGCCATTAAACCCTTCGATGAAGAGACCATCCTCTTCCTCATGAATTGCGATTCTTTTCACGCTGACTTGATCTAGCACCTGACCAACAGCGCACAGGATGTTGGCATAACTGAACGTGGCCTGCATTGATTCCTCCCAATTAGGTTAGTTGGAGATTGACTATCATTATATTTTGGTAGACTGCACTGTCAAAATGCAATATAACAAAACAACGCTTGTTTAAGCAACATGTAAATCTTGCATCACACTAACTTTAGTGGCAGTTCGCTGCCACTATTTGGACTACATTTAGACACATAAGTAGATTCGCTCAGGGTTACATATTGCTCGCTCTGCCAGTTAAACATGACCTCCCCTAGCACCTGATTACACCACTAAGCAATTTCAATTCCACCCTGCTTTCCTCAGCCATATAGGCTTCAGCCCTCTTAGTCTAGCATGAGAGGCTGAATAATGCAACATTTTCCGAGAGGCTCCTTTTGAAAAGAGAAAAGAGATGGGAAGTCTGATGAGAGAAGAAGCAGAGTGAGGAGTAGAACAATGCAGCATATTGTCAGAGTATCAGGCCGCTCGATGTTTTTTACATATGAAATATTGTTGCTGCGAAAATAAGAAGCCTGATAGCATCACACTATCAGGCTTCTGGCGTAGACCTTGTCCCTGATGCCCTGACGCTACCTCTCCGTCTCGCACTGGCGAGGCGTATCATCGAGCTAGAGCAACAGAGTCAGCTTATTTGCTACCATCTCGCCTTGACCGATCCTGCCAGCAGCAAGACCCCTGAGGAAAGTAACTACTTACAAGTGACGCTGAAGTTGTCATGGGATGAAGTCACCGTACCATTGGGGTTGACCGTAATGTGGAAGTTATCATGCACCAGGAAGTTGTTCCCTGGCCCACTGCCAATGATACGGAAGTTGTTCACAGCGGTGTACACAATCGTGCCACCAGCTGTACCGTTGAAGTCGAACCGAGTTACACCCGTTCCCTGATACTTGTCTCCAGTTGTCAGGCCCACACCGCTTACTCCCTGAGGGTTATCCTGAGCATCGAGATGAAAGCCGCCATTACCATCAAACGTCACGTGGAATAAATCATGGAGGTCTCCACTGAGTGCAACGAATTCACCAGTTCCACCTGCTGCACAAGGAATGAAGACGGTGAGACTGATTGGAAACTCGGTGCTCGTCGTCACAGTGGAGGCGCTCGCTTGGGCTGGCGTCGCTAGCATCAAGCTGAACAAGACTGTCAGTAGTGGGAGTGCAACGCGGGTTAACCGTCGCCGGCCATCAAAGAGGATGGACTTACTGTTCATTTTCTTCTCCTTGGGTTGTTGATCGTTGGATAGGGATACTTACTGCCTTACGTTTTCTGTATTTCCTTTTGCAGTCGTCGAAATACCTCCTTTTTTTGGCAACCTGAACCTCGTAGTAGATGGAAAACCATAGTATGAGATCTTCCCTCCAATACGAAACAACTCTACTTTTACGTCAGCAGAATGGCTAAGATGATACTTACACTATACCAATACGCTCTCATCCCTTGTTTTTGGTTGATGTATTACCTGTCCATCTCTGTGAGCGGGCTCTTCTTCCTCAAGTGGCTCAATGGCCATCCTCCTCGGCACCGCCAATCCTGCAGGATGAGTATTGTAAAGGTGGACCTCTTCTTGTACGAGGTCTTCGGCTGTGACATGTATCTACTAGGTGAGAGCATCGTGAGGAAAAGCCCTCAAACGTGTTTTCTTGTTGCTCTCATCCTTCTTGCGTTTTGGCAATATGAAAGAACTATTGCTAGCAGTCACAGTGCTACATTGCTAGAAATATGGGAGAGAACATGTTAAGCTTATTTTTAGTGGAGCATTCGCTCATTCCTGGGAAACCCGTAGGAAACACTCTCAGATTCACTCATGTGTTTCTTTTGGTGAAGAGGGGCGCAAAATGATACACGTGGTCGTCCCATGCGCATAGAGTTTGCCCTGAGCGTCGGTCAAGCGGCCCTCAGCAGTAGCTATTCGTCCTCCAACGTATATAATCTTCCCCTCGCAGTACACCATTCCCGTCTTCGTCGTGATAGGTCGCAGATAGTTGACCTTAAGTTCAACTGTCGTATAGCCTGTTTCGGCGGGAAGCATTGATTGTACGACGCAACCGAGCGCCGAGTCGAGCAATGTAGCCGTGAACCCTCCATGCACCGTTCCAAGAGGATTGTAATGATACTCCGCTGGCTCAGCGGCAAAAACGACACGTCCCTCGCTCACCTCGGTAATCCACATATCCATCAAGACAGCGATGGGAGGTGGAGGAAGCTCACCTGTCTGCAAGGCCTTGAGATACTCGATGCCGCTGATCGTCTTTCCTTTTTGAACTGCTGCTGTTGGGTCTTCCCAGGTAATCACGCGCGTGCGACTCGCTTGAAGATCGGTCATTGAGTGTTCCTTTCATACTGGCTCCATGAAAAGACCAAACGGTCTGATTTATCGATATATTTTTGAGACCGTTCGGTCTCAAATAAAGTATAGCTAATTTTACCACGTTGTCAAGGGAGCACGTAATGAATTCATATGCACAGCAAGAACCTGGGGCGTTTCCTCCCAGGGAGAAGATTTCCCAACGTGATAAGTGGTGCAAAAGAGTAATGCCACCCCGAGATTGCGAAGACTCATCTAGTGTTGAGGATTTCGATCGCAGGCTGCACCCCTTGGAAACCGAAAGCTACTACGATGAGGACCAGTCCAATAGCTCCCAGGGTACGATGAGGTAATTGATTGGCCCTCCACAACGTGTACTGGACGACGCTCCCCGAAGCTGCATTCGCTAATGCGTAGAACCCCATCACGAAGAGGCTCCTACATAGTGCGAGCATCACCCCGAAGCCTTTGCTAGCTCCGGTAACGTTTGCTAAATCGGCATAACTCCCCACAATTCCAAAAAGGAGCCAGGGCACAAGGCCAGCTACCAGTCCGTCCCAAAACCCTTTGCGCGAAAAGAGATGGGGGGTGGGATGAGGCGGCTCCCGGTTGATGAAGCGCCAGGTGCCGCAGATGA
>WNGK01002864.1_pt1 | contig 19857 bp, 23 predicted proteins | sample 5400601 | NCBI WGS metagenome assembly WNGK01 (sample SAMN13153376, study PRJNA577476) | soil metagenome | isolation source: 60 cm soil or saprolite under Garry oak tree replicate 1 | place: USA:California | collected 2016-06-15
GATCTTCTTGCTCAGTCCCCGCTCGGACTTGAACGCATAATTTTCGGCCATGTGGAACCCAGGAGCATATGCCTGCTGTTCCGTACTTTTTACCTGAGTACTCATCAGAATTCACTCCGTCTCATTCTATGTTCGTGCAGGAAGCCCATCGTTCCTGTTCGTCCTTCCTTAACCACTCGGATTGACTCATTCGTATGTGTGTTGTAAGTCAGGATGTTTCATGCGGTCTTCTGGAATGGCAGAAGACCGTTGTGGTATCCCTGGCTCCTCGTCAAATCGACAGAGGGGATGTTGGGTGGCCTTACTGGGAGAACACAGAAGCAGGGAAGTGCCGAAGCTGGTTCTGGTGGAAGAAAGAGACAAGTGTTTGCTCTTTTTCTTGATTATATTATAGCATAATTATTTAATATATGTCAAATATATAAAAAAGCTGGCATGTTGATAGAAGAGATAAGCTTATCTGTACTAGACTCCTGAGAAGGATTATAGGCCATCGAGTAGTAACTCGAGGGGCTAGATCAGCTTTTTTTCTGGTTTCGTCGCATGAAAGCTTTTTTCTCTGCCACATTTCCTGGCTCATGGTCACTTTTGAAACCTCATGCGCCGCAGGCGCACCACTCCGCATGAAAAGGGGTATACTCAGAACGGCAAGATCGAAGACGAGAAGACGTCCACCAATATACTGTCAGGGTCTTGCTCCAGTTGGCAGGGTGCATCTTTGACCTGAGACCGACAAAGCTCAAACCTTTTAGCCACCCCAGGTAAGAAATTTCGTCGGCTTGATCCGAATGGGTTGCGAATAGTCCTCAACCAGGCGCTCTGGGTCTGCTCCCATCGTTTTGATCAAGGAGGCATATTTTTCGCCATAGGCAGGAACGGTCATGGTTCGTGACGGCTCGCTCAGGAGCTCTGCCTCCCCCTCGACGGTGACGACATCCCCTCCCTGCTTCGTTCCATCGAGGGCAAGCGTGATATGGGGATTGCGCTGCACATTGCGTATCTTCAGGTTGCCAGGTTGGCTAAAGATGAGAAAGGTTTCGCCATCCCACAGAAACCAGACCGGTACCGTATGTGGGCATCCATCAGCTCGCACGGTGGTGAACCAGATGATGGGCTCTTCACGTAAGCGTTGTTCGACATGAGCATTGTTGGGTTTCGTTTGATCTCCCATCTCTTCCTTCCTTTCAAAAATACTGTCTTCAAGAAAGGCTAGTTTTGAATTACTTGCGACCCTCCCACAGCCAGCGCAAAGAAAACGGAGAGAGGAATTGAGAACTAGACCTCCAGCTGGCCCAAGAACGAGATGTGGAAAGGATACATTTCGACGGTCACCACGCTCCTCTCGACCGCCGGGTCGTGTGCCATCATCTGGTGTGCGGCCTCTAATGACTCGGCCTTAAAGATTGCAATGCCGAAGGCGCGGTCGAGGCAGGGACCAATCAGGTAGAACGTTGTTTCGCTCGAAAGCTGGCGAAGATAGGCGGAATGCGCTTGCATAGCCGCTGCTTCTTCTGGCAGCATCTGCTCAACAAAGCCAGGACGAGTGGGACGGATCATGTAGAGAAAGGTAGAGCGATTTTCCATGAGAACAACCTTTCAAAGCTAAAAAAGCATCTTCTTGTTACTGTTCTGCTTGCCGTCTGAAAAACCGGAAACAGCATACCTCACTACTATTCCATACACCCATGGTGAGAGAACTAACATTCCTGCAGTTTGATTGTGATTGCTGCCGTGATCGGCTCGGTGTGGTGCTCACTGAAGTGCCGCTCGGCCTTTTGGAGATTGAGAGCGCTATTGATGAGAGCGATGTGCGTGAAAGCTTGTGGATAGTTGCCCAATGCCACGTTTTCGTGCGTGTCGATTTCCTCGGAAAACAAGCCTAAGCGCCCTGTATAGGTAAGTAGACGCTCGAAGAGCGCACGGGACTCAGTCACTCTCCCTTGCATCGCCAGGTTATCTACGAGCCAGAAAGTACAGATCGTAAAGGTTCCTTCATGACCAGCTACTCCGTCACAGGAGTTGTACCGGTAGACGAACCCCTGCTCGTCAGTGAGGTGTTCTCTGATGCGTTCGACTGTTGAGCGCATGCGTGGGTCGTCCGGGGGAACGAACCCGACCAGCGGCAGCAGCAGGTTTGCGGCATCCAGGGCCGTTTCGTCGTATGCCTGTGTGAAAGCTCCTAGCGTCGTGTTATATCCCCGCGCCAGAATGTCAGCGCGAATCTGGTCGCGCATAAAACACCACCGGGGAAGATCGGCCTCCAGGTGTAGTTGTTGGGCAGCTCGAATGCCACGGTCGAGCGCTACCCAGCACATGACCTTGGAATAGACGAAATGACGGGGATCGCCACGTACCTCCCAAATACCGCTATCAGGCTCGTGCCAGTGGGTACATACATGCTCTACCAGTGTGCGCATCATCTCCCATAGAGGGCCATCCAGCGCCTCACCGCAATGCTCAAAACCCCCTTGACGCCGGTAGAAATGGATACAATCGAGCACTTCCCCGAATACATCCAGTTGTTTCTGATGTGATGCCTCGTTCCCGATACGTACCGGACGAGAACTGTGATAGCCGCTGAGATGTGGCAACTCCCGCTCGATCAGGTCGCGCTCACCTCGAATACCGTACATGATTTGGAGGTCATCGCCGCTCATGTAAGAGAGACGGCGCAGCCAGTGAGTGAACGCGTGAGCCTCCTCTTTATATCCAAGCGCGCCGAGTGCATAGAGCGTAAAGGTGGCATCGCGTAGCCAGGTGTAGCGATAATCCCAGTTGCGTACTCTTCCCAACTCTTCAGGCAGAGAAGTGGTCGGCGCAGCGATAATGGCTCCTGTCGGTGCATAGGTCATCATTTTCAGAACCAGCGCACTGCGCTGTACCCATGCGGCATATAGTCCCCGGTATGTACAACGTGTCACCCACGTTTGCCAACAGCGCAGGGTATGAGTCAACGCTGCCTCGAAGTCACACTGGCGAGACCGGTACTCTGCAAGCGTCCATGCCGCCTGAGCAGTGGAAGCCACGCCTATGGCAAACACCAGGCGCTCACCCTGATGAAGTGTGGCCTGCGCGATAACAGCGGGAGTTATCGCCTCAATGCTTTGCTCGACAATCAGAGAAAATGACGGGAATCGATGCGTGCCCACAATGGCCAGTCCCAGGTGTTGTTCTCCACCGGAGATAACGGCTCCCGTATGTTCGGAGACCAGAGAGGCTTCACTTGATGCAGCGGCATAGTGTGGGGTGGCCTTCAGTGTCATCGTAATCGGCAGTTCACCGCGTGTACATTCCACAATACGTACGAAACAATAGCGTGGATCCTCCCCACCTGTCCGGGTAGTATCATTCATGTCCTGAAATGGCAGAGCGCTCAATGTCTCTACAGGCATGAAATCGGTCAGCACAACTTCACCAGCAATGCTGGTAAACCTGGTCTGAAGAAAATTAGTCTCAGGGAGATAGTGTTGCAGGCCGGGGATGAAACTATCGGTAGGAGCTATCCGAAAGTATCCACCATACTCTGCATCCAGCAAACGACAGAAGATGGCCGGGCTATCAAAATCTGGGAGGCATCCCCAATCCACTGACCCATCTGGCGCTACCAGCACAGCGGAACGACAATCGCCAATGACCCCATAGGAATTGATTGGTTGGTACATGCGAGCATCTGTATCTATAACGGGGTCCCGACATTTTTACCCCGCAGAAACCCCGCTAAGGGACCAGCACTCTCATGGACAGAGCTGAGCGGATCAGGCAAACCTGTTGGATGAGGGTAGAGGAAGGCAGTTTTTCGCAAAACCTGGCCAAAGAGGGCTTCCCGTGAGGGTGGAGAGATACTTGAGCAGACAGCTAGCCAGGCTTAGCGGGGTTTCTGCGGGGTAAAAATGTCGGGACCCCAAATGCACGTTCATTGCCATCAAGGCTTTGTAGAGCTAACATACCGTCAGACAACTCTAACGTTTGTGTGGTTTTACGTTCTTGTATCTGCAGAAGTACCATCATTATATTGTGAACGAAGTTTCTTTCTGTCACTAGCTTAGCTGGTTTTTTATAGGTTATACAAGTGATTTTTGCAATTTATAGGCAAAAATTTCGGTAGAACCCCGCTAAACGGTGGTTGAGCATAAAACCCCCTTTCGCAGTCGAACGAGAGGACGCTTGCTGACCGTCTGAAGCGGCTCAGCGTGCTTGCCTGGCCGTCCTGATCGCTTGGGTTCAACCCAGGGCGGTGGTGCGATGTGATAGCTCAAAAGTTCGCAGACACTCCAGACGTGATCCGTGAGTCCAGCGGCCATCGCCGGAGTACAGAGAGAGCCTATGTGCTTGGTTTTGCTTAACTCATGATGCGGGAAACAGAAATTGTAGCTGCATCCGATCAGATACATGCCCGTCTCAAGAGCTTTGAGGCGACGGGCGGCATGACGAGATCGGCGCGTCAAGCTCGCCAACCGTTGCCGGAACGTTGCATTCAAGCGTTCAATAAAAGCCGTGTTGAGGACTATGCCCCCTCGCGAACCCTGCAACAACTGCTCAGCTTGCGACAGCAGACCATGAGCCATCCGCCGCGTGATCTCGACGACCCGTTTGTTCTCCGTTCGCTTGATCACGGTGCCAATGTGCAACTCCGGCCAGACCTGCAAGCACGCTCGTCCAACTCCCGCAGTTCGCTTGACCTTCTCTCGGAACGCTCGGCTTATGCTGCCCGGATAGGCACTCCAGCCGTCTGTCAACACAAGGAGGGGGCGCAAGGAAGCCGCGCATCGGCGAACCTGGGACATCAAGCGGTCAGCCAGGCCGCGATCACGCGAGAGCTGAACCACCCCACCCAACCACAGGCGGGTCGAAACCATCATGGCCAATCCCATCCAAGCGACCATCTTGCATCCTTTCACCCTGATTTCATCGGCTTGAACGTGCATCAGGTCCAGTTGCCCTTGTTCAATGATCTCCTGATGCACTTTTTGACAATGCACTCCCGCTCGATCGCGCCAATCCGCCACCGTCCGTTCATCCAAGCCAAAGGCATGCACAATGGCTTGGATTGGGCATCCATACGTCAAGAGAGTCACCACAATCACGATGAGATCCAGCGGTTTGTGCAAGCCCTCGAACATGGTTCCTCGTCGGGCGCTGAACGTTTTTTTGCACGCTTTGCAGCGATAGCGTTGCCGGTTCCGATCATGGATGACGATGGTGCCCTTTCCCATTTGGCCTCTTGCGGAACACGTCTCATTCGGGCAAAATGCTTTCGACGGGTCCATTGGCTCTGGTGTACTGTTTTGCATAAGCACATCTTGCCAGGGATCCTTGATTTTTTCAATTCCCTACCGCTTCACCAGTTAGTGGGGTCCTACCTGCCGGCTGTTTCGGGCCTTTTGCGAACTCACCCATTTAATTATCAAATTTCTTCAGAATCCGCCCATTTAATTCCAAAATTTACAGCTTCCGGGCGATGCTTGCTGCCCAGGCCTCGATGACGTGCCAGTCGCGGAAGTCGCCTTCGGGGGCCCGAACCGCCTTCACCATCACCCGTTCAGCGAACGACAGATGGCTGTGATCGAGTGCCCCGAAGAAGATGCGCTGCTCCCGAGGTCTGATGGCCTGCTGGAACTCAGTCATCTCCTTGGGCTGCTGCTCGGCATCCTTGACCTCGGTGCCGAGCGGGCCGCTGCTGAACAGCCACACCGGGTGCCCGGCTAAGACGGCCTGGTGGTGATGCACCCACTCCGTGGCCTCCTTCAACCAGGACCCATAGTAGATGGCACTGCCAATCACGAAGGCCTCGTAGCTGCCGGGGTCCGAGACTTCCTCCACCGGTCGGGCCTCGGCCTCCTTCCCCAACTGTCGGAGCTGCTCGGCGATGCGCTCGGCGATCCCCTCGGTTGATCCATGTTTGCTTGCATAGGCAACGAGTACAGTCATCTGTGTCAATCCTCCTTCTGTTCTTTCACTTCTCGTAAAAAGAGTACGCTCAGGATAAGGCTCACCACGACAATGGCAGCAATAAAGAGCTCTACGCCAAGGCTCGCTGCAAGACCTTTACTGCTCGCAGCAAATTGCGCTGCTACGATCCCAATTCCCGTGAGTATGTTAAAAACCAGCAGAGGAATCGCGAATAGATAGCCCAAGAGCTTTCTTCTCCACAGCAAGATTGCGGTGATGATCATGGCAGGTAAATAGAGTCCTAAATCCAAGACGTGAACAGGACTTGTAAACAAGCCACTTTCCGTCACCGTTTGCGGAATCTTCCCTGTCAAAAGCGCTGGGATATCCTCACTTAACCACAGAGAGGAAAACAGGAGGGCTACCAGCAGTAAAAAAACACCCACCGGTCTTGCTTTGGTCGTGGCAGCAAAGGACGGTTGGAGACTGTTCAGATTGACACGTATCATGCTGCCAACAAGCGTATAAAAGGACAAGCCAACAATCGCCACATACACCAAAAACAGGCTGTTAAAGTGGATATCAAAAGCAGAGATGATGTACGGATAAATCAGCGCTATTACTACCCCAATCCAGACCAGGAATGCCTTGACAGATCCTTTGCTGACGAAATAGACCGCAATGAAAAGCGCAGCGGCAGCGACAATATTAGCGATGTCCTGGCCATATGCCTGTACGGTCCAGGACATCGTTTCCCTGGCGTAGAGACTCTTGAGAAAGAGTCCTGCGCTGCTTGCAATCAGCACCAGGAAGGCAACGAGCACGGATAACCACAGAGCAGTCTTTGAGATTCTCATGCTTTACTCCTACACAACAACCTATGATGCTTGACGGAGGCAGGCAGCGATCATAGTGAAAAAGGCCTTCCTCCGAGAAGGATAAACGCCTGCCGGACTTTTTTGGACAGCTTTGCTGTCTTTTCCATGCTTCTTTAGGCGTGCCTGGTTGGAACATGCTCACCGCGATACTCCGTCATCCACAAGTAGGCGGACAGCCCAATAATTACCAGGCCGAGCACCGAGAAGAGGACTTGTTGCACCACTGTGCTGGGAACGACGGCTTGCGCGTATCGGTCGATGATCGCTACCTCCACAATCTCCCAGCCGATCAGGATGAGGCCCATTGCCGCCGAGAGGAGCACCGCCCATTCGCGCGCGATGAACTGCGTGGCTGCGGCTAGCAGCATCCCGCCGCCTACGACAACGGTCAGCAGCAGGCCAGGGATGATGTAGTCACTGAAAGGCGTGCCTTGCAGAAACGCGACTGGCAACCATTGGCCCATCGCTCCTATCAGAAGAGCGATGCCCCCACCGATGGCGCCCAGACCGATACATGCCTCGATGACGGCAAGTGCGATACGTATTCCTTTGTGTTTCATACGTGTTCTCCTTTGCTCATAACCTGGTCACCTTTCCCGATTGGTCGTATTCGATCTCGGTGATCTTGAAACGGAACCAGGTGAAATCCCCGGAGGCGGGATGCCATGTGACTTCACTCTTCGTCGGGATGCGCATCCCCTCGACCTCCTGATACGCATTGGACTGAGCCGTCCAGGGTTCGAGCTGGTAGTGGCCCCGCTCTTCCCTATAGCGTTGCGCCGTCAGCTGGGTCAGCTGGCCGTGCTCATTCACATGCAGCACCCCTGAAGCCGTCACGCCAGGCTCGCGGATGGTGGCCTTGGCTGAATGGGTATCAAGGGCTTGCCACTCGATGACATCGGAGAGCCACGCTGTCGGGAACCAAGCCATTTCAAGCAGGTAGCGTTGCAACTCGCCCTGATCCATCTCTGGCCCATGCGCATTCCCCACGGGGATGGCGGACAAGAGCTTGATGTGCATGGAGCCGTGGCCCTGGGAGAACTGATCCGTGGCCGAGACCCAGACAAGCGGAAAAGGTCGCATCTTGCAGTGCCACAGGAATGCAGGAGGCTTCGTCGTGACGTATTGTTCTGCATCCAGCGGCATCCACTTGTGACCTGGTTGTTGTCGCATCCACCCGTGTTGTTTGAGACGAACCGTGCGAATGGGTGCTTTGCCCACTACTCCTGCATAGCGGAGATAGCGCTGCACTGGTTCTGGCAATCCGGTCAAGTGGGCGTCCGTAATGAGCATGGGCTGTGCCTGCTCGCTCCGCTGCAACAGGGCGAGCGCTTCAAGGTGTCTCGTCCGTTTTATGGCTCTTTCCTTCCTCTCTCGTCCAGAGACGTGATGACCGATGCCGGCTGTGGGTGACCAGCATATGCCCTCTCGTGCAGCAACATGAGGCGAGCACATCCGGGCAGAAGATGGGAGTGGCCAGGCGCTTTCGGCATTTCAGCACTCGTGCCAGCTTGCCGTCTCACCGCGATCTGCACACGCTCGTCTCCGGACGCGACCCGGGCACGAGGGTCCCAACGTTGTCAGCTTCACGCATGGGAGGCCACATCAATCGAGGATCCAGACACCGGTGACGGTGTGAGTCGAGCGCTCTTCCATCACGAAGCCACCGCTTGCCGGAACAGTGGGTAGACGGCGAGAAAGAACTTGCCGAGCTCCCGAACCAGGCGAAACAGTGGCAGCTTCCCTTTGACCGGATCCAGATGTTGGAACAGCATCTCGGTGTAATGCACCCCTGCATGTCCAGCCAGAGCGGAGCGCAGGCGCCTCGACTCGCCAACGGGGACCACCTGGTCCCCGCGATCGTGCAACAGAACGATGAGCGGGGCATGCATATCCTTCAGATACTTCAGCGGAGACAGGGCGGCCAGGCGCTCTTGCATGATGGGAGGCAAGCGATGCAGCGCGGTCTCCGCCGCGTCTTCGTCGGGCGCGGTGAGCAGTGCATACACTGCCTGGCCATCCGTTGATAGGCCGCGACCGTCGAGATGTCCACTCTCAGTGGCGAACGCGCTTCGCACCCGTTCTGCTTCGCCTGGTTCCAGCACAGCGGTCAAGGAATGGACGAAGACCTTGCGGGTCAGCGGATCGACCCGCCACGGCTCATGCCCATCTTCGCAGGAGCGCGTGGCGCTAGCGATGTCCCGCGCGAACGTCCACATGGAGGAATAGGGAGCGTAGGCAGCAATGTAGCCGACGCGGTCTCGAATGAGGGGACTGGCAGCCGCCATCAGGGCGAAGGAGCCTCCCACACACGTGCCGAGCAGGCCGGATCTCGCAGGGTCAACATATGGTTGCTCAATGAACCAGCGGTATGCCAACGCGATATTCTCGATGTCCTCGGGATCAAGGCGGAAGTCCCGCATCGCGGGCGACCAGTAGAGCAGAGCGGCGAAGCCTGCACGCGCCAACGCTTTTCCCAGAACCGCGACCTGCGGGTGATCGACACCGAAAGGAACGACGCCTAGGCACACCACGATGCCAGGGTGTGGACCCCCAGCAGATGGCCGATAGAGATCGCCTTCGGCCTGGCCAATCCGCGTCGGATACCTCACCTTCTCGATCACCGGTGGCTTCGTCACCCAATCAACCGGTCGGGAGGGCAGCATCGGAAAGACTTTGAGGAAGAAGATCGCGGCCCTGGCTACTGTGCGGATCGGCCGCGTCACACGGGTGAAGACAGGAAGCATGTGTGGCATCCGCTGAGCAATCCTGGCGGATGAACCTTTCGGTGGAGATGGAGACGTAGCCATAGGTGACCTCCTTGTTCCTGCGTGGTAGATAAGTTCCTCTCGTGAGAGAGCAGCATCAGGCTCTCACAGGGGTTCCGGTAGCAGGTGGACAAAAACCAACGTTTAGGACTGACCTCGTATTATCAGCAGTAAAAGCTGCTTGTTAAAGAGTATGAAAAAGCGCATTATCAGCGGTTTTAGCCAGATTGCACCGCGTATAATCAGTCTTATCAGTGGCACTCGCGTCTTTCGTCATAGATGCCTCCTTCGGCTCTACAAGCAGTTTTATTCCCTAAACGTTGGGTATTGTCCCGCTACTACTGAAAGCCCTACTTGGGCGTTTTGGTGTTAAAGAAAGAACCGCTTTTCTAGCTCCTGGGCCTTCTTTTCTGCGGGTTCGATGACTTTCTCATTCAACGTTTCGATTAAAGTAGCCTGGTCATCGTAGAAATAAACAGGGAGTACCCATTACTGAGCCTCTCGCATCATCTTGTATGGCAAAAGATGTTAAACTGATGCATAGTTTCTTCTAAAGAACAGTGCCAGTAACAAAAGGCATCCTGGAACGGTAATCGCCCACGGTAACCCCCCCAAGAGCAAGATGGGCACAGAGAAAGTCGGGTAGAAATATGCTATTGCGAACAATGGCGTAATCAAACCGTTGGCGAGGAAAAACAGTCTCACCCAATGTTGCAAGCCATGTTTCTTAAAGACTGGAACTGCAAAGAGGGTCGCCAAATTCAGAAAAATATAGCCCAATCCATCTATGTCCCAAAAGAGAGAATGGGGGGTTTGATTGAGAAGACTCAGTGGACCCACAGTACCCTGCTGGTTTGCGAAGGTCCAAGAGTAGCCTGCCGGTAGCACCGTTGTGAGTTGGACAACGTAATTCAGGGTGTTGTACGTTGTATAAATGGCTGCAAAGACGACCGCTGCATGAGTCCAGAACTTCTTCTCTTCTGAAACGGTAGAGTGGAGTGCGAGCATGGCAACTAGAAATGGCGTCGCAATAATGAGCGAAAAACCAAAAGCGATTATTGAGTCCTGGAAATAATTCACCACATTGAAAAGCTGCAAGGGGACGCTCACGATATAGCCAACTGCACCAACGAGCGCAACGAAGGCTGCCCAGAAACCAATTTTATTGATGAGTTTGTTTTGAGTTGCAATCATAGTTCTTTTATTATACCTGATTGTATCCTTTGGCGGAAGGATGGATGACTGGTGATTATCCACAAGTGTGCCATGCCTCGGAGACGTGCCACCGCGCATGAAAATGATTGACCCTCCTCTCCTCCTCTTTTCAGGGGAGGTTAGATCACAAGTCTTACTTTACCTTTTACGGTGCGTTAGTCAAAAAAAGCCTTCATCGAAAGAGCCACGGTGTCGTGAGTTGGTTTGCCTTGAAGAGCGAATACAAGCACCATGGGTGTCCTCACTCAGTGAGAACGCTGAGAACTTCCTCCTCATTATTCGCGAACGACGATAGATGCCCCTCGTCGGGGTAGAACGTGGCGTGACACCCTGGGATGGCAGCGGCCACGCCGTCCTTTACGTCAGCCATCAGTCCTCAAAGCTTAACGTTGGTTTTTGTCCAGTTGCTACGGGAACCCCTCACACAGCCATTATAATCGTGAGGTACAGCTTCGGGTTCCTGCCCTTGCCCAAGAAATTTCAGGATGCGCGCATCCACAATCTCAGGCTGCTCCATGCTCAGGATGTGACCGGCCTTGGGGAACATCTCAGCTTCGAGATGCGGGATCAGCCGCCTGGCGCGGTTGAAAGCAGCTTGTTCGTTCATGGCCGTATCTTGTTCCCCTAGCAACAACAGGGTCGGCGTGGTGAGCCGTCGCAATTCCTCGTCAGAGAAGACGGTCGGGAGGACGGTCTGCAGTTTCACGCTCAAGAAGTGAAAGACCCGTTGGTGCAATTCCCCCTCAGAGAAGACCGTCGGCAATGGCGGCAGTTTGGGAAGGGTGAAATGCTTCAGGCCCAGCATGAATTGCTCGGCAAACCGCTCGTTGACCACAAACCCCTTGACAAAGAACGTATATAAAGCCCTGTGGAGCAGGGGGTGAATGGGCCACAGGAACCCAGGAAAAGACGCCAGGTAGAACCCTATGCTCAAGGGTACAAAGGCTGACGGGTTGAGCAACACGAGCCGCTTCACGCGGTCTGGGGCATACAACGCAACGTTCAGCGTGAACCAGCCGCCTTGGGATAATCCTGCCACATCGGCTTGTGCAAGGTGGAGCGCATTGAACACCTCAACTACCCACTCGGCACACTCCGCCCTGCTTCGCAGCGGATGGCTCGGGACACTTTTGCCGGTATCATTCAACCTATCCACGGCATAGACGCGGAAGTTTCGACTCAGCTCACCTACGTTGGGGAACCACATGGTGGCACTGAAAGATAGCGCATGTAAGAGCACTAAGGGCGGGGCCTCTTGTGGCCCACTGGCAATGATGTGGGTGGTGCCAAATCGCGTGTGCACATCAAGCTCTTCATAGGGCACTGGCCAGAGTGCCAGTGTCGCATCATAGGCAGCCATATATTTGGCTCGACCTTCAGGCGTTTTCCAGGGTGATATCTCAGTATCGGTAAACATGGTTCACTCCTTCGAAAGGATCTCAAATTGTGTCACACCAGGCCTATTGCTGACCGAGCCAGGGCAGATCTCCTCCGGTCTTGCTTTGATTGTGACGGCTCGTGTGGCGTGAAACGTAGGATGCTTCACCACCTCATCACCGGACATAGTATAGGCCGCCTCTTCGTCGGTGGCTCCCCAGCGCAGTTGCCAGGGACGAATCAAGTGCAGGTACCCTCCAATCAAAACGGCTCCTCCAAGGGTTGCTAATCCTATCCCTACCTTTCCTGGCACAATCGCAGGATCCTCTGGCACGACCAGATTGCACGTGACCGCTGCCATTCGTGCCAGGGAGGACCTGCCCTCCCCCGACCCTCACGGTTTCACTACCTCGTTCACTGCCCGGCGTGGACTGCGCAGTCCTTCATGTGTCGAGTACCCGATGCGAAAGGTCAGGATGGTCTGCCAGGCAGCATCACCCACCAACGAGTGCAGGGCATCGCCAAAGTGAGGGGGAATCCCCAGGACGACCTCTCTGGACGCACGCTCGGTCGCCTGGTTGAGCGGCTGCATGGCGAGTCCCTCTTTGGTGGCCCATAAGTGCATGCGCTCCCACAAGCGGCCTGCCCGTACTTGTTGTGTCCTGTCTTGCTTGTTGTGTATCGCGAGCAAGCCGAATGCCCCGGCGGTCTTGACTTGCTCGGCAGTATTCTGCAAGAACGAGGAATCCTGCTGCTCCACCGAGACTGAGGGCAGCATCTTCCCAATGGCGCGGGTCAGGTCTGGCAGCCCTGCCGCGTCCAGGGTGATGCCGTCGCGGTGCTGCTGGATATCTTGCCAGGTTCCGCGCCACCAGGTGCCGGTATCCACCCCATCCTGCGCTGTATCCGCCACAAACGCGTGCGCCGCTTCCACCAGAAGGGCGCCGACAGGCTTGCGCTTCTGCGCACTGGCGAACCAGAAGACGCGCACCTCTGGATCGTCGCCCAGCGCACTGAGGGCATCCAGGGTCGCTGGTGTCACCGGACGCCCGGTGTCATAGGGATAGCGATTGGTGTGACGCAGTGGGATCACGTTGTAGAGAGCAGAGACAGGAGCGCTCCCTGGTGCCAGGCCAATCCGCGCGACCAGGGTCTCATCCGACGCATCCGGCGACAAGGTGACCTGGGTGCTATACCCATTGGCTGCCGCCGAAAGCTCCAGGTTTTCCAGGGCGCAGCCCAGACCGATATGCATCTCGATGAGGAAGGGATCAACGGTTCCCAGATTGCGACGGCGATCCGAGAAGAGGTCGATCTGTGTCTGGGTGACGTGAAACAGCCAGGGTTGGCTGTTATGCGGATTGGCCGCCAGGATGGCCGCACGCACGAGGTTCAGTGGTCCCCTGGTCGGCGTGCGCCACTCGTCCCAGGGCTGGTAAGCGGGTCCCTCACCCGTGCTGAACACCCCTTGATCGGCGGCGCGCCAAACGCCCCCGCCAGCGACCAGGATCAGCGTCCCGGTGCCTGCGAGAGCGATCACCTTTCTCCGGCTGAACTTCTTGCGGGGAGGTGTCGGGTTGGGGGACGCCGACACGACTTCCTCGTTGCTCAATGGGGTGATATCAGTAGACATGGATTATTTCTCCTTGGCGTACAAGAGCACAATGATCAGCAGACGATCTTCCTATCTCACCTGGTGCTCTGTCACAGCCTCAATAGGCTCAGGAGCCTGTCTGCTCGCACGCTCTGCCCGCTTTTTGATACCCAAGAGCATCTTCCGTTCCATCACAAATTCAATAGGAGCAAGCAAGAGGCGAATGAGTACCAGCGCAGGCATCTTGAAAGGAGGTTTCCAACGCATACGCCAGCGCACGATGAGCCGGGTGCGCTCACTATCAAGCTCGCGCAGCAGGTACACCCAGGTCGACGCTCCATTTCCCATTTTCATTATCGTACCCGTCCAACCGCTGTCTGTAGCGCGAGCGGCCAGCACCAGCAATGTAGTGGGTTCGATCGCCGCCACCATATAACCACTCCCTCCCGGCTCGAGTGGGATGATATCCCCCACCTTCAAGTGCTGAAACTCAGCCAGGATCTGGTCTACGTTCGAGATGCGCAAACCCATCAGGTTTTCGATCCAGTCGTAGCTATACAACCCGCCTCGGCCCTGTCCCATCTGCACCAGCCAGGGCCAGATCGCAGCCGCCCGTGCTTGGATCGTGATAGCCCTGGTACTCTGATAATTGGTCTGCGATACCTCTTCGTCGCCTGGCATAAGCTGCTCGACTTCCTCATCGGTCGCTCCCCAATGCAAGTACCAGGGACGAAGGAAGCGCATATAGATGACCACTGCAACCGCTGTCAGGATTGCCAGTCCTGCACTCATCTTTTTGATCATGGTGAAGTTCCCTCTCTTGCTACGCGTAGAACGTATTACAGGCGATAGATGTCGATGCCACCCATCGTAATATGCGTCACAAAGTGGATGCGAACCGGTCGCTCCGGATTGGAAGGGGCGAGCGCGAAATCGGGCGGCTGAGCGGGCAGAGTGACCACATAGCGCAGCTTCTGCTTCATGGTCTCCCATACGCCAGGCCCCTCATGGACATTTCTCCCGCCCGCTAGAGCACTTCCCTCCAGGGTAAATTGGACGGAGCGGGGCAGGAACAGCTCGACGCCGCCCATCGTGACCGTGATTTCCAGGCGATACGCTCCTGACTCGATGGGGGCACTCACCAGATCGATCACCGTCCTATTCATCAGTGTCTTGATCGCGCCCTGTTCAAACAACCGCATCCCGCTGTGCGCAATCGAGTACAATTGGCCGCTAAAGGCTGCGAAAGGGGGGTGGCTTGTCCCTTGTGCTGGGGGAGACCCATCCGTTTGTTCTGGAGGCTCTGTTCGTACTACTTCGATCGTGCAGTTGGTGACCGCTGCGCCAATCGCGCCGACCGCCGCCAGTAGAGGTGCTAGCAGCACGCCGACGACGCCGATGGTCAAGGGAATCTCCAGCACGGTGTGGCCCTCGTGTTTGATGATGATGCGACGGACGTTGCCTTCGTGAAGCAGCTGTTCCACGGTCGTGACCAACTGCTCACCCATCACGTGGAATTCTTCGCGATATTCTGGTTGCTGTCCTGCTGACGGCGTCTGTGGATCTGCCTGTGTCATGGTTGTTCTCCTGCTTCGTGTGCTACGGTGTGGCTTTGCTCTCGCGCCTTTGTGCCCTGGATACCTGGCTCGTCCGCTCGAAGCTGACGGTGTCCTGTTGCTCCAGCGTGCTCAGGTGCTTGTACGCTGGCCTGCTCCGCTCGCCGCTTGATGCTCAGCATACATTTGCGCATCATGAAGATATCGCCCACATCCTGCAGGGGGTAATAGAGAACCCACGGCAACCTCCAGGTGTAGCGGACACGATTGCGTGTAATCAGGCGAGTATGGCTTTCATCCTGCGGGTAGAGACCCCACAACCAGGTGGCCTGGTCTTCCTTCGCCACCCAGAGCATCCACTGATTCGGTTCGAACGCCTTGACCCACATGCCCTGCTTTCCATCAGGGCTAAACGGGATCAGGTCTCCAACTTCCAAATGCTGCAACTCTGGGACGATACGATTGGCACTGGGGATGCCAAGATTATCAATCCAGTCGTAGCTGTACCAGCCAGCGCGCTTACAGCCAATTTGCACCAGCCAGGGCCAGATCTCCTCTGGTCGCGCCTGGATGGTCACGGCACGGGTGGCATTAAATGTGGGCTGCTTGACCACCTCATCGCCGGACATGGCACGGGCCACCTCTTCGTCGGTGGCTCCCCAGCGCAGTTGCCAGGGACGGATGAAGCGAAAGTACACTCCAAACAACACGGCTCCCAGGGCTGCTAATCCTATACCTATTTTTTTGAACATAACGGGTTCCTCCTTTGTTTTGCTCTGTCCTGCGAGCACTTTTGACGAACTGAGGCGCACAACACGCCTGTGTAAAGTGTACGATAGTGAACCCACGGTGCCATCACAACAGTGAGCTTCCTGCTCACAAAACTGTCACACTTCACCCGGCCTCTGAGAAGTAACGGAACGATACACAACGGTAAGAAAACGGAGTGGCCTGTGGAGCAGGTCGAGTGACTTATCACTCAGCCTGTCATCCTGTCTATTGTCTAGTAGTTCCTCCCTCTCCTTGGAGCTTTCCTCGGCTAAAGCCGCCTGTAAAGCCGAAGGAGATTTTCTCTACGGCAGTAAAATTTCCTTACCGTTGTGTATCGTTCCGTTACTCCTCAAAGGCCAAGCCTACCATTTTCCTCGCTGCTTAGCGGGGATTTTGCGGGATAAGAATGTCGTGACCCCATCATACGAGCGAGGTCATCAGTCGAGACCCGCGTGTAGATAGTCGTTGTCGCGATATCAGCATGGCCCAACAATTGCTGAATCGCTGGGAGCGGCATCGGCTGGCGATCAAGTCCATAGGCTGCTGGATCCAGCAGCGACTTGGCAAAGGTATGACGCAGATCGTGTGGACCCAGAGGCGAAGGAAACTTTGCTGCCTGGCCCAGCTTCGCAATGATCTCACGGATGCCCCGTTCGTTCAGAGTGCCGCGCTGACCGAGAAAGAGATGCCCATCCGGCCAGGTGCTCCAGGAAGCCACTGCTTCTCGTCTTTCCATCGCCCGTTCTCGCCAGTATCCTGCTAGGTGTTCGCGCTGGTTGAAATAGGCATCGAGCGGTTCGCGTGCTTCTTGGACGAGCGGGACCTCGCGATGTTTGAGTCCCTTGCCACGTCGAATGATGAGCAAACCACGCCGTGCTGAGAGCTGGACATCGGGATTCTGGAGCGCAGCCACTTCGGAGACGCGGGGGCCTGCGTAGCGAAACAAGGTAGCGAGAGCCAATGCCAGTCCGTGATCGCGACGAACGCGTTGCTCTGCACACCGCCGGACCGCGTTCCACTCGGTCTTTGAGAGGGCAACGGGTGCAGGTTCAACTACCTCAATCATCGTTAGGTTGCGAAAGGGGTTGGTGCCACCAATCGTATCGAAGAAGAGCATGAGGCTGATGAGCGCACGATTGATGGTCGTGGGAGCAAAGCGTTTAGCGAGCAGGTGGTCACGATACGTTTTTGCATCAATAGGTGTGATCTCGGTTGCTGTAAGACCAGGATGTTCACTCTGGAGCCAGGTGGCAAAGCGACGAGCGTCCTGGGTATACAATGTAATCGTTTTGGCAGATAGATCAGGACGATGGGTCAGTGTCTCCTGCCAGGCAGCAATCTCATTCCACATAGCATCTCCTTGTTATCGGCACAGTTCCATTATCGGCACACTTTTTGGCGAAATAATGTACGCAACTCTGCCGATAATTTACCACATCATGATCCCTGACCAGCATCACAGCTCTCTCAGGTAATCATGCACCAGCCGCACGCTCATCGCTCCCTCCCCGACTGCCGAAGCGACCCGCTTCATCGACCGCAAGCGCATATCACCGGCCACGAACACACCGGGCACACTGGTCTCGAGCGGGAAAGGGTCACGGTCAAGTGTCCATCCTGCTGGGCGATGCCCATCGTAGAGCAAATCGAGTCCAGACAGGATATACCCGTGTTCATCCCGCTCCACCAGACCAGCTAACCACTCGGTCTGTGGCGTTGCCCCGATGAACACAAAGAGCGCAGTCGTGGGAAGCTCCTGCGTTTCAAAAGTCTCCGTATTGGTGATCGTGATAGTCTCAAGATTGGCCGCTCCCTTGACCTCGACCACGCGGGTAGAAGTCGATACTTTGACCGCTGGTGTCGCTGCGATCTGATCGATCAGGTACTGTGACATGCTCTCGACCAGCGATGGCCCACGCACCAGCAGCGTCACGCTGCGAGCGTAGCGGGAAAAGTACATGGCGGCTTGTCCGGCTGAATTGGCCCCACCGACCAGGTAGACGTCTTGGCCACGGTAGAGCTTCGCTTCGCTCATACCCGCACCGTAGTAGATGCCTGCCCCGTTTAACCGCTCGCTGCCGGGTACATCAAGGGTGCGATAGAAAACGCCTGTTGCGAGGAGGAGCGTGTGCCCACTGAGTACCGCACCATCTGCCAGGTGAACCAAACGCGTGGACCCCTCGACGCTGATGCTTGTCACTTCATGGGGAAAGAGCAGTTCGACCCCAAAGCGCGTGGCCTGCAAGAGGGCACGGCGCGTCAACTCTGCCCCGCTCAGCCCGGCAGGGAAGCCCAGGTAGTTCTCAATCTTCGAACTCATGCCGGCCTGGCCGCCAGCCGCTTCCCGTTCGATGAGCAGAGTACGCAAGCCCTCGGATGCTCCATAGACTGCTGCCCCCAGCCCAGCCGGCCCCGCTCCGACAATGATCAGGTCGTAGAACGGCAACTGGGCATGCATTGCATGTCCAAAGTGTTCAGCGACAGCGATGGGTGTTGGATCTGCCAGCCACGACCCATCGGGGAAGAGCAGCACTGGCAGGGGCAGCGTCTCCGACCCAAGAGCCGCAAGCAGGCGGCGTGCCTCCTCGGATGTTTCGAGATCGAGCCACTGAACACGGGCCTGGTTGGCCAATGAGGCGAAGGCCTTCGAATGGCGGGCGGTAAGCTACCTGCCAGTCATCAAGCAGGTCTTTCAGGACGGGATACAGATGCTCTTCGGGTGGGTCCCACGGCTTTTGCAGGTAGTAGTCGAGTTTCACCTGGTTCATGGCGAAGATAGCGATGTCTGTATCTGCATAGGCAGTCAACAGGACGCGCTTGGCATCGGGGAAGAGGTCCATGGCCTGCTCCAGAAACTCGACGCCCGTCATCTGTGGCATGCGCTGGGCAACGAGCAGGAGGGCCACCAGTTCATTCCGCAGCTTGAGCTGTTTCAGCGTGACAAGCGCCTCACTCCCGGATGTCGCACACACAATGCGAAAGGCAGCACCATACTCGCGCCGTAAGTCATGCTCGATGGCTGCTAACTCGGTAAGCTCGTCGTCCACTGCCAGGAGCACAGGTTTCGTTGTCATACGCCTCCTCCTTCCTCTTGCTTAAGGGGTCTTTTCACCAACCATCTCGCCATCGAGCTGGTAGCCGGCCTCCTCCCAGTCGAGAATGCCGCCGGCATAGCGGCGCACATGCGTGTAGCCGTGATGCACCAGGTACTCGTAGGCCGAGACGCTAGCAATACACCCATAGCTGGAACAGTACACCACAATCTCATCGTCCGGGGAAAGCTCGGCCAGAGCGTCCTCCGGCGTGAGGAAGTGAAGTGAGCCGAGGATGTGCTTGGCGCGGTACTGCCAGTCCCCCAGGGTCATCACCAGCTTAAACTGATCCTTGCGCTCCAATTTCTGCTTCAATTCATCACGGCTGATGAGTTTTATGTCATATTTCATAGTTCAAGCTCCTCCTCCTTGCTTTGCTTTTCTCTGCCCCCACACCGTGGTCTCGGGTCCGCAAGCGCATACCCGAACTCTACAAATATGAAGTGATCGCAGGCGTCGCCTCAGCCATTGGTGATACCTGATTGACGCGCTTGTTGCCAGACGGATTGGATCGCCGCGATGGCCAGGTCAGGTCGATCCAGTTGAATATAATGTCCGCTGTGCAGAGCAACGCTCTGCTGACTGTTGGAGGAAAGCGAGGCCAAATCGTGCTGTAAGGCGTCCCAGGTGGCGGCCGTCTGCTTTCCTTGTGCTGAATGATCTTGCGAATAATCCTGGCTCAGCACGATCAGCGGCAGATGCCCGTAAGAGGGGCTC
>WNGK01002512.1_pt1 | contig 19856 bp, 19 predicted proteins | sample 5400601 | NCBI WGS metagenome assembly WNGK01 (sample SAMN13153376, study PRJNA577476) | soil metagenome | isolation source: 60 cm soil or saprolite under Garry oak tree replicate 1 | place: USA:California | collected 2016-06-15
GAGGCGCAGGCGGTGGAGTTACAGTAGTGGCTGGAGATGAGGGAACCGGAGCCGCTTTGTCTGGCTCAGAGCCCTTCTTCCCCCCTGGAATGATTACCATCGGCCGGCTCGTAGGAGTCGCTCTCGGCGGGACCCATTCAGCAGTACTTTGCAACGAGAACGCTCCTTGCTGCTCGCCGCCCATCGAGTTCGCGTCAGAGGGCAAATCTCTGAGCAGAGACTGTAGCAGTCTACTCAGAGAACTATCCTCGTCTCCCTGCGGAGGACCCTGCCAGCTTCTCGGCTGTTGATAGGAGACGTTGGCGTTCATTGACGGAGAACTTGGAGGAAAAGGAGGACTAGGAGCACTTACGGGAACAGGAGGAGCTTGGAGTGGTGCAGCTGGAGAGTTGGGCGCTGGAGTGGACATGGATGTCGACGATTCTCCGGTCTCTTCGTGGTCTTTCTCGTCTTTCTTCTTTTTTCCGAATAGGGTAAGTATTCCTATGAGAGTGAAAAGGGACCAGATGGGATCAAGACTGGTAAGTTGGACTAGCATTCGTTCAACCCATACCTAGTGATCATTCAAGCTCATCCAAGGATACTTGTCCTAGTAGTATCTCGAACAGGAGAACACAGCATGAGTTGTTCTTGGATAGGAATGATGTTACCCTAGTGAATAGTCACCGGAAACAACCTGAACCGTTCCTTCAATGCTGGACGCTACAATCCGTCCATTACTAGAACTACCTTTTTGTCTTCAGAATATCCGACTTCGTCAGAATACCGACGATGTTCTCGCCTTTAGAAACGAGGACGCCATAGTTGCCCTGCAACAATCCCAGAACGAGATCAAGCGGAGTATCATTGTTGACCACCGGCAACGGCGAATCCATGATCTCGCGAACCCTCAGGGCAAGGACCGATTCTAAGGACTCGCCTCGAGCGGCCCGATCGAGAATCGTCTTCTCCGAAATGCTTCCAACACATCGCCCACTTTCTAAAACTGGGAGCTGCGAATAACCCCTACGCCTCATCAAGTCAACAGCATCCCGGACAAGCTGCGTTCTCGCCACCGAGACAACAGGACGACTAATGAGCTCATCTACCCGACGTGCTGGGCTCTCAACCCCTGCTCTTTCCAAAGCGGTGAACAGTCTTTGCACAACCGAATAAGACGGGTCCACTGAACCTGCCTCTATCTTCGCGATTATGGACTGGCTTACTCCAGCCGATACGGCGAGTCTAGACTGTGTCAATCCGAGCTCTTTCCGTTTCTTTGGAATCTCCCCCAAGGATGGAAGCATGCATCTAGACGGGTTCACGATGCTCTTATTCCTATCGGAATACAGAAAGCCCTATTCCCAACGGAATATGAGTACAACAGAACTTATATAATTAGAATAACTGAAACGACGACGAAAACATGTCCCCAGAAATCCAGCTTGCCGGGATTCACCCGCGGTCAGAAAAGCTAATTGAACTTACCCGCTCGTACGAGCGAGCAAAAACCAGCTGGAACCAAGTGGAAGCTCAACTCGAGCAGGAGACAAGAGAACTCATCAAACTTCAAGAGAGCCTCGGCTTCCAACATATCTCCGATGGAGCCCTAGGCTGGCAAGATCAATTGAGACCCATCGCCCGATCTCTCAGAGGAGTGGAGTCGGGTACCCGGTACTCAAGATGGTTTGACACAAACACATTCTACCAAAAGCCGATCGTCACAGGCAAGGTTTCAGCCGACGAGATCGACCACGAGAAGTTTCTCCGAACGGAACTCTTGACAGGAGAAACGAATCGAAAAATCACTCTGCCTGGGCCGTACACGTTCTCTCAGCTCTCGGAAAACAAGCACTACGAAAATTATCCTGATCTGCTCTTCGACATCGCAGTTGCCGAGCGCGATATTATCAAGAGACTCCGGAATGAAGGCATTTCGCTCTTCCAACTATCAGAACCCTGCTTGGTCTATCAACCATACAGAGAGAGCTTTCGAGACCAATCCGAAGTTGAACTCGCCCTCAGAGCAATTCGCTCCGTAGTCGAACACAACCCCGAAGAGTTCGTGGTCCAAACCTACTTTGGCGACATCGCTCCAGTACTCCCCAAACTTCTGGACCTACCGATCTACGGCATCGGAATCGACCTCTTCGAAACTGACATTTCCGCACTTCGCGAACAAGCCTCGAAGGCGCTCGTTTTGGGCGTTGTCGACTCACGGGAATCCTACGTTGAGGACGCTCACTGGATCGCTGACACAACTAGGAAATTCTGCGATCAAGTGGATGTTCAAGACCTAGTTCTTGCGCCCAATTCGGACCTGAAGTTTTTACCACAAGAAATTGCGAATCAAAAGTTGGAGGCGTTGTCGAAGGCATCTGAACTGTTCGAGGGGAGCCGATAGGTGTCGAAGCTCTTTCCGGTTCAGGAGATCGGGAGTCTCGCCAAACCCAAATGGAGAACAAAGGGGCTTCGACAACAACTCTTCTCACAAGACCTCGCCGAAGCTGAAGAATGGGCTGAGAAGCTAGCCATTCAAGACTTCCATGATCGAGCCAAGAGCATTCTCAAGACCACTGATGAGAGGGAACGAGCAAAGAGGGTTCTGGAACTCTCCACCTTGTACGGCCTGCGCCTCTTTGAAACCGCTGGGGTGGACAACGACGGTGTGGGGGGAGAACAGCAGCGAGTCGAGATGTACGAGCATGTAATCAAAGCCGTCCAGGGAATGAAGCTGCTTGGCCACGTCCACTCCTTTGACTACAAGTACTTCAACAAGGGAGTCGCCGAATCGAAGATCTCCAGGAAACACCCCGTCTATGTGCCGGAATTCTTGGATGTCAAGAGATACGCCCATCGAGCCGTGAAAGTTCCGATTACCGGTCCATACACACTTGTGGACTGGTCCTTCAGCGGATACTACATTCAGAAGCAACACACTTCCTCCCCTAGGACACGGAAGATCGAAGCGAAGCGTGAATTCCTGCTCGATATCGTAGAGCAAATCATACGACCCGAAATCCAAGACCTAGTTCACGCGGGAGCATCTTGGATACAGATAGACGAGCCGGCGGTGACCACCCATCCGGAACCTCAGGAAATGGAGCTCTTCGTCGAAGCGTGGAATGAAACGGTCAAAGGGTTCGATTGCAAGTTCAGTGACCACACCTGCTACCCATCCGAGATAGGATACAAAGTTCTCGCAGAATACGCACCGAAGCTAGACAAATGCGACCACCTCGCGTTAGAGTTCGCCAACCGAGACACTTCCCGTCTCGGAGTCGATGATGACTCCAGGGAAGGCTACAGAGACCTCAAACATTTCGTCGACGCCGGTTTCAGCGGTGAGTTCGGACTCGGCGTCTCTCACGTGCACGACTTTACAGGAAACGTGTCCCCGGGGGCCGGACAATCCGTGGGACGAGATCTGTTCGAGTCTCCTGAGCTAGTGCGGGACCGACTTCTGTACGCCACTAAGATTGTCGGGGATCCAGCGAAGATCTGGGCGAACCCAGACTGCGGGCTCCGGACCAGGACGTGGGAGGTAGCCTTTGCGAAACTCGCAAGCATCGCGAAGGGAGCAGAACTGGCAAGAGAGGAATACCAATGAGATTGAGTGATCGGGCAAGGCACCATAACCTCGTAACTGTTGAGCTTATTCCAGACAGAGTTGTTCCGAGCGATTTGGCCCTCCTAAAGGGGAGAGTGGACGCCATCACGGTCCCTGCCCTGCGGAATGGGCACAACGACCCGAGCTATCCAAAATCTTTCCAAGTAACTCCCCAACGCAGAAGCCTCGCCTCGGCCTCCATCATCAACAGGGCTGGGATAACCGCAGTTCCCTCGCTCACATGTCGCGACTGCCACAGGTCCGACTTGTCAACAATCTCGAACCAAGTAGAAGAAGGACTTGGAAACGTACTAATCGTCTATGGAGACCCCTATCCAGAGCCTCGTCCAGGAACTTACGAGTTTGCCAGGACCAACGAGCTAATTCGAGAGGTTTCTTCGCTGAACGGTGGAAACGATCCATGCATTGGGGCAGTGACCAACCAGCACGTAAACGACAAGGAAAGCGAAATCTCCCGGACGATATCAAGGGTCGATGCTGGCGCTGATTTCATCGTGACGAACGTTGCCTTCGACTCGGAGAGTGTACTTGCGCATAGAGATTCCCTGCTTGAAGCGGGGTTAAACGTACCACTCTTCATTCAAGTGTCTATCCCGCTCAGCCTGGACAATGTGTTATTTGTGAGCCAGAAGTTCGACATTCCTGTCCCAGCCCACGTCAGGAAGAGACTTTTGGACGATCCAGCTGGAGGAAGTCTCGCTGTCGCGGCAGATGCCTACGAAGCTCTGCGGGGAGAGGCGAATGGCATTCACTTCTCGTATCTGTTCAGACAACGAAATCCGATCCCCACTTATCGCCATTTATTGGAGACGATTGGGATAGCGGGCCCGACATTGGCTCCACTTGCTGCTTCTGCAGTGAAAACATATCCTGTTGCGTAGCCTTCCAACGATCAGCGCTCGACTCGGATAGTTAGCCGACTGGCTTCGCTGTTTCGATGGATGATGGGGCATCTTCCCCGACCTGGAGTACTTTCTTCAGTTCCTTTTTCATGAGTGACGGGTCGTGGTTGAGGTTGAAGTAGTCTGCGAATGTGGTGGTGGTCCTTAGCATTCTGGTTCTGCCGATCCTCTCGTCATTGATCAGGTCCATATCCTTCAGCTGTTTCACATGAACGTAGGCCAGTTTTCCACGTACGCGTACCACGTAGGACTGTGTGACAGGCTGTTTCAGAGCTATGAAAGACAGGGTTCTGAGGGGTCCCGGCGTGAGAAGTGGTCTGTTCGCCAGTTTTCGAACGTGCTTTGCAAATTCTGCCTTTAGTTGCATGACAAAGCGGCCGTCTGGGAGTTCCACAACTTGAATGGGGCTACCGGCCAATCTGTAACGTTCCGAAACCGCTGTTGCGATTCCGCGTATTTTGTCCTCTGATCTAGCGCCTATAACAGACCCGATCATTTTCAGGTCTAATGGTCTTCCGGAGACGTATAGTGCGGCTTCGCAGAGCTGCTGTTGCAGGTCAGCAGTTTTCGGCTGGGCGTTGTTAGTAGAATCTTGGGCTTCCATCGTTTTTCAGCTCGATTTCGATATCACCGAACTCGAGGGGCTGGGCGAGACCAACTCTTCCCTCTACAGCGAGGAAGAGCAGCATGATGAACATTCTCACCGCTTCGAGAGGGTCTCCTTTTCCGAGGAGCGTTAGGAAGGACAATTTCTTCACTGTGGGACCTGTTTCTGCGAGTAATCTCTGGAGAAAGGCTTTGATGTTCTCTTCAATCTTGACAAGGAAATCGTCAACTTGTTCGAACACTTCAGGCGTTCTGAGGACCATCTGTGCGCTTGCCGGTAGCATCCTCTCTGCCGTCAACACCTCAAGTAATCCTTTGATGACTTCCTCAACAGATGTGGTGGTCGATTCATAGCGCAGGGGAAAGGCTAGGGGTGGCGGGACGAAATCCGTGGGCCTCTCGAGCGGGGGCTTCGGGGGTTCTTCCATCTTGAGGATGAGTTCTGATTTCATCCGAAGTAGAATGGCTGAGGAGAGGAGGGCAGTGCCGGAGACGGAGAAGTCGATGAATCCTCGACCCCTCATCTCATGGAGAAGCTCGTCCAGCAGATTTGCGAGGTTTACGTCCCATGGTTTTACGCGGTGAAGATGAATCAGGTCGAAGAGGACGGCGTAAGGTGCCTTGAGCCAGTACGCCTCTTCTTGAGCTGTCAATTGTTCTCATCTCTCGAGGGTAGGGTCACGATCTGGCTACTGCCTTTGTCGATAAAGACCCCGAACACTCTCTCCGCTCTCGATATGGTTGAGTCCTTCAGCGAGATTACGATGAACTGGGACATACTGCTCCTAGATCTCAGAAGGGTGGCCAAGCGTTTTGCGTTGAGCACGTCCAAGTGTGCGTCGATCTCATCCATGACGTAGAATGGCATTGGATGGATTTGTTGGAGTGCGAGGAGGTAGCAGACCGTCGAGACAGATTTCTCTCCTCCACTCGCGCTTCCGATCGTGAGCTCGGTCTTTCCGGGGAACTGAAGCAGGACATCGAGTCCGCCTTCGAATGGGTTTTCAGGATTGTCGAGGACCATTCTTCCGTTTCCCTCGCCTGTCATCTCGCGGAAAATGCTCTGGAATGTTTCGTTGACCTTGTTGTAAGCGCTAATGAAGGTGTCAAGTTTCTTCCGCTCTAGTTCGTTCATGAAGTCGAGGATAGCTAGTTTCTCCCGTTCGAGTTCACTGATCCTGACCGAGAGGTGTTTGTATCCTTCTTTCTGTGATTCGTATTGTTGTGCAGCTAGCTGGTTGATTGCGCCTATCTCGTCCCGTTCATGTTCGAGGGCGCGTTTCATATCCTCGGCTTCCTTGATGAGGTCTGGGTGAGTCTCGAGTGGTTTTTCGAACCCGAGGCTTCGTAGTTGGCCATTGAAGATTGTTAGTTGAGCATCGACTTCTCTGAGGCCCGCTTTTAGATCGGTGACGGTTGCGTTGAGTGGGTCCATCATTTGCAGAAGTTTCCGAGTTGCCTTTTCGACCTCCACAAACTGTTCTTCGTACTTCTTTCTCTCATCTCCGACACTGTCTAGGTTTCCAACTAGCCGTTTCTTCTCGTCGTCGAACTGTTTCATCTCTTTCTCCAATGTATCGAGTCGATCATGCGCTTCGTTGGCTCGGACTCCTTCGCGATGAATCTCAGCGTCAAGCGAGCGCAATTGTATGCGCATCTGGTCGATTCCCGGCCTCAGGGTTTCAAGAGTAGAGTGCTGGGAGGAGAGACGTGTTTCTAGTTCAAGCTTCTCTCGAAGAATGAGTTGGTTCTCAGTGGTGGCTTGGTCTCGCTCCGTTTCGAGTTGAGAGAGTGCTGACCTTCTGGAATCAATCCTGAGTCTCGTCCTTTCCTCTTCTATGACTGCGAGGCGCCTCTTCATCTCTGCCTGTTTCTCCGCAGTCTCCTCCAACAGGACTCGCTCCTTCGCCATGGAATTCTGGAGACTGTCAATTCGTCGGGTCGTCTGCTGCAGGAAGACTCTTGTTCTCTCGAAGCTTTTCTTGGCTTGTTCTACGTCTCTTGCCAAGGCCTCTCGAGTCTTGCTCGCAGATACTCTATCCTCCAAGAGCTCGTCCAATTCTGTCTCGATCCGGTCAACATCGGACCGTGAACGCTGCACGACGGTCTCCAGCGACCTTACTGTTTTCTCAAGGCTTTCAAGCGCGGTGGATCGAGGAATCAGGGTTGAGATCTCGAGCGGGGCTCTGTAGTAACCGCTCTCGAGGCCTCCTCCCGGCTCGTAGAGGTCCCCGCTGGTCACGACGCATCTTTGTCCCTTGGACGCTGTCAGGAAAGCTGCTCTCTGTGTTGTTGCGAGTATGGTGTCACCGAAGACGAATTGGACAGCTGGAGTAATGGACTTGTCGGACCGTATCACTTTCGATAGTGGACCAATTACTCCGGATGCGTTGTCAACATCGAGCTCTTGATCTGAAAGTTCGAGATCTTCTAAGGGAACTATCTTGACGCGTCCGAGCTTTGTTCGTTTCAAGCTTTCGACGCAGCGTATTGCTACTTCTAGGTTCTTCACAACTAGCGCTTTCATCCAGCCGGCGCTGGCCGCCTGGATTGCTTTGCGGTATTCTTCGGGAAACTTGACGAGGTCTTCTAGTCGTCCGTAGACGCCTTTCAGAGCGCCTTCATCAGCCATCTCTTCGAGCTTCTCGATGGCTTTGTCTTCGGCCCCCATGTTGTCTGCCAGGGTCTTTTGGGTGTTGAATTCGACCACTGTGACTCGTGCCTTTTTTGCAACGTCAAGGGCTTCGTCGATCTCTTTTCTGCGTTGATCCTTGAGTTCGCCGTACTCCTTTGTTTTCTGCTCGATTGATTCGAGCCGTTTTTCTTCTTCCTTCTGAAGTTTCTCCATTTCGCGGATTCTGCCCTTGAGTTCTTCTGAGAGCTGGGCGAACTCTTTCTGGCGGGCTTCGAGGGTTTGGAGGTGGCTGGCGGTTAGGTCGAGTTTTGTTGAGCTGCCCTTGCTCTGGGCGGTGAGGTTTGCGAGTTCTTTTCCCAGACCGTCGATCTCATCCTGAACCCCGCGCAGTTTCTTGGTGTCGTGGTCGAGGGACGCTCTGGCGACTGTGAGCTTTTGGCTTATTTTTTCAACTTTGGAAGTGGAATCTTCTAGCTTGTCTTCAAGGATTTTCTTGTGTGACTGGAGGCTTCTGATCGAGCTGGATAGTGGTTTGATGGATGTTTCCATCTCTTCCGCTTGTTTTGTGATGGCTTCGCGTTGTCTGGTGCGGGTTGTAACTAGATTCTTCGCTGTTTCTGCGGTAGACTTTGCTTCCACAACACCTTTGCTGGCTTCTGCGATGCGTCTTTCAAGGTCGAAGAGCTCCTGGTTTCCTTGGGTGACTGTCTTCTCCTCAAACCTGCGTCTTTCCTCCTCGATCTTCGCTCTCTGCTGTGTCAGGTCTTCTCTTTCACGTCTCACTTGATCGAGCTTGAGCTGTTCCTGCTCCAGGGTCTGCGACATTTCCTGATGCCGGTTTTCGAGTGATAGAATCTGGGCGGAGAGGATACGGGCTTGTTGGCTGTTTATCTCGGTCTTGAGAAGGTTGGATCGGAGGAGGTCGTTTCTCTCTCTTTCCAGCTGTTCTATCCTCTGTCTAACCTCATCAACCCTTGCGGACGCGACCTTGAGGTTCAGATCTGCCTCTTGCAACTGTACTCTTGCTTCGGCTTTCTTGGTCTCGAATGTTCCGATTCCGATTAGGCTTTCCAGAATCTTTCTTCGTTCTTCGGTGCTAATCTCTGCGAGCCGAGTGACGGCGTGTTGTGAGATTAGGTTGAACCCTGTGACTTGGATGTCTGCTGAGCTCATAATGTCCTGGACTTGTTTTCTGGAAAGTCGTCGTCCGTTGAGCCGGTAGATTCCCTCTCCGCCCTTCGAGAACTCTCTGGATATCGTTACGAGGCCAGAGTCTACTGGTAGTTTTCGGTCACTGTTGTCGAACTGCACGGCCACATAGGCGGATCTTGCTCCTTCACCAGGGGACTTGTGGACCAGGTCGGATAGGCTTCTGCCTCGGAGTTCTCTAGGGCTTAGTTCGCCGAGCGCGAACTTGAGGCTGTCTAGTATGTTGGATTTGCCGGATCCGTTGGGTCCGGTTATAACGGTGAATCCTGTGCCGAAGTTGATGGAGACCTTCTTGTTGAAGGTCTTGAATCCTCGAATGTCGATTCTCTTGATGAACACCAAGGCTAGGGCCCTGGACTCTCACTCGGAACTGTGGCGTGTTCTCATCGGCCGAATCTTCTGTAGCGCCTCTGGTAGAGTCTGATGGCCCTTAAGAAATCGATTCTTCGAAACTCTGGCCAGTAGACGTCCACGAAGACGAGCTCGCTATACGCGGACTGCCATAGGAGGAAGCCGCTCAGCCGCTCCTCGCCCGATGTCCGTATGACTAGGTCCGGGTTCGGGTTGGGAAGGTGTGCTGTGTACAGGTATTTGTGGAATATTCCCTCGTCGATATCTTGAGGTCTCAGGTGTCCTTGGTAGACGTCGTCGACGATCTTCTTTGTCGCGTCGACGATCTCTGCTCGTCCGGTGTATGCGATTGCGATGTTTAGGAAGTGTCCCGAGTACTGGTCTGTCTCGTCCTCCAGCTTCTTCAGCGCATCTTGGAGGCTCTCGGGGAGTAGGTCTGTTCTGCCTAGGGCTTTTACTCTGACTTTCTGGGTGTGGAGGCGCTTGTCTCTGCCGAGTTTTCGTGCTTCTTCCTCAACGAGTTTGAGGACGGCGTTAACCTCTTCGGCTGGCCGGTCGAAGTTCTCGGTCGAGAACGTGTAGAGGGTGAGAGTCTTGATTCCGTATTCAAGGCACCAGTCCAGTACTTCTTCTCCTACTTTGGCGCCGATGATATGCCCGTCGTTGGGTCGGAGAGCGTTTTCCTCCGCCCATCTCCTGTTCCCGTCTAGAATGATTCCGATATGTTCCGGTAGTGGCCGTCCTTTGACCTGTTGAGTTAGCCATTTTTCATAGGCGGTGTATACTCCTGCGATTCTGAGTAGGTTGTCTAACAGGTTTGTTCTTTGACCTCCGGTTTGTTTAGCTGGGCTTGGGCGAGCGCTCTTCCGCAGGAGCAGCCCTCTCTGCCGTCAGGTATCTTGCCTATAGCTTCTATGAGAATCTTGTTCAGAATCTGACCAGTTTCTCTTCCTTTCTCTTCCACCTCCTTGGCGGAGAGCGTTCTTTGGAGGCCTGCGGCCATGTTTGAGATGAAGCTGATGGATGCGTAGCAGATTTCGAGTTCCCTTGCTAGGAAGGCTTCAGGGGCGCCTGTCATTCCTACGATTCCGCCGCCGACGGTCTTGAGCATCCGGATCTCTGCCGGTGTCTCGTATCTTGGGCCTTCTGTGCAGGCCATCACAATATCGTTTCGGAGGTTTTTCTTGTTGTCCGAGCCGGCGCTGGCTATCGCGTTTCTCAGTGTTGGGCAGTATGGCTCGGATACGTCAACGTGGGTTACTGGCGAGTCGTCGTAGAAAGTTCCTCGCCGCGATTTTGTGAAATCGATAAGATCTGAGGGTATGACGATCTCGCCCGGTGATAGGGTGGTGTCTATGGCACCGACGGCATTGGTTGCGATTATTCGTTCGACGCCGAGACTTTTCAGTCCCCAGATGTTGGCTCGATAGTTTACCTTGTGGGGAGGAGCGGTGTGTCCCTCGCCGTGTCGTGGTAGATAGATTGCTTCTCGTCCCTTGACTTGTCCAATAGTCAGGGTTGGGGTTGGACCGTGGGGGGTTCCTATGATCTTTTCTTCGCCTTTGATGATGGATTTGACTCCTGAGCCGCCGATTATGGCGATGGGCAGTTTCATTCTTCGTCCTCGTAGAGCGCGCCTAGCTCGTGGAGCGAGAGTTTCTCGCCTTGGCTGAGCTTCTTCTTCGCAGCCTCCTTCAGGTTCTGTTTGTGGGTTTCTTCTTTTTGCCGTTGGTTGATCTTATCAGCTAGATCGATCGATTTTCTGACTACCTGGTATTTTTCGTCGGTGTCTTTGTATTCTCCGCGGAGCTGGTTTAGGGATTTTCTGACATCTTCCTGTTTTATCTTGAGTGCTTCGAACCGTTCTGAGAGTATTACGATCTCTTCGTGATGTTTCTGGCTTTCCTCTGCTAGCTCCTGGACCTTGGCGTGGAGCGCGTCTGCTTCCTCGTTGTCTTTGGCGACCTCGTCTCGCAGTCGTAGGATCTTCTTGGACGCTGTCACTTGGATCTCAAGGGCTCGGATCTTTATCATCAAACGCTTCTCTTCCTCTTTGCCTAATGGGGCGGACTGTACCTGCCACTCGAGCTGTTGCAGTTCATGTTCTGCGGTTACGGATTGGAGCAGTTTGGGGGCGGTTTTTTGGAGAGTCTTGAACTTTGTGATGTTCTGTCTGGCCTTATCTCGGAGATTGTCGCGGGTTTTCTTGAGGGCTCTGACTGTCTCGTTGAGCTCGTCGCGGGTCTTCCGGCTCTCTTGTAGTTCTGTACGGGTCTTGTCGAGCTTGCTTCTTGCCTCAGCGAGTGCTCCTAGGAGTTTCTTTTCGTCGGTTTTGATCCGCTGGCGCTCGTCTGCGAGCGTGTCGAGATTGGTCATAGCTGGATGCCCGTTTGATTATTTGATGGGTTCTGATCTGGGATTGGGGAAGCCGCCTTATAGACGTTCAACTTGCCAATATCCACGAGGAGGTTAGCTGGCGGCTGGAACGTGTTGGGAATCGCTTGTCCGTGATCGGGACGGTGCACGTGGATCCTGCGAGTGCCGCTGCTGTTAGGGATACTATTGTCGCGTTGAAGCCTGAGGTTGTTGCGTTGGAGCTGGACGAGGGACGGTTGATGGCTCTTGAGAATCCGAAGGCTCAGAGCGGGCGGGGCGCCGGCGTGTCATTTCTTACCATGGCGTTGTTGGAGAAGTTTGCCGGCCAGTTGACTGGGTCTGCGCCAGGGATGGAGATGTTGGAGGCTGCGAAGGCGGCGAGGCTTGTGGGGTCGAGGGTGGAGTTCATTGATCTACCGATTACGAGTACGGGGGCGGCGTTGAGGAAGCTGCCTAGGAAGGAGAAGGCAAGGCTGGTGGTGGACGGGCTGGCCAGCCTTGTGGTTTTACCGTTCAGCAGGATAAACTGGTCGAAGGTGACGGAGGATATGGACTCGCAGATCGGGGCTTTCCGGAGGAGATACCCGGTTTTGAGCAGGATACTGATCGATACGCGGGAGGAGTACATGATCAACCGCTTGAAAAGGGTCATGGACTCAACGACCGGGCAGGTATTGGCGGTCGTAGGGTTCGGACACCGGGCTTCGCTGGCGCGGGCGCTGGCAGGGTACATGGAGGGACCGGGGTTCGCAACAGGCTTTTCCTGGCAAGTGTCAACCGGAAGCTGAAGTCGGAGACGTACCAGGGCGCGAAGGAAGGACGGCCGGGTAGTAACGGCTGAACGTGAGAGACTCGGCGTTTCACGAAGGGCGGGGCGCGGGAAAAAAAGACCACCCCGGGGGGTCGAGAAAAAGTTAACGAAAAAAAATAGTTACAGAAAAAGAAAAGTTACAGAAAAAAGAAGAGTTACGGAAAGAAGGGTTTGCAGGGAATGCTTAGTTAGGAATTCGCCCCGTCCATTCAACGACCCACGTCTGAAAGCCTCTTCTGGATCTAACACCCTCTCGCATTTTCCGAACTATTTTCACGAAGGAAGCCGGGGGTTTCAGCAATTTCGGCGTGTTTTTGCTATTGTTTTTCGGGCTTTTTTCGGCAACTTTCGCGCCCGAATTGGTGATTTCGAAAGCTCACGTAGGAGAAATGTGATCGCGTTGTCAAGGTTGGCATGAGAATCAGGGTCCACGCTGTAGACGTGGAGTTGGATGAGGCTCCGGATTCCGCCCTCGCGTCCGCGCGGATGGGATTTGAAATAGAGCCCCGGAAACGCCTTGCGAGTACGATCTAGAGCAGGCGCGAGCGCTGACTCGATTATTCCGACCAGCCCAATGGACACCTCGTCCGGAGCCTGGCCCTTTGAAGCTCGAAGCATCGGAATGACGGACCCGGTGAAGATCGCTTTCATCTCAGACGGAACCCCTGGAAGCGAGACTAGCCTTGTAGCTCCAACCCTGATCATGACCCCTGGTGCGGTTCCGATAGGATTAGGCAGGGCCTTGGCACCATCCGGCAAGGTAGCCATCTTCCTCCGAAACCGGGTCAGACCTGTGGAGCTTTCTAGCGCATTATAACGGGCCTTGACCATGGCGAACGCCTCCGAGTTGAGCACGAGCCGTTTGTGTAGGGCAAGAGCGACCCCTTTGAGAGTCATGTCATCATGGGTCGGCCCCAGACCCCCGAGGGTGATCAAAAGGTCCAGCTTTCTTCGAAGAGCACCTGTAACCCCATCGTTTATGGCCGGTGGTGAGTCTCGAAGGACTGTGATCCTCTGAAGGGTCCAACCGAACTTCGTGAAACGTTTCGCGATCCAGTGAGAATTAGTATCCAGCGTGTGTCCGATCAAAAGCTCGTTGCCAACAGAGATTATCTCTGCCTTCGGCGATTTCTTCACTCAGCTAGGCCCCTGAGACCCAGGACTAGCGTTTCTCCAAAGAGAGAACAGCGGCTAGGGCTCCGGAGAGAGCGCGGTTCGCGTCCTTCCCAAGCCCGATGATCACGAGGTCGTTTTCGGAAAGACGAAACAGTTCTCGAATTCGAGCGTCATCGCGGGGTGAGAATTCGGCAACCTTCTTGTTGTCAGGTGGAATCGAGAGCTTCCCATTGACAACTGCTATTGTCAGGGTTCCTTCTGCGCCTACCTTGATGGCCTCGTCCCTCTGCGAGAGCCCTGTAATTCCCGGCCTGTACCTCTTCGCCAAGTGGACTCCTACCGAGACTTTGCCGGGAACAAGTTCTATCTCATCTAGCGTCATGATCTTGCGGACGGCTATCTGTTTGAGATACTTCTGCAGCGTCTCTTTTCCTTGCCTGGAAAGCTTGACTCCCGTTCCCTCACTAACTTCAACCAAGCCCTGCTCTGCGAGCCTCTCCAACAAACCACGGGTGACACCGTCATTGATCTGAAGAGCCTGGGCAAGAGCGCGGCGTCCGACAGGACCCTCTTGGTCGATGAGAACTAGAGCGTTTAGAAGCTGGACATGAGTAAGCTGGGGAAGCGGACCTCTCGCTCCACGACGCCACTTGTCAAGCATCTCCTCCAGCATGGAATCCGACAACCAGAGCGATCAGGCCAATCGAAAGTTAACTCTTCCCAACAAACTAGCAAACACTCTTCAGAGGGACATGATCTTTGAGCCCATGATGAAATCGGATTGGACAAGGGCCCTCTTCGTGGATCATCCGCAAGTGTTTCTTCCATGGATGAAAGCCCAGAGAGAGCAGGCGAAAGCAGATGTTTTCGGCTTACGTATCGTTTTCGAGAAGTTCCGGGTGCGCGACGGAGCCAGAATCCTCGATCTGGCGTGTGGTATTGGCCGGATATCGATAAACCTGGCCAGGGCTGGCTACCAAGTCGTCGGGGTAGACATCTCCCCGCTGTACCTGGACTTTGCGAAGAAATGGTCAGAGCAAGACCGGGTCACAAATCGAACACGATTCTACAAGATGGATATGCGAAGCGCTTCTCGACAGCTGAGGAGAAAGAGCGAGAAAAAGTTCGACGTGATTCTAAACTATGGGACTGCAATCGGTTACCACGGACAAGACGAGGACGCCGAGATGCTCATGAACCTGCACAGTGTCGCTTCTGCGCATGCCCTTCTCACAATTGAGACGGTTAACCGTGACTACCTCGTCAAGCATTTCGAACAAGAATCCGTTTCAACGCTTGAGGGTATTGAATGGCGCGATTCCAGAAGATTGAACCTAGAAAGATCGTTCATGGAGAACACTTGGAAGTTCTACCGGAGGAAAGGACGATCTCGTGGGCTGATTCTAAGAGTTCCCGTGTCGCATAGGGTCTACTCGGTTCATGAGCTGAAACGGCTCTTGACTGATGCTGGATGGAAGTACGCAGCGTCATCCGGGACTCCGGGAAAACTGTCGCCAGTCACAACGGACTCATTCCACATGATTGTTATAGGCCGAAAATGACGCAGGCTGAGCATTTCTAGGAGAAGCTTGGAAGAGTCTCTGACGACGGAGGTAGAGGAACCAGCCGTTGAGCGATTTTCTGATCAGGTCAATTCAGGCGTCGGACCGCCTTTGGATTGCCTCTCGCGTGGAATCACGCTGGGGTTCCGAGATTGTCGTTGCTAAGGAGCGAGTAATTCGTCCGGCCGAACTTGATGGCTTTGCGGCTTTCAGGGGAAAAGATCCCGTCGGCTTGCTGACCTACAAGGTAGAGGGATCTGACTGCGAGATAGTCCGTCGACAGCACAGCCGAAGGCGAGGGAATCGGAACCGCGCTCATCAATGCTGTCAAGGGAACAGCCAAAGCGAACGGCTGCAGAAGACTCTGGCTCATAACCACCAATGATGATCTAAACGCCTTAGGCTTCTATCAAAGAAGAGGTTTCCGTCTCACTGCGCTCTACCCCAACGCCGTCGAAGCCTCCAGGAAACTGAAGCCACAGATTCCTATGAACGCGGCGAACGGTATTCCGATTAGGGATGAGCTGGAACTCGAGCTTGGGCTGTAAGGATAAGACCGTACTTACAAGACAGGATACTGTCAGCAAGAATTTCTTAGAAAGCTATAGTTCGACTACTTTTTCTTGTCGCTGAGCCACCATTTCAGGTAGTCTTTGTGGCGGCGTTTCTTCTCTTCGTCTGCGGACTCTTCGGTGCGAAGCATCTTTTCTCTTCCTTCCAGAAGGTTTTGCTGGGTGAAGGTTAGGCCGCAGCTCTTACAGGCGTACGACTTGATTGCAGGGTCATAACTTAGGTTTCCACCACACTCCAAGCAATAGTTGGGCAATCTCCTCGCTCAACAAGAAATTCGGCTCCAGAACCAGATAAAGATTCGGTTACTCGAACAGGCCAAACACGAAAAAATCAGTCTTTGTCACTGGAAAGTCGTCTGTCGATGTATTCTCGCTAGCCGAATCGGACCATACTCTCAGCCAGTTAGTTCAAGGGATTTGAACAATCGCCCTGGGAGGCTTGGTATTTCGGGAAGCTCGTCACGTGTTCCAGGCGAACAGGGCCTAGAACTTGGTGGAATCACGTTCGCGTGCTGTTCAATTGTTTAGGATTAAATCAGGACTTACTAGCCCCAGCGGCTGAGAAAAAATGGCACAGGAAACACATCAACCTACGCCAAAGAGAGGCAAAAAGAAGATAGTGCTAGCCCTTGTACTAGTATTGGTGGTTGTTGGAGGAGTCGTAGGATTCCTCTTCTACTCGCCATCGAAAGTCCAGGTAAGCATAAGGGACCTCCACAGCAGCCCTACGACCCGAGCATTACGGCGATATTCGTGACCTTCACCAGTATCGACATACACGCTGCCAACGCAGGCAGCGATAGCGGATGGCATACAATAACCACAGGCGCGACAGTGAACCTGTTTACGGTTCTGAACGCGTCCAAGGTCCTCGGCAAGGCCTCCCTACCAGCCGGAAAGTACACAGAACTGAGGTTCAACGTCAGCAAGGTCATCGTGACCATAAGCGGGGATAACGTTACGTACACCATACCCAGCGGATCTCTAAAAATACCGATAACTGGCGCAGGAGCCCAGGCCTACGGCGCTTTGACAGTGAACGTTGAACTGGACCTCTCCTTCAAGACCAGCGAAATACTGAACAATCCCACACTGACACTAAACCCAGTCGCCACGGCAAAAGTAGCCTAACAGTGGACCCTCGAGACGACGACCCGGCAACTCTACCACATTCGTTCGATTCCTCAAAAGAACCCTGAAGTCCACTCTCCCCCACCTTTTTCCCGTGCTAAACTTGATCCTCCGAAATGGAATTTTCGTCCTGCGAGGAACGGTTAATATGTCAAGCCAATCGGTCAGAACTCGATTCGATTGCCTCGATATCACGGTAACCAGCACAAGAAGAAGCCTACTGGAGGGGTCAAGCGTAGATGGCGTGGAAAGCGCGCTTTCGAGGCCGGGGGAGAACCGGTCGAGACGACCCTTGGTAAAGTCAAGCAGAGAAGAGTTGGAATCCGAGGCGGAGCAACCAAGATAAAACTAGCGTCAGCTGACTGGGCTGTTGTCACGGACAAGTCGACGGGTAAGTCGTCAAAATCCAAACTTCTGCGGGTTGTTAAGAACCCGGCGAACGTTGACTATCAGAGGAGAGGAGTTATCACGAAGGGCGCGATCGTCGACACGGAACTAGGTCAAGCGCGTGTGACGTCTCGTCCCGGACAAGATGGAGTCATCAACGCCGTCCTCGTATCCCAAGCCAAGTCCTAAGAAAGAAGGGTGGTGCCAGGGTGAAAAACCCGGGTCACATTATCATCTGGCCATTCCATATCGACAGCACCAAGACTCGAGGTCAGGGCAGAAAACTTCCGATAGCGAGAGCGATCAAGCAACCGAATCTTAGAGAGATCGTACAGGCAGCCACCGCGCTAGGTTATGTTCCAGAACCGAAAGAAAAATCGGCAATGCCAAGCCTTCCCTGGGAGAAAGCAGGCTATGTTACGGTGAAGAAGACGGCTCCGAAGGTTGCGATGCTGAAATCGATCGCGGGGGAGATTGTGAAGATTCGACAGAAAGAGTCCCAGGCTGTCGAGCCGAAGAAAGACCGGCGGTAGACCTGACCTAGCCGTGTTTCTTGTTCGGGTACATGATGATCTTGCCTGAGTGTCCCGATTTCATCAAGGCAAAGGCTTTCGAGAACTCTTCAAGATCGAAGCGGTGAGTTATCAGCCTGGCCAGGTCCACCTGGCCCGCTTTCAATACCTCAGCTGTCTTGTACCAGGTTCCGAAAAGCCGACGGCCAAAGACACCCCGGACATGAGCGTCCTTGAAAACGATCCAGTTGGCTACGTCTAGTTCGATTTTCTTTGAGGGCAGACCGAAGAGGACGGCCGTTCCACCGGGACGGAGAACCTTGAACCCTTCCTCGAAAGAGGGTTGGGCGCCTGACATCTCGAAGAACGCGTCAACTCCCCGCCCATCTGTCAAGCGCATAATCTCCTTCACAGGATCCTGTTGAGACCCGTTGATCAAGACGTCTCCACCCATATCCTTCGCCAGCTTCAAGCGGTAATCGACAATATCGACTCCGAAGATCTTTGTCGCGCCAAACGATTTGCAGAGCCCGATCAGGCAAGCGCCGATTGGGCCGCAGCCAAAAACTGCGACGGTATTCCCCGAGATCTCTGCCGCAGAGGCGGCGTGAACAGCGTTCCCGAGCGGCTCTTGAGCGGATGCCACCTCGATCGGAATCTTGCGATCGTTCAACCATGCATGCTGCTCGTTGAGAACGTGGTACTCTGCGAAACAACCGTCTGTGTCCACGCCTCGGAGGAGCATTCTCTCGCAGATGTGAGCGTTACCGGTCCTACACTGGAAGCATTTGCCGCAGAAGATGTGGGTCTCACCGGAGACGATATCACCTTCGCGCAGATCGGAGACTTCCTTGCCTACTTCGATAATTTTTCCGGCGAACTCGTGTCCCATGACCATTGGAGGCTTTACCTTGTCTCTGATCGATTCATGCCAATCGTAGATGTGCATGTCCGTTCCACAGATTGATGTGGCTTCGATCCGGACTAGAATGTCTCGTAGACCGGGTTTGGGTGTTGGCCATGGTTTGAAGACTGCGCCGGGACCAGGCGATGTCTTCACAACAGCGTGCATCTTTTCTTTCAACAGATTTCCTCGAAACTGGGTGTTAGCCGCGCAGGGACCGCTGTAAAACGTTTTAGATTAGCAAGAAAATCCCAATGTCGAGAGTATGAGCCAAGAGTCCGGTTTGCAGAGAGCCCCGCTTCTAGACGCTTTGAGGGAAGAACTTAGAGGACTGGATCAGCAGGATTTATTGTGGCGCGTCAGGACTCTTCAAAGTCCATCTGCGCCGCACGCCAAGGTCGATGGCAAGAGCGTTATTGTTCTCTGCTCGAACAACTATCTTGGACTGGCGAACCATCCCAAGCTCAAGCAAGCGGCTATTGCCGCGACTAGAAAGTATGGCGCGGGGAGTGGGTCAGTACGAGTTATCGCGGGAACCATGGATCTTCATGTTAAACTGGAAAAGGAGTTGGCAGTTTATCGGGGAACCGAGTCTTCGATCACGTTCCAGTCAGGCTATGCGACGAATCTTGGAACAATCATGTGTCTTGTGGATGAGCGTGATTTGATCATCAGCGATGAACTGAACCATGGCAGCATTATCGATGGCTGTCGTCTGACGAAAGCGGAAAGACGGGTCTACAAGCACAAGGACATGGGTGATCTAGAGAAACAGCTTCAGGGGACAGAACGATTCCGCAGGGTCCTAGTCATTACTGACGGTGTCTTCAGTATGGACGGGGACATAGCGCCACTCAAGGATATTGTCCGTCTAGCTCAGGAGCATGGCGCTGTGACCTATGTTGACGATGCTCACGGAGACGGTGTGCTAGGCGAGAACGGCCGAGGAATAACCAATCATTTCCACTTGGAAGGAAAAGTGGACGTTGACATGGGAACTTTCTCGAAAGCCTTCGGATGCGTCGGAGGGTACGTGGTCGGATCGAAAGACCTCTGCACTTACCTCCAAAACAAGGTTCGAAGCTATCTCCTCTCCGGGTCCCACCCGCCCGCCGTCGCAGGCGCATGCATCGCGGCGTTGCAGATCGTCCAGAAACAACCGTCCTTGGTCA
>WNGK01003857.1_pt1 | contig 19855 bp, 19 predicted proteins | sample 5400601 | NCBI WGS metagenome assembly WNGK01 (sample SAMN13153376, study PRJNA577476) | soil metagenome | isolation source: 60 cm soil or saprolite under Garry oak tree replicate 1 | place: USA:California | collected 2016-06-15
GCGTACAGGCTATCCCTAAAAGAGCCTCTTGAGGAGTTCGACTCTCCTCCATCAGCACCACGAAACCTTATCTTGATGACAGCGAAACTGACAGCAAAACCAGCGACGAACTACGCTACGAGGTAATACAGGACGAACAATGAAGCCGCTATTTGAGGACAAGGCGAACTATGGCGGACACAAGTGAATATGCTAGGCCAAATCCGTCCCTTGGCACCTGAACCCTGATAGTAAAGCCGAGGATTATAAAGTGATAAGACACTACCTACTCAGGAAACCCCGCCACGACCCTGGTAACAACTATGTGCAATACCCTTTGCAAAAAACCTCACGCTAAGTCCTTACCATATCCCATCAAGGGGTGATCCGCCCGACCTTGCCGGGATTGTACTCCGTAAACCAGAGATTGCCGTCCGGCCCAGATGTGATCAATGGAAGGACGACCTCCACCTGCATAGGTCTGCTGCACAAATTCACGCACGAACGAGAGATCAAGCGTTCGCTCTAGATGCCGATAGAAGTGATCGGCTGGTACCAACGCTTCCAAAGAAACATGAACAAGTGGGGCGAAGCTTCGCTTCTTGCTTCCCATCATATGACAATCTCCCTCAGATGACCACTGCACTCTCTTCTCTCTCACCATGTGCTTCACTTTTCAACCGGCTGAGCCATAGTGTAAACAAGACAGAGAGCTTCTCTAAGAGAAAGTATATCTCAGCCACCAGAAGGGTTTCTATCCTGTCTGCAAGTTGTGATTGTTTTGTGTGGGCAGAGCAGTTTCCTGTGATGCAATTGTGAGACCTATGCGCTACACTTCCATGAAATGGCAGGTGGCAGCGGAGCGCAGCGATAAGGACGTCAGCCAGGAGGTGCAACGATGAACGCTCAGAGCACAGCAAGGGACCCACTGGCCTGTTATGTGTGCCACAACCAAACAGAGGAGTGCTGCTCATATTGTCTTCTGCCCCTCTGTTCTGAGCATGGGGAGCACATCCAACCCTGGTTCACGTCTCGCAGGTGCTGGTCTGCACCCCGTGTCAAGCCAAACTGGAGGCGATTGCCCGGGAGGAAGAGAACCTGCGATGCGCAGCAAACGCACAGCATCATACGGCTGTTGCGCATGTGCTTATGAGCGAGAGATTGTGAGTGTTCTGTGCCATGAGATGACCGTATAGTGAGGTCCTCGTGATACAGTGATGTATCCTGTTGCATAGTCTGCATAGAAGGAGATCCGAAATGGCGACACTACCCCAGGTTGTTCGAGAGGAACACAAGGAACTGAGAGCACATATCGAGTTATTGCGAAAGGTAGCCGATTCGATAGGCTCTGCATCGACAGAGTCGATCCGAGAGGGTGTCGGGCAAGCGCACAGCTTCTTGATCCATGAGCTTATTCCTCATGCCCAGGCCGAAGAGCAAGTCTTGTACCCCACCGTTGGAAGACTCTTGCGCGCCTTGGAGGCCACTGAGACGATGAGCCGGGATCATCTGGAAGTCATTCGGCTTACCGAAGAGCTGGAGTCACTACGGCTGCATTTGTTTTACACGCCTGCGAGCCAGTCGGACGAACAGGCGCTGCGGCGTGTCCTCTATGGGCTCTATGCGATCATCAAGCTGCATCTGGCTAAAGAGGAGGAGATCTATCTCCCCATTCTGGAGGCACGATTCCCTGCTGAGGAAGTGGATGGCCTGGTCGAAGCGATGAAGAGAACGGACACGGAGGCAAAAAGCAGCCTGAGGATGATAGACCCGCGCGAGTAGACGCATGGTGTCTTCTTCGCCACAGCGAGAGTTCTCGCCGACCCTGGTTGTGATGTAGAGCTCAGCGCCTACCACAAGCCCGCTGTCCCCTGAACAACGCCGCCGAGATGAGAACGCCCAAGCAGCTTCATCACAACCATGCTAACAGATTTTTCCCCGCACGAATTGAGCTTCACGCTCCGCAGACGACTGTTGGCATTGCCCCACGTTTCCAATAACGCTTCTCCCGTATCACAACTTCCCCCTCGCCACAGAGCCTTCCCACAGAAATTTGTGACCACTTTGTGTCAGTGAGGCAGCATTTCGTGATGGCATTGTGAGAGAGATGCGCTATCCTCTATGAGGATTTGGTGCGGCAATTGCACAAGCGAAAGTCCTCTAAATCTCTATCTCATCTAGCATTCACTGAGCGGATAGGCCGATAAGCAGGAAGGAGAAACTGATGAAGGAACACATGCGTTGGATCTGGCTGAGTATGGTTCTCGTATTCACCGTATTATTGACCGCTTGTGGTGGAACAACGAGTCCTACTACAGGCCCAAGCGCCACAAAGCCCACGCCAACAACTGTCACTGTCACGCTGACCGATTTTAAAATTGCGTCAGATCTCACGCAGTTTAAAGACTTAGAGGTCGGGCAAACAAAGACCGTTGATTACACGTTCCAGGCCAGTGCGCTCAAGGGCAAATGGGAATTTGCCTGTCATGAACCGGGCCACTATGAAGCGGGGATGAAGCTTGCTGTGAGCGTTGGAAAGTAGTTTGCGTCGATTGTTTTGCTTGCAACGGCAAGAACACATCCCTAGAGTTACTTTGCGGTTGATAAGAGCTTTAGCAGCTCGAGGCTTTTTACGAGAACACGAGGGGTTTTTGATACTCAATCGAAGCCGACTCCGGCTTCAAGAAGCAAGCTATAACACGTTCTGGAACCAACCTGTGCGTTGGTTCCTTCATCGGAAATGAGGAGCACAGTCATGACGACACGCTTTACCATTGGCATCGAGGAAGAGTTTCAGATGGTGGATCGTCAAACCGGTCAACTCTGTCCTCGCATTCAGACCATCCTGGAAAAAGGGCATCCCATCTTCGGAGAGCAGATCAAACCAGAATTGCTCCAATCAACGGTGGAGATGAACTCAGAGATCTTGCCCGATATCCCCGCTGCCCGTACAGCATGGCGGGCGACGAGAGCAGCACTGGCACGCTTGGTGGCCGAGGAAGGGCTAGCACTCATCAGTGCCGGCACCCATCCGAGCGCCTTGTGGCAAAAGGAGATGAGATCGCCCTATGAGCGCTATGCTCAACTGGAGGAGGAATACCAGGATGTCATCCGCTCCCTCATGATCTTCGGTCTGCATGTCCACATTGGCATTGAAAACCAGGAGATCGCCGTCGAGCTCATGAATCAACTCCGGACCTGGTTGCCACACCTGCTCGCCATCTCTACGAACTCTCCTTTCTGGGCTGGGCGCTTCACTGGTCTTAAGTCGTACCGCTCCGTTGTTTGGAGGCTCTCCGCACGCAGCGGGATCCCAGAGGTCTTCCCCTCATGGAGAGATTTCGACACCTACGTCCAGGCACTGATCAAAGCAGGGTGTATCGACAACGCGAAAAAAATCTGGTGGGACATCCGGCCGCATCCCTTCTTCAGCACCATCGAGTTCCGTGTCTGCGACATGCCTGCTACACTGGAGGACACCATCGCCATTGCTGCCCTTTGCCAGGCCCTCGTCGCCAAACTAACCTGGCTCTACAAGCGTGGAGTGAGGACATCCTCACTCTCGTCCCACTTCATTGAAGAGAACAAGTGGCACGTGATGCGCCATGGGCTGGACGCAGAAGTGATCGACTTTGTGCAAGCCCGTCGCCTCAGCATGCGCGAATCTCTCAGCGAACTGCTCGACTTCGTCGACGACGTGATCGATGACCTGGGTAGCCGGAATGAAGTCAACTCCATCCGCCGACTCCTTGAAAACCCACGCGGCACAGGTGCCGATCGCCAGATGGCTATCTATCAAGACACGGGCAGCATCGATGCCGTCATCCGCTTTTTGATGCAGCAGACCATGCAAGGCATCGCCGCCGATGTTCCAGTGCTGGCCGGGGCAGCCAGATAGATCGCCTCCATCATTTTGTGATCGGTATGTGATAAAAATAGGGGTTTTTGTGACCGTCCCGTGACACGGACATGCTAGAGTAGAACGGTGAGAGGGAAACCTCCCACAACACAACCAAGAGAGAGAAGGAGGATGGAAACGAGCGAGACACATCGAGACCAGGAGCGTGTCACAAGGACAAGAGACTCCACGCCACGAGAGGCGTTTGAGAAGGAGTCACGCGAGACAGCGAGAGAAGCCGTCTTTGTGACGCTTACGTAGCCCAATATGCAACATCCGAAACTGGCAGGTAGGGCTGAACTGATCCCTACGCTTAAAGGAAAAGGAGCACTCCCTTGGACAGCCCACATGGCTGGTGTCCGGCAAGGCACCAGCCATTTTGTCTTTCACCCTTTTGAAGACGGCACATCTCCCTTTCTCACGAGCAGCTAGAACAGTCGCTTTCTTAAGGGCAGGCGGGAGGAATTCTCAAGTTGACTGTGTACAGTGTGCAGTCAGTACCACGCCGCTGGCACAAGCCGCCTCAACTCAGCGCGTGACAATAATCTGCTCAAAAACAGCTAGGAGGAACCTATGGATTGGTATGAAGCCCTCTGCGCACAGAAGCCCCTATCCCCACCACCAGCAGAGCGGATGCCAGTACGCATGGAGCTTCTGCCTGCCTGGAAGCAAGTGATGATGGAGTCCAGGCAAACGCAAACCGCAGCAGAGCTATTGATGGTCCAATCCAAGAAACGGATCGCTACAGCAAAGCGGCGCATTGTACTCGTGCGCTTGCTGCGCAACCGGCTGAGAGACAGTTACCCTGGGTTCTGTAACGATGCCACCTCACCCACGCCCTCTGATCTGTTCCCAGGAGAAATCACAGGTGAGGGTTCATAGTAGGCAATGAAACTCCACTCCCGCCTGCTTTCCCGCCGAGCCAGTTCCTCTTGAAACCCGTGCCATTCCTGGGCGCAGGAAATCCTCTGGGTAGTAAGCGTACAAGAGGGCCCAACCGATCCACATTGATAAAACCGCGCCTCGACCGGGAAACGATCCGGCCAAAAATTGGTGCGAAACGAAATCGCTTCTTCAGCCATCATCTCTTTGCTCCTTGCCTGCATACCATCTCAATCGCGAGAATGGGAGAGCGAGGTTGTTCTCACCTGCTTGCTGGGCGCAATACGTCAGACCCTTACGAAGACTCAATCCAGGTCTTGCGTATCAGGTTTAGTGAGATTATAAGCAGCGCACCTCACAACCATGTCACAAGGCAAGAGCATACCATCACGATTGCATCCCAGTAGCCAATAAAAAAACCTGAGTCGATGACTCAGGCAGAACGCTCGTTTGCAGGCACCAAGCTTGCTCAACCAAAAAGAACGTGGGCTGTGACGCTCTTAATGCCAAGGACGGTCCGTATCATTACTGTATGCAGTGTATCAAACCAACCTGCCTCGTACGTTATATATGTCCTTGTGCCCGCGCATCACAGCCCAGCTTGTCTTCAACTCTCATGCAGTGAGCTTTTCCTCCTTTCGTTTCCCTCCCTCTCACTCACTACCTTGTCACACTCCAAGTATACCCTAGGATTCTTCAATAAGCCATCACATCCGCATCACAATATCGCTGGCAAACGCTCAAATGCTGTGGTTAGCCGTCACAATCGCATCACGAGAGCTTTTGAGCCTTCCTGTTGACTTCTCACTCCCTTCGGCAGCTCGCAAGTGAAAGGCGAGTCGCCGTCGGCGACGAGAAGTTCTCAATAGGTACTTATCATATTCGTTGTCAGTTTGGTTGATGAGGAATATCTTTCCATCCGCTTCATTGTTTGCGAGAACCGAAAAAGGCTCTTCCCCGAATTGGTATTGGTGGCTGTTTTTGATCCTTAACACCTGGCTCATCCCCACATTAAGTGAGTTCGCTATCCAGCAGTACAGCAACCCATACAGCAACGCCGACGATGAACAGCCATATTTGGCAACACACAGCGAACAATAAGATCAGGAACTGAGCACGAGGAGAGCACCAGCAAACAAGCTCTGGCTTATCCCGTATTCGGCATCATGCAACTCATGGCTAGCCATAAAACAGGAAGCATCCAGGATATGATATCATTTTGCGAGAAGCCTACAGCAGTAGAGCACCCATAACTCCGCATATGCCAAAGCCCAGACATGTAGCAATGATGTAGCAACGCCAGCATGTTGAGGGAAACAATAGAACGCCAGGACAGGCAATGGGCACGCAATACAAGCACACAGAACGCAACAGCAAACAACGACAAACCGTTGGCGAAGGGTTCGATTCCTGTCGCCGCTACCAGGCCAAAAACAGAAGGACGGTGGTAACATTACCACCGTCTTTTTGTTGGAAAGCTCCTCTTCTTGTGTCTAAAAGTAACCTACCAGACAAAGGAATTCGGTCCCGATCTTCGCAACAGCGCACATTGCTTCCAGTTTACAAAGCAACCTGTCTGGCTTATACTTCTTTGTAGAAATCATTTGATGCTTCTCAGTGCTGAAGAAAAGAACGACTGCAAAAGGGGTGCATCTTGCATGAACTTGAACAGGAAGAAGCTCTTGAAGCTGAATATGAGATCACGGATCTTGACCCTCCAAAGAAGAGTAGCCGGGCCTTAAACCCGTGGCTCCACGGTCAAAATCTCTCGTTGCGGACACGCCTGGAGATGGCCCTTGTAACCATACTCGGTGTCGCTCTTTTGGCCTGGCTTGTGCTGAGTCCGTTGCATTTGATGGGAGCTTCCCATCTCGAAAAAGCCTCCTATAGACCCATCTTCACGACATCAAATCAAGCCTCGCCCCGGTATGTGCAGGTGTTGGTTGTTCATAACGTCATCTACCTCATAGACCAGGATGGACTGATGAAAGCGGTGTGGATGAGGCATAAGTATTTTTACTTGCTCTGGCAGCACTTTGTTGCCCCGTCTTCGAAGCTTTTAAAGGTGGATCACAACGTGGTTTATCTCGCTGCTCCAGATGGAAGTCTCGTAGCACTACGAGCCAACGATGGTGCTGTACTCTGGACCAAAAGAGGAGCTCGATAGTTTCCTGATACGAAGCGCTCGTAAAAAAATAGAGACATATGCTATAAGCATATCCCAATCGGGAACAAAATGGACGTTCAAAGAGACATAGTAGTAGAAGAGGGAGCTAACATGTAGATCACATCAGTTTCGAACTGACTCCTTGAAGCGCATGTTCCCCCATGCTCCTTCTTCCCCCCATTTTATACATTCAGGAAGCAGAATACCTGCCACTTGTCTTTCCACCGCTTACACGTTATAGTAGGGCTGTATAGGTAGCCTGGCATCCCTTGCGGATGCCAGGTTTCGACCCTTGAAAAAGAACTGTTTGTTTGTATATACAAGTCACCTTTCCAGGCGGCTGCGGAGAACATTATGTTATGTTGGACGTGATCATTGAACTGCATTATTTGAACCTGTTCCTGATACTCGCCCTGGGTCTCATTACGGGCATATGGGGACTCGTACTCTACTTCATGAAGAAAACCACTATCAACAGGCCCTGGCGTATTGCGCTTATTATTACCGCTGCTGACGGACTACTGCAAGGAATCTTCGGCGTCACATTACTGCTACTGGGTCAGAGGCCGGGTACAGGTACTGATCTCTACTACCTGCACTATGTGTATGGCGGCATCGTGGCATTAGTTATTCCCGTTGCCTTGACCTATGCGACCGGCGGAAAGAAACCGCGCCGCGATATATTAATCTTTAGCATTGCGGCATTAATTCTGTTCGCTGCCGGCTTTCGTGCCTGGATGACGGGCCCGGTACACTGGCCGTAATTGATGATTGGAGAGACTCATGCGAGCTTCTTTTATCCATATCGCAGATACACACCTGGGCTATGAGCAGTACGGTGTGCGCGAGCGTTTTAACGATTTTAGTCGTGCCTTCTGGGATATCATGGCCGAGGCAGCACATCGACCCGTCGATTTTGTGGTCATCGCTGGCGACCTGTTCAATAAACGGGCCATTGATGCCCAGACACTCATCCACGCCATTGAAGGTTTAAAGAGGCTCAAAGATAAAGGTATCCCCGTCATAGCCATTGAGGGCAACCATGACCGCAGCTACTATCGCGATGGCACTTCCTGGCTACAATTTTTGAGTTACCAGGGCTTTCTTATCCTCCTCCACCCTGTTATGCGTGATGGTGCACCCGTACTTGCTCACTGGCAACCAGATACCATGTTAGGTTCCCATGTTGATCTGCTCGGCGGGCGCTTGCGTGTCTATGGTTTACCCTGGCAGGGGGCAGCGACCAACCGCAGCATGGAAGGACTGGCCAACGCTTTGGAGGCCTCTCGAGCCCAGGAAGAGACTGAGTGTATCGAATACCGCCTCCTCATGATGCACACGGGCTTAGAGGGCATAGTGCCGCGTATCCAGGGTCTACCCTCTATGTCACAGTTTCAGCCACTACGTTCCTGGGTAGATTATTTAGCCCTGGGTCATGTGCATAAACCCTACGAGTTTGATGGCTGGATGTATAATCCAGGCTCGACCGAGACCTGTGGGGCGGAAGAAGCGGCATGGGAGGATCGCGGCTATTATTTTGTCGAAATTGATACCGGCGAGCCAGAGAGGGTCGTCGATCCCAACAAGCCCGCCCGTTATCATCGTGCGACCCACCTGGTGAGCAAGCGCCGGCCATTTGTACGCCATGAGCTGCGGGTGGACGGTTTAAACGAACCAGATGCCCTTTACGCCCGGCTAGAGGATTACTGCCGACGCGAGGGACCTGAGCACCGCGAGGGATATTTACGTCCACTTGTGCAGATACACCTGACTGGCACACTGAACTTTGATGCAGGCGCTCTTGATCAGGCGCGTATGGAGGAGATGGTACGAGACTATTTCCAGCCCCTGTATGTGCGTGTTGACAATAATACCAATGACCAGGATTACATTCCCGAAGGTGGCGACCTCGATGGTCGCGACCGCTCACTCTGGCACGAACTGGAACGTCGCATCTTTGAAGAGCTTGTCAGCCGGGACAACCGCTACCTGCCGGCCAGGGAACAATGGAGCGTAGTGCTGGCCGACCTGAAGCAAATGGCTTTGCAAAAAGAAGACCCGGCCCTGATTGCCCAGTTTTTACGTGACAAACGAGCCGAGTTACTGGGGGCATGATTGTAAGTGTGTTGACGCTTATGATAGAATTTGCGTGTCGGGGCTGTAGCTCAGTGGATAGAGCATCGGTTTCCTAAACCGTGTGTCGGAGGTTCGAGTCCTCTCAGCCCCACTTCTTGAACCCAGGAAATACCTTGGTTCTTATTTGTTCACCCTTCCCTAATTTATTACTCGCCTGCGGAAGGTTTGGATGCCAATAAAAAGAAACGCCACAAACGTTACGCTCAACCCCAGAATCACCCAGCCTATATCAAGCGTAGGGATCGTATGCCCATTGATACTCGGTACCATGGCATAGCGCAGTCCCTCTGCTGCATAGGTCAGTGGATTGAAGAGCGTGATTATCTGGAACCACTTGATTGAGCCAAGCGTACCCCAGGGATAATACGTACAACCGGTGAAGATCAACGGCGTGAAGATGAGTGAAAACATCAGACCGATCTGCTCCGGTTTGACCAGTGTACCGATAGTTAGACCCAGAGTCGCACCGGCAAAGGCGGTCAGGATCATGACGCCAATGATGACCCCAATGGCATCGGTACGTACATTGTATTCGTTGCCAAGAATTACGTACGCGAGCGGGAAGATGATCGCTCCTGCAATCAAGCCGCGCATGGCGGCGAAGAGAACTTTCTCGACTGCGACCAGGCTAACGGGCAAAGGAGCCAGCAAACGATCATCGATTTCGCGGGCATAGCCAAGGTCAAGTACGAGCGGTAAAGTAACTCCTTGCAGAGCGGTCAATACCACCGTCAGCGCAACAATACCCGGCAGCAGCACGGCTGCAAAACCCTGCCGCGCAAAGCCAATGCTCGGCAGCACCTTGCCAAAGATGAAGAGGAAGAACAGGGGTTGCAGCAGCACTTGTAGCAGGAAGGCGATAAATTCGCGCCCTGTTACCACCATATCGCGGCGCAGGATCGCCAGGAAAGCCTTGCCGATGATGACCAGGCGACTTGCCGGGCGTTTTTGGCCAGTATTGACTGGCAGAGATGCTGGATTGGTCGGTTGGGTCGTCGTTGTACTCATGAGCGTAGATTCCTTCCGGTCAGGTAGATAAAGACGTCTTCCAGGCTGGGACGTGCGATATGCAGGTCCCGTATTTCTGCTCCTGCTTCCATAACGGCCTGTGTCGCGCCGATTACTAAGCTCCCCGCATCCCCTGCATAGAGACGGAAGACCTGAATACCTTGCGCACCCTCTTCATCTTCTGGAGGAGAAACCTCTTCTACCTTTGTAGCGCCAGGAATGCCACGAAGAACAGTAAGTACGCTGGTAGTCTCCTGAGTTTCGCTATGAGCACCACCGACAGAAACATGCTGCGGTACATGGACACGCAGTTCCAGGCAGGTACCGCCAGGAACGAGTTTTTTCAGTTCGGCAGCCGTATCGAGCACGAGAATACGCCCTTTATCCATAATGGCGATACGCTCACACAGCTGATCGGCCTCTTCCATATCATGCGTGGTGAGAAGAATAGTCGTGCCTTGTTCTTTAAGCCAACGGATGCGATCCCACAGGAAAAGGCGTGACTGGGGATCGAGGCTGTTCGTTGGTTCGTCAAGGAAGAGTATATCAGGCGAGTGCATGAGCGCACGGGCAAGCATCAAACGCTGTGCCATACCACCTGAATAGCGCAGCACCATATCTTTGCCACGATCACCCAGGCCCAGTTCATTGAGCAGAGCATTAGCCCGCGCTTCCCGCTCCGCGCGCGGTAGACCATGATAACTTGCATGAAAGGTAAGAATCTCGCGCGCCCGCAAACTGCGGTCAAGATTGCTCTGCTGCGGCACAACAGCAATGCGTTGCTTGACGCTCATTGGATCAGCGGCAACGTTGATACCCATAATAAATGCGCTGCCGCTGGTAGGGCGCACATTGGTAGTCAGGACGCCGATAGTTGTCGTCTTGCCGGCCCCGTTTGGTCCTAACAGGCCAAAGATCTCACCCCGTCCCACTGTAAATGAGATGTTATCTACAGCGTTGACTACCGCCTTGGGATAGCGTTTGACGAGATTCCTCACCTCGATAGCGCTTTCTTGTTCAGAGTTGGCAGATGCAATTTGTTTACCTGGTGTTGCTGAAATGCCCATAACGAATGACTATCCTTTTTCTTTCTTGGATATCTTCTCAGATATCGAGATATTCCACTCCCTCTTAGGGTTTCCCCAATCGCTCGGATTGACCTGAGTACAACTATCCCATAGAATACAATATATATCAGCAGGGCAATCCTACCTGCTAGCAACGTGAGGAGGAAACATGCGTATTCGTAAAGCCGTGCTACCCGTTGCCGGGCTAGGCACACGTGTACTACCCGCCAGCAAAGTTATTCCGAAAGAAATGCTACCGCTCGTCGATAAACCGGCGTTGCAATATATTGTGGAAGAGGCTGTTGCCGCTGGCGTTGAAGAAATTATTTTCGTGACCAGCCGCAGCAAGCGCAGCATTGAAGACCATTTTGACATGTTTCCCGAATTGCAGATGGTCCTGGAACGAAAAGGGAAGCAGAAAGAATTAGAGGAGCTCCACCGTGTGGAAACCATGGCAACTTATACGTCGGTGCGGCAGCCCGAACCTCGCGGATTGGGCCACGCCATTTTGTGTGCCAGAGAACTTGTGGGCAACGAGCCATTCATCGTTATGCTGGGCGATGACCTGGTTGACCCAGAGACTCCCTGCCTGCCGCGTATGATAGAGATACATGAACAATATGCTGGCTCGATTCTCTCGCTCTTTCAATCGCCGCCCGAACAGATCTCTTCCTTGGGTATCGTCTCCGTTGAAGACGTTGGGCCAGATGTCGTCAAAGTAACCCATCTCGTCGAGAAGCCATCTCTGGAAGAGGCTCCCTCAGACTTAGCTGTAGCAGGGCGATACATACTGACACCGGATATCTTTGAAGTTTTGGAAAAGACCCCTCCTGGCCAGGGTGGGGAGATTCAGGTGACCGATGCTATAGAAATGCAGGCACAGGCAGGTCGTTGCTATGGTCTTCGCTTCACTGGTATACGCTATGATACAGGTACCCCTCTTGGATTGTTGACGACTTCCATCGCTTATGCCCTCAAGCGTTCCGATATTGGCCCTGAACTACGTAAGTATATGCAACAAGTGCTAAAAGAATAGGGCGCATATTTTAAGGTTGAATGGGCAGTTCCCGCCTGCGCCAGGAACTGCCCATTCAACCTTAAAAAGTCAGGTTGGCTGCTGCTATTTATGCGCCTTTCGGCAGCGATACGATGATATTGCCATCGTTGCCACAGCCTGTGAAGTGTAATCCATCTGCCTGCTCTGCAACGCCTGTACAGGTATAGGTTTTGGCCGCCGAAAGCGGCGCTGGAACTATAGCATGCTGTACTGTATCACTGACAGAACATTGTTCGCCGTTGTTCTGAATGGTGAAAGTACGTACTAGTACAGTGTCTACACCTGTGGTTGTGAAACTGAGTGAAGCCGCGTGGCACTTTTGATATGCCTGCCAGAAACAGTCTTCGGCCTGCTTTGTGGCCGGCCCATTCAGAGGTATGCCTCGGGGATTAGTTCGCACGCTGCCACATTTCTGCACCTGCGTGGACTTTGTGGGGGTAGGATTCTGTGAACCACTTGAACTCGAAGCACAAGCAGCTATTCCGGCACTAATAACAGCCACTAGCAGCCCTATGCTCAGCACGGCAAGTGTCCTTTTCAGGCGGCTTTGCCTTAGATGATATCGTTGTAGTATTTGTAACATCTCTTATCCTCCTCGTGTTTCATTACAAAGCACTCTGTATAGATATAAGACGTTACCCACTGTAAAAAGTTCCCGCGTAGGGCTTGCCCGGCAAAAACGGGAATAGTGAGGTCAGTATGACCGGGCATTCCCGTTTCTGCTGGACAAATTCTATTTGTCCAATTAGAGCAATGGTACCAGGGCGTTCGCGATAGGCGTGCCCCAGCCTGTGACGGAGTCCCAGCCCTGACGTGTATTGTATCCGCCTATACCATCGAACGTGTTCGAGCCAGCAGTGATATCATGGAAGCAAGCAGCGTAGTTATGCCTGCCAGCATGGTAGATGGCCGGGTTGAGAGAACCCAGGCGCGTTCCGAAGTACTGGTCCGCTATGGCTGTGATACCTGCCCACTGGGGTGAACCTGCGCTCGTTCCACCAAAAATGAAGAGCAAGTTTTGACCCACACCAGATGAACTCCAGACAACCAGCACACCGCTGTTAACATCGCCGTCGTAAGCAACATCCGGCAAACCACGCTGAGAACTGGTAAACATGCCTTTCTGGTAGGAGGGGCGAGCATAAATGCTGCTGAAACCCCCACCGCTGGCACCAAAACCGTCCCTCCACGCGGCCTCTCCATGATATGTACCCCATACCGGACTGGCGTTGAGATAGGTACCACCAACGGCTGTTACCAGTGGATCACTGGCGGGTGTCGAGGCGGCGAGCATAACAGAGCTGCCATCGCACGTTGGCTGGGCTGCTCCCATATCGCCAGAGGAGGCTATAAGCGTGATACCCTGTGCCGTCGCTTGCTGGAATAGCTGGTGCTCCTGCGTGAGCAGGTTTGGACTGGCGCAGGCTTCGGCTTCGCCAAAGCTCTGAGAAATGACGTCACCCAGATTGTTATTCACTGCATACGTTGTTGCGCTCAAGATGTCCACATCGGCGTTGGACCTGGCAAGGACCAGGTCGATTGTCGCATCGGGAGCAATGGCATGTGCCCATTCAACATCGAGCGTGATCTCCCCAGACCAACCGACTTGAACAGGATTCTTTGGATCAAACGGAGTCAGGCCATCGGGAGAAATAATGTTCAAGATAGGGGTGCGCAGGCCAAAGACACGGTCAAACGCATTGAGATCATGCGAGATGGTCGGGCTCTGGTAAGCGTCAATGATCACAATCGTGCGGCCTGCCCCATTCAATCCAGCGTCGAGCAAAGCCTCGATATCATAAGCTTTGCGCATCTGGCGGGGAGCATAACAACGAATAGAGGCACTGACGCTTTGGCAACTGAACAAAGCGCCCCCACTTGCAGGAATGCTGCCTGCAAGTCTGTAGTGAGGATGCTGCCTGATCGTGTGCGAAACGAGCGTGGTAGGTTTGGCTGCGCGGGTAGTGATACCGGCACGCAAGTAGAAGACGCTAACTGTCATAACCAGTAGCACTACGAGCACTACTGCTGAGCTAATGAGACGACTAATACGTCCAAAGCTTTCCATAGAAAAAATCTCTCTCTTCCTAAATTTTTGCCTGGCTAGTAATCCCTGGCAATTGAAAAGATGAGTGAGCAAAGAAGTAAGTCTAAATATGCGTAGAAGTAGAACAGGAGAACATACTACCACCTGAATACACATACACTGTCGGAGCAGCAAATTGGTATCTGGTACCAAACAGTCCGACCCACCTCATGACTCATCGCAAGGCATAATCCACGCCTTTAGGGTAATTATTGACGAGATATGGGTACTTGTGAAGAGCAAAATGGTTGAAGTATGGTTGAGATATGGTTAAGTTAGATTTGAGTAGCCAGAAGGTCGCAATACATGAAAGTTATCTTGACATCGGGTATGTGACTGGGGTATTATCCACGAGTGAGATGTTATCCCAAATCAACAAGAAATATGGGCGGTTGCTGAAATTGGTAGACAGGACAGACTTAGGATCTGTTGGTGATGAACCGTGAGAGTTCGAGTCTCTCACCGCCCACTGTCTATGTAAGGGGTTGCGCCAACATGCGGGAGTGGCTCAGTGGTAGAGCATCTCCTTGCCAAGGAGAAAGTCGCGGGTTCGATCCCCGTCTCCCGCTCCAGGTTTGCCTGAGCATCGGAGAGCGGTAAGTGTAGCTATCGCGTCCCCTGGATTCACCAGGCCAGAGCAGACGCCGGTTTCTACAGCATATCGTCATAGTGGGCAAGTAAACATGCATACAACCCACACAGCATAGATCACGATCTGTTGCAGGGTACTAAACGTTGAAGATGCTGAAAACTGCTGGCTCTGTCCGGGGTGGTCTATGGAATGGGTGGTGATTGCCTCTCTATGCTTCCCAACTTGGTCTAGTTATTTTATTCTGTTGCTACGACCAATGTGCAATACGTAGCTTTGAGTTGTATATATAATTAGTAAGATAGTCCGCACACCAGTTGGAGGAAATGTGAAAGTCTCGGTCGAAAAGTTACCAACCAGTGAAGCCGTCCTTGAAGTAGATTTGACCTGGGACGAACTGGAAAAAGCCTCGGATAAGGCGTACCGCAAGCTGGTACAAAAAGTTGACGTGCAAGGCTTTCGTCGAGGCAAGGCTCCGCGCTCTTTGCTAGAGCGCAGGCTTGGCAAAGAATATATTTACCAGCAAGGTCTCGACGACCTTATTTCTGACACCTATCGCAACACTGTTAAAGAGCACGAACTTGTTCCTCTTACCCAACCAGAACTGGACGCTCCGGTCTTCGAGATAGGTCAGCCCTACCATTTCAGCCTTAAAGTGCCCGTTATCACTCCTGTTGAGTTGGGTGACTATTCTTCGCTTCACTTTGAGCGTGAAGATGCCGATGTTACTTCTGAAGAGGTGGAACAGGAGCTAGAGTCCTTGCGTAATCGCCAGGCTACCTGGCACGAAGTTGAACGGCCCGCTGGCTATGGCGACCGTGTGACTGTCGATTTAAAGCTTACTATCGAAGATAAGACGATCTCGGACTTGAAAGATAATCCCTTTGAACTCACGCAGGAACGCCCTGGCCTCTTTACTGGCATGGATGAGCATATTGTGGGCATGCAGGTAGGAGAGAGCAAGGAATTTACTACTATACTGCCAGCCGACTACACTAATTCCGATTTGGCCGGAAAAGAAGCCCATTACATGGTTACCCTTTACAAGATTGAGGTCAAAGAAGTTCCCGAGTTGGATGATGAGTTAGCTAAACAGGTCAGTAACTCCCAGTATGAGACTCTGGAAGACCTGCGTAAGGCTATCAGTGACCAGATTGAGGAAAACAAGAAGCGACGTATTAACGATGAACTGCGAGATAAAGTCATCAATGCGGTGATTGAGCGGTCCCAAATTACTATTCATCCCCTGCTGGTCCAGGAACAAGCCGAACGGATGCTGCATCAGCTTTCACACTTATTGGAACAACAGCACATGTCCCTGGACCAATACTTGATGATGGTACGTAAGACACGAGAAGAGTACTTAAAAGATATTCAGCCTGATGCAGAAGAGCAGGTAAAGCGTGAACTTGTACTGGACGCAGTTGTGGGCAAAGAACATATAGAGATCTTACCCGAAGAGTTAAATGGACTTCTGCAGCTTTATGCTCAAGCAGGGCAAGAGTTGGGTTCAGATGCCCAGACCCGCGCCCTGGTAGTAACCTATCTACGAGAGAAAGCCATTAAACGGCTGCTAGAACTGACGACCGATCCTGATCCCGACGCAGAAACCACAGTAGAGGAAGACGAGGAGACAGCTATAGCCAATGCCGAGGCTGCCGTATTAGCTGGTGAATCAGTGGAAGCAGGTGAACCGGTGCTGATAAATACAACGAATACTACAGATACGGAAGCTAAAATCGTTGAAATTGAAGAGCCTGTGGTAAATCCTGCACCCGTGGCAGGTGAAACAATTGCTGATGTCGTAGAATAGAGATATAGCTATCATATGTTGCTCTTTAGTTACATGTGAGGGAAAGGTAACGAATAGACGTGGCAAACTCGAAAAATACGCGAATGACGTACCGCTGCTCATTTTGTGGCAAGAGCCAGGATCAGGTACAGCGACTCATTGCCGGTCCAGGTGGCGTTTACATCTGTGATGAATGTATCGACCTCTGCCGTGAGATTATCGAAGAGGAGCAGGCAACAGTTACAAGGCCGCGCCTGCAAGCAGGCAAGATTCCACCACCAAAGAAGATTTATGAGCAATTGAGCCAGTACGTGATCGGGCAGGAACGAGCCAAAAAGACACTGGCGGTGGCCGTATACAATCACTATAAGCGTATTAATGTGGGCATGCAGATTGACGACGTTGAGCTTGGGAAGAGCAATATCCTCATGATTGGCCCGACAGGTTGTGGCAAAACCTTGTTGGCGCAGACGCTGGCGAAGATACTGGATGTTCCTTTCTGTATTGCCGACGCGACCGCCCTCACGGAAGCTGGCTACGTTGGTGAAGATGTTGAGAACATTCTGTTACGTCTTATTCAAACGGCAGATTTTGATGTGGCACGCGCTGAGCGTGGCATTGTTTATATTGACGAAATCGACAAGATTGCCCGTAAGTCTGATAATCCGTCTATCACCCGTGATGTTTCCGGCGAAGGTGTACAACAGGCGCTCCTCAAGATTGTTGAAGGCACCATTGCCAATGTACCCCCGCAAGGTGGACGCAAGCATCCTCACCAGGACTTCATTCAGATCAACACGTCCAATATCCTTTTCATCTGTGGGGGAGCGTTTGAAGGATTAGACAAGATAGTCGAGCAGCGTTTAGGCACTAATAAGTCAATGGGCTTTAGAAGCAAAGCGTCTAAGGACGCCTCAGATGCCCACGAATCAATTTTAACGCATCTTATTCCTGATGATCTGCTCAAATATGGCTTGATTCCTGAGTTTGTGGGGCGTCTACCCGTTGCTGTTTCGCTGGATAGCCTCGATAAAGATGCCTTGATCCGTATTTTGACCGAACCCAAAAACGCCATTATCCGGCAATACCAGAAATTTTTACAGCTCGATCGCGTTGAGTTGGTCTTCACCAATGACGCTCTTGATGCCGCTGCTGAAGGAGCCATGAAGCAGCGCACCGGAGCCCGGGGACTGCGCAGTATCATCGAGGATGTGCTCCTGGACGTGATGTACGAAATCCCATCACGGGGCGATGTGAAAAAAGTCATTATCAATGCCGATGTGATTACTGCTCATAATAAACCTTTATTAGAGACACGCAGTAATCGATCAACTGCATATCCTGAAGATGAGTCTGCATAGTGCAGGCTCATCAATTTTTAGTAGCCTGAAATATGTATTTCTATCGCGAAAGGAAGTAGGCGGAAAACCATGAGTGAACAAGAACGCCAGGAAACACCTCAGGATACCGGCGAGGTATATCCCCTGGTGGCGTTAAAAAACATGGTTGTATTTCCGCGCACCCGCATGACGCTGGCAATTGCGCGTGAGAAGTCCGTACGTGCTATCGAAGAAGCAATGATGCGGCCTGACCATACTCTGATTACTGCATCACAGCATAATCCAGATATTGATGATCCTCAGCCAAAGGATATCTACCCGATTGGAGCCCTGGTCGAGATCACAACGATGCACCGGCAGCATGATGGTAGCCTTCAGGTGGCGTTATGCCCAGTTGAATCGTCGTTTTTCGGTAGAAGATATTAACTCAATCGTTGGCATCAAAACACCGGCACGACTGTCGGATATGCTTGCAGCACACCTGGTCACTAATCCACAACAACAGCAGGATCTTCTGGAGACACTCGATCCATTGGAGCGTTTAGAGAAAATCTGCGTGATTATGGGCAATGAAATCGAAATTCTTGAACTGGAAGCAACTATACGTAGCCGTGTGCGTTCGCAGGTAGATCGGACACAAAAAGAGTTTTACCTGCGTGAGCAACTGCGTGCCATCCAGGAAGAGTTGGGTATGGAAATATCCACCGAGATGGATGAGTTACGCGCCAGGCTCAACGAAAAGTCCCTACCAGCTGAAGTTGCGACGAAGGTACGTAAGGAGATCGACCGGCTGGAGCGCACGCCTCCTCAATCTGCTGAGATATCGGTACTGCGCTCGTATATCGACTGGGTATTGGCCCTGCCCTGGAATGAACGAAGTGAAGATAGCTTTGATATTGAAAAGACGCGGCGTATCCTGGATGAAGATCATTACGGCTTAGAAGGTATCAAGGAGCGCATTATTGAGTTCCTGGCGGTACGCCAGTTGCGCCAGCAACTGGCCAGACGTGGTGGATATGCTAAAAGTGAAAGCCAGGGCCAGATTCTCTGCTTCATTGGCCCTCCTGGCGTTGGTAAAACATCGTTGGGCCGTTCGATAGCCAACGCACTGGGACGAAAGTTTGCACGCATTTCGCTTGGTGGTGTACACGACGAGGCTGAGATTCGTGGACATCGCCGTACGTATGTTGGCGCTCTGCCCGGGCGTATTATCCAGTCGATGAAGACCGTGGGTGTACGCAATCCGGTGTTCTTACTTGACGAAATTGACAAACTTTCCGCGGAGTACCGTGGGGACCCCAGCGCGGCACTCTTGGAAGTACTTGATCCAGAGCAGAATAGTAGCTTTACCGATCACTATTTGGAGATTCCTTACGATCTTTCAGAAGTGTTTTTCATCTGTACTGGGAATGTGAAATATGACATTCCACGAGTGCTGGCCGACCGCATGGATATTATTGACCTGCCTGGCTATATGCTTGAGGAGAAAGTCAACATTGGATTACGCCACCTCTTGCCAAAGGTGTTGACCGAACATGGCCTGACACCCGAGCAGGTGAAGATCCCTCAGACTGTTATGCAGCATATTGTTACGGATTACACGCGAGAAGCGGGTGTGCGTAATCTAGAGCGACAATTAGCCATGATTTGCCGCAAGGCAGCACGACGCATTATTGAGAAGCCAGATATGCATCTGCGCTTGACGGTGCATAGTCTGGAACAATACCTGGGAGCTCGTCGCTATACTCTCACTCCCCAGAGTCAAAAAACACAGGTGGGCGTAGCCATGGGTTTAGCTGTCACAGAGAATGGGGGCATTCTCTTGCCGGTGGAAGTTGCTACGATGGTGGGCAA
>WNGK01004260.1_pt1 | contig 19852 bp, 17 predicted proteins | sample 5400601 | NCBI WGS metagenome assembly WNGK01 (sample SAMN13153376, study PRJNA577476) | soil metagenome | isolation source: 60 cm soil or saprolite under Garry oak tree replicate 1 | place: USA:California | collected 2016-06-15
TTTGGAATAGCCGAACTTGCGGGCGGCGGCCAGCGGGCCAAGATCCGTGCATTCCCCTTCATAGATCATGGCCAATTTGAGCGTGATTTCATCGTCCTGGGGGATTTTGAATTTGCCGGCCGGGCCGGAGAGGAAGCAGTGTTTGTTTTTAATGGTGAGCATGGGAGCGCTTTGCGTGTGATTGGTCCACGCGAGGAATAGGGGTGATATCCACCAATAAGTCTAATCAAATGTGGCGCATACCCACCGGTTGAAGCCTTGCTCAAGTGGCCACATCGCGCGTTAAAGCCACATATTATTATACCTATCAGCGAAAAATGAGTTTAAATCCCGTGGAACCCCGAAAAGTGAAGTCTAAACATCTGCCCCTAATAAATGTCTGCCGATGGGGCGCGGAAAGGCCACGCTCGCCTTGAATTCAATGGCTCCAAGCCAGTGGCCTGTGCCACCCAGAAACGAATCTCCGGACACGCCCTGAGATGGAAGCCCGCGATTGAGTCTTGTCGCGTGCGATGATCCCCTTGGTTGTGGGAGTTTTGCTTTTGGGATTTCGCGCACGAGAGGATTTTCACGCCAATTCATCTATTTGGAATTGAAGGCACATTTCTTAAAATTTTGACTTCCAGGCTCGAAGGACGCACAATCAACCGTAGCCGTGAGCACGGACACAGACATTTTAATCAAGCGCGCCGCTGCCGAACTCAAGACTGCCGGCGCACGGGAAATTTATGTCTTTGGCTCCGCTGCCAAAGGGACGGGTGATGCCGCTGCCGATCTTGACCTGGCGGTTTCCGGTCTGCCGCCGTCGGTTTTCTATCGCATGGGCGCGCGGGTCAGTGATTTGATCGGCCGTTCGGTGGATTTGGTTGACCTGGACAGCAACACGCCGTTCACCCGCTACCTCCGCACGGAGAATGAACTCGTCCGCGTGGGTTAAATTCCGCAAACAGCAGGCGGCGGAACGCGAACAATTGCAGCGTCTGCTGTCTGGAATCCATGGACTTCTCTCCAAATGCAGCGACACGGCTCCGACTGAAATCGAACTGTCCGCGCTAGCGGCCACGCTCCATTAAATGGAAGTGGCGGAGAGAGGGGGATTCGAACCCCCGGAACGGTTTAACCCGTTCAACGGTTTAGCAAACCGCCGCTTTCGGCCACTCAGCCATCTCTCCATACCCCATTTCCAGCAACCGGTTTTTATCGACGCAAAAGCCCCGCCGGTCAAGCCAAATGGCTTCCGGCTGCCGGAGTGGTTCGCCCGAGCTGATGAAACCGCCATTGACGAACTGCCGAAAAACCGGAAGATCATAGCAGTATGGCAACACCGACCGTCAGCGAAATCGAAAACCAGTTCGCACAACTCCCTACCGAAGCACAGTTGAGCCTGCTTGAGCGCCTCGTGCATCGCGTGCGCGCTGGCCTGGCCGGCGGTCGCGACACTTGGGAAGCCGAACTGTCCGCGATGGCTGCCGATTCTGAAGTACAGAGCGAACTGCGCCGCATCAACTCCGAATTCAGCCCCGCGGAGGAGGACGGCTTGGAGAAAGCCTGATGCCGGTTCAGCGCGGCGAGATCTACTTGGTCAATCTCAATCCGGTCCAAGGCCGTGAGCAGGCAGGGCGTCGGCCAGTGTTGGTCGTTTCCGCGGATGCTATCAATCGCCTGCCGCTGGTTGTGACGATCGTCGTCGGCACCAGAGGCGAAAACCTCACTCGCGACTATCCAACCAACGTCAGGGTCTCGACGGCAGAGAGCGGCCTGCCGATGGAGACAGTTTTCCTCTGCTTCCAACTGCGCTCACACGACCCGAGCCGATTTGTCGGCCAGCCAGCCGGCAAGGTCTCAGGCACAGTGCTGGGAAAGATCGAGGTCGCCGTGCGCCGTTGTCTGGGCCTCTGACTTGCGCTACGCGCCGCATCGGGACCCTTTTTGTGCAGATCGCCGCCGTGCGCCGATGGAGCGCGGGTCTTTCGTCATGCGAAAGGCTGCATTCGATTCGGGGAGCGCGACCGTGCCGGTCGCACCATTCGGCGTCCCGCCGAATGGCCCGGAGTCGGGAGCGGACCCCCAACTCGATCATCATACCGCGATCGCAACCGGCTTTGGCCGGAGGCCAAAGGAAGCGGGCGAGATGCACGCTCACCTTTCCTGGACTAAGGATTCGGGAGACCATCGTGCCAAGACTATGCGGTTGCCAAAAATGGCGATTTAGATTCGGTGCTTCCGGTTGCCGCGGGCGGAACTGTTGTCACCCACGCGCTCTCGGCTTCCGGCAGCCGGGCCACGATCGACACCCAGGTAATCCGCGCGAACACGGAGAACTTCGTCACCCTGGCGGACGCTTGCTAATCCCAATTGCGCGGCAATGTCACCACCCGCACGGATGGCAAGGTTTCTTTGTGGGTGGACGTAGTCCCGCGGGGAGGTTTTGATTTTGGCAGCCCTTCCGAGTGCTCAATGCTGCTGATAACTAGGGGCCTGGCTACTCGGCTGCGCTCCTTTTCATTTCTCCTTTTCCGTTGGTATCTGCGCGGCAAGCTCCTCGGCGCTCCAAACTCTGTTTTTCTCCATAAACTCGAATGGTATGACGCTATACTTTTCAAACTTTAGGCATACAAATCTAAAAAAAGTTGGCTTCGGGCTGGTGAATGGCTGAATGCGCTGCCGGAGATGCATCCTCACTAATTTCCGCTCGGTATCCCACACTTGAGGCGAATACGGGCCTTCTAGCGAACCGTCCTCCCTGCAACGCCACATGGCCTCGTAGTGAAACTCCACCTTGGGAATCAGTGCCAACAAGCCCTGCAACTCTGCGACCGTGCTTTTTAATTGGCTGTTGTCCGTGTGAAGCTCTTGGTCCCGTTGCAGGACTTCCATCATGGCCAGTTGAACCTCGATGAGCTGATTGATAATTTCGGCCTTGCCGAGCGATTTCAAATCTCCGGCCAGCCCGCGCAGTAAAGAGAGTGCGTGGTTTCCAGCAGCGACGGCAGAAGTGATTGCAATCGCGTCCATGACACTGAGGGTTACACTAGCTGAAGATTGTGAGCACCGACCGGCCTAAGCGGTGTTCGCGGATCAGGCGGTATTCGCATTCATCATCGAGTTGATTTTTGCGATGCACCAGCGCCGAGGGATTGGGAATCTCGTCGAAGGTGCCGGAGCATTCGACCCGCCACTTTCCATCGGAGGCAACGACGCGATCCGCTCTGCGACGCCGATATTCGGGCCGCATCCGCCACTGAATGACCCATCGGATTATCATTTGCTCATTCAATTCGATCATCTCGAAATCGAAGCAAATCCGCGAGCCGTTGAGAAGCCAATTGTAAACGAATTTTTAATGCGGTCCCGCCCAGCCCGGCCTGCCGTGTTTGCTGCCCTCGCCCGTTTCCGGCCACGAATTCGTCGTTACGTTGACCGGAGACGAGCCGGAACGAACTGGGCACTACTTGGGAGAAACAGGGAAAATCCAACGGGCGCGAAGAAAGTCCACAGTTGCGTCGATCATGGACTCGGCGTTTTGATTCGGTTGGTCCTGACAACTGTGACGTAGTGCGGTGTGCCGCAGTCATAAACATCGACCATCGACCCCAGGTAATTCGTTGCGCCGACCGGCATGGCCCGAAGCTGCCAGTAGGGCGTTTTTGACTCAGCGAATGGATAGTTCCGCACGAATAGCTTCCAACCGGGAACCTTCTCCTCCCGATAATCCACGGAAGGAGCGACGCCACGCCGATAGTTGCGAACGCCCTGGCGGGTGCCCGTCACGGTGTAAATGCCTTGCATCACGAATGATTGCACGAGGACCAAATCGGGGAACGGACTTTCGAGGATGTCGAATGGTCCCGGAATGCGCTTCCATTTCACGCTCAGTTGCGTGTTGTAAAGCTGGCCGGCAACCTCGCGGAATTGCGGCGCAGCCATGACGCGATTCGTCGTGATGATCGGCTGCTCGCTTGCGAGAACAGCCATACCGATCAGTGCCAATATTCCACCTGCCAAAACTCCGCCCCCGGTTGGACGGATTTTTAGCTGTTGGTTCATCGTATCAGTGAACCACGGCGGCGCGATTTTGTGAACGCTTTTTTAATGCCTGCTTCAGTGGTCCGGTGATGCACCACCGCCCCGGCCAAGGCGCGCGGAAGGCATGGCGGGCACAGCGGCCCACCGACCGGGAGCAGGACGGCGCCCTTCCGGGCCGCAGCGGGGCGGGAAAACCGCTGCGAAACCGCTCCGTTTTTTGCCGACAGTTGCCGACAAAAAACGTGTCAAAATAGCGCGATGACGTGCCGCGAGTGTCGAAAGTAGGACACGCATAGAACCCCTGAAAACGTTCGATTATATGGCGTTTTTTGAGAAAAGTCGCGCGTGGCAATGTCCGCGTTTGCAAACCGCCGCTTTCGGCCACTTTAGCCATCTCTCTGCACCCCGTTTCCAGCAACCGGCTTTTATCGACGCAAACACTCGGCCGGCCAAGCTAAATGCTTTCCCGCGCCGTTTTCCCCAAAGGCCAAGAGTATGCGGTTGCCAAAAATCGCGGTGGCGATTTAAATTCGGTGCTTCCGGTTGCTGTGGGCGCCCGGTTTTTGCCATGACCGATTACAAAGTCAAATTCGAGGTCTTTGAAGGGCCGCTGGACCTGCTCCTTTATCTGATCAAGAAGGAGGAAGTCGATATTTGGTGCTCGACCTGGACATCGCCGGGGAATTCCTGGTGATGGCCGCGACGCTCATGTACATCAAGAGCCGTGAACTGCTGCCGGTGGACCAACAGGCGGTCGTGGAAGGGGAAGAGGAGGGCGAGGACCCGCGCTGGGAATTGATCCGCCAGCTCGTCGAATACAAAAAGTTCAAGGACGCCGCCGCGCGCTTACAGAACCTGGAAATCCGCCAGGAGGAGGTCTATCCGCGGCTGCCGGCCAAGCCGGAGTTCGATCCGGTCGAGACGTTGGCCAAAGTCCATGTCTCCATTTTCGACCTCATCAATGCCGTCAACGCCGTCCTCAAGCGCGTCGGCCAGCGCGAGGAGTTGCGCGACATTTTCGAGGATAAATGGACCGTCAGCGCAAAAATCGAGCAACTCGCGCGGCTGCTCGCCGAGAATTCCACGCTGAAGTTCTCCGAGCTTTTTGCCGCCGCCACCAGCCGCTCGGAAGTGGTCGCCACCTTTCTGGCGCTGCTCGAACTGATTCGCCTGCGGCAGTTGGTGGTTGAACAACGCGAACCTTTCGGGGAAATTGAGATCACCCGCGCGCCGCCACCGCAGCCTCGCGAAGGACCCGCCGCCCCGCCGGCGCCCGGCGCGGAAGATTCCAGCCCGCGCGCCCCCGCCCGCGCCGCGCAACTGACTTGATCATGGAACTGAAATTGGTCCTTGAATCGATCCTGTTCTCCGCCCAGCAGCCGTTGCGTCCGAAGGAACTCAAAGAGTTGCTCGCGGCGGCCGCGGAGCAAGCGGGGGGCGCCGTGGTCGGGGCCTTTAAAAAAACCCCGATCGAGGACATCACTCTGGCGCTGGAACAACTCGCCCAGGAGCACGCCGCGGCCCAGCGCAGCTACCGGCTGGCGTGTGTGGCCGGGGCGTGGCAATTTGTCAGCCAGCCCGAATACGCGCCGTGGATCAAGGCGCTGGTCGGCCACCGGAATCGCCCGGCGCGGCTCTCGCAACCGGCGCTGGAAACCCTCGCGATCATCGCCTACCGCCAGCCGATCATCCGGGCCGAGATCGAACAGGTGCGCGGCGTGGCCGTCGATGGCGTGATGCAGACGCTGCTCGAGCGCGGGTTGGTCGAGCAGGTTGGACGCGCCGAGGCGCCCGGCCGGCCAATCACTTATGGGACCACCGGGCAGTTCCTCGAATACTTCGGACTGCGCAACTTGGGCGATTTGCCCGCGGCCGATGAACTGCGCCGCGTCGCCTTCCGGAGGCCGGAATCGCTCCTCACCGCCGATCCCGGCCTGGCCACCGTCCCGCCCGAACAACTGGCATTGGCGGAGAATGCGCCGGCGGCCGATCCCCATCGCGTTTCCGCCGGCAAGCCCGCAACCACTTCCGAAACCGCCACCGACGCTCCGCGCGTCACGGCCGATCCGGAATCCGCCGGGCCGCAATGAACATTCCCGAGCATCGGAAAGCGATCGACAAACTCGATGAGCAAATTGTCAAGATGCTCAACGAGCGGACGCGGCACGTCCTGGAAATCGGCGAAATCAAGCTCAAGGCGGGCGAGGAGATTTACGCGCCCCACCGCGAGGGCGCGGTGTTCCAGCGCGTTTGTCGGCGCAACAGCGGCCCGATCAGCAACGAATCGTTGCGCGCCATCTACCGCGAAATCATGTCCAGCGCCCTGGCCTTGGAAAAATCGATGACGATCGCCTATCTCGGACCGGAGGCGACCTTCACCCACCAGGCCGCCATTCTCCGCTTCGGTTCGAGCCTCATTTACGCCTCGCAGAAAACCATCGCGGACGTCTTCGCCGAGGTCAGCAAAAACCGCGCGGACTACGGGGTGGTGCCGGTGGAGAACTCGACCGAAGGCGTGGTAACGCACACCCTCGATATGTTCGTCGATAGCGAACTGAAGATCGTGGCGCAAATCATTCTGCCCATTCAGCACTATCTGATCGGCAACGGGAAACGGTGGCAGATCAAAAAGCTCTTCGCGCACCCGCAAACGCTCGCGCAGTGCCGGGGCTGGGTGCAAAACCACCTGCCGCACGTCGATATCGTGGAAACCTCGTCGAACGCCCGTTCCGCGGAGTTGGCCGCGGCGGAAAAAAATTCCGCCGCCATCGCCGGTTCGCTGGCCGCGGAGCGCTATAGCCTGGCGGTATTGGAGCGGGACATCCAGGATAATGCCGCCAATGCCACGCGCTTCCTGGTGTTGGGCCGGCGCTGCAGTCCGCCCACCGGCCACGATCGCACCAGCATCATGTTCAGCATCGCGGACAAAGTCGGCGCGTTGTACAACGCCCTGGCGCCCTTTCGCCGCCATAAATTGAACATGACGAAAATCGAATCGCGCCCCAGCAAGCGCAAAGCCTGGGAGTACTTCTTCTTCGTCGATTGCGACGGCCACGCTGTGGACCGCAAAGTCGCCAACGCCATCGAGTTGCTGGAGCGGCAGTGCAGCTTTGTGAAAGTGCTCGGATCGTATCCGAACACCGAATAGTTGTCCCCGGATGCGCGCCCGCCAATCCAAGGGTCACCTGGCCCGCGCCCGCGAGGTGTTTGACGTGGAGATGGCCGCATTGAAAACCGTGCGCGCCCAACTCGACGAGGCCTTCGATCAAGCGGTCGAGTTGATCATCGCGTCGCTGCGGCAGCGCGGCAAGATTGTGATCGTCGGCATCGGCAAGTCGGGAAACATCGGCCAGAAAATCGCCGCGACCCTCACGAGCACCGGTTCGACCAGCGTTGTGCTCAACAGCGTCGATGCGCTGCACGGCGACTTGGGCCTCGTGAATGACGGCGACGTCGTCTTGGCGCTGAGCTATTCGGGCGAATCCGAGGAGGTCGTGAAGCTCCTCCCGGCGCTGACGCGCTTCTCCGTGAAAATCATTGCCTTCACCGGCTCGCCCAAATCGGCGCTCGCCCGATACAGCGATCTCGTGCTCGACGTCAAAGTCCCCAAAGAGGCCTGCCCGTTCAATCTCGCCCCCACGGCGAGCACCACAGCTATGCTGGTGATGGGCGACGCGCTGGCGATGGCGGTGTTGCAGGCGCGCGGGTTCAAGCGGCAGGACTTTGCCCGGCATCATCCCTCCGGCGCCATCGGCCGGGCCATGCTGTTGCAAGTGCGCGAGATCATGCGCGCGGACGCGCGCAACGCAGTGGCGGCGGAAACTTTGCCGGTGAAGGAGGCGCTGCTGGTGATGACGCGGGCCAAGTCTGGCAGCGTGAGCGTCGTGAGCGCGCGCGGCAAGCTGGTGGGCGTTTTCACCGATGGCGATTTGCGCCGTCAGATGGCCCAGGACGACAACGTGCTGGCGCAACCGTTGAGCCGGGTGATGACTCGCCAGCCGGTCTGCATTCGGGACGACGCGCTGGCGGCCGAGGCGTTGAAGATTTTCAACGAGCGGAACATCGACGATTTGATCGTGGTCAATGCGCGGCACGAACCGGTGGGCCTGGTGGATTCACAGGATTTGCCGAAGCTCAAACTCATGTGATATGGAAGGCAACCGTTGCCCCGCGTCCGTCGCGCGGAGCGGCGGCGATCAGCCGGCGTGGTCATGGGCCGTTATGCCGTCCGCTTTCACCCACAACCAGACGAGAATGGCGCGAACGAAGGTGCTCCTGCTGGCGGTGGTGGGAACGCTGATGGTGGGCAGCCTCCCTGCGGTCGCCAGCGACAACCCGGAAGAAGCCATGCAAAAGGCCCAGGAATTCAAGCGCCGAATCACCAAGGTCGTCGGCGCAAAATATTTTCTCTATCTTCCCAAGGATTATTCCCCCAAATCCCGCCAACGTTGGCCGTTGATTTTATTTCTGCACGGCGCTGGCGAACGGGGGACGAATCTGGCGCTGGTCACCGTGCACGGCCCGCCGAAGCTGGTGAAGCAAAAGCGGGAGTTTCCCTTCATCATCGTCTCGCCCCAGTGCCCTGAAGGCGAGACTTGGTCAAATGACGTGCTCCTAGGCCTGTTGGACGTGGTGATGAAGCAATACCGCGTGAACGCCAACCGCGTCTATCTTACGGGATTAAGCATGGGCGGCTACGGGACGTGGAGTCTGGGCATCCGTTATCCGGAGAAATTCACCGCCATCGCGCCCATTTGCGGCGGGGGAGAAACAATCGATGTCCTCCTGGCCAACCGCCAACGATCCGCGGCGCTGAAAACGCTGGCGGTCTGGGCGTTTCACGGGGCGAAAGACCCCACGGTGCCGCTGGAGGAATCCGAACACATGGTCGCCGCGTTGAAAAAGGCGGGCGTGAAGGAGGTCGAACTGACCGTGTATCCCGAAGCGGTCCACGATTCCTGGACCGAAACTTACGAGAACCCCAAGCTCTACGAATGGTTTTTGCGGCACGAACGCAAGCCGGCAAAATAGGCAGGCGGACACCTGGCCTGCCAGCAAGTAATAGCGGTGCCAGAGCAATGCGTCGAGGCGCATGAATGCATTGAAACCTGCCAACAAGCGCTCCGCATTCGGCAGCCGACGTTTCCTCAAATCGGTTGTCCTGTTGGCAGTGTGCCATTGGCTCCTCTTAATATGCCTGGCCGGGATTATTTTCGCCGCCAGCCATATTCCGCCCAAGGCGGTGAACCTCGACGGCTTGATTCTCGGGTTGCAGCGCGTAGCGGCCTTTTTGGTGCTGCCTCGCGAATTTTTGCTGTGGCTTTGGCCTGGAGAAGCGACGCCCGGCTGGCTGCCCGCGGCCACAAGAATTCTGAACAGTCTGATCTGGGGCTGCGCGCTGGCCGTTTTGAGACGGCTTTGGCGCCAATTAACCGTGTAACGACTGAGTGCGCTCCGCCGGTGCTGATCCCTGGCGATCGGTTTAATCAAGACCGCTCGCGACTCTGGCGCGCCTCAAAACCGTTTGCGCCAGGCTTCGCGCCTTGGCGGCCCCGGCACGCAGCACCTGGTTGACGTAATCCGGGTTGGCCGCCAGTTCGGCCCGCTTGGCCCGGGCGGTGGCGAAGTATTCCCAGTAATGCTCGAAGAGGGCCTTCTTCAAGTCGCCGTAGCCGAGTCCGCCGGCACGGAGGCGCTTCTCAAAGTCAGCGGCGATCGCGGCCGGGGCGACCAGTTTAAGGAGTTGAATGGCGAGATTTTTTTCCGCGTCGGGCTTCGGTTCGGCTGCCGTGCGGCTGTCCATGACGAAGCTCATGATCTTTTTTCGCGTGGCTTTCTCCTCGCCGAAGATTTCGACGGTGTTGTTATAGCTTTTGCTCATCTTCTGGCCGTCCGTGCCGGGAACGCTGGCGGTTTCGTGGCGGATCCGCGGCTCGGGGATCACAAAAGTCTGGCCATAGGCCTCGTTAAACTTGATGGCGATGTCGCGGGTGACTTCGACATGCTGTTTTTGGTCCCGGCCGACGGGCACGATATTGGAGTCGTAGATCAGAATGTCCGCGGCCATCAGCACCGGGTAGGCAAAAAGCCCATGATTGGGAGCGATGCCCCGTCCCGTTTTGTCTTTGTAGCTGGTGCAGCGTTCGAGCAAGCCCATGGGGGTCACGGTGGTGAGGAGCCAGGCCAGTTCGGTCACCTCCGGCACGTCGGATTGGCGGAAAAAGACCGACGTTTTGGGATCGAGACCGCAAGCGAGGAAATCAAGCGCGACCGCTACGGTATTTCGGCGGCGCTCCGCGGCGTCGAAAAGCGAGGTCATCGAATGGTAATTGGCGATGAAATAAAACGCCTCCCCTTTGCTCTGCAGTTCGATGGCGGGCTTCATCATCCCGAAATAATTTCCGAGGTGCAACGCGCCGGAGGGTTGAATGCCTGACAAGATTCGCATGGCCGGAAGCTAATCGGGAATCGGGAATGCGGGAAAGCAGGAAAAGCCAAAGGAATTCAGCCACGAACTGCCCAGTCCGTGGCTGAATCCATAATGCCCCACCCACTGTTCCCTGACGCTAGCCGTAGCTAAAAGCTTGTGAGCAAGGATGCAGCCACGGGCGAAGACCCGTGGCTGCGTTACTGGCGGTCAGCCTTTGCCCCCTTTGCGTGTCATTTTGACACAAGAGTCTCGGGAGTTTAATCTCCGAGTGGGGTCTTCCTGGGGCGCCGGGCGTTGCTGTGATCGCGTTTAAGTTCATTGCTTCTACAGTACATACGGACCAAAAACGCAAATCTTTCAAAAATCTTCAAAAAAGTTTTCAGCGGGCGGGAAGGGGCGCTTGCCCAACCCGATAGTTTTGCCCCCGGAGACAGGCCGCCGGCGGCGGCAAGGGGTGAAAAGCGGGCCGGCAAAACGCCGCCCTCGACACGGTCCCAATTGGGGGCTACATTACGTCCCACAGCATTTGCGCGATACGTTCCGCAAACGGTAACCGTGGCCAGCTATTCGAAAATACCGACTTACCACGAGGTGGCGGGCTTTCTCCCGACGCGCAAAAGCTTGCTCAGTCGCCTGAAGGACTGGGAGGACCAGGAGAGTTGGAGGCAGTTCTTCAACCTGTACTGGAACTTGATTTACGGATTCGCGCTCCGATGGGGCCTGGCGGACGCGGAGGCGCAGGAGGTCGTCCAGGAGACAATCATCGAAGTAGCGAATAAGATGCCGAACTTCAAATACGATCCGGCATTGGGATCGTTCAAAAACTGGTTGCTACGGATCACCTGGTGGCGCACCTGCGATCACCTCCGCAAGCGCCAGCGCGAGGAAATTAACTTCGTCTCAACCTCGGAGCCGCTGACGCCGACCGAAGCGATTGACCTCGTCCCGGATCCGGCCGGCGAGGAGCTGGACGCGATTTGGGAGGAGGAATGGCGGAGGAACATCCTGACCGTCGCCATCGAACAGGTCAAACGGCAGGTCCGCGCTAAGCAATATCAGCTCTTCGATCTCTACGCCGTGAAGGGCTGGCCGCTCGAAAAAGTGACCAGGACGATGAATGTCAGCGCCACACAGGTCTATCTGGCCAAGCATCGCGTGGCGGTGCTGCTCAAAAAGAAGGTTAAACGCCTCGAGGAATCGATGCTTTAACGCATCGGCCGACACAATTCCTGGCTCGCTCTTCCGCCACGTCGAAGCGCGCTCCGGACAGCAATGGCTGCGCGTAGCGCCTTTCTCACCCGCAGCCGGTTGGCATAGAGGGTCGCTCTCGTCTTCTCGAAGCCACGTTCGTCTCGGTAGCCGCTGCGGACGGGGGCGTCTGCGCTCCGGGGCGTGGCGCTCCTGCGGAGGGCCACCGCGCCGCTTCGGCGTGGCTCGCGGTGCAATTTGCGGGCTGTCGAAGGCGCCTTCCCGAACTTCAGTTTGGGATGGACCAGCCGCCACAACCCTCTCTCAGATGGAGAATCGCCCTCCGCACTTTCACCAATCCATAGCCCTTCGACTCGTCGCAGCGCGGGGTGCGGTGTTCCCTTCTCCCTGAGGGAGGACAAGGGTGAAGGGGAAGGCGGCTGGAATTTTCCTTGGAGCGTGTTCGGAAATTCGTTTCCGGGTAGCACGGGCAATTTGCCCGTGCCCCTGGGCTACCAGCCCAGTGAAATGCGAGAGCGCGTCGTTCTGCAAGCCAACTCCCGTTCGCGAAGCTGAAGCCCCGCTCGTTCCGGTCGGCGAGTCACCGACCGGTACGGGCGAGTCGCCCGTCCCACCCATGTTCCGGATACTCTCTCAAGTCGCCTTCAGGAAATCCGCTGCCTTGACCAGCGCTTCCTCCAATCTCGCTGCGTCCTTGCCGCCGCCGCGGGCGTTGTCCGGTTTGCCGCCCCCTTTGCCGCCCACAATCGGTGCAATCGTCTGTATGATCTTGCCGGCGTGAACTTTCGTCGTGAAGTCGGGCGAGACGGCCGCGACCAGGCTGACGGCATTGTTGGCCAAACCGCCAAGGACAATCACCCCTTTGAAGCTCCCTTTCAAGACATCGGCGACCGACTGGAGGAAATCGCCATCGGCGGCGCCGAGGTTCTTGATGATCGCGGGGATTCCATTGATGGCCGCGGCCTGCGCTTTCAGATTGCTGGCGATGTTCGAGGCCTCGCGTTGTTGGGCGGTCTTGAGTTGTTTCTCCAAGCCCTTTTGCTGGGCCAGCAGTGCTTCGATTTTCTTTTCCAGCTCGCCGACGGGTGAGTTCACTTTGCCGGCCAGAGATTCGAGCAGGCGCACTTCCTCGGTCGCCTTGCGGTAGGCTTCCAGGCCGGCTACGGCCTCGATCCGGCGAACGCCGGCGGCGATGGCGCTCTCGCCGACGATGCGGAAGAGGCCAATCTCACCGGTGGCGCGAGTGTGCGTGCCGCCGCAAAGTTCCATCGAATAGCCGTTTAGCTCCCCTGCCCCGCCGCCGATCTGGACGACGCGGACGACCTCGCCGTATTTGTCGCCGAAGAATTGCATCACATCCTTGCGCGACTTCACGGCCGCATACGGAACTTCGCTCCAGCTCACGGCCGCGTTTTCGAGGATGCGTTCATTGACCAGTTTCTCGATGTCCGCCACCTGCTGGGGCGTCAGCGGCGCGCTATTGAAATCGAAGGTAAGTTTCTCCGGCCCCACGTAAGAACCTTTTTGCGAGGCCTCTTTGCTCGCGACTTCGTGCAGCGCCCAGTGGAATAGATGCGTCACGGTGTGGTGCCGCTGGATGCTATTGCGGCGCTCGCGATCTACCACGAGCGTTACTTGCGACCCAGGGATGGGGAGCGCGGGCGACTCGGATTGCGGGACGCGATGCTGGGGAGCGCGACCGTCCGGGTCGCCCTGTTGCGCGTCCCGCGCAACAGCCCCGGGCGTGTGCGAGGTCGGTTGCGCTGGTGAACCCGGCCCAGCCGCGCGTCCGGATTCGGTCGGCGGGACGCCGGCCGATGCGACCGGGACGGTCGCGCTCCCCTCTTCAATGAAGTGCAGCCAGGTGTTGCCGCTCCGCTGGGTACCTAAGACGCGCCAGAGTTGGCCGCTGCCCGTCAACTCGCCGGTGTCCCCGACCTGGCCGCCCATCTCGGCATAACATGTGGAGGTGTCGAGGATGACGGCGGTCTTGTCCTTCAGGCTCGTGACTTCGAGGACGCGGGCGGGCGTTTCCAATTTGTCGTAGCCGATGAATTTTGTCGGTGGCGGGTCGGCAACCGTAGCAGTGCTTTTGAGTCTAACACCTTCGAGCTGAATCGACAGCACACCGATAATCTCTCTCTTTTGCGAAGCGCGGGCGCGTGCGCGCTGTTCTTCCATCAACTTCTCGACGCCCAGGGTGTCCACGGTCAAGCCCCGTTCACGAGCCATCAACTCGGTGAGGTCGATTGGAAAGCCGTGGGTGTCGTAGAGAGTGAACGCCGCATCCCCGGAAATTGCTTTTGGCAGCTTCTCGTGCTCTGCGATGATTCTGATAAACTTCCCAAGCATCGGATTAAATCGCTGGATTTTTCCTCTCGCGCGAAACCTGCATTCCTTAAAGGCCTGCGTTGTATCCTTCGGCTTTGCTTTAACAAGGTAGTCGACTTCGTTGTCCCAGAGGATTTCGCCGTTCATCACGCCTTCTTCGCTGGCGAACGCCGTACGTTGTCGAACAATCTTCGACCTGAGCTTGGCGTCTGGGATCTCGCGCTCGAAAAGCGCAATCCCGTTGTCGAGCGTCCTGTTAAACGCCTCCTCCTCGGTGCGGATGACTTCTTTGACGCGCTCCTTTTTCGCGCACACTTCGGGAAAGACCTGATCCATCGTATCGGCCAGCACGTCCACCAATTTGTAGAAGAACGGTTCGTGGAAGCCGAGGGTGCGGCCATAGCGCACGGCGCGGCGCAAGATGCGGCGCAGGACGTAGTTGCGGTCGGTGTTGCCGGGCTGGATGCCGTCGGCAATCGCGAAACTCAACGTGCGAATATGATCGGCGATGACGCGGAAGGCGATGTCGAGTTGAATTTCCTCGGGAGAATGGAGAGGAGAATGGGGAGCGCGACCGTCCCGGTCGCTCTGCTGTGCGTCCCGCGCAGCAGCCCCGGGCGCGCTCGCAGTCGATTCCACTGACGAACTAGTTCCAAGCGCGCGCGCAGATTCGGTCGGCGGGACGCCGACCGATGCGGGCGGGACGCCCGCGCTCCCCTTTCCCTGGGAGGCGCGACTCTGGTCGGGAGCAGCATCAGGGGTCCAGAGCCACGGATAATTCTCGGTTGGCGGAACGACGCCCGAATTCCAGGGATTTCGGCAGAGATAGTGGAATTTTTCCTCCAAATCCGCATCCCCGCGGATCATCCGGTCCAACGACTCGTTTTCCCAGACCCGGCCGGTGTTGCCTTCGAGCCGGTTGATCTCGTGCGCGGTGAACGACTTGATCGAATGCAGAATTTCCGTAAGCGGCCAGAACACCGGCTTGCCTTCCTTGTCCTGCTCCTTGATTTGGGGCTCAAAAAGGAAGTGAACATGATCCGGCATGATGCAGGCCGCATAGAGCTGATAGCGACGCTGCTCATGTCCGAAGAGCAAGCTCTTCAAGACAATGTCCCGCGCCGAAGGCGAAAGCTGGCGGCGCTGATGGGTTGAAAAGCTGACCATGTATTTGGCCCACGGGCGCTCGAAATGCGGCAGACGACGTTTGTAGTAGCTGGCTTGGGGAGCGCGACCGTCCCGGTCGCTCTGCTGCGCGTCCCGCGCAGCAGCCTCAGGCGCGCTCGAAGTTGGTTCCACTGACAAACGAGTTCCAAGCGCGCGCGCGGAGTCGGTCGGCGGGACGCCGACCGATGCGGGCGAGACGCCCGCGCTCCCCGGGAGGCTGCTGCCGTAGCGTTTGCCGCTCATGTTCTCCAGCTTGTCAAAGATCGGCCTGAAGATGTCGGTCTCGTAGTTGGAGATGACGCGGCTGAAGTCGATGAAGTTTTTTGTGTTTTGGATTATGCCGGTGACGCGCTCGAAGCCCATGCCGGTATCGACGTGCCGGGCGGGCAGCGGCGAGAAGCTGCCGTCGGGATTCGCATTGAATTGGATGAAAACCAGGTTCCAAATTTCGATGCAGCGCGCATGTCCTTGGTTCACGAGCTTGCCTTGCGTGTCGCCCTGCGGAGTGAGGTCCATGTGGATTTCGGAGCAGGGACCGCACGGGCCGGTCTCGCCCATCATCCAGAAATTATCTTTCCTGCCGCCGTGGACGACATGAACGTTCGGGTCGAGGCCGGCGGCTCGAAATTTCCCGGCCCAGCAGTCATAAGCCTCCTGGTCGAAATCGCTCGGATCGCCCTTGGCCTTGTCGGGCGCATAGACCGTTGCGTAAAGGCGGTCTTTCGGAAACTTCCAGATTTCGGTGAGGAGTTCCCACGCCCATTCGATCGCTTCGCTCTTGAAGTAATCGCCAAAACTCCAGTTGCCGAGCATTTCGAAGAAGGTGTGGTGATATGTATCGAGACCAACGTCTTCGAGGTCGTTGTGTTTGCCACCGGCGCGAATGCACTTCTGGGTGTCGGCGGCGCGGGTGTCGAGGCCGGGGAGGGCGCCGGGCCATTTGCTCACGTCCGGCTGCCGGCCCAGGAAGATGGGCACGAACTGGTTCATGCCGGCGTTGGTAAAGAGCAGGTTCGGCGCATCGGGCAGCAGACTCGAAGAGGGCACGATGGTGTGCTGCCTCGGCTTCGACTTGAAGAAGTCGAGAAACGACTGGCGAATTTGCGCACTAGTCATAAGCAGCAACTCAATTTAACCGCATTCACGAGCCGAGCACAAAAAACCGTTTGCGACCGCTCTGAGAGAATAGGAGACCACCGGCGCCCAAGGCGAGTTGAAGTTTGCCTCAGAGGGTGTTTTAGAAATCGCCCGGTCAGGGGACCGGGCCTACAGGGCTTCGTGATTTTGGCCATTTCCCGTAGGCCGCGTGCCCTCACGCGGCGTCCGCCGACGATTTTAAGACACGCTCTCAGAGCGCACGACGACTCCCGGACTTCGAACTGCGTTGGGAGTCGCGCTGCTTGCCGCTTGAATTGGTTGCGCCTCTCTTCGCTCTGCTCACGGCTTCGCCGCCAATGAGGCGCAGATCAATTCCTTGTCGGTTCGGGCAAAGACCTGGCGGTTGGCAAACGCGGGCGGGGTCCAGGCGACCTTGCGGCCCCCGAAAGGATAAGTTGGCTCGATGAGAGCAACGCGGCTGATCTCCTGGTAACCCTCAGCGGTGAGCCGCGCCCGGATCAGTTCGCCCCGGTCATTGAACAACAGCACCGAATCGCCGTTCACCGTCAGATGAATGCTCGCGCCGTTTCTCAGGGTCGTCACCGTGTTGGTCTCCCAGACCTGCTTGCCGGTGGCTGCGTCGAGGCAGACCAGTTCGCCGGACGATCTGGCCGAGAACACGTGATCCTCGCGCAGCATGGCCGTCGAAGTATTGCTCAAGACTCTTCGCGACGGCGCTCGTTTCTCGGGCCAGAGCACGGAAGCGGCGGGTTTGTCCGCGTCGAGTTTCAGCATGAGGCCGCCGAGCAGCAACCGATGGTCGGCGAAGACGGGCGTGGAGACAACGGCATCGGCCAGAGTCGGGAACGGCTCCCGCCAATAGAGCTTGCCCTTCGCGGGATCCAGACTGGTGACCGATTGTTGCGTCCAGACGACGAGTTGCCGCAAGCCGCCGGCGGTAATGATGATCGGCGAACTGTGCGCCGCCGACTCGTCGATGGTTTTCCAGACTTCCTTGCCGGAGTTCTTGTCGAGCGCGACGACGCACGGCTTGCCGCCGGTGAGGGCGCAGGTGAGGAGAATGAGCAGTTTTCCATCGATCAGGGGCGACGCGCTGGTTGTTTGCAATTCGTCAAACTGGTATTCCTTCGCCAAGTTCTTTTGCCAAAGCACTTCGCCCTTGCGGGCGGCGAAGCAGAAGAGGTGGCCGAGCGATCCCAACACATACACTTTGCCATCGCGGACGATCGGTGTCGCATTGGGACCCTTTTCCTGGCCGGGAGTAAAAGCCCAATCGGGGAAACTCACTTCATGAGAGTAGGTCCAGAGCGGCTGGCCGGTCGCCTCCGCGAAGCAGAGGACTCGCTCGCGGGCTTTAGGCGGCTTGTCGAGTTGTGAATCGGTAACATAGACCCGGCCATGGGCGACCACGGGACTGGAGAATCCATGTCCCACCGGTGCGCGCCACCGGACCTGCAATCCGTTGGATGGGAAAACTTCGAGGATGCCGCTCTCGCGCCACACGCCGTCCCGGTTCGGCCCGCGCCACTGCGGCCAATCCTCCGCCGACACAGCGGCGGCCAACACCAGCGGCAGCGCTAGCGCGGCGGCGCGCCCGGTCTTCGGGAACCGGCGGGGGACTTTGCTCCTGATGCGGTTTCCCATAACTCTCGCGCCTGATTGCAAAACCGACCCCGCGATGCCAGCAACTTGACAACACATCTATTGCGGCATCGCGCCGATCAATCCACGGGCACGGTCACCGGCTGGTCGGGTTCGGCAAGATAGCTAACTCTTGGGATTAGTCCGTGTGACCTCGGTCCCACCCACGGGCGAAGTGGGAGTGTTGAGGGACTTGGCAAACAACCCCGTTAGCGTCGCCATCAATCCATTGGCGGCGTTCCCGTCTCCATTTCCTCCGGTGACGAGGATACCGGGCATGAACGGCACCGTGCCCCGGGAAAGCACATCGGCCACGTTGACCAGGGCGGCTGGCGCCTGGCCAAGCGCAGCAACCTGGTCTTTGTACGCCCTGGCTTTTGCTAATCCTACCGCCTCCACTTCGGCGGCCTTGGCCGCGCCGGTTTGGGAAGTGAACGTTGCCTCACCGTCGGCTTCGGCCTTGCGGGCCAGGGCATTGTTTTCCTTGATGGTAATTTCGACTTCCGATCGCGCCAGCGAACTCTGCATATCAGCGGTACCCTTGGCCTTTTCCATCGCCACGCGACCTTTTTGGGCTTCCTCCTGTTTTTGGAAGGTTGCAATCTGTTGATTGGCAATCTCGCGTTCCGTCAGCACCTTGACCAGGTCCCCCGGTAAGACGACGTCCTGGATATAAACGCCGCGCGTTTCAACCTCGTACTGGGCAAGTTGCGACTGGATGTGCTTGAAGGCCTCTTCCTGAACTTCCTGGCGTGTCTCGATGAATTGGATGGCGTGCATCGAACCAAGCTTGTCCCGGAAGAGGTTACCCACCGCGGCCTGAAGCACATCATCCACCAGGTTCTTCATGGTTCCCACCATCGAGATGACTTTCGGCGCTTTAGTGTCCGGCACATGGATGAGCACCTGCAGATCAATTTTGAAAACGAATCCTTCGTCGCTCTTAGCTACAATCGGCTGGAGATTCTTGTCCAAGCCGTGTGCGCCGGTTACTTCGGCGGCCCAATCCAACTTGAGAATCGCGGTCGGCACAATCTCCGCCTTGTAAATACGCGGATTGATCGCGTACTTGCCGGTACGGAGCGGGTCTTCCCACAAACCGCGATGGCCGGGTTTCACCAGCGAACCGAACTTGAAGTTCGGTCCGGAGGTATCTTGGGTGACCAAGCCGACGTAGGCTTTGATCGCGGCGGCTTCACCCTGTTTGACCACCAGCATGGGAACGATTTCCACGCGCACCAGGAAAGGATTCAGCGTGTAGGCCCCGTATCGGAGCACATCATGCTGCAAACCCATTTTGCCTCCTGCATTCAGGAACGCCTGGAAGTCCTGATAGTTATTGTGCGACGCATTTTTATCGCCTAACAGCACTTCAATGAGCTTCTGGTCATCAGCGCCTTCCGCTTCAAGTTTTTCCATGTCACCGAACCCACCCAGCCGGCTGGCGATGTGACCCGACTCAAGGGGTTCGCCTTCGAGCGTCGTAACAATGCCAACGACATCCAGCTTTTCCTCACTACCCTGCTGTTGTTGCGGTTCCACCCGGAACACATCCAGCTGTCTAGGCTCGAGATTGAATGAGGCGGGTGTCAGTCTGGCGCCTCTTCCGGCGCCCACTTGAAGATCGGGGGAAATGGGGAGCCCAAACACTTTGTTCTTGGTAATGATCAGGAACGCCACCGGGTGGATGGGTAAGAGACTGCCGGGCGCCAATACCGGCCGCTGGACGCCTTTTTCACCGTCGTTACTGATGAAGCCGTGGAGGTCGGTGAAGTTTCCGAACTCCTTCCTGTATCGCGCGGACTTCGCTCCCGCGGGCAAGGTCTTGCCAACTTGAGCGATGAGGACGCCGATTTCGTTGGCCGACACCTGGACCCAGGGAAATTTTTCCACCCTGTAGAGGAACCACCATTTGAAACGAACCCCAGG
>WNGK01004395.1_pt1 | contig 19848 bp, 24 predicted proteins | sample 5400601 | NCBI WGS metagenome assembly WNGK01 (sample SAMN13153376, study PRJNA577476) | soil metagenome | isolation source: 60 cm soil or saprolite under Garry oak tree replicate 1 | place: USA:California | collected 2016-06-15
CGAGGATGGTGGCGGCAAGCACCCAGCGACCGCTCGTTTTCGAACACGGCACTGCCGCCGGGCGCGAACGGATTACGTTTTCGTCACAAGGTTCTTGAAAGATCGCCCACATATTGGCGGCGTATCATCGCCAGAAAATCGTCAATTTTTCGAACTAAAAAGCGGGAAGCCAGTCGGTCATGAGAAAGGGCCTCGGAAATAATCGTTTGTGTTTCGCCGGATGCGGACGATAGTGCGCGCTTATTGGATTACTCTGTTTAACTTCACTGCGCGGTAGATCGTCAGGTGAGCGTCGCTCATTGGTGGTTTGAAACCCGATTCACGGGAACGGCTTTGTAGATCGGTAGTTTGTCCAAATTCAAAACACAATGAAACTGTACGTAGGTAATCTCTCTTTTGAGACCACCGAGAACGATCTTCAGGATCTGTTCGAACAACATGGCACCGTCAACGAAGTCCATCTGATGATGGATCGTATGACTGGCAAATCGCGCGGGTTTGCGTTCGTCACTATGAATGACAACACGCAAGCCAACACCGCCGCGAGCGCGCTCAACGGCCACGAACTCAACGGCCGCGCATTAACTGTGAACGAAGCGCGTCCGCGCGAAGAACGTCCGCGTTCTTACGGCGCGAGGCGTCCTTTTGCCGGTAATCGCCGGTAAATCGGTTTATCTGTAGGGGGTACAGACTGCCTTCGCAAAGCATTGGAGGCTAACAGCATCCCCTGCAGCTCCGAACCCGCCCACGACATCGTGAATTCCGAAAAAGCCATCGAACTGGAGGGCACCATCATGACCGTGCTGCCCGGGACTATGTTTCGTGTCGCGCTCGCGAACGATCATCTCGTTCTCGCGCACATCTCCGGCAAGATGCGCAAACGCTTCATTCGCCTGACGATCGGTGACCGGGTGAAAATGCAGATGTCGCCTTACGACACCGGCAAGGCGCGCATCGTTTATCGACTCTAACATGGCGACGAGATTCCTTTTCGATCCGCCGCGACGGCCAAAAGTAAAGAATGGCCCTAACATCAAGAGCCTTCTCGTGCGTTGTCCTTCCACTGCAAAACTCACCGATACCGGAAAGACGATCGACGAAAAGCGCTGGCAGACGGCTACAGTGAAGACGCAAAAGTTCACCTGTGCGCACTGCGGCGGCGTTCATACCTGGACGAAGAAGGACGTGGTTCTCGGTCGGCCAACATACTGAACCGGTGGAATCTGACTCGGTTTTCTTGCCTTGCCTTTCCGCATCCCATCACACCGCATTAATTGGACGACGAGTTCGTTCCTGATAGGCACGTTCCTTCTCACACTCACTGCAGTGCCGCTTTACCTGTGGTATTTCGGTATTGATTGGTTCTACTTTGCAGTCTTTGGAGTCATGCTGGCCGTGACCGGCTTCAGCATCACGCTTGGTTATCACCGGCTATTTTCGCATATAACTTTCCGCGCCGTGCTGCCGGTGCGTCTGTTCACGCTCATCTTCGGCGCCGGTGCTTTCGAGAATTCTGTCCTGATGTGGGCAAGCGAACATCGCCGGCATCATAAGCATGTCGATCACGACGAAGATCCCTACGACATCAGCAAAGGTTTTTTCCACGCGCACATCGGCTGGCTCTTGTTTAAGCTTCAGCCGCAACCGCCGTTCGATAACGTTAACGATTTAAAGAAAGATCCGTTGGTGATGTGGCAACATCAGCACATTCATTTGCTGGCTGTGCTGGTCAGCTTTGTTCTGCCGACCTTGGCTGGCGCGTTGTGGGACGGATGGGTCGGTGCGCTTGGTGGTTTTCTCATCGGCGGCGTTGCCAAAGTGGTTGTGCTCCAACATGGCACGTTCCTGATCAACTCCGCCTGCCACACCATTGGGCGTCAGCCCTATTCAACAAAGTGCAGCGCGCGCGATTCGTTTGTCCTGGCGCTGTTTACCTTCGGCGAAGGCTATCACAATTATCACCACGAATTTCAGCATGATTATCGCAACGGCGTGAAACCGTGGGAGTGGGACCCGACAAAGTGGTTGATCTGGATTCTGTCGAAGCTCGGATTGACGACCGATCTGCGTCGTGTTCCACTGGAAAAAATCTCCTCTGCGCAAGCGCGACTACGGGAGTTGAAAGTCACTAGGCTTCGCTGAACAGCTCCGGCTTGGCCGTTGTATCAGTATTTGGCGCGCTAGCCCCAGAGCTGCCGTGGCGGCGAACCTATTCTGCCGTTCTCGTACGGGAGAGGATGCTCGCGATCGCGGGCGAGGAGTAATGGTCCATCGAGGTCAACGTAATCGGCTGCGCTGGCCAGAAGCCAGGCGGGAGCGATTCCTAGCGAAGTGCAGACCATGCAACCGATCAGTAGTTTGAAGCGGCTTTCGCGCGCGCGTTCGCATAAGTGCAGCGCTTCGGTCAGACCGCCGGTCTTGTCGAGCTTCACGTTGATCATCTCGTAGCGGTTCTTCAGCTGCGGAAGATCGGCGGTGGTGTGGCAACTTTCATCCGCGCAGACGGGAATCGGATGATCCAGATTTTCGAGCACTTCATCTGCGTTTGCTGGAAACGGTTGTTCGATTAATTCGACGCCTAATTGTTTTAGCGCCGGCGAAACTTTGCGGTAATGCGCTGGCGACCACGATTCGTTCGCATCGATGAGAAGACGCGCCGCTGGCGCCGCTTTGCGAACAGCCTCCACGCGCCCACGGTCCGCATCATCACCGCCTAGCTTCAGTTTTAAAATCGAAGAACTTGCAGCGGCTCGTGCGGCGGCGCCCATTGTGTCGGGCGCGTCGAGACTGATCGTGAACGATGTCTCAAGTTCTGGAGCGATCGAAAAATTCGCCAGTTCCCAGACGCGTTTACCAGAAATTTTCGCTTCCAAATCCCACAGCGCACAGTCCAAGGCATTTCGTGCCGCGCCGGGCTGTAGCAATTGTTGCAGTTTATGGCGATCCAAATCGTTCTCGCTTTTGATCGACTCGATCTGTGCCAGCACCGCGGCGGTATTCTGATTGTATCGAGCGATCGGCACGCACTCCCCGCATCCGATGTATTCGCCATCGCTTACCGTGACAACAACGACTTGTGCTTCAGTTCGGCTCCCGCGCGAAATCCGAAACGGTTGTTTCAGCGGCCAAACTTCTTCGCGAGTTTCGATCCGCATTGATCTCTAAGGAACGCAGGAAAACAGGAAAGCAATTTAAGACTTTAGTTTGTCGGCGTCTTTTTCTGCATTCCTGATTTCCTCAGCGATTAAATTTGCTTTCTTCATTTTCTTGTGGTGGTTCGCCAACAACGAAGCGCAGCTGCTGGGATGCGTACGGCCTGCGAATTTGTAGGACTACCTGATTTTCGCTGGATCGTACGGCTGCCATTTATCTCCGATCGGTTCCAGCCACTCAATTTTACCAGACCGCCGATAAACGCGGTAACGGTCAACTACCGGACTTGTTTCGGGATCGCCGCCGCATTTGGCGTTGTGGTTTTCGCGGAGAACAAACTGAAAGTACGCGTCAGTTGTTTCTTCTGCGCCGTAGCTGACACAATCCAACGAGATTCGGTTCGCATAGACACGGTCGTGTTTGAGAGTCCGCTCGAGTGAGGCCAGGGCAGCGTCCTCATTAAGCGGATTAGATCGGGGACTAGCCTGGACGACAGCTGGTGAAACTAGAACTACCGCGACAACGGCTGCCGCAATGAATCCGGAAATGTGATTCATACACCTAACGAAACACTGTTAACGGTTGGCAAGTGTTACATCCTATCACGATTTGAGTTGCCTGCCGACGCGGCGATTCGAAAAGATCGTCGTTATGAAAATCACCAAAAACATTGGCATGCTTTTGCTCGCGGTTTATTTGATCGTTGACGGCCTGCTAGGATTCGGATTGAATTTCGGGCCGGCCATCTTCCTACTCTACGTTGTGGCGCTCGCCGCCGGCATTTTTATTCTCATCGGCAAATGATCGATCAGGGTCTCTAAGGGACGCAGGGAAGCAGGAATTGAGTCGGCAGTCTCAACTTTCACCGCAGAGATCGCGGAGTTCGCGGAAGCAACGCAAAAAGAGAAACTTCGTTTGGTCCGTGTCCTTTATGGCAAATCCGATTTGAGGTTATTCCTGCGTTCCTGCTTTCCTTAGAGATTCAGGTCCGGAGCGCCTTGGTGAAGCGGACGAGCTCATCAGCGACTTGTTCGATTCGCTGCGTGATTTTTTTGTCCGCGATGTGCTCGCCCTCGAAAGCGTCACTTATAGCAAACGCGAAGCGTGGAACAATCACGCATCGAAAATCGAGCATCAAACTGTTGGCATAGGCCATAACCGACATGTAACTGGCGTGGCCTCCGGCGGCGCAAAGGAACCCGACGATTTTGTTTTCCCACGCGCTTCCAGTGAGCTCGATCATGTTTTTGGTGGCGGCAGCGACATCGTAATTGTATACCGGCGCTGCAATGAGGATGCCGTCCGCGCGTTCGATCGCCGTGCTCAATTTTTTTGAGCTCGGCATGCCGTAACATTTGTCGGCGTCGCAGAGTGGCAGCTCCATTTCACGGATATCGATCCAATCGCAATCGACTTTCTTTTTTTGGAGATGTGCAAAGGCGGCGCGCCCCATCCGGCGGCTGTTGCTGTCCGGGTTGCCGCTGGTGCTGATCACAAGATGCTTTGGCATTGGTTTCGCTGGAGAATCTCTGAGGAAAGCAGGAATGCAAGGACGACGGAGAAACTGCATTGGATCCCGCTGTTCCCGATTCCCTTAGCGATTTTGCGTTCTGTCGTAAGGAACAATCTTGTCCCACTCGTCGGCAGAGGTCCTTCGCTTGCCTCGCGATAGCCTCTTGTCGCGCCGTAGCCCGGCCAAGGAGGATGGAGAAGGCGGGTGGATATGTATCAGTGCAATTCGCATGGAGTTTACCCGTCGCGACGGACAAGCTCCGGCCGAAACATCCAAAGAAAAGATTCTAGTTGGATTGACCAGGGCCGATGATTCAGCAGTGCAGCAAAGTCGGCATCTTAGCCCGAAGGATTAATGAAGACAGTGCCGCGGCCGCACTTTTCTTGGGATTTTGATGCGCCAGGAGGATGCGCACGTTCTGGATCGCTGCAATCAGGTAATCCTGAATTTGTTGTCGCCAGAGCCGGCGCCAGCGTGCGCGTTTGAAGTGATGATTGTTAGCGCCGCTGGCCTAGATGTCGATCTGGCGAATCAACTAAAGCGATAAATTCAGTCGCTAGTGACATCCTCCTTTGGCGTGAGGGAGGCGAGGATTTGTTAGCTTTCTGTATATCACGCGACAGTCTTATATTCTCGTTTGATCCCACCGAAGTGGTCATAGATGAACTGATGCCGCTTCAGGCCGTATTCGTCGTTTCTTGTCTCGTATTCGCGAACCCAAGCCACTAACGTTTGGAGCATCGCATTCTGCTCCTCGGCTGACGGGAATTTATTGGGCTCCCACGGACGGCTTAAGCAATGAGCGACGCATGTTTCTACGCCGGGATTAAGGAATATTAGTTCTGTACAATGCGGGAGTGCTGCCTCAACAAGATCGCCGTAACACCCTTCTATGACCCAATACTCGTTCGAATCTATGAACTCGTGAAGTAACCGCAGACTTTCCGTCAATGGCATGCGGGTTATGTATCGAGAGCCGATCATCTGCCCTCCGATTGTGTGTCTTGATACCTCGGCCCACGCGATTTCGTCCAATGAAAGTCGGGGTACGTCCTTGTTCCCGATCAAACGGCTCGCCATTGTACTTTTGCCGGCGCCAGCATTGCCGAGAAGAATAGTTCGCATAAGAAGATCATCATCGAGACGGTTCTGTCACGTCTGCTTTTTCCGCGCAAAGTTTTTGGAAAGCGGGATCGAACCGCAAAGGGTCCCAAAGAGGGTCGAGTCTTAAAAGTGCGGGCGTAACAGGGGTTCCAAAGTAAAGCCAGCCACCATACGGCGTTTGTAACAACCGTGTGAGAGTTGAGATCGCACGTTTATTTTCGCCCAACATCGTCTGAATCACCGCGAGGCTTTCTTCATAACCAGGCCCCTCCACTGCATCTTTAGCACTCGGTACAAGCGTGATTGCGCGCTCCGCTGACTTTAGGGCCGAGCCCTTGTTTCCAATAACGGCATAACTTACGGACAAATTTTGCGCTATACTCGCGTTGTCTTGTTGATCTTTATAGAGCGACTCGAGCGTCTTGCGCGCCTGTTCAGCGGTGGCTATTGCTCCGGCAGAGTCTCCGGCTTGGCGCTGGCCAAGAGCTAGGGCAAGCTGAAGAGCGCACTTATAGAGATCGGAATCAAAATGGAATTGAGCCTGTCGCGCTTGCAGCAATCGAATGGCCTCACCGTAATTTCGTTCGAGTCGCAACTGAATGATCTTGATTCCGAAGTTTTGCTCAGTAGCAGTCTGCGGACTTATTTCTGATAGAAACCTCGCGGCTTCTTGTAGGTTGCCCTGGGCCTGATAAATGCTGGCCTTTGATGCCATCAGATCTGGATCGTTAGGCATAATGTCCAGCGCTCGATCATAGAGCTTAAGCGCGGCCGGGAACTGTCGAAGGATGACGTAAGTCCCTGCCGCATCGACGAGTAACTCCACATTCCGAGGATCCAGGGTGAGGGCTTGCTCGGAGTAGGCAATGCTTTCATCCCAGCGTCCCCCGCGTCGAGCAACTCGGCCGAGGGCTATGGGCACCTCGCTGCTGCCTGGCAACATTTTGCGGACGCGCTCGAATGTGCTTTTGGCAGCCGCAAAATCACGCAGCACCCAATATTGATAATAACCCAGAGCGAACAGGGTCTCAGGTGAGTTCGGTGCCAGTTTCTGCGCATTTTCTAAAGCACGTTTCGCTGCATCGCGTGCAGTCGGTCCAGTCGTGTCGTTGAGGGTAAAGTAGATTCGGCCGTTCGCGCGAGAAAGCCGCGCCCAAGCGATCGCAAAATTGGGATCAACCTGCACCGCACGCTCATAAAAAGCGACGGCTTTCCGTATAAGATCGCGAGAGTAGGAGGAGTAGTAGCGCGCTTCAAAAGCCAGGCCGCGCAGATACGCATCGTAAGCCTCGGGATTGTTTGTCGGTTTAACTGCCAACGCCTGTTCCTCGCGACCGGTCAGCTTCGCTTGCAACGACTCCGCGATTCGTTTGGCGATCTCGTTCTCCACGCTGAAGATGTCAGTCAACTTCCGGTCGTAGCTCTCTGCCCAAAGGTGGGAATCGGTTTGGGTGTTAATTAACTGCACATTGACCCGCACCTGATCGGCCGCCTTTTGAACGCTACCCTCAAGAATGTTTGCTACGCCTAGCTGCTTCGCGATCTCGCGCAGATTGGGAGGTTTGCTCTGATAGAGCTGTGTGGAGCTGCGCGAAATTACTTTCAAATCCGCGATACCAGCTAGTCGCGTCAGGATCTCATCCTGAATGCCTTCCGCGAAATAGGCGTTATCTGGATCGGGGCTGAGGTTTTCGAATGGTAGAACGGCGACTCCGCTTATTACAGGATGACGGATAAATTCACTTTTCCAAACAATCCATCCCGCAGCTGCCGCCAGAGCGATCAGGGATGCTGCAAGCAGCGCACTGGTTGGATTGCGACGCATCCATTTTCTTCCGCGCCCAAGCGGCCCGGTGCGCCGTGCCTGAATAGGTTCGTGTTTTAGCCAGCTTTCCAAGTCTGCGGCCAGCGCGAGAGCCGAAGAGTATCGGCGCTTTGGATCTTTCTCGAGGCATTTGAGGCAGATTGTGCTGAGATCGCGATCTATTTTTGGATTTAAGAGGCGCGGTTGCCGCGGCTCGGTGTCCAAGAGTAGCTTGATCGTCTCGTAGGTTGTTCCACCGGCAAAGGGCGGATGACCTGTTAGCAATTGGTAAAGTACTGCGCCAAGTCCATAAACATCTGTAACGCTGCTGATACCCGCGTTGTTTCCCACTGCTTGTTCCGGCGCCATGTAACTGGGCGTCCCCAAGACTTCCATCGTGCGCGTGACGGTGCTCTCGGACTCGACCAGGCGGGCAAGGCCAAAATCAGTGAGATGCGGTTCGCCTTTTGCATCCAGCAGAATGTTTCCCGGCTTGATATCTCGATGAAGGATGCCGTGTTCATGCGCGAAGTGCACAGTGCGCGCGACCTTGGCGATTAGTTGCACCGCCTGCCGGATCGACATCGGCGCGCGCCTAACTACTTCATCAAGTTGGCCGCCTTCGACGAACTTCATGCTGAAATAGCATGAGCCATCGCGCTCGCCGACTTCGTGGATTGGAACGATACCGGCATGCTCTAACCTGGCTGCCGCTTCGGCCTCGAGACGGAAACGTTTGAGGTGTGCTTCGGTGGCCCAATGGCCTAATCCGATGACTTTCAGCGCGACGATGCGATTGAGACTCTTCTGGCGAGCCCGGAATACGACGCCTTGTCCGCCGCGGCCAATTTGCTCAAGCAACTCGTAATCGCCGAAGTCCATCAGCATCGGCGAGGCGCGGCCGGGGTCATCGACCCCGGCTACAGGTTCATCCGCGAGCGGGCCGAGACCCGTCTCCAGCAGACACGCACCGCAGGATTGCTGCGGGGAATCGGGCGGAATGGCTGCTCCGCATTTGCGACAAAATCTGGCGGTTGTGATTCTCATCGCGTGGCCGTTGCTTTCACTCAAATAATGCACGGAAATTCCAAACAGGTTACGACCAGACACAAATTTCTCGAACTCGCATCGATTGAGACACTAATTTCACTAATTCACACTAATTGAGACACGGGTTGCACGAATTTATGCCGTTCGATTCCGAAAGCTTTCAAAATTCGTGATCATTCGTGTAATTCGTGTCTTTACGAGCGCAACGCGGCGATGAGGTGGCGCAGTTCTTCTTCAATCTCGGCCGGCGTTGCCACCGTGTGCGCGACTTCCTCACGCAAGACCTGTCGGTAACGCTGTCGCAGTCGATGGAAGGCTTGTTTGACCGCGTTCTCGGTCATGCCAAACTCACGCGCAATTTCTGCTTGCGACGGTCGATCCGGTTCGTCAGACAGCCATGTGTTCAACCGCTCCAGCAGCGGCGCGGTAGCTGATGCCTGAGATTCCTCGCGCAAGCGTGCGAACACTCGGTCGAGCACGGTGAACGCCCAGCGACGATCATAAAGCAGATCGGCGCTCAGCATGTCGCTTCGATCGAACTCGGTGGAATCCTCCGATTCGATCCAGTCGAGCGGAATCAGCGTTCGGCCGCCGCCACGCTTAATCGTTGCGGCGTCACGGCGTTCGTTCGCCATAAAATGCTTGAGCGACGCCAGAAGAAAAGAACGCAAGCGGCCTTTTTCCTGTCGCACGGATTGGAAATCTTTGCGCTCTAGAATCAGCGCGAAAAACCCTTGGGTAAGATCTTTCGCCTCCTCTGGTTTAGCACCTTCACGCCTGACGAAGGCATAAATCGGTCGCCAGCAAGTGCGACAAAGGTTTTCGAGCGCATCCTGTGCAGCCGGGGATTCAGCTTGTGCTTGCAGCACTACGCTCCAGTGCGTGGTGGTAAACGCAGCCGGGCCGGCAGATGCCGAACCAGTCGCGCTCAGAGAAGTCATGTCATCAGCAGCGGCGCTCACGCTGGAATCACAGTCAAAAGGTGTGCTGAAAGCAAGCCCACATGTAGCGAAACCCATGTTGAGTGTGGACGCAATTTCTGCTGTAAATCCGCTGTCCTGTAGCCGGAGTCGCCGACTCCGGCAGCCGCGGTCACCGCCCGCGGTTACAGCTAAGCCGGGAGAACCGTTGAGAGCGTCACTTCCCTGTCGACGGTTTGCGTAAGAACGTTTTCAACCGAGGCGCCGACTTTCGATCCATCGCGGTCGACTATCCAGACTTGCTGGCCTTTTTCGAATGGGCCGCGCGCCATCACCTTGAGTAAAATGCCCTCCTCCGTGGCCGGATTGTCGAGCACGTCGATGCAGATTGCTTCGGTCTTTCCGAAGCTCGCCAGCAAAGTCAGGCTGTCATCAACTTTTGGCCTTTGCATGGACAGTAAATCCTGATTCCCCGTTAGAAAGAATCGCTGCTCGCTCTCCTGCCGGGCGTGTCCAGGGGTCGCTACCGGATGATTTGCCTAAAGTGTCTCGACGAGTTCGCGCGGCTGCGGAATGTGTGCTTTGGCCTTGTCGCGTTTGAGAACGCGATACAAGAACCAGACAATGAAACAGTTGACCAGTAGGATGAGCGCGCTCACCAAACCCGGCCGATGCCAAAGGTGACGGACCTCAAGTGGAATCAGCGCACCAGTTGCGAAAATCATCAGTAACTCCGCCCAGCGCTGTTCCATATACACTCCGATTCCTTCGGTAAAAAGAACTGCCGAATAAGAGAGCGCGAGAAGACCCGTCGCACGCAGCGCGCCGCCGGCGAGCACGGCTTGCAGTTTGTGAAGCAAATAAGAGACCCCCTTGCTGTGCTCCAGCAAGATTTCATCCGCGGTCCAATCCGAAATGGCATCCATCCAACGGGTGCGCGCGTTGAGGAAAAGCAGTGAAACACCAAGCAACAGCAACAGCACGCCTTTGCCGATTTTGAAGAGCGCGATCAGTTTGAGATAACGATGGCGACGCGGCTCCTGCAGAATCGCAGGAACGTGCGCCGGGTTACTCATTCACCAACTCTTCGTCGAAAGTCGATCATTCCGCAATCACCGGACTCTCCCGGCAGCAAACCTCCAGCTTGTTACCGTCCGGGTCCTCGAAGAAAAACGCGTAGTAGCCAGGACTGTAATCGGCGCAGACCTCAGGCCCTTCAAGCGTCTTGCCGCCTGCTTCGCGTACCAACTTCGCCAGCCGATCTACTTCCTCGCGTGTATCTGCCCAAAACGCGATGCGCGTGCCGTTTGGCTGATGGGTCTTATCCTCTTGAAAACAAAAAAATTCCCGTGGCCCCTCACTACCGGCAGCATAAAAAGTATGGAAATCTTCACCTGGGCTTTCGTGAACAAATCCAAGCTGCGGCAGGAATTTTCCGTAGAAATTTCTTGCCACCTGCATGTCTTTCACCCGCAAATCGATGTGATCAAGGCAGCGCGTTTTCATTTTGTGATTCTCAATTGGTTCGCGTCGCAATTCAATCGTTGTGATGCAGGATCTCTTCGTAAAGCAGTTGGAGGCGCTCCGCGCGGCTTCGCTGGATCGGCATCTTCGCGAGATCAGCAGTTCGCAGGCGCCGGAGATAGAAATTGAAGGCCGTCGACTTCTGAACTTTTCCTCGAACGACTATCTCGGGCTTGCGAATGATTCTCGACTGCGCAACGCAGCAATCGACGCCATCAATGAATTCGGTGTTGGCGCAGGCGCTTCGCGGCTGATTAGCGGGACGCAATCGCCACATCTGCGTTTGGAAAGCGCGCTCGCGAAATGGAAGGGGACTGACGCTGCGCTTTATTTCAGTAGCGGATACGCCGCGGCGCTCGGCACTATTCCAGCGCTGGTTACGAAAGATGATGTTGTCCTGCTCGACAAACTTTGCCACGCGTCCCTTATTGACGCCGCAAAGCTGAGCGGCGCCATTCTGCGGATCTTTCCACACAACAATCTGAAAAAACTGGAGAGTCACCTGGAATGGACTGGGCGCGAACATGCAGGCAAGCGCGTTCTGATTGTGACTGAGTCTATCTTTTCGATGGACGGTGATCGCGCGCCGGTGCGCGAAATCGTCGAATTGAAAAAGCGGTTCGACGCGCTCTTAATGCTTGATGAAGCGCATGCGGTGGGCGTGATCGGTCCGCATGGCCGTGGTTTGGCCGTGGCGGAGAAGTTGAGTGACGACGTCGATGTCCAGATGGGCACGTTGAGTAAGGCGCTCGGGGCAAGCGGCGGCTACATCTGCGCCTCGCAAAACCTGATCGAGTGGCTAATTAATCGTGCGCGCTCTTTCATTTATTCCACCGCGCCGCCTCCCGCGATCGCCGCGGCTGCCCTAGCTGCAGTGAATTTTCTTTCATCTACAGAAGGAGAGAAACGAAGGCTCCAGCTTTGGGAAAGAATCAGATTGCTACGCAAGCTTTTGCTGTCGTTGAATGTTGGACGTGGCGATACCAGCAGCGAACGCCCAATGCCCGACGCCGAACGCTTAACACTCAATGAAAACTCCGGCAGCGCGATTTGCCCTTTGATCGTAGGCGATGAGCAGGCGGCGCTGGATCTGGCCGCCGCACTCAAAAGGGAAGGATTCCTTGTCCCAGCGATTCGCTATCCAACGGTAGCAAGGGGCTCGGCCCGTTTGCGCATTACCGTGACCGCGGCACACGAAGAAGATCAAATCCGCGCGCTTTGTGAAGCGATCAAGAAAATGAACAACCAGGCGAAATAGTTGTAGGGCGTTCCGCGAAACGCCGTCTGACACCCGCCTTCGCTCAGCTTCGGCGTGGCCGGCAGACGCCCTACAACTTCTCATTCACCCAGAAATCGTTCCAAAAGTGGTCTCAGCTTTTCTACCGTTGCTTTCGGCCAAAGTTTCCGGTCAGTCACCAGCGCAGTATCCAACGCGAAGTGCTCCGGCCAGTTCGGCTCCGTCGGTATTTGGGGGACCGCGCTCAGAATGATTTTCTTCGCCGTCTCTGCATTCGCTAGTAAATGGCTGAGAACGGTCTGCGCCGAGACTGGTTCTTCTTCCACCTTCCAACAATCGTAATCGGTGATCATGGCCATGGTTGCGAACGCAATCTCCGATTCGCGAGCTAATTTTGCTTCCGGAAGATTGGTCATCGCGATGACGTCAAAGCCGTTGCGGTGATTAAATTCCGATTCCGCGCGCGTCGAAAAAGCCGGGCCGTCCATATTCACGTAGGTGCCGCCATTGTGGACGGTGATTCCGAGAGACCTGGCTGATTCAGCCACAAGGTTCCGCAAGCTTGCACTGATCGGCTCTGCAAATGCAACGTGTGCCGCAATGCCATCACCGAAAAACGTATGAGCCGCGCGCTGACTCGTGCGATCGTAAAATTGCGCGGGTAGGACCACATCACGTGGCGCATATTTTTCCTGCAAACTGCCCACTGCCGCTACCGAGATGATCCAGCGAACGTTTAACAAGCGGAGCGCGTAGATATTGGCCCGATGGTTAATTTCATGCGGCAAAATTCGATGACCGCGGCCGTGCCTCGGCAAAAAATAAACCCGACGCCCGCTTAATGTTCCCCCAACAAGTGTGTCCGATGGCGGCCCAAACGGCGTATCCATTTTGAGTTCACTCGCATCACGTAACTCCTCCATCTGGTACAGGCCGCTGCCACCGATAACTCCAATTGCTGGACCCTCGTTCTTCGCGATCGGCATGCCGGGATTTAAGACACGAATTACACGAATTGTCACGAACCTCGTAGCGTTGGGTCAATTTGGTATGAATTCGTGAAATTCGTGTCGTGTCTTGGACGAAGGCGACGTGGCCGTGTATTATTTTTGCCCGTCCATGCCGAAATTTTTTATTAAGACTTACGGTTGCCAGATGAACGAGCGCGACTCGGAACAGGTGGCGCATTCGCTCTTGGCGCGAGGATATGAGCGGGTCTCAAAAGAATCAGAAGCGGACGTCGTGCTCCTGAACACGTGCAGCGTGCGCGATATGGCTGATCAGAAAGCGCTGGGGAAAATGGGAATGCTTGGGCGATTGGCCAGGGAGCGGCCGCACGTGGTGTTCGGGTTCCTCGGCTGCATGGCTCAAGCGCGCGGTGGCGAATTACTGAAGGGATTGCCGCATGTCGATCTTGTGGTCGGCACGCAGAAATTTCACCTAGTGGCCGATTACGTGGCGGACCTGGTGGCCAAGAAAGCGGCGCGCCCCGAGGCCGCGCCCTACCAAAAGCGCGTGATGGATGATTTGCGGTTTTCGATCATAGACGTGGCTGAAGAGGCTGGTTCGCAATCGACTATCCGCGAACAGCAACTCGCGGCGCGGCAGGCGACGGCATTTGTCTCAATCATGCAGGGATGCAACATGCATTGCACATTCTGCATCGTTCCGCAGACGCGCGGCGCGGAGCGCAGCCGTTCCATTAACGACATCGTGAGTGAAGTTCGCGATCTCGTTTCGCGCGGCGTCAAAGAAATCACACTACTCGGACAAATTGTAAATCTGTACGGTCGCCACGAATTCCCGAGGACCGACAACAAATCTCCCTTTGTGCAGTTGCTTGAAGCCGTTCACGACGTCGAAGGCCTGCAACGATTGCGGTTCACTTCGCCCCACCCGCTCGGTTTCCGCGACGACTTAATCGATGCCATCTCGCGTTTGCCAAAACTCGCGGAGCACGTTCATCTGCCGGTGCAATCTGGCTCCAACAGAATTCTCAGAGCCATGCATCGGGCCTATACGGCAGAAAAATATGTCGATCTTGTCCGGCGAATTCGGCGGGCGCGTCACAGCATTGCGATTACGACTGACATCATCGTCGGATTCCCTGGCGAGACCGAAGACGATTACAAGCAGACGCGCGAATTGGTCGAGGAAATCCAGTTTGATAACGCCTTTGTCTTTCGCTATTCGCCGCGGCGCGATACACCGGCTGCCGACATGCCGGATCAAATCGACGAGTGCATTAAGGAAAAGCGGAATCAGGATTTGTTGCGAATTGTGAATGAGTCAACGCGACGCGCCGGCGAGAGATTAGTCGGGCGGTGTCTAGAAGTTCTCTGCGAAGGACCGAGCAAAACAAATCCGGCGCGTTTAATGGGCCGCACGCGCGGCAACAAGATTGTCGTGTTTGAAGGCGGCAACGAATTGATCGGAGAACTGGTGGACATTGAAATCGAACAAGCCAATGGCTTCAGCTTGTACGGCATCCCCACGTAACAGCTCGTCGCACTTTTTGGGTTGCGTCGGCGAGATCGCAAGCTGAAGATTCGCCCGCCGCGCGGCGGTCGAAATTCGCCGTGCCGGACTTGCTCGACCAGTGACTTACCATTTCTCTTTGCACACTGCCGGAATTGTCGTCGGCGCATTTCTGATTTTGATTGGTTTGCTCGGACTAATAAAACCGGAGCTCGCGAGTGTGCTGCAGCGCTTCCCGCGTTCCAAGATTGCGGGAGTTGGTTTGCTCAGCACCTGTCTCGTCTGGACAGTTTGGCTGCTCGCCACGATCCAGATGGGCGAATTCTCCGGCTTCCGGCGCCCACTTCTTATTGCCTTGCCAATCGGTTACGTGCTCGTTTTGCGTTTCGTCGACGAATTTCTCGCCGTACGGGCCCTTGGAATTCTGTGTTTGCTTGCGGCGGAGCCGCTGCTCGACGCGGCCTTTCTGCATTACGAACCCAGCCGGTTGCTAATAACGGTTTTCGCTTATTTGCTGATTGTTGCCGGTTTGTTTTGGGTCTCGATCCCGTACGTCCTTCGCGATCAAATCAATTGGACCGCGCGAAGTGTTTTTCGCTGGCGCTGTTTGAATGCTGTCGCTTTTATCTATGGCGGCGTGATTCTCGCGTTCGCCTTCACGCAGTATTAAGCGGAACATAGGCATTCTGCCTGTGCGCCCAGCGGAGATGTTCTCCGATACCTCCCTCCCAATGGGTTGCAAACCCATTGGGAGCACAGACTGAAAGTCTATGTTCCGACAAACATGAACCGGATTCTCGTCGTCCGCGGTGGGGCAATCGGCGATTTCATTCTCACCTTGCCGGCGCTCAAGGCGCTACGCGACGCTCATCCGCATGCCTGGATCGAGATTCTTGGTTACAAACACATCGCGGCGCTTGCGGAAAACCGGTTTTACGCGCAAGCGGTGCGGTCCATCGAATACGCGCCGCTCTCGAGCTTTTTCGCCAGGAATTCGGAATTGTCAGCGGAGTTGGCGAATTATTTTGCCAGTTTCGATTTGATCATCAGTTATTTGTATGATCCGGACCGGATTTTTGAAAACAATCTGCGCCGCTGTGGCGTTGGAAATCTGCGTCGCGGACCAGCCAGGATCGTCCAAACCGCTGACCATGCCGCGCGCCAGCTTGCCCAACCGATCGAAGAGCTCGGAATCAGAGTCGGCGATCTTACTGAAAAAGTTTTTCCTTCAGTAGACGATCGACAGTTCGCCCGGGAGTTTCTCCAAGATTTAGAACAGCCGATGCTCGCGATTCATCCGGGAAGCGGCAGCACGGAAAAGAACTGGCCGCTGGAAAATTGGATCGAGTTGTTTTCAAGAAGCGGCGGTTTTCCAATCGTGGAAAACAAAGATCCACAGCCAGGAAACTTTTCGTCCTTGATCGTCATTTCAGGTGAGGCGGACAAAGCAGAGACGGAGGCATTGGAAGGCGCGTTGAAGAATCGAGGCATTCGTTTTGCCAGGAATCAACCGTTGACCCATCTGGCCGCTGTGCTTGAACACTCGATCTTCATCGGACACGACAGCGGAATCTCTCACCTCGCCGCAGCCGCAGGCGCAAATTGCATTCTGCTTTTTGGCCCGACCGATCCAAATGTATGGGCACCCGGGAACAAAAACGTACGAGTTCTTCGCGCGCCGGCCGGGAGGCTCAATAATTTGGAAATCGCACCGGTCGCGGCAGCTGTCGTTAGTGCGATGGCGAGCTAATCAAGCGAAACGTCTGCATTTGCAGCCGCAGCGTTCAGTTTTTACTCGGCGTAGCCGTGTGGAAACTTCTGATGCCACGCCCATGCGCTCTTGATGATGGCATCCAGTGACTGGAACTGTGGTTGCCAACCAAGTTCCTTTTTGATTTTTTCCGAGGAAGCGATAAGCCGCGGCGGGTCGCCAGGTCTGCGTGGCTTTTCAACCGTGCCGATCTTTCGCCCGGTAATTTTGCGACAGGCCTCAATAATCTCCTGAACACTGGAGCCGCCTCCGGTACCGAGATTGTAGAATCCGCTGCTGGACGCGCCAAGAGCCAGAATGTGCGCACGGGCAAGATCGACGATGTGGATGTAGTCGCGAATGCATGTGCCATCGGGCGTTTCATAGTCCGTGCCGTAAATCTCGACATTCGGGCTTTGAGCGAGCGCGACCTTCAGCACCGCAGGAATCAAATGCGTCTCAGGCCGGTGATCTTCGCCGAAGTTCTCGGTAGCGCCGGCTGCATTGAAGTAACGCAATGAAATAAATTTCAATGCATATATCTGGTCGTACCAGCGCAGAATTCTTTCGAAAGCCAGTTTAGATTCGCCATACGGACTGATCGCCGCCGAATCGCGGTCTCGTCGATCGGAATCCGCTCGGGCGGTCCGAAAATCGCGCAGGTCGATGAAAAAATGATCCGTTGAACACCTGCTGCCACCATTGCGTCGAGCAGATTCAAGCCGTTGGAAATGTTATTGCGAAAATACTTTGACGGATCGCGCATGGATTCGGGCACGAGTGCGTATGCTGCGAAATGCATCACCGCATCTGGGCGCGTGCCGGAAAGCGCAGCCTCGATTTGGCTCCGATCCGCCAAGTCGCCTTGAATGAATTGTGCCCGGGAATCGAGAGCGCGCCGATGGCCCTCGATTAGGTTGTCGAAAATTGCAACTTCGTGGCCTTCATCCATTAAAAGCTCGGAGCACACGCTTCCGATATAGCCCGCCCCCCCAGTGACGAAGATTCTCATGGGCGGGGAAATTGCAGCGGGACTCGCGTTAAATCAAAGCGAACTGCGCGCGGAAGACGATTGGGCGACGGTTTTGCCCCTCTTTTTCTCAAGGGCTGCAACCATCCGCTGTACGCAATGATGTTTGCGACGCGGCGCGAGGACTTTCAGACTTTGTTCCTCAGAGCCCCATTGCAAAATGTCGATGTCAACATAGCGGACGCCCCATTGCCTCACCTCGCCCCGGCTTGGCTTGTACAGGTCAATCGTGTCCGTCCCGACCAACGCATTTCCATAATCGTCGATCACATATTCTTCACTTGTCTCGGCAAGTCGGAACCGAGTTCCGAGCGGATATCTTGACCAATCAGAGGCGGCACTCATAACATGGCGGCCGGAAAGGTACTCGCCCATTGCGTTGTGGGCTCCGCTTCCTCCCTCGTGTTGCGTATAGGCCGTGGTACGCACACGTGGCATGCGGCGCCCACTGGCGGCGAGAGTCGGCTTCGATTGCGTGGCGCAGCCGACGATCAAGCAAGCTGCAGCTCCCGCGAGCGTAAGGTTAAGGCATCTACGCATCGGCACTATCGCGCCCTCAATAACAGCCCAAGTAGCCAAGGGCAAGCGATAATTTACGGAAATTCCCTAGGGCTCTGACGCCGGCTACGCGCTAAGTCGCAGTCGTTTGGGAGAACTGAGTCGTGCAATGCGGACACCGCGTTGCCTTGATGGGGATAGTCATCGCGCACGCAGGACAATCTTTTGACACCGGTTTGGCGTTCGCGGCAGGACGCTTCATCTGGTTGACTGCCTTTACGACGAGGAAGATGCAGAACGCAACAATGATGAAGTTAATTACAACGGTGATAAAATTACCGTAATTCCAGGTGATCGCCTTGTGAGATAATGCGTCAGCCGGAGTGGCGAAATTGGTCATGCCGTCCGCGCCTGCCTTTAGAACGACAAACTTGTTTGAAAAATCGAGCCCGCCCATGGCCAAACCTATCGGCGGCATCAAACATCTTTTACGAGCGAACTCACAATGCCTCCGAACGCCGCGCCGATGATGACGCCGACGGCGAGATCAATGGCATTACCTTTGACCGCGAATTCCTTAAACTCTTTCCACATGCTGCTCATCTAATCAGCTGACGACGATGTTGACCAACCTTTTGGGGACGACAACCACTTTGCGCACCGTCTTGCCGGCGATTCGATCCTGAATTTTCGGGCTCGACAGCGCAGCGGTCTTTAATTCCTCTTCCGTTGCGGCGACGGACATTTTGATTCGATCACGGAGTTTCCCATTTAGTTGAATGACGATTTCCACCTCATCCTCCGCGAGAAGCCGGTCGTCATACGCCGGCCACAATTGTTCCGTGATGTCGCCGGACGCCTCGGCGAATTTGGCGTTTAACCTTTCCCATAATTCGGAGGCGATGTGAGGCGCAAACGGGTTCAGCAAAATCAGGAAGGGGCGCATGGCTGATAATGGAATCATTTCGACATTCGTAAACGCGTTCACGAAAATCATCATTTGTGAAATGGCGGTGTTAAACGAGAACGATTCAATATCCTCAGTGACTTTCTTGATGGTTGCATGGAGCACCTTCTGCTGTGTTTTGTTCGGATCGGCGGTTTTGATCTTGTCAGACAATTGCCATTCGCCTGCCTGATTCTCAGTCATCAGCAGTCGCCACACACGCGCAAGAAAACGCGCGACGCCTTCGACGCCGCGGGTGCTCCACGGTTTCATTTGCTCCAGCGGACCCATAAACATCTCGTAGCAGCGAAATGCGTCTGCACCGTGCTGATCGATCACGTCGTCGGGGTTAACGATGTTCCCGCGCGACTTCGACATTTTCTGGTTGTCCTCGCCGAGGATGATTCCCTGGTTCACTAACCGCTGAAACGGCTCGGGCTTCGAGACGTAACCCAGATCGAATAACACTTTTTGCCAGAATCGAGCGTAAAGCAGGTGTAACACCGCGTGCTCAGTTCCTCCGACGTACAAATCTACGCCGCCAGGTTTATCGGCGCCCATCCAGTAACGATCCGCCTCTTCACCAACGAATCGTTTGTCATTGTGCGGATCGCAGAACCGCAGGTAATACCAGCATGAGCCTGCCCACTGCGGCATGGTGTTTGTCTCGCGCAGTACATTGTCGGAATGCCGGATCCACTCCTTTGCCTTTGCCAGCGGCGGTTCACCGGTACCGGTCGGTTTGTAATCGTCGAGCGGCGGCGGAACCACCGGCAGTTCCTTTTCATCCAACGCGCGATGTTTTCCATCTTCCCAAATAATCGGGAACGGCTCGCCCCAA
>WNGK01002669.1_pt1 | contig 19845 bp, 17 predicted proteins | sample 5400601 | NCBI WGS metagenome assembly WNGK01 (sample SAMN13153376, study PRJNA577476) | soil metagenome | isolation source: 60 cm soil or saprolite under Garry oak tree replicate 1 | place: USA:California | collected 2016-06-15
TATATTGCCACCCTCCGTCGCAGGGGGCTGTAGCTCAGCTGGTTAGAGTGCCGGTCTGTCACACCGGAGGTCGCGGGTTCGAGCCCCGTCAGCCCCGCCTGAACCCGCCTCGCGGGACGACGCACCCGGCCCCGCCTGCTACGGCAGGCGGGGCTTTCGTCTTTTTCAGGAGGGGATTGACCTCGAGCTACCATGTTCCGGTCCTGGCCGATGCCGTGCGCGACTGGACCACGGTCGGTCGCCGCATCGTCGATGCGACTGTCGGCGGTGGCGGTCACGCGGCGCTGTTCCGCGAGCTCGGCGCCGAGGTGCTTGCCGTGGATCGCGATCCCGAGGCGATCGCTGCGGCGCGCGCCCGCCTCGGCGACACCGGGATCCGCTACTCGAGCGGCCCCTTCGGCTCGGCCAAGGTGCTGGGCACGATCGAGACGTTCCGCCCCGACCGGATCTTCCTCGATCTCGGCGTCTCGTCCCACCAGCTCGATACCGATGCCCGGGGGTTTACCTTTCGTCCCGGGGCGCCGCTCGACATGCGAATGGCCGCGGGACACGGCGTGACGGCCGCGGACATCCTGAACACCTGGCCCGAACCGCGGCTGGCCGGCGCGTTCGCCGAGCTCGCGGACGAGCCGCGCGCGCGCCGCCTGGCACGGGTCATCGTGAAACGGCGTGCCACGGCGCCGTTCGCGACGAGCGACGATTTCGTGAACGCGATCCGCGAGACCCGCGGCCCGCGGTCGGGCCCGTCCGACTTCGCGCGGCTGTTCCAGGCGCTGCGGATCGTCGTGAATCAGGAGCTCGAGCAGCTCGAGCTCGCGCTGCCGGCGCTCCGGGCCACGCTCGTGCCCGGCGGTCGCATGGCCGTGATCACCTACCACTCGGGCGAGGATCGCATCGTGAAGCGCGCGTTCCGCGACTGGAGTCGGTCGTGCGTCTGCCCGCCACGTCAGCCCGTCTGCACTTGCCGCGGGCGCCCGCTGGGCCTCCTCCTCACGCGGAAGCCGGTCCGTCCCGGTCCCGCCGAGCTGCGCGACAACTCCCGGGCACGCTCGGCACAGTTCCGCGCCTTCGAAGTGACGGGAGGCGGGGGTAACGGAGGGGACGATGGCTAAGGGCCGGCACTGGGTCGCGCTGTGGCTGGTCGCTTTTCTCGTGACCACGTGGGTGGTGTATGCCCGCCAGACGGCCGCCATCCAGGCGGCCCGCGAGCTCGCCGATCTGCGGGCCCGCCGCGCCAACCTGGACGGGCACCGCGCCGATCTCGAGCGCCGCATCCGCGCCGCGGAGAGCCGCGCGGTGCTCGTTCCCCGCGCACAGGCGCGGCTCGGTCTGCACCTCCCGAGCGACAGCGAGATCGTCCTGATCCCTGCTCCGAGCGGGTCGCACTAGCGAATGGCCCGGCCCGCAGTCCGCATCCAGGTGGTGGAATTCGGCGTGCTCGCCGGCCTGGCCTTGTTGGTGGGACGCGCGGCCCAGGTGCAGATCCTCCACGGTCGTCGCTGGGCGGAGGAAGCGCAGGCGCAGCGCACCGAGCGAATCGTTCTACCGGCGCGGCGCGGCACCCTGTATGACCGCCACGGCACGCCGCTCGCCGTCACGCAGGAGACCTACCATGTGGGCATCGCCCCCAACGAGCTCCGCGACCCGGTCGCGGACGGCGCGCTCATCAGCCGGCGGCTCGGGCTTGCGGCACCTACCTGGCAGCAGTCCCTGCGCCGGCGCTACGCCTACTTCGCGGGGCCCTACAGCGCACTCGAAGTACAGTCGCTCCGGAGTGTGCGGGGGGTGCATCTCGAATCGGTGCCCAACCGCTTCTATCCCGATCCCTCCGTCGCTCGCGCGACCATCGGCCGCCTGGGAGACGACGGTCTGGGCGCCTCCGGACTCGAGCGAACCCTCGACAGCTTGCTGGCCGGCCGGGCGGGTGCGGCGGTCGTGCTGAAGGACCGCGCGGGACGCGAATACGAGTCGCCGGCGCGCGTGATCGCCCCGCCCGTGCCCGGGCTCGACGTCGTGCTGACGCTGGACGCGGAGCTGCAGGAGATCGCGCAGCGCGCCCTGGACGACGCGCTGCGACGCATGGATGCGGACGCGGGGGACGTCGTGATGCTCGATCCCAGGACCGGCGAGGTGCTGGCCCTCGCCTCGCGCCAGCGGGACGGCAGCGCGCGCCCGAGCGCGTTCACCGACACGTTCGAGCCTGGCTCCCTGGCGAAGATCTTCGCCGCCGCGACGTTGCTGTCGCTGCGCCGTGTGTCGCCTACGGACCACGTGTCGGGCGAAGGCGGGAAGTGGCGGGTGCTCGGCCGGACGATTACCGACGACGACCCGCAGCCCTCGCTCACGCTGGCCGACGCGATCCGCGTTTCGAGCAATATCGCCATCGCGAAGTTCGCGGCGCGGCTCAGTCCAGAGGAGCAGTATGCGACGCTGCGGGACTTCGGGTTCGGGGCGTTCACGGGGATCGAGTTTCCCGCGGAAGCCACGGGGCGCCTGCGGCCGCCGTCCGAATGGACCCGTCCCAGCGCGGCGAGCCTCGCCATGGGGTACGAGCTGTCGGTCACGCCGATCCAGGTCGCGATGGCCTACGGGGCTCTGGCGAACGACGGCTTGCTGCTCCAGCCCACGCTGATCCGCGAGGTGCGGAGCGCGGGTGGCGGCGTGCGCTACCGGCATCGCCTGGAGCCGGTGCGACGCGTCGTCTCCCCCGAGGTTGCGGTGGCGTTGCGGAATCTGCTGCGGGGCGTCGTGGAGCGCGGCACCGGAACCGAGGCGGCGCTCACCAACTTTCCCGTAGCGGCGAAGACCGGGACCGCGCGCCGCGTCGTGAACGGCCGTTACGCGGCGGGTGAATACACGGCCTCGTTTGCCGCCCTGTTCCCCGCCGACCAGCCGCAGCTGGTGTTGGTCGTGAAAATCGACAACCCCCACAAGGGGAGCTACTTCGCTGCTCAGACCGCCGCGCCGGTGACGCGCTCGATGCTCGAGCAGGCGCTCGCGGCCCGCACCGTGGCGCTCGACCGCGCCCGGCTCTCTACGGCCGCGCCGCGCGCCGCGGCCGTACCCGCCGAAGACGACGGGGGCCTGGTGCCCTATGTGGTCCCGTGGCCCTATCAACCCGACAGCGCCGACGTCGGGCCGCGTCGCCCCGTGCCCGACGTGGCCGGCGTCGGTATGCGGGAGGCGGTGCGCACGCTGCACCGGCGCGGGTTCCGCGTGTCGCTCCGGGGTTGGGGTGTCGCGGAGCACACCTGGCCGGCGGCGGGTGACAGCGCATCCGCCGGCTCGATCGTCACGCTATTCGCCGACCCCTACGCGGCCGCGCGGGTCCGGCGCGGCGGTGCGGCGGCTCCCCGCCGCGGCGCGCGGCGATGAACAAGCTTCAGGGAATCGCGGCGGCGCTGGAGCGGGCGCAGCTGCTGGTCGAAATGCCCGACCTGCACACCTGGCCCGAGATCACCGGTCTCACGGCCGACAGCCGAAAAGTGGAGCGCGGAATGCTGTATTGCGCCGTGCACGGGTCCGTGCGCGACGGGCACGAGTTCGTCATGGCCGCGCGCGAGCGTGGTGCGGCCGCAGCGCTGGTGGAGCGAGAGCAGCCGGTGGATGTGCCGCAGATCCTGATCCGCGACGGTCGGCGCGCCGCCGCCGTCGCTGCGGAAGCGTGGTACGATCGCCCCGCCGCGAAGCTCGATCTGGTCGGCGTCACGGGGACGAACGGCAAAACGACGTCGGTCACACTGCTCCGCCACGTGCTGTCGGCGCTCGAGCCGACAGGCTCGATCGGCACACTGGGCGCGTTCGATCCGGCGGGCGACGCCGTGCCGAGCGAGGCGGGCAACCTCACGACGCCCGGGCCGATCGATCTCCAGGCGACGCTCGCGGCGCTGGTCGAGCGCGGCGCGCGCGCCGCAGCGATGGAGGTCTCTTCCCACAGCCTCGATCAGGGGCGGGTGGAGGGACTCGTGTTCCGCGCGGCCCTCTTCACCAACCTCACGCGCGATCACCTGGACTACCACAAGACCCTCGAAGACTACTTCCATGCCAAGGCGAAGCTGGTGCAGTACCTCGCGCCGGACGGGCTCGAGGTGGTGAACGCCGACGATCCCGCGTGGCAGCGCCTGCGGCGCGAGCACCGCCGCGTGACGTTCGGGGAGCGCGGGGGCGAAGTGACGGCGCGGCGCGTCGCGCTGGACGCCGCCGGCGCGCGCTTCGAGCTGGTCACCCCCACCGGCCAGGCGGAGGTCCGGCTCCCGTTGCTCGGCCGCTTCAACGTGGCCAACGCTCTGGGCGTGGCGGCGTGCACCTGGGGGCTGGGCGTCCCGGTCGACACCGTCGCCGAGTGCCTGACGCACGCGCCGCAAGTCCCCGGTCGGATGGAGCGGATCGCCGAGCGGCCGTGCACCGTGCTGCGCGATTATGCCCATACGCCCGACGCGCTCGAGCGGGCGCTCGAGACGCTGCGCCCCCTCACCACCGGGCGGCTCATCGTGGTGTTCGGCGCAGGTGGCGATCGCGACCGCGGCAAGCGTGCCCCGATGGGCACGGTGTCCGTGCGCCTCGCGGACTTCGCGATCGTCACGTCGGACAATCCGCGCACCGAGGACGCGGAGAAGATCCTCGACGACGTGGAGGTCGGAATGCGGGCCAAGCCGCACGCCCGAGAGGTTGATCGCCGCCGTGCCATCGCCCGCGCCTTCGAGCTGGCGCGGCCGGGAGACACAATTCTCCTCGCAGGGAAAGGGCACGAGACCTACCAGGTCATCGGGACGGACAAGCAGCCGTTCGACGAACGGGTGATCGTGCGGGAATTGGGGGCGTCGTGAAAAGAACAATGCGGAATGGGGAATGCGGAATTCGGAATGTCAGGGGAAGCAACGCTCAGCGAGCGACCCTCCATTTCAATTCCGCATTTCGCATTCCGCATTCCGCATTCGGGGTGGGGCGGTGACCGCCTGGGACTCGGCGTTGGTCGCGAGAGCCCTGAGCGTGTCGGGGCCCCGAGGACTGCGCTTCACCACGGTGAGCACCGACACGCGCGACCTGACGCCCGGCACCCTGTTCGTCGCCCTCAAGGGCGATCGGTTCGACGCCCACACGTTTCTCGCTCAGGCGAGGGCCAAGGGAGCCGCTGCCGCTGTGGTGCGCGCCGGCACGCCTCCCGTGGACGGATTGCCGTATTTCGAGGTCGCCGACACGCTGGCCGCGCTCGGTCTCTTGGCGCGCGCCCGGCGCCGGTTGCTCGCACCCGGGAGCCCGGTCGTGGCGGTCACCGGCTCGAGCGGGAAGACCAGCACCAAAGAGATGATCCGCGCGGTGCTGGCCACCACCTATCGGGTGCATGCGACGAGCGGCAACCTGAACAACCTCGTGGGTGTGCCGCTTACCATCCTCGCCGCACCCGACGGCGTCGAGGCGCTGGTAGTGGAAGCGGGCGCGAGCGTGCCGGGCGAGATTCCCCGGTTGCGCGACGTGATCGAGCCCACGATCGCCGTGATCACGAACGTCGGCTACGCGCACGTGGAGGGCTTCGGCTCACTCGCCGGGGTGATGCAGGAGAAGCTCGCCCTGGTCGAGGGCGTGCGGGTGGCGGTGGTCGGGACCGACCCACCCGAGCTCGCGGGCGAGGCACGGCGCCGCGCGCCGACCGTGGTGGCCGGCACCGGCGCGGGCGCGCAAGTGCGTCCCGACGCCGCCGAGCTCGACGAGGAGGGCCATCCCCACGTCACGTGGCGCGGGCAGACCGTCACGCTGCCCGTGGTGGGGTTTCACCAGATCGAAAACGCGATGCTGGCGCTCGCGGTGGGGCGGGAGACGGGCGCCGACCCGGCACGTGCGGTCGCGGCCCTCGCCGGGGTGCGGCTCCCGGCCGGGCGGGGGGCCGTCCTCTCGCTCGGTGGTCTCACGGTGATCGACGACACGTACAACGCGAACCCCGGCTCGCTCCGCTGGGCGTTGCAGTTCGCGCACTGGCTCGCCGACCGCCGGCGGCGGCCGCTCGCGGTGGTGGTGGGCTCGATGTTGGAGCTCGGGTCGGAGAGTGCCAGATTGCATGCGGCCGCCGCCGCGGAGGTCGTGGGGCTCCGGCCAACGCTCGTGGCGGCGGTGGGCGAGTTCGTGCCGGCGTTCGAGCCGCACCGGGCGGTGCTGGGAGAGCGGCTGATCACGGCCCCCGACGCGGACGCGCTCGGCCCGCGGCTGAAGACGGCGCTCTCGGGCAACGAGATCGTCCTGCTCAAGGCGTCGCGTGGAGTGGCGCTCGAGCGGGTGCTGCGGCACCTGAACTGAGGATCGCACGTGCTCTATCACTTGCTCGCGCCGCTGGCGAAGCAGCACATCGTGTTCAACCTGTTCAACTATCTCACGTTTCGCGCGGCGGGCGCGGTCGTGACGGCGCTGCTGCTCGCGTTCCTGTTGGGTCCGGCCATCATCCGCCGGCTGCGCGAGCGCAACGTGGGACAGGTGATCCGCGCCGAGGGACCGGCGAGTCACCACACGAAGCGCGGTACACCGACCATGGGCGGTCTGATCATCATCCTCGCGACGGTGGTGCCGACACTGCTGTGGGCGCGGCTCGACAGCCGGTACGTCGTGGTCGCCCTCGTCGCCATGTTGTGGGCGGGAGCGATCGGGTTCCTCGACGATTACCTGAAGATCGTGCGCGGCAAGTCCCAGGGGTTGGTCGCGCGATGGAAGCTCATCGGCCAGGTCACGTTCGGCCTGGCGCTCGGCGTCGCCCTGATCCTGTGGCCCCTCGCCCCCGACCTCGCGGCCACGTCCACCCAGCTGCCGCTGTTCAAGTACTTCCTGCTGGTCCTCCCGGCGCCGTTGTACCTGCTGTTCGTCACGGTCGTCGTGACGGGCACCTCGAACGCCGTGAATCTCACCGACGGACTGGATGGCCTCGCGGCCGGCCTGACGGCGATCCTCGCAGGCACCTTCGCGGCGTTCGCGTACGTGTTCGGCCGATTCGATTGGACGCGCTATCTGCTGGTGTACTTCCTCCCCGGCTCCCAGGAGCTGACGATCTTCTGCGGCGCGCTCGCCGGCGCGGCGCTCGGCTTCCTGTGGTTCAACGCCCACCCCGCGCAGGTCTTCATGGGCGACACCGGCTCGCTCGCGATCGGCGGCGCGCTGGGCGCCGTGGCCATCATGCTGAAGGCCGAGTTCCTGTTGCTGATTGCCGGGGGGGTGTTCGCGGCGGAAGCCGTGTCGGTCATGCTGCAGGTGTGGGTGTACCGCTGGCGCAAGCGACGCAACGGCAAGGAGTACGCGGACGCCCACAAGGTGTTTCGCATGGCGCCGCTGCACCATCACTTCGAGAAGCTGGGTTGGGCCGAGCCGCAGGTCGTGACCCGGTTCTACATCCTGGGCGTCATGTGCGCGGCGATCGCGCTCGCCACGCTGAAGGTGCGATGATACCCGAGGCGTGGCGCGGGGAAGGCGGCGTGGCGGTCATCGGACTGGGGAAGAGCGGGGTCGCGGCCACGCGGCTGCTGGCGCGGGAAGGGGTGCGCGTGTACGCGAGCGACGCGTCGGACCATCCCTACGGGGGCGATGCGCTCGAGGGGCTGCGAACGCTGTCCGGTGTGACCTTGGACGTCGGGCGGCACGACCTGACGCGGATCCGTGCCGCCGCGGCGGTGATCGTCTCTCCGGGGGTACCGCCGGAGGCGCCGCCGCTCGCCGCGGCGCGCGCGGCTCGCGTCCCGATCCTGTCCGAGATCGACCTCGGTTTCCGGGCGCTGGCGGGATCGGGGACGCGCTGCATCGCGATCACGGGGACGAACGGCAAGACGACCACTACGGCGCTGGTGGCGCACCTGTTGCACGCCGCGGGGCTCCGCGCGGAAGCAGCCGGGAACATCGGTCGTCCGCTCGCGGACATCGCCTTGCAACACGACCGCTACCAGTGGCTCGCGGTGGAGGTCTCGTCGTTTCAGCTCCACGACAGCCCCCACTTCGCGCCGGAGGTCGGCATTCTCACGAACCTCGCCCCCGACCACCTCGATCGCTACGCCAGTGTGGAGGCCTACTACGCGGACAAGCGGTTCCTCTTTCAAAACGCGGGGCCGGCGCATGTCTGGGTGTTGAACGGGGATGAGCCGGCGGTGCTCGAGCTGGCGGCGGGGGCGCCGGGCCGGCGCATGCTGTTCTCGCTGCGACGCCCCGCGGACGGGTGGTACGACGCGGCGACGCGTCGCCTCCACCTGGGGCGTGAGCCGCTGCTCGCACGTGCGGAACTCGCACTGCTGGGCGACCACAACGTCGCCAATGCCCTCGCCGCCGCGCTCGCGGCGCGGGAGGCCGGTGTCACCCCGGGCGTCCTCGGGGATGGGCTGCGCTCGTTTCGCGCGCTGCCCCACCGGCTCGAGCCGGTGCGCGAGGTTCGTGGCGTCCGCTGGATCAACGACTCGAAGGCCACGAACATCGCGTCGACCGTGGTCGCGGTCGAAGCGATGGATCGGCCGTTCGTGCTGCTGCTCGGGGGCCGGCACAAGGGGGAGCCCTACACCCGGTTGGCGCCGCTGCTCACGAGCCGGTGCCGGCTGGTGATCGCGTACGGCGAGTCCGGCGAGCTGATCGAGCGCGATCTCAGCGGCCACGTGCCGCTCGAGCGCGGGACGACGTTCGAGGACGTGGTCGCACGCGCGCGCCGGGCGGCGCGCCCGGGCGATGCGGTCCTCCTGTCCCCCGCGTGCTCGAGCTACGACATGTTCAAGAATTACGAGGAACGGGGCGCCATCTTCCGGAAGCTCGTGGAGCAGATGTGAGAGACACGCGCTGGGAGACCCGGCTGCTGACGCTCGTCGCCGCGATCCTCGTCGTGTTCGGGCTGACGGCCGTGTACGGGGCTTCGAGTCTCCTGACGATCTCGGGTGGGCAGGTGGGCTCGAGCTTCGCGCTCAAGCAGGCGCTTGGCGCCGCGGTGGGGGGAATCGTCGCGGCGCTGTTGGCGCGTTCGGATTACCGCAAGTGGCAGGGGGCCGCGTGGCCGGTGCTCGCGGTCGTCGCGGTGCTGCTGGTCCTCCCGCTGCTCCCCTTCACCTACGCAATCGCCCCCAGCATCAACGGCGCCCGCCGCTGGGCGAACCTCGGGTTCGTGACGGTGCAGCCCTCCGAGCTCGCCAAGTTCGCGGTCGTGGTCTGGACGGCGATGCTCGCGGCCAAGAAGGGCGAGCGCATCCGCACCTTCCAGTACGGCCTGCTGCCCTTCATCGTCGTGCTCGCGCCCCTGGTCGCCTTGATCTTTTTCGAGCCGAATCTCTCGATGGCCCTGCTGGTCGGGCTGCTTGCAGGGGTCGTCCTGTTCACCGCCGGGGCGCGCATCGGCCACTTCCTTGCGGTTGCCGTCGTCGCGACGCCCATCCTGTTCGGCGCGGTGGCAAGCGCTCAATACCGCCTCGCGCGCGTCGTCACCTTCCTGAACCCCGGGAGCGCGCCCTCGGAGGCGACGTGGCAGGTGCACCAATCCCTGGTCGGGATGGGAGCGGGGCGCCTGTTCGGCGTCGGGTTGGGGCAGGGGCAGCAGAAGCTCGGCTATCTACCCTACGCCTATTCAGACTTCATCTTCTCGACGATCGGCGAGGAGTGGGGCTTTCTCGGCGTGCTCGCCATCATGGTGCTGTTCGGCACGTTCGCGTGGCTGGGCTTCCGCATCGCGAAGTCGGCGGGTGACCCGTTCGGCCGGCTGCTCGCCGTGGGACTGACGGGGATGATCGGGATCACCGCCGTGCTTCACATCGGCGTGACCCTCGCGCTCCTGCCTGCCACGGGCATCACGCTGCCATTTATCTCGTATGGGCGCTCGAGCCTGTTCGTCGCTCTCGTCGCGACGGGAGTGTTGGTGAGCGTGGGCCGGGGTCGGAGAGTGCAATAATGCGGAATGTGGAATGCGGAATGCGGAGTGAACCCAATGCGGAGTGCGGAATGCGGAATGCGGAATGGCAGCGCGAGTTTCGTTTCGCGATTCGACCCTCCCTTGACACTCCGCATTCCGCATTCCGAATTCCGCATTCGGCGTGCCGATGAAGGTCCTCCTCGCGGGAGGTGGAACAGGCGGCCATCTCATGCCCGCACTCGCCCTGGCCCAGGCCCTGCGAGACGCAGGAAAGGGGATCGAGCCCGTGCTCGTAGGCGCCGAGCGTGGGATCGAAGCGGAAGTGTTGCCCCGTTATCCCTTCCGCCATCACCTGCTGCCGATGGAGCCAATCTATCGGCGCACGTGGTGGAAAAACCTGAGCTGGCTGCTGATCGTGGGACGGGCGTGGCGCGCTGTCGGGCGCGTCCTCGAGGCCGAGCGGCCGATTGTCGTCGTGGGGACCGGGGGCTACGCGGCGGGTCCTGTGGTGTGGCGCGCGCAGCGCGCCGGCCTGCCAACCGTGCTGGTCGAGGAGAACGCGTTTCCGGGCCTGACCACGCGCTGGCTCGCCCGGCGCGCGCGCTAGATCCATCTGGGCTTCCCCGAAGCGCGGGAGCAGCTGCGGCTTGGCCCGGACACGGCCGTGTTCGCGCTCGGCAACCCGATCCGCCGGCCGGAGCTCGGCAGTCGCGCGGCCGCGCTCGACGAGCTCGGGCTCGCGCCGGAGCGGCCCACGCTGCTTGCGTTCGGCGGCAGCCAGGGGGCGCGGGCGATCAATTACGCGGTCGCGGGCGCGCTCGAGCGTCGTCTGCTCGACGGCGTGAACGTGGTGTGGGGGACGGGGACGGCGCACGCCGACGCGCTGGCGCGCTATGCCGTGCCGGGACGGGTGGTGGTGCGCGGCTTCTTCGATCCGATCGCCCCTGTCTACCGCGCGGCAGATCTGGTGGTGGCGCGGGCGGGCGCAATGACGGTCGCGGAGCTGTGTGCCTGGGGTAAACCGAGCATCCTCGTGCCGCTCCCCACTGCCGCCGCCGACCACCAAACGCACAACGCGGCCGCGCTTGCGGCGGCGGGCGCCGCAATCCACCTCCCCGAGGAGCGGCTCACGCCCTACACACTGGCCCAGGAGGTGACGGCGCTAGTCGCCGACCGATCCCGACTCGAGGCGCTCGGCACGAGGGCGCGAGGCCGCGGACACCCGGATGCAGCCCGTGAAGTCGTGTCGAAGATTTTGACACTCATTCCGTGAAACATTCGTGGTCTCTTTCGCAAGTTTCGTAGATTCGCTATATTAGCCCCCCACTAATGACCTTGTTTACCACGGTGGATCCCCACCCGATCCACTTCATGGGGATTGCCGGAGCCGGCATGAGCGGCTTGGCGCTCCTCGCTAAAGCGCAAGGCGTACCGATCACCGGTTGTGATAACGACCCCACGGGCGCCGCCGATTTGGCAGCCATTGGGGTGGAAATATGGCGGGGTCACGACCCAGGGCACGTTGCTGGGGCTCGGGCGCTCGTGGTCACTGCTGCGGTGCCGGGAGACCACCCGGAGCTGAAGCGAGCACGCGCCCTCGGGGTCCCGGTGGTACGGCGGGCTGACGCCCTCAGCCAGGCCGTCGCCGGAGGAACGGTGGTCGCCGTGGCCGGCACGCACGGCAAGACGACCACCACGGTGATGGTCACGGAGGCGTTAGCGGCCGCCGGGCGAGATCCCACGGGACTCGCCGGCGGCCGTGTCGCTCGGTGGGGCGGTAACGCGCGCGTCGGGGGCCGCGAGCTGTACGTGGTGGAGGCGGACGAGTACGACCGCGCGTTCTTGTCGCTCACGCCGGCGATCGCGGTGGTGAACAACGTCGAGGCCGACCACCTCGAGTGCTACGACGGCAGCGTGGCGGCGCTGGAGCAGGCGTTCGCGCAGTTCGCGGGTAGCGCGCGGCGCGTGATCGCGGGCGGAGACGACTCGGGCGCGCAGCGGGTGATGACGGCGGTACGAGCGCCCGTCTGGCGTGTGGGGCTCGGGGCGGACGCCGACGTGCGGATTGTGGGGCTCGAGCTCGACGAGCACGGCTCCATGGCGCGGATCGAGTTGCCGGGCGGGCGTGCACTCGTATTACGGTTGCGCGTGCCGGGACTCCACAACGTGCGCAATGCGGCGGCGGCGCTCGCGGTGGCGCACGAGCTGGGAGCGGATCTCGAGCGTGCGCTCGCGGCGCTCGCGGAGTTCACCGGGGTGGGGCGCCGGTTCGAGCGGGTAGGTGAAGCGTGCGGTGTGACGGTCGTGGACGACTACGCGCACCATCCCACCGAGGTCCAGGCGACGCTTGCGGCGGCACGCCAGGCGTTCCCGCGGCGAAGGGTGGTGGCGGTGTTTCAGCCGCATCTGTTTTCGCGCACTCTGCTGCACGGCGACGCGCTCGGCCGGGCGTTGGCCGCGGCGGACGTCGTGGTGGTGGCGCCGATCTATGGGGCTCGCGAGCAGCCGCTGCCGGGCGTGAGTGCGGCGCTGGTGGCGCGCGGTGCGGTGCGGGCCGGCGCGACAACCGTCGCGCTGCGCGAGCGGGCGACGCTCGCAGATCGGGTGGCGGAGAGGGTGGAGCCGGGAGACGTCGTGTTCACCTTGGGGGCGGGCGATATCACGCGTGTGGGACCAGAGCTACTTGCACGCCTCGGGACCGGGGCGTGACCCGACGCTGGCCGCGCTGGCGGCAGCGCGCGCTGCTGGGCGTCGCGGGGTCGGCGCTGCTCGTGCCGTGCTGGCTCGGGGCGCCGCTCGTGCTGCGGCGGCTTCCGATGTTTCGCGTGCGCCAGATCGAGCTCGTGGGTGTGCGCAACCTGGCGCCGGATGCCGTGATTGCGGCGCTGCGGCTCGGACCTCGGGCGAGCGTGTTCGGCGACACGCGGTTGCTCGCCGATCGCGTGCGGGGATTGGCGGGCGTGGCCGAGGCGCGGGTGGTACGGCGGCTGCCTGCTGCGCTCTCGGTGGTGCTACGGGAAGTGGAGCCGGCGGCGCTCGTGGCCGCGCCGCGCGGATCGGGGCGAGGCCTCGTGGCGGTCGACGCCGCGGGTCGCCCGCTGCCGTTCGACCCGGCGCGCTCGGGCCTCGACCTGCCCATCGTGGTGAGCGACGATTCGGGAGTGGTGGCGGTGCTGGCGCTGATCCAGTCCGTGGATCCGGCGCTGTTTCAGACCATCACCGGCGCGCGGGGATTCGCGCGCGGTGGCGTGCTCCTGGAAGTCGGGCCTCGTCACGTGCTGGTGGGGCGGGATGCGGGCCCGGAGGTCATACGGTCCGTGGTGCTGGTGGCGCAGGATCTGGCCGCGAAGGGGCGTGCCTACCGGGAGCTGGACGCCCGCTTCGCCGGCCAAGTGGTGGTACGCCGCAAGGCGAGCGGGAGCGGTGAGGGGGCGTGAGCCGGGATCGTCAAATCGTGGCCGGGCTCGATCTCGGCAGCACCAAGACGTGCGCCGTGATCGCGGAGGTGGTGGGCGAGCTGCCGCGCCTGCCGCTCGCCAAAGTGTTGGGCGTGGGGCTCGCGAAGAACGCGGGCGTGCGGCGCGGCATGGTGCGCGACATCGACGAGACCAGCCGGTCGATCGTCGCAGCGATGCGCGACGCCGAGCGCATGGCGGGTGTCAAAGTCAGCGCGGTGACGTGCGGCATCGCGGGAGAGCACGTTTCGGCGCGCACGTCGCCCGGCGTCGTGGCGGTGTCGGGCGACGAGATCACCGCGGAGGACGTGGCGCGCGTCAACGAGGTGGCGCGCGCGGTCTCGCTGGGACGCGACCACGAGCTGCTGCACGATATCCCGCAGGAGTACGTGGTCGACCAGCAGCGCGGCATCTCGGATCCCGTGGGGATGACGGGCACGCGACTCGAGGTGGAGATGTACCTCGTGACCGTGCAGTCCACGGCCGCGCAGAACCTGCGCCGCAGTGTGGAGCGAGCGCGCTACCGGCCGGCCGAGCTGGTGCTCGAGCCGCTCGCCGCTTCCTACGCGGTGCTGACGGACGACGAAAAGGAGCTGGGCGTCGCGCTGGTGGAGGTGGGAGGCGGGTCGACGGGCGTGGCGATCTTTCACGAGGGGAAGATCCGGCACCTCGCGTCGCTCAAGTATGCCGGCACGCATGTCACGAGCGACCTGGTGGCGGGGTTGGGGGTGACGCAGGCGGACGCGGAACGCCTGAAGGAGCGACATGGCGTGGCGTACCAACCGCTGGTGGACGCGGCGGAGATGATCAATCTGCCGTCCACGCCGAGCCAGGGGGCGCGGCAGGCGTCGCGCGAGCTGTTGTCCCACATCATCCACCAGCGGGTGGACGAGATTTTCCAGCTGGCGCAGCGCGAGTTCGAGCGGGCGGGGTACGGGGGCGGACGGCTGCCGGCCGGGGTAGTGCTGACGGGCGGGACGGCGCACCTGCCCGGGATGGTGGAGCTGGCGCGCGAGGCGTTCGCGGTCCCGGTACGGGCCGGGACGCCGGAGCAGGGCATCTCGGGGCTCGTCGACAGCGTGCAGGCGCCGCGGTACGCGGTGCCGGTGGGCCTGGTGCTGTACGCGGCGCGGCGACTCGCGCAAGGCGGCGTGCCCAGCGGCTCGCTGGTCAAGAGTGCGGGCGTCGAGCGGTGGTTCGGACCGCTGAAGCGGTGGTTGCAGGACTTCTTCTGATCGGTCACCCGAGGGAGCCATGATCTTCGAGCTCGAAGAAACGGTATCGCAGAACGCCCGGATGAAGGTCGTCGGCGTGGGCGGCGGCGGCGGCAACGCGCTGAACCGCATGGTCGACGAAGGACTCCAGGGCGTCGAGTTCATCTCCGTGAACACCGACGCGCAAGCTCTGCTCAACAACAAGGCCGACGTGAAGGTGCAGATCGGCAAGAAGCTCACCCGCGGCCTGGGCGCCGGCGCGCGCCCGGAGATCGGCCGCCAGGCCATCGAGGAGAACCGCGACGAAGTCCTGCACGGCCTGCAGGGCGCGGATCTGGTGTTCGTCACCTGCGGCATGGGCGGGGGTACGGGGACGGGGGCGGCGCCCATCATCTCACAGATTGCACGCGACCTGGGCGCCCTCACCATCGGCATCGTCACCAAGCCGTTCCTGTTCGAGGGCCGCAAGCGGATGCGGCAGGCGGAAATGGGGATCGCCGAGATGCGCAAGCACGTCGACACCATGGTGGTGGTGCCGAACGAGCGACTGCTCGCCGTCGTGGGCAAGGGGATCCCGTTCCAGGACGCGCTCAAGAAGGCCGACGAAGTGCTGCTCCACGCGACTCAGGGCATCTCGTCCCTCATCACCGTCACCGGCATCGTGAACGTAGATTTCGCCGACGTGCGCACCGTGATGCAGAACGGCGGTGCGGCGATCATGGGTACGGGTATGGGGCGGGGCGAGAACCGGGCGATGGAAGCGGTGCAGCAGGCGATCTCATCGCCCCTGCTCGACAACATCTCCATCACCGGCGCCACCGGCGTGCTCATCAACATCACCGGCGGCGAAGACCTGACCTTGGGCGAGGTCACCCAGATCTCGGACGTCGTGAAGGACGCGGCAGGCGAGGAGGCGGAAATCATCTTCGGGACCGTGAACGATCCGGCGATGCACGGCGAGATCCGCGTGACGGTGATTGCGACCGGGTTCGACAAACCGGTCGCCGGGGTGGAGGCCGGCGCCCGGGCTGCCCCCGGCGTGCTGCCGTTCCGCGAGCGCGGCGCGCGGCCCACGCCCGTCCCGCCCGGGGGCTACATGAAGTCCGGGGAGCAGGCCGCCCGGCGCGCCGCGCCGCCGCCGCCGTCCGAGCTCAACGAGCTCGAGATCCCCACCTTCATCCGGCGGCAGATGGACTGATGCCCGCCTCCTGGCGCGCGAGCCATTACGCCGTCGCCGGCGCGCTCGTCGTCGGGGGCCTCGCCTGGGCGACACGCGACGCGTGGCCCTGGCGACGGCCGCTCACCGCGTCGCCCATCGTGGTCGATGCGGCCTACGCGGATCTCACCGCGACACTGGGCCGCCGCGAGACGCTGTCCGACGTGCTGGCGCGCGGCGGCGTGACGGGGCGCGACTACGCGGAGTTCCTCGCCGCCGCGAAGAGCCTGCCGGTGCGCCGGCTCCGGCCCGGACTCAAGTTCGAGCTCCGCCGCCTGAAAACCGAGAGCGTCGCGAGCCGCGTCACGGTGCGGCTCTCGGCCGAGCGGCGACTCACCGTCGTCCGCCGGGAGGGTGATGCGGGCTGGGTCGAGACGCTCGAGGCCATCCCCTGGGCCATCACCCGGCTGCGGGTGACCGGCACCATCGAGTCCTCCCTGTACGACGCGCTCGACAAGGCGATGTCGGACTCGTTCCTGCCGGCCGGAGAGCGGCGCCAGCTCGCGTGGGCGATCGCCGACGTGTACGACTGGGAAGTGGACTTCTCGCGCGACCTCCGTCCGGGCGACCGGTTTACCGTGCTGCTCGAGCGCCTCGAGTCGGCCGAGGGAGAGCGGCGGTTCGGCCGGATCCTGGCCGCGCGGGTCGACGTAGCGCGCACGCCCCAATACGCCTTCTACTTCGAAGATGCGGACGCGGGAGTGACGGGCTTCTACGATGAGCGCGGGCGGTCGCTCCGGCGGGCGTTCCTGCGGGCGCCGCTCCAGTTCCGGCGCGTCTCGAGCGGGTTCGGTTCCCGTTATCATCCGCTGCTGCACACGTGGCGGCATCACGAGGGCGTGGACTTCGCAGCGCCGTACGGTACCCCCGTGCGCGCCACGGCGGACGGGATCGTCACCCGGGTGGGGCGCGAAGACGGCGGCTACGGCAACGTGATCGACGTGCGACACGCGAACGGCATCCGCACGCGCTACGGCCACCTGTCGGGGTTCGCCCTCGGACTGCACACGGGCGAGCGCGTGGAGCAGGGAGAGACGATCGGCTACGTCGGCTCGACGGGTCTCTCGACCGGGCCGCACTTGCACTACGAGTTTCTCGTGAACGGTCGCCCCACCAACCCGCGGCGGAAAGACATGGGCGCGGGCAAACCGGTCCCGACCGAGCTCGCCGGCGTCTACGCCGTCGTGCGCGACGAGCAGCGCCTCCAGCTCGAGCCAAAGCTCCCGATCGCTCCCCCGATCACCGCCGCGCGCGATTAGTGCCGTTCCAACCCGTGCGAGCACGCCGCGTGTGCCGGACCTAATCGGGTTGGAACGGCATTAGTTTCCTTCCCAATCGTGGAGCTCTATCCCGCCGTTGACGTCCAAGGCGGGCGCGTCGCGCGTTCCGCCGCTCGAGACCCGCTCGCCGTAGCGCGCCAGTTCGCACGCACCGGGGCCCGCTGGGTGCACTTCGTCGATCTCGATCGTGCCCTCGGAACCGGCGACAACCGCGAGCTGGCGCGGCGCTTCCTCGCGGGTGCCCGGGAAGAGCTCAACGTCCAGGTCGGCGGCGCCCTCGCCACCGAGACGGCCATCGCCGAGATGCTCGAGTGGGGGGCGACTCGAGTGGTGATCGGCACGAGGGCGGCGATCGACGCGACATTGGTCTCGCGGCTCCTCGTGCGATATGGCGCCGATCGACTCGCTGTCGGAATCGATGCCCGGAACGGCCGTGTGGCCGCCCGCGGGTCGACGACTGGAATGGACCTGACGCCGGTCGAGCTCGCACGCCGGGTGCAGTCGCTCGGAGCCCGTACCGCGATCTACACCGACGCGGCCCGCGACGGCGCCCTCTCCGGGCCCGATCTGGACGGTGCCCGCACGATCGTGGCGCTCGGTCTTGACGTGATCGTCTCGGGCGGAGTCGCGTCGCTCGACGATCTGCGGGGCGCGGCGAACGCGGGGCTCGCGGGGGCGATCGTGGGCCGGGCGCTGCACGAGGGACGGTTCACGCTGGCGGAGGCGCTCGCGTGCGTAGCCGCGTGACGCTCGGACTCGGCGCGCTGCGCGCCGCCGCCCTCGGCGCCCTCCTGCTGCTCGTGTGGAACCCCAGCGTGCGCGTCGAGGCGGGAAGCGCACCCCCGCTCGTCCTACTCGATGCCTCCCTCAGCATGGCGGGCCACGGCGGTCGCTGGCGGGACGCGCTCGACACCGCGCGCGCGCTAGCGGGGGGAGGGGTGATCTGGCGGTTCGGCGCGCGCGTCGGTTCGTTCGATACGCTACCGCCGGCGGATGGCGCGAGCCGCCTCGCCCCGGCGCTCGACGCGGCCGCCGGGCGCGGCGGGCCCGTCACGGTGGTGTCGGACGGTGCGGTTACCGATCTCGCCGACGTTCCGCCCGATCTCGCGCGCCGGGCGCGCGTCGTCGTGCTTCCACGCATGCCGTTCTTCGATGCCTTCGTCGCCTCGGTCGAAGGGCCGCGACGCGTTGCGGCTGGGGACACCGTCCGACTCAAGGTGAGCTACGGGACGGCCGGGAAACGGGAGGCGGGAGACGGGAGACGGGAGGCGACCCTCGCGTTGAGCGCTCTGGGCCGGCGCCTGCTGTGGCGCAAGGTCGAGCTCCCTGACAGCGGGATCGTTTCGACCGACCTCACGTTTCCCGCATCCCGCATCCCGCATCCCGGATGGACGGCGCTCGAGGTGGGCTTGGAAGGTGTTTCGGATTCCGAGCCCCGCGACGACGCACGCCTGTTCGTGCTCGAGGTGAGCCCCCCGCCGCCCGTCGTGCTGCTGGCCTCCCCGCCGGACTGGGAGACCCGATTCCTCGCGCGCACGCTCGAGGACGTGGCCCGCGTGCCCGTGCGGACATTCATCGAAGCCGAGCCTGGCGGACAGCGCTGGCGCGACGGGGCGACCCTCGAGAGCCGGGCGCCAGGGGACGTGGCGCAGGCGGTGGCCGGCGCGGCCCTGGTGATCGAGGCGGGTGACCCCGCCTCGTTCAGCCGCTTCGCCCCCAAGGGATCCGTGCTCCTCTGGCCCGGCACCCGGCGCCTCGAGGGCGACTGGTACGTGCAGCCACCCTCCGCCGGGCTCTCGCCCCTCGCCGATGCGCTCGCGGGCGTGGCCTGGGACTCGCTCCCGCCCGCTACGTCCCTTGCGGAGCTTGCGCCCGACAGTGGGGCGATGGTCGCACTGGCGGCGCGCCTCGCGCGGCGCGGCCCGCCGCGCTCGGTGGTGACGCTGTCCCAGCGTGCCGGAGCGCGCCGCGCGCTGATCGCGGCCGGGGGCTTGTACCGGTGGGCATTCCGGGGGGGTGCGAGCGGCGAGGCGTATCGGGCGCTGGTGGCGGGCCTGGTGGACTGGCTTCTCGCAGAGAGAGCGGGGAGCGGGGAGCGGTTCCGCCCGGTGACGTACGAAACTCCGAACGGGATGCCCGTGCTGTGGCGCTGGAGCGGCTCGGGCGAGCCGCGGGACGTCGTGGTGTCCTTTGCCGCGAGCGCGACGCAACGCGTCGACACGCTGCGGTTCGACGCCGACAGGCGAGCGGAGCTGCACCTGCCGCCGGGCGTGTACCGCTACGCGGCCGGGGACGGCCGGTGGTCCCCGTGCTGACGCCGCAACCCGGCATGTCGAGAGACGGGCTCTCCGGCATCGCCCTGCGGGAGCGGTGGTGGCTGTTCGTCGTGGTGATCGGCGCGCTCGTGGCCGAGTGGGCGTGGCGGCGCCGCGAGGGCCTGCCGTGACAAGCGCGGGAAGCGGGAGGCGGGAAACGGGAGGCGTGAGCCTGTGGCGCCGATTGGTGCAGGCGGTGCGCGGACCGTCCGGCGCCCACTCGGCTGAGGCCGAGCGAATCCTGCTCGAGGCCGACTTCGGTGTGGAGGCGACCGAGGAAATCCTCGATCGAGTATCTGGCGCCGGGGACGGTGACTTTCTGGCCGCGCTCGAGCGCGCCGTGATCGCAGCGATCGGCGTCGCCTCCGCCCTGGACGCCGACCCGGGCGCGCTCGCCCGGGCGCCGGCGCCGCCGACGGTGATGGTGATCTTCGGAGTGAACGGCGTGGGGAAGACGACCACCGTCGCGAAGCTCGCCGCCCGGCTCGGGCGCGCCGGGCGGTCGGTCCTTCTGGCGGCCGCCG
>WNGK01004534.1_pt1 | contig 19845 bp, 20 predicted proteins | sample 5400601 | NCBI WGS metagenome assembly WNGK01 (sample SAMN13153376, study PRJNA577476) | soil metagenome | isolation source: 60 cm soil or saprolite under Garry oak tree replicate 1 | place: USA:California | collected 2016-06-15
GGTCAGAAGGCGCAGACGCGCGAGTTGCTGGTATTGCTGGGAGCGAACAAACCAGACAATATCGAGCTCAAGAAGGCGCTGCGGCAATGGACGGAGGTCTCCTGGTTTCTTGACGAAGGTGCGTTTCAGGATGCAGTAACGGGAGAGGTACATGCCAGAGATCTCCCCGGCTACTGGCGCTTAGGCTCGCGCCCTAATTTGAAACAGATGCATCACGATGCCTGTACGCGCGTCTTGCCGGGGGTGGTAGAAGACAAGTTGTTGGAGACGATCCGTAAAAGCAGCAGCCTGACCGCTGGCGCCTCCGGCTCAGGAGTGCATGTCCACACCTTGCCTGAAAAACCCAGCGATATTGAGGATGATGGTGATTTCCATTACGTGGTTTTGGGACCGAGAGCAGCCTCGCGCCCCGGCAATCCCAGCCATGAAGCCAGGCGCTTTTTGAACGAGAAAAGTGGGCCAGATGCGCCGCGTGTGTACCGGAACGCGATCGTGCTGGCGGTACCTTCGGTAGAGGGATTGGAGGCGGCGAAGAATGCCATTCGCGATACCCAGGGCTGGTTACAGGTTGAGAGCCAGCTCAAGGGCCAGGAGATCGATAACAACCGCAAGCAATTGCTGGAGTTAGAGAAGAAGAAATCGCAGGAGCGGTCAAACGAGCTGGTCAAGCAAGCATATACGATCGTTGTCACCGTCTCCGAGAAGAACGACATGATCGCCTTCAAGGTTGTTTTGCGCGACAACACCCCGCTCTTTCACGTCATCAAAGCCGACCCGCAGGCGCGCATCCTGGAAGGCGCGGTAACCGCCCATGCACTCTTGCCGGAGGGGCCATATAACCTGTGGCACGAGGGAGAAACAGAATACCGTGTCAATGATATGGAGAAAGCCTTCGCGCAGTTCTATCGCCTGCCAAAGATGCTCAACCGCAGAGCCATTATCGAGACCCTGCTCAACGGCTGCCGTGATGGATTATTTGTGCTGCGCTCAACCCGCGCCGACCATTCATTCAAAACCTTCTGGTACGATGCTCCCGAAATTATGAATGTCAGGGATTTGAACCTGGTCGTCGTACTGCCAGAGGAAGCCTCGCTGACAGAAATCCCTGCCAAACTGCTGGCACCGGGCGTCTTGCCGGAGCTGTGGAACGGCACTGAACTGACGTTGCAAGAGGTGTATAACTACTTCTCTGGCAAGAAGCGGATCAAAGGTGAGTTTGAGGGAGAAACCCAGGCGATACCCAGGGCAGAGCGAAGCGTGGTCAACGAGGATATCCAGGCAGCAGTGAAAGGGAGAAGACTGTGGTTACTCTCTGGTCGTGCGAGTCTGCTGGCGGAGGATGTGCCCGTTGACCTGCTCACTGATGATGCGACGATACAGTCACCGCCGCCACCGCTGGCAGCAAAGGATGTGATCCCAGATAATTTGCCGGAGGCGTGGCAGGGTACTACGGAGACGACGGCACGAGACATTGCTGATGCTCTGTCAACTAAGATGGGGAAAGCGTTGCCGTGGCTGATCGTGCGGGATGCGCTTGACGCGACATTCAAGGCGCGCTTCGTGGATCGTGCGAGTGGACAGTGGCCCTGTGATTATGCCGGGGCAGGCATGGTACGGGTGTGCCAGCGTACAGATGAGACGGAGAAAAAACCGGCGACTAGAGAAAATCATCCAGATGCCGACTATAAGCCGAGTGCTTTGATAGCAGAGGCTGCTTTAAGTGTGGCTGAGATTCAGAATTTAGAGGAAGAAATAGCTGAATTAACGAAGGCCAGTGCAGACCTCTTTGGAGTGGAGCCGAAGTTTTCGCTACGGATTGAGATTGTTCCGAAGGCAAATGCTGAGAGGGAGAAAGTGGAGGAGTTCAATGGGCTATTGGGGGAGGTTTCGCGGAGGTTGAAGATTCAGTAGCGCGGATAATAGGGAGAAGTATAAACCGTATACCATAAGATCTTTATTACACCAAAGCTATGAAGGGGGAATACACATGCATTACCAATCAGAGACCATAGCAACTGTCCTGAAACGCCTGAACATTAACTATTTTCTACCTGCTATTCAACGGGAATATGTCTGGAGTCCTGACCAGATTATTCAGCTCTTTGATTCCCTTATGCGCAACTACCCAATCGGTTCATTCCTCTTCTGGCAATTGAATCCAGAGAATCACTACAGATGGGATGTGTACAAGTTTATACAGAACTATAAGCAAGACGAGACACACAATGAACCGGCTAGAACAGATGGAGTTCAACAATTAACTCTCGTCCTTGATGGTCAGCAACGTCTTACCTCTCTGCTCATCGGGTTAAAGGGAACCTATACGATCAAGAAGAAGTATCTACGATGGGATAATCCGGAAGCCTGGGTGAAGCAGAGTCTGTACCTCAACCTACTTCATGATCCTAAAGATTCCGAAGTCGACTCAGAAGAAGGCCTGCGTTTCGATTTTCGTTTTATGGACAAAGTACCTGCTGCTGATGTGAAATCGTATTGGTTCAACGTTGGTCATATTCTCGACTTTGACAGCAATGATAGATTCTATGAGTTTCGTGATCAGGAGGAGGAAAGTCTGCCCGATACGATCACAAAACATCAAATCAAGCTGTTCCAGCAGAATCTTGATCGACTCTATCGCGCTATCTGGAAAGACGACTTCATCGCTTACTATACAGAACAGGATCAGAATTACGACCGCGTCCTGACCATTTTTGTGCGCGCTAACCAAGGCGGTACGAAACTAAGCAAGTCAGATTTGCTTTTATCTATGGTCACCGCAAAATGGGATAAAGTGAACGCGCGTGATGAAATCTACGCATTTGTTGATTACCTGAATAATGACCTGACCCATAAAAACAACTTTGACAAGGATTTCATCATGAAGACCTGCCTGGTGCTCCCTAATCTCCCAGTACAATACAAAGTTGAGAACTTCAACAATCAGAATCTGATGCTCATCTATAGCAAATGGAAGAGTATCAAATCAGCAATAGAAAGGGCGGTCAACTTAATAAACTATTTTGGAATTGACCGCGACACGTTGACGAGCGCCAATGCTCTCATCCCCATTATTTATTATCTTTACCAGCATCCTGACCTGACTTTACTCGGGAGTACGCCTTTCGAAGTCAGCAATGCCACTCGTATTCACCGTTGGCTGCTCATGGCATTGCTCAACAATGCTTTCAGTGGTCAATCCGACACAGCCTTAACGTATACACGGCGGGCAGTCGCTGAACATGCTCAGGCTAATGACTTTCCTCATGAAGCAATTAATGCCGAACTGAGGAGATCTGGTCGAAAAGCTTCTATCGAGGATGACACCATAGATGCTATATTGGCTTTCACTTACGGAAAGCCATTAACGTTCCTGGCACTGTCATTATTATACGATGATAACAGATGGGGAAATATCAGCTACCACCAGGATCATATTTTCCCACAAGCGCTTTTCACGACAAAACACATGAATAGCGTCGGCCTCAGTCCAGAGCGTCAGAAAAGATACATCGAGTTGATGAATCGGGTTGGCAATCTGGAACTCCTCCTTCCCAGTGAAAATCTGGAGAAATCGAGTCAGGACTTTGAACACTGGCTAGCGACTCGCGATTGCAGTTTCAGAAAGCGCCATCTGATCCCAGATAATGATGACCTGCTCTCTTTTGATAAATTTGAGGAATTTATTGTTGCTCGTGAGGAATTGATTCGCCAGAGGCTCAAAACAATTGTTGCATTACATGCACCGCAGCGCTCTTCCCCTGTTGAGACGGCCTGACAGAAGCAATGGATTTCACTTTTTGAGAGGGTTCTATCACGCTACTTAACGAACAAGCAAAGTGAGTGATGAGGGATCACCTTGCAAAGCGAAGAAGAGGAGATGGATTCGATGACTGAACGAGCGACAGTCGAACGTCCACGGGCGCGAGATGTGGAAATCATCATAGAGACCGTTTCTCCTTGGCCTCTCAATGAGATTACCGATGTGGCAGGAGTTCGCGTCGGGTAAGCACTGGCGGGGTTGCCTTTCTGCCTCATTCGGAAGACATCCTCATCAAGAACCAGATCCTGATAGTGATCATCAAATCGACCCTCCCGGAAGTTCCTTGTCTTGATTGTCTATAATGGTTTGACAACGCGAGCTACCTTATTAGGGTAGGTTGAGGAGTTTCCGCCAAGCCTGACCGTTTCCTTCTGCCTTTGCGATTTCCCGCTCAATAGCCGCAAGCTGCTGAGCTAGTGCTCTCCGCTGAGTCTTGCTAGTCAAGTAGCGGTCAACGTACTCTTCTTGCCCGGTGATGTCTTTCATCCTTGAGGCAGCTTGCACTTTGGCTTGATTAAATAGGTGGCGAAGCATGTCTTCATCCGATCTGGCACCGGCATAATGTTCAAAAGCCTCCACTGCCATATTCTCCAGGTGATATGATTTCACTTCGATATCACGGTTTGCGCAAATTCGTTTTGCCAACTTGATGCACCGAAGTAATTTTCCCCCAACCTCTGAATTGCGTTGTTGTAAGAGCTTGGCAAAGACTTGAGGCCGAGTTGTCGTCCAGCCAGACCCCTGAGGATCCGGAATCCGGTAGCCAGAGTGGTAGCGAAATGCCGGAAGGACCTGTAGTTCTAAACCATCTGTGAACTTTATCGTTATTGCCATACGTCCTGAGGTAATCTTGGTATTTGGGAACCGTTGACGCAAGCGCTTCCTCATGTCGGCGAGGACGGCCTTTGGGTCTTCTTTGTTGAGGATTTTACTCTCTGAGAATTGTCCGAGGACAAATAGAATGTCTACGTCACTTAGACCGTTGACATAGGTATGCCGAGTATACGAGCCTCCGCCTCGAAGATCGTAAACTTCCTCAAAAGTGGATTGCAAGGCGCTTAATATTTCGTCCTTATGCCGGTTGAGTGCTTCAGTGTCAGTTTGATTGATCTCGGCTAGAGCATCTGCAAATGCTGCAGCTACCTCAGCTTCAGTCGCCTGCTGGCGAGTTCGTTCCAAAGAACTCTCGAGATCTGCTGGTTGCCAGCCTCTACTACGCCCATAACCGCCGCTACCACCCATATATCCCTCCTGTTAGCAACTTAACGCTTCCTTCGCGAATTCGTGTGTTGTGTTGAAGTAGCCACATCGAATGCTTTAAGGTTTTCTAAACACTCCTCAAACCCAGACAGGTCACGGGTAAGAACTGAGTAACGCAAGTTCGCACATAGACGTTCTAGTTCCTCCACATTATGTCCGAGGAGACTTCGCATTGCCTCTCTATGGTCTAATAGTTTCTCAGGAGGAGCATCGTACTCAAATTCCTTGTCATAAAAGGCATGACCGTTGCGAAAGTAGTATCGCATCCATGATAAACCATCGAAAATATCGGCTCCCGAGAAGAAAAGATACGGGATAGTTTGGGGATCAAAACAACCAAAGATATGTATGGGGATAAACCTTCCTAAGGCAGCATCCAGTTTTGTACGCAATTGGCAAATATAGCTTGCAGCGAAAAACCAGGGGAAGCCAATATCCTTTTCGGTCAACCCAATGATGTCAATATCGGGGGCAAGATCAACGATGGCATCCGATAGTGTATCCGGCGAGGCACCGTTTGGGTGTAGCAAGAGGTCTCGTCTGATGCCCTGTAGTCCAGTACTTTCAAACAGTGCTAAGCTTTGTTTAACCTGGTCGATGAGACTGAGCGAACGGTCATCATAAGAGACCAGGACGTCTCCTGCATGTACAAAATGTTTTGCAGTCTCGATATAGAGTTCTTCCGACCAGGATTTCTCTCCAGGAGGTATATTATTCCCCCGCATATCTACATATTCCTCAGTTTCGTACTTACCGCTGTCAAAAAAGCGAACCCCTGGCTTAACCTCTGGAGCATATGGGGTATCCAAACCGCTTAAATGGTGATGAAGGTCATAAAGAGACACGAGTTGAATCGGCACGAGATCTCTCGTTGCAATATATCGTTCCGGTAAATCTGAAAATCCTCGGCTTGAGTATGAATAGACAAACAGGGGAAAGCTAAAAGTGCCCATTTCTATTTGTACGGCCCGTTGTCGTCGGTCAAAGACCTGTTTTGCAAAGTGCTGAAAATGGCCTGGATATCGCGACATTTGACACACTCCTTACATGGTGGAATGAAACCTTTCTCGCAACTATAGGTGAGGTCAATTGGCACGGCGTTCGATATGGCATACTCAGCAACATCAAGCTTAGACCATCGTAAGAATGGGCAGTCAAGCCGCAATGCGCCATCGGTTAGGAGAATCAGGAGGCTATTGAGCTGTTGGCTAAATGCAGCAGTGCAGTCTGCAAAAGGTGTCCCGCAGTGTATGCCAAGTGCAATAAGACCTGGTACAATAGCTGCTGTATTTAAGGCCAGAGATACAAGGGTGAGATTTCGTCCCCGGAATTCGAAGAGCTCTTTACCCAAATTGGGCCAGTGGATGCCGGCGACACGGACTTTTTGGAGTGGTACATCATAGTACATTGCAACTCGTTCAATAGCAGCCTCTTCTGCCTGTGCAGAGAGTTGGCCATAGTCGACCCAAAGCGCATGAACACTGTAGTTTTCCGCAAGGTAATAGCTCAGGCAGGTGGTAGAATCCAATCCGCCAGAGGCTAATACTGTAATCACGGCTTTTGTCATAGCAAACCCTGTATCCATTTTTCTTTCAAAGTTGCTAAGAGGCTTCCAGCAGCTTTTTGAAGATTTCAGCCTGTGCGATGGCATCGTCTAAAGCGTTATGGGTATGCTGATGTGAGGGCTGGAATTGCTGCGGCAAATTGCCTAAAGTGGTCTCTTTCCAGAAACAACCTGAGAGTCCCATGTAATACGACTTGATGTCGAGTGCACTAATTCCGAATGGATTCTCACCAACGAACACATGAAAGTACCAGTTAACAAAAGACCAATCGAAGCTCGCATTAAAGCCAACGAATACTGGTATCTGATCTTTGGCCACTTCTCGCACCCAATCATGGAACGTCCTCATTGTCCCTGCTGGATCGCGACCAGTCTTCGCAAGTTGCTCTAATGTCAGCCCGCTTACCTTGAGCGCGGCCGAGACGAAACGATCGTTGATCGGCCTGAACTCTGCATAAAAGGTTACTTCAGGGGTGTTGACGAGGCACGCACCTAGAGATAGCATACTATACTCGCCTGGGACCGGACCGGCTGCTTCGACATCCACCGAGATGTACGCTTCTTCCTGAAAAGCCGTATGGTCTTGATCAGAATTCATAAAAGTCTCCTTGGTTTCACGAGTGGTGGCCGGTCGATATTGCGCCGCCAATACTCTTCGAATTTGGAGATTCTTTGAGCATTGTCAGGCGAGTCTTCCCAGAGATGACAATCAATAGCCTGTGAATCGAAAGGTATATGTGTACCCTTCTGGGCAGTAAGAATCACGCGGCTTTCTCGTCCCAGTGCATATCCCAGCTCCATAAAGCAGTTATTTCGAAGACCTGTGAGATCGACCACCGCGACAGAACTGTGATGAAGGCTGTCAAAAATGGCCTCATTCACCCAAGCGTACGTATTGGTTCCTCGCCCTATCTCAACCGCTTTGTAACCGAATTTTTGGACTACAGGGTCAATGACATCCCGAAAAAAGCGCTCGACAGCTCCGTATTCTGGGACTGTATTATTCAGCAGGCGAACATAGAATGCTGATGGCGGTTCAAGCGCACGGATTAAATCCACCACAGCGTGCACAATGTCCCCCACAGCAGCCTGCCCCTCATGTGTAGCCAAGCGGGCAAGTAAGTCAGCAGCAGAATCAGGATCAGACAAGTGGACAAATCGCTCTGGGTGGGCAAGGGCCTCACGAGCTAAACGCGCAGCTCCACCGGATCCATCGCTTCTCGATGAGCCAAGGTCTAAGTCAAAGGGGATGACGGGTTTACCCACTGCAACATACTGTTGAGCCAAATGCTCGACTCCTTCTCCACCGCTCAAAATGATGAGGATATCACCCAATTGAACTTGTCTCGTTCGCCGAAAGGCTCCTGATGCCCAACCAGGCTCAATGAACTCCAATTTTACGGCATTCTCTGCCCGAAGCTCCTTCCACATGGGTTGGCGAAACTCAGGAATCTGGCGTTGTGATTTACTCGTCATTACTGCTGTGATGAGCCGACCTTGAGAGCCTTGCGCAAAAGCGACTCCGTCCTTTAGACATTTGTGTGCTGTGTCCAGAACCGTCCAGTCAAAGATGAGGGAGGGTGAAGATGGGTCATCAGGTCGAGCTAACGGCTCTTTCCCAACCGCAGCGACAAACGATGCACCCTCTTTGCTGAGTGCTCGAACAAGAGCAGCTATCAACTCGTGAGAATAACGAAGGAGATCGGCAGGTGTATCTTTATTGGCACTACCCGCAATGTGGATTCTTCGACCTTCAATGCGCAAGGTATGTTCCCCTCTCTAGAGGCTTTTGTGGCCAAATAATCAATCTCAATATGAGTCAGTTGCATGTGTTATCCTTACAAACCACATATAATCCTTAACTGTACTTATCAGCTAAAATAGACGTAGAAACGCCTGGGTTAAGATAACATGAACCATCTAGTATGGTCAAGTATGAGGAATTCAAGGGATGAAGATCAGTTGCCTTTCCCATCACTATGCACCAGTTCTCTGCCTTATTCATCGAATATCAAATGTCAGCTTCAACAACTATTCACTGCGGCGAACCCAGTAATCCTTTCCTGGCCCGCTCCGCAAACATTTTCAGGATGGGGGCCGATGGATAAGACGAGAGCGATGCCACGCTATGAGCCAGCTCAATGGGAAGTAATGCGCCTTCATAGCGATTACTCAAAATAGTAGGAAGGGTAGCAAAGATCGTATCGGCGCCGATTAAATCAGCGTAGGTCGGGTTGGCCACATACTTCCCGGTCGGGATACTGAGTACCATGCGGTGATATTCATTCAGCTTGGCAAACACCTTCGCACCATAATTGGTATCCTCTCCGTAGGTCTTCCCTCGCGAGAGGCGGTGTTGAATCTGCTCGGTGATGTAGGTGCTATCCGGAATGAAGATCGACCCGGAAGGCGCATGCTGGCCTATCAATTGCAGGTGATCGGCAAAACGGCCCGTCTTTTCCTGACCCATCATGTAGATTGGCCACCCTTCTTCTTTGGCAAAAGCCAGGAACCGCCGGATCGGGTCCACCAACTTGGCATACTGCGAATAGATCGAGAGCGGCCCATCCTTGACAAACAGGCACGTCGATAACACCTGTCGCTGGTGTTGCCAGAAGTAGCGAACGGCGGTGAACAACAGGAGTGTCTCATGCACCATCATGTACGACGTCGCAATGGAATCGGGGGCTGAATCGGGAGCCATCTCCTGGTGGAAGCCAAGAAAGTCCGTCACGAACAATTTTCCCCGGCAGGCGGTATTGGGGCAGATACCCTCATCGGCATCGTATGGCAGGACAGCGACTTCCTGCTCGCAGTGCGGGCATTGAAACGGGGCTAGATTCCTTCCCCGCTCGCTCCATTTCTCATAGATCAGCCACTTCAGAGTCTCAAAGGGTTCTCCCTCGAGCGAGGGATCCTTGAGCGAGTCAAAAACAATCTGGCGAATAGCGTCGTAGTTCCGCATGCCAGGGACGCTGACGTGTCTGAGCGGAAAGACGGTGGAGTGGTACTGGGCCGATTTTGAGAGGATATCGCGGAGCGCAAACGGGTGCGGCGCATCTTTGTCTAAGCGTGAAAGCGCGTACTGGTCAACAGCAAGGAGCGCGGTTTTGACAAAGGCCAGCGCCATATGCGGTGGTACCTCCGAGGTCACCACTTGCAGGGAGCCATCCACCCCAAACACAATAGGAAGTGGCTTGCCTGCCACAGGTAGAGGCTCCCAGACAGGGGAAGTGGTGGGTTCATCGACCGTGTTATCTTCAAATCGCTCACAGAGCTCTCTCACGAGTGCGCTTTTAAGCACCTCAAGATGCCCCAATCGGCTGGCGCGCTCTCCAGGAAGGCGTGATCCCTCGCGATATGGCATGCTTATCCCCTTTCTGGTGGCACAAACTTCTTGGCTTGCACCGAGATGACGAAGCGGTGCGATCGGGTGAGCATCCTCATGTAGCCGGGCGTTTTGGCCAGCAAAATATCGCTTGCCAGGCTCTCATACGCGACATTGACCTTGGAGAGCACGTCCACGTCGTCCTGGGAGGCGAGGTGGGCCACGAAGAAGTTCTCTGTCTGAGCCAGCAGGTCTTTGCTGATCGTCGTCGGCGACTGTGTGGAATAGACCATGCCGATGTGATATTTTGCCCCTTCCTTGGCAAAACGAGTGTAGATAGTGTTCTCGTCATTATTTCGCGGGAACAGGTTGTGGGCCTCTTCAAAGTAGAGCTGGATGAAGTGATGCCCCAGCGCATCATTGGTAAACTTCTGGACCTGGTGGTTGAACACCGCCCTGGACAACTCGTCGGAGAAGTAGGTCATGACCTCCGGATTCGCATTCCCCAGGTCAAGGATGACCGTTTTCCCCTCATCTAACGACCCTAGGATTTCCTTGATGAAATCGCCTGCCTGGGGATGATGATATTTGCGATAGGCCTGGATGAGGCTCGGTCCACTGCGGCCAGGAGGAGGATCAAAAAACTCGAGCAGCGCTTTGTCGTCTGGCTCAAACAGGGGCCTGCCAGAACTGCGGCTAGTCAGCAGATCGCTGTCACCATTCTCGCGCCGAAATTTGTTCACGACCTCGAGCTCGCGCAGCAGTGCATCGAGGCTCTCAGGAGCGGGTGGGGGAGTTGTGAGTCTTCTATCGCTTGCCAGGTAGGCTGCTGTACGTAGCTCACGTGAAAAGCCGGGATTGAATTTGCTGGCCGGACTCCCCGCCGGGGCAAGTGCTTGCAACTTGGCATCATCAGCAGCGTAGCCCGCTTTTTTCAGAATGGCCCAGAAGATCTGCACTCTCCTGAGTGGCCGAGCCAGGTCTCCTCCATTTGGGGGGAGCGAGGCGAGTTCTTCCAGCGATGGCAGCTCGACGCTGGTGAATGCCTGGATGTATGTCGAAACCTTGTGATCCTCTTTGAGTAAACTGCCCAGGATCGGCAGCACGCTTTCGGGATGCTCGTAAAAGTTGAGCTTGAGGGGTTTGGATGGCGTGGTGGGTCGCTGCGTAAATGCGTAGACTTCGCAGCGATCGGCATACCCGCTCCTCAATGAGCGGCTTCCATCCTGGGGGTTGTCGTTGGCGTACTCGCCATTGATATCAAAGATGAGCTGCCCCACATTCCTGGTCTGTACGGTCGTCTCGAGCAGGCTCTGGGCAATCAATTTGACCACATTGCTTTTCCCCAGGCGCGTCTTGCCAAACAGGGCGGTGCGCGTTCCCATAAAATCGGTCGTCGAAACGGAGATGTTCACCTGAGGCTGGGGTTTATTGGGGAGAGGCAGTCGGCACTCAGTGAGCCGTAAATCCCCGAGATCAAAGCGATTCTCGTCTGGAACCATGGAGTTGACGATCAGATCCAGGAGCGCATCGTCGGGCGCGTAGAGACGATATTTATGGGCGCTGACAAAATTATTGAGATCTCCGGAAAACTCCACGGCATTCATGCGCTCAGGGTGGGCATAGAACATGCCGAGTACGCCTGTTTTGAGGGCACCCCACTGTAATTCGCTCTGGGTAAAGACGTCCAGTTCCGGCATGGATTTTTTTTGCAACTCAAAGTAGGTTTGTTGAACTTCTTTAGATAAAGGTGTTGGGGCAGATTCGAGGACACGAAGCAACGTGAAGTGCAGCGGCAACCGCTCAAAGCTCGCAGGCACCATGATGAGCAAGGAATTGCGTGGAATGCCACCGACGGCAATCTTGAACGGGTCGGAGGTAATGATCGTGATGTCCTCATACCCAATATCGAGCACGTAGCCGACAAAGCGCATCTCCTCATATTTCTGCGCCTGTTCGTTCGCCTGCTCTTGTTCAAGAAATGATTCCAGCACGCGTAGAGGGTGATGCTGCATGACAGCGCGGTCCAAGAAGGTTTTCATCGGTGTAGCTCCTCATTATTGCGAATCAAGATGCTAAGAGAAAGGGGCAGCTCAAAAACGTCGTTAAGCATGGCAAGAAAGTCCTCTCCGTCCATGTATTCCAACGATGCTAGACAAAATTGGTACATGTCGAGGGAAATCCACAAAAGCAGAGAAGCGGATCTCCTGTGAAGCTGTGCCGCCGGGATTGTACGCTGCATATCCCCTCTCTCCAGCACTCTGCCACTTCCTTTCCTACTGCATATCTACGCGATCCGAGTACCGAAAAGTCCAGTAATGAGCCAAGTATAGCATAATAGTCAATATATGATATAGAATAAGCAGAAAAATCATTCGTAGTTGATCTACTTGTATCACGCTTGATGGGAATACATTCCGCATGTGTATCAAAAATTGACCTGCTTCACGAATGCAATGGCTATGATCCAGGTGCACGGGATCAGGTGGGGTCAGCGCCTATTATGTTCACACCGACCGGGCGTGAAGTACCTTCAAATGAAGTGACCGTCATGAACGAGCAGCATCCAGCGATCGACGCACTCTTCACTGCAGTTGTTGAAACGACAAAGGAGTCGGTTATCAACGCTCTTTGTACGGCACACAGCATCGAGGGACGTGATGGCCATCGCCCGGAAGCCTTGCCACTTGATGCGACCCTCGCCATTCTACAACGTCACAGGGTTGACGTATTAATAGGCCCTAACTACCCTTCAATTGCGCGTTCATGAGGCTTCGGTCATAGAAAGGTGAGCATTGCATCAAGAGCTACCTTTCTTCCAGGCGTGCGACCACCGCAGCCAGGTCGGTCTCACTCGCCTTCGTATAGATGCGTGTCGTATCAAGACTGCTATGGCCTAAAAGATCAGCGACATCGCTCAGTGGCGTGCCCGATGCAATGAGCGCACGAGCAAAGGTATGACGGAGCGTGTGAGGGGTGACATCTTCCAACCCTGCTCTGTGTCCATACTTCACGACGACATCATAGATGGCGTGAGCCGATAATGGCTCACCACGCTGGCCCACCAATAACGGTTGCCCTACACTTGAAGGACATACCTGGAGATACTCCCGAATGGCTGAACGAGCCTCGGCATTGAGAGGAACTCTCCTGGACTTATTGCCCTTCCCCCGACGCACCTGCACATAACCTGAACGTTCACCAAGGGCGAGATCACTCAGGAGTACGGCAGCTAATTCGCCAGCACGCAACCCTGTATGGTAGAGGAGCAGAACAATACAGCGATCGCGAACACCCTGGTTTCCTTTCGCCTGTTCGACGACCCGCTGGAGGCGATGCCACTGCTTACGGTCCAACGATCTGGGACCATGATCAGTGGTTTCAACGTTGCGAATACGTTCGGTTGGCTGCTTCTCGGCAAACCCGTTCTCTTTCGCCCAGGAAAAGAAACGGCGGAGTGCGGCCAGACGCCTGTTAATCGTTGCCGGTGCAATGGGAGGTATCTGCCCCTGCAGGCACTCGCGATAGTCGCGAATATCAGTTGGAGTGACTGTATCAAGATCGAACGTTGCAATGGTCTGGATATACCAGTTGAGAAAATGTGAAAGATCCGACAGATAGGCGCTCGATGTGTTCCTGCTGGTATCTTCTGAATAGAGATCCTGTTTGAACGCTTCGAGCAGTGCGAATCGGTCATGCTTGTTGATTTCGGACATGGCAAAAAAGCCTCCCTGGTATGTATGAGGAAATGAGACAACGGCTGCTGAAGATTGTTGTGAAAGCGAACAGAGCAGTAGGGAATGCAAGTAGCAAGATTATCTGGTGTGTTTTTTGGGCGTTAGCGGTCCCGTTTGACACGAGTAGGAGCGTGAAGGAAAGGGGGAGAAAAGGAGAACTGCGGTCATAATCCGCCTTCTTGGGCGAGTAGAAGCGATGGGCGAGGATCGCCTACTGATAGCGACAGAGACGACGAAACTTTGTAGCCGCACCGTGGAAAACATGCTTGCGAGGAATCTCTATGGCAAGGTCAAACCATTTCCGCCAACTGGCAAGAGGTCGATCTTTTCGGGGGGGCCAGCTAACAGCGGGAGGACATGCTTCGAGACCTCGGTTGCTGCGCTCAACAAGTGTTCGACAAGAGCATCATGCTGCCTGGACTGCGTCGTAAATTTAACATAGCATCCATATGCGCTCATGGGTTTCTCCTTCGATCAGTCTTTCAGTCTTCTTGAACGTTTGCCGTGAGTGAGAAAGATCTTGAAAAAGTAGGCGTCCGGCATCTCCATGGAAATGCTCCTCTCTCATTCACATCGTTAGGCATGAGACCAGAGCGCAGCAACCGGCGCTGCAAGTTCACGTCCCTGTGTGCGGCCAGCCAGTGCCGAGGGGTGTCGGGTTGCCGGGTCCAGCAGGTTCAGTCCGATAGCCGTTGCCGATGCTGCATCGGCCGCGATCACCAGCACCTGGCTCCCCGCTTTTCAGGGGCAGAACTGCTAGCGGTTCTCTGTTTTGGCCGCTTAAACACCCATATGCTGACGATCTGGCCTCCTACTCTTGTCGTATGCTCCATATTTACCGCTCTCCTGAGCTTCAAGCCCCTGTCTTTCAAGCATGGGGATGAAAGCGGCGTTCCTTATTTGGAGCGGGGTGGAGTCGACATTTCCACTTGTGTTCCGCTCAAAAAGAAGAGATACGTAGTTCCTTTGCACGTTTTCAACAGAATAGCGTTTCGGTGGGTTCTCGGGCTTCGGGCCAGAGGGAAAAATGCTCCCGTGTTCCAATGTCGTGCCATGCGATACATCAGTTGCGGATGACGCATTGCCGGCTTTTGTGCATGAACCTACAGGAACAGGGGGCTTTTTGGTCGCTTCCCATTGGCGAGGAGAACTTTCAGGTCCAGGTACTCCTCCTGCTGTTCACTCAAACCTCATCTAGATACCGTTTGCGTTTTTCCAGGAGGTGTCGTGCGTGACTCTCCTAAAACAACAAGATGCGTCAATACCAAGTAGTCCTCCCATTTTTGCATCATAGATCTCCTTTTCTCAAGACTTCTTCTCCCAAGCAAAGCACAGACGTACCAAAGATGGTCATTTGTCTTCATGGTCGGAGCCTCACCCCTCTAAGGATCATAGGGCTCACCCGAAGAACAATGGCAGAGCAATAGATGATCGTCGCACTGAAAACCCGCCAGGACAGCATTCTGCACACTATCCTCTCTCAGTTCAGTAGGAGAACGAAAATGCCAGGAAGAGACAGATCCATTCCGTTGATCTCTCCCGCTCTCTCCCTCACGTTTGAGGTTGATCGACGAGGAGAAAAGTCCGATCGCGATTAAGCACACGATGGCTCCTGGAAGCAGGGTGCGTCGGAAAGGTTGCGCGAGGCTCATGCTCCTCATCCAGAAGAAGAACAGGCATCCACAATCCAGGCGTGGGGAGTATTTCCGCCAGGAGTGGAACCTACGGTGGGAGCTGAGGCAGGACTTGCTCATGGAACCTTGCCAACTGGCTTGCCTCGTCCGCTACGGGCCACAGGAAGACCTTGCGGACCCCTGCTGCTTGGAGCTTGAGCAGTTTGTCGGCGCACTCGGCAGGTGTTCCAATGGGCAGTCGCTCGCGCAACAGCTCGACGGGGCGACCCAGGGTCGGACTCACCACCTCAACGAGGAGTTCTTCTGCCAGGCGTCGGTCCTCCGTCACATAGTAGAACATCGAGCCCAGCGCGTGTGGGAAGCCCTCTGGCTCCCTGCCGACCTGATGCAGAGAGTGGTTCAGTCGCGCCAAGGTTTCTGCAAACGACGCTGGGGTGATGTGATAGGCGGAAGCGAGCCAACCATCTCCCAGTCGAGCGACCCGACGCAGTCCCGCCTCTGATCCCCAGCTGCCAATCCAAATCGGTACGCCCGACTCCTGAGCTGGAAAGGGTTTGAGTGACGTCGAGGCCTCCGCATAGAACTGGCCGCTGAACGGTGGGGCATCGCGCTGCAGGAGACTGCGCAGCAGCTGGATCACCTCGTCAAAGCGCTTCCAACGTTCCTCGAAGGCAATGCCCACCAGGGCATAGTCCTGGGGCAAGGAACCAGGACCGACGCCCGCGATCAGACGGCCACCAGAGAGGACGTCAAGGGCAGCCAAGGACTTTGCCAGCGGGACAGGGCCGCGGACTACAGGCAAGGCTACCGTCGTCATGAGTCTCATGCGATGCGTCGTGGTGAGGAGGGAGGCCAACGCTGTGATACTGTCGAGCCAGGGACGGGAGAAGGTGAGATGATCGTTGGCACACAGGGTAGTGAAGCCAAGCAGCTCGGCCATCTCAGCATAGTCAACCAGGCGTGAGAGCGAGAACGCTTGACCGCCAAAGGCAAGCAACGGCAGGTGGACACCAAATTCCATGAGACTCTCCCTTCCAGTCTTTTTGGCAGCGGTTATTGCTGGTCTCACGCCTCGGAGCCAGGACGAATGCGAAAGAATCACTTTTCCCAAGTGTAACACATCCGTTCATCCAGGTCGTGATGTGCAGGCAACGTTCTGGTCCGAAGCCCTGACCAGAGGGAATTCTTTCCGCGCCAAGAATACACGCGCGAGACAAGCGGCGTTCCCCTCCACCAATGAATGGGGTTCTCCCGGCGGTGAGCGAGAGAGACTGTGATGCAACCTCTCTCGCTCACCGCTTTCGCTCCGTCATACGACAGTATTCAGCTACACCCAGATTTCAGACGTGCAATCCCCTCCCGGATAGCGCATCTCGTGAGCGCGCGAGGGACCACCGGGCTCTTTGCTGAAATCCACGTAGAAGTTCTCGTTGATCGACAGGCCACCGTTGTGCGTGTCACAGTCAATTTGCAGCAGAGACGAGCCCGCTTTGGCGATATCGGGATAGAACTGGTTATCCCAGGAACTCAAGAGCGAGTTGGTCACATAGAGCCGCTTGCCGTCCAGACTCAATTGCAGCATCTGTGGGCCACCTTGCAGCTTGTGCCCCTGCACCGCGCCGCCCTTGCCCAGCAGCCCGCCAAGCCAGAGTTGCCCAGTCAGCTTGGGGCGCGCGGGATCGCTGACCTCATACTGGCGCAGATCGCCATGCAGCCAGTTGGAGAGGTAGAGGAAGCGATCATCCAGCGAAAGCACCAGATCAGTCATCAGCCCTGGCACGGGGATGGGCCAGCCTGCTAGCTCGACGGAGGGCACGGTAATGATCTTATCGGCCTGCCAGGCGCCGTTGGCTTGGCGGCAGTGCCACATGGTGCTGCTGAGCGCCGCCCCTGCGAAGGCATGCGCGCTATCAGGGTTGTGATGGAAGCGAACCTCCAGGGGAACCAGTCCATCCTGCCCCAGATCGATGCTCTGGGTTAGCTCATGCTTCTGCCAATCCCAGAAGTGTAGCCGATGCCCATATTTATCCGCCGTCACATCCTCCAGGTTGAAGCCAGGCTCATAGGTCTTGGGCGCCGCAAACTCCGTGCTGATCATGACGTTGTGACGCGGCTGATACCAGAAGTCATAGTTGTAGACCTGGCCCGCGTACTTCTGCTCCCAACGTCCGGCAAGGTTAAAGTCTTCATCTAGCAGCAAGAACCCACCAGGGCCATTTTTTTCGGCGTCGCCCAGCATCGAGATCATCATCTGCCCATTTGCCAGACAATGGACGGTATGCGGAGCGCTCAGGTTTGTCCTGGCCTTGATCTCCTCTGGCTCGATGACCTTGTGGAGCTTGGGCGCGCGCTCATCGGCGGTATCCAGGATGTGAATGCGGCCAGAGCGCAAGCCCCCGACAATCAAGAAGCGCCGCGATTTGCCCTCGTCGTTGTGGCAGGAACTACAGGCGTTCCAGCCAAAATGATGCAGTTCATCATCTATGCTGGGCATTGGCGTGCGGTGAATGACCTGGGAGTACGTGGGAGATGTGGGGTCAACATCCACCGTTGCCAGATAATCTGGCGCCTGGATGCCGGTGCCGCCGTAGAGAGCAACCGTATACAGGGTCTTTTCCCGCTCGGCCTCCATCGCCTCTTGCGGCGAGGCATAGCCGGGGCCGCAATGCTCATGATGCTCATGTGTATCAGTCATATTCTTTGCTTCTCCTCTCACTGTTAAAACAGGAAGTCAGTTGACGCTAGCCTCCACGCTGTACGATCTCAGCTAACGGTCTACGCGGAACGTTCGGTTTCTGTGTTGACATGGGGCTCTTTTCCCTTTCTCTTCGCTCAATCACCCAATGCGTTCGAGCGTGCATTGAACTCACGACACATGTGTCTGAGAGACGACAACCAGGCGTCCTTGCCTTCCGTCGGTTAGGACATCACACCAAGTTGGCGCATCACGCCCAAATCGTCATTGTTGCACCAGTGTTCAGCGATTTTCCCATCAGCGAGGCGAAACAGATGCATGCCGGTCGTGGTGATATGAGCCCCTGTAGGAGCGATGCCAAAAAAAGTTCCCTGGTGGATCCCGTGATACGTACCTCGAACCACCACCATATCCCCTTCGGCAATCTCGTGCTCAATCGTGTAGTGGAAATCAGGGAACGCTGTATGATACAGCGCTATGATTTGTTTATGCCCTTCACGCCCGGGCGGCCAATCAGGCGGATTGGTGTGGTCAACGTAGTTGGGAGCAAACAGTTCGTCGATGGTGTTCAGCTGGCCTTGGCTCACGACCTCCTCGGCCCAGCGGCGAACCAAGGCCTTGTTCGTTTCTGTTGACATCTCAGTCCCTCCTTTCGAGGACAACTTAGGGGAACCTCCATTGATCTTATACTCCAGTGCTTCGTAGCCAGAGAGGATGCGCCAACCACACCATCCCCAATAGCAGCAGAGCGATGCCGACCAGTGGACTCAGCCGCTTCCCGCCTGGCACCGCTTTTTCGATCACCATGGCCCCAGTAAGCGCTGCCATCCCTGCGAGATTGCCCACGCCGACCCCGAACATGACCAGCATCAAGGCCCAACAACAACCCAGGCAGTATCCTCCATGGCGTAAGCCCAGGTGCCACGCAGGGCCAACCCCCTTGCGGTAGTGGTGCAGGAAGAACCCCAGTGGCGTGCGGCACATGTCCAGGCAGCGCTCTTTGAGGGGGCTGAACTGAAACAGACCGGCGACGAAGAACGTCACCGCACCGATGAGCCAGGGACGCTCATCCAACCACGGCCACAGATCCACCAGGCGATGCACCAGGGTGTCTCCCAGAAAGGCTCCCGCGGCAAAGGCTGTCCAGATCACGGCATAGCCAGCCAGGAACGCCAGAGGAACCGCTACGGGATGCGCTTGTTTGCGACCGGCATACACCACCAGGTTGACCATCGGCATACTGGAGGGCAGCATCATCGCTACCGTCATCACCTGCCAGCAGAGCAGGAAGACTTCTAGTGCTGCAAGCCAGGGCAGGCCACTGGCTTGCAGCAAGTAGTGGTGGTCAAGCAAGAAGGTCTGATGGGTGAGCGTTGCCAGGACGAGCACCGCCCAGGCAACGGCGACCAGCAGCCAGGGCCACAGCACCGGGACCCGATGCGGGCGACGGGTCCGGTCTGTCGCCGGCTCTTGATCAGTCGTATGCAGCAGAGACATCGGGCCCTCCTTTCCTACGCGTCGAAGCGGAATGTTCCCTGGATGGCATTATGGTTCTGCAAGTCCACGTCGTGCCCCAGCGCCGGCACCTTCGAGCGGTAATACTGGGCCCTGCCCACATAGGCTGGGGAACCTGGAATGGTCGAAAAGACGCTCTCGTGCAGCGTGGTGGGCTCCCCCGTCGGTCCAGTCAAGGGCACTAACTCTGCCTGAACCCTCTGCCCGATGATGAGGGTCCCTTTGCCCTGCTGAATCGTGAAGGTAATGGGGACACGCTCGACCCCAACCACCTCACCGATCAAGGCGGCCA
>WNGK01004105.1_pt1 | contig 19841 bp, 21 predicted proteins | sample 5400601 | NCBI WGS metagenome assembly WNGK01 (sample SAMN13153376, study PRJNA577476) | soil metagenome | isolation source: 60 cm soil or saprolite under Garry oak tree replicate 1 | place: USA:California | collected 2016-06-15
CTTTCGAGACGATCATGCGTGGCGACGCAACGCCGGTCCAGATCGCGGGCTTCGTCATCGCGCTGCGCATCAAGGGCGAGACCGTCGACGAGCTCACGGGATTCGCGAAGACGGCTCGCCACATGTCGACGCCGATCGACGTCGAAGGCGACCTCCTCGACACATGCGGCACCGGCGGCGATGGGCTTGCCACATTCAACATATCGACGCTCGCCGCGATCGTGGCCGCTGCAAGCGGTGCCCGGGTCGCCAAGCACGGCAACCGTGCGGCGTCGTCGATGTGCGGATCGGCCGACGTGCTCGAGCAGCTGGGCGTGAAGATCGACCTGCCGCCGGCGGGCGTCGCTCGATGCATCAAGGGCGCGGGAATCGGCTTCCTGTTCGCGCCGATCTTCCACCCGTCGTTTCGCTTCGCGGGAGCGCCGCGGCGCGAGCTCGGCGTGCGCACCGTGTTCAACGTGCTGGGTCCCCTGTGCAACCCGGCGGGCGCGCGCTACCAGGCACTGGGTGTGGCGGACGGCCCGCTCGCGGGCAAGATGGCCGACGTGCTGCTCCGGCTCGGCGTCGAGCGAGCGATCGTCTTCCACTCCGAGGACGGGATGGACGAGCTGTCGCTGTCGGCTCCGTCGCACGTGATCGAGATCGACGGCGCGCGGCGCGAGTACCAGCTCGACGTCTCCGACCTCGGCCTGAAGAAGGCGGACCTCGTGGAGGTGCGAGGTGGCGGTCCCGAGGAGAACGCGCGCATCGCCCGGGAGGTGCTCGGCGGCGCGAAGGGACCGCGGCGCGACGTCGTGCTTCTCAACGCATCGGCGGCCCTGCGTGCGGCCGGAATCGCGAAAGACTGGAAGGACGGGCTCGGCATCGCCGCGGAGGCCATCGACTCGGGGCGCGCCGGCGACGTGCTGCAGCGGTGGGCGAAGATCTCGCAGGCGTGACCTCGCGGCCGGACCTCCTCCATCGCCTGGTCGCCGAGTCCGCTCAGGAGATGGCGGAGCGGCCTCTCCGCGGCACGGGAGTTGCGGTGATCGCCGAGGTCAAGCAGCGGACGCCGAGCATGGGCGTGCTCACGACCGACTATCAGCCGGGGCGCCTCGCCGCGACGTACGAACGCGGTGGCGCGGCGGCCATCTCGGTGCTGACGCATCACGCAGGGTTCGGCGGGTTGGTCGATCACCTCGACGCGGTGCGAGAGGCGACCTTGCTGCCGATCCTGCGCAAGGACTTCATCACCGAGCCATACCAAATGGTGGAGGCTCGCGCCCATGGCGCCGACGCGGTGCTGCTGATCGTGGCGGCGCTCACGCCGCATTCGCTCGCCGATCTCTTGAACGTCGCGAAGGACCACGGCGTCGGGGCCCTGGTCGAGGTCCACGATGAGGACGAGGCTCGCGTGGCGGTCGAGGCAGGGGCGGAGGTGATCGGCGTCAACCACCGCGATCTCCGCACATTCGACGTCGACCTGGCGCTGACGGAACGCCTGCGCCCGCTGATCCCGCGCGACCGCGTGCTGGTCGCGGAGAGCGGCATCAAAGGACGCGCCGACGCGCGCCGCATGCACGAGGCCGGCGCCGACGCGATCCTCGCCGGCGAGGTACTGATGCGCGCGGCAGATCCCGCCGCGGTCATCCGCGAGCTGCGAGACGCCTAGCAGCCTGCTCATGCTGATAAAGATCTGCGGCATCTGCAGCGCCGTCGACGCCCGAGACGCAGTCGACGCCGGCGCTGATCTCCTCGGTTTCCACTTCTGCTCGTCGACTCGGCGGATCGAGCCGGAGCTCGCGAGGTCGATCGTCGACGGGCTGGACCGGCACCCGACGATCGTGGGCGTGTTCATCGACCAGCCCACCGATGAGGTGCGCCAGATCGCCGACCATGTCGGCCTCGAGCTGCTGCAGCTGCACGGCTCGGAGGCGCCCGGCTTCGACGCCGGCCGGCCGCTGATGAAAGTGCTCAAGGTCAGGGGCGACGACGTGCCCGACGCGAGCGCGTGGCCGGACCCGCTCATGCTCGACTCGTGGTCGCGCGACCAGCGCGGCGGCACCGGGCACACGTGGGCGTGGGACCTGGCGCGCGATCTCATCAAGCGGCGCAAGGTCTTCGTCGCCGGCGGACTGGAACCGGGTAACGTGGGCACGGTCGTGAGCAGGTACCGGCCCTACGGCGTCGACGTTTCGAGCGGGGTGGAGTCCGCGGTGCGAGTGAAGGATCCTGACAAGGTTCGGGCCTTTATCCACGCAGCCAGGACTGCAGGTATGAGATGAGCCGGCGTCCCCACCCGGCCCTTCGGGCCGACCTCCCCACGAGGTGGGGAGGGGCATGAGTCATCCCGTGCGCGGACGGTTCGGGCCCTTCGGCGGGCAGTACGTCCCCGAGACGCTGATGGGCGCGCTCGAAGAGCTCGAGGGCCTGTGGCACGAGGCGAAGGCCGACCCGCAGTTCCAGCTCGAGCTGGCGGGCCACCGGCACGCGTTCGTGGGGAGGCCGACTCCGCTCTACGCGGCGACGCGGCTCGGCGAGCACTTCGGGGGCGCGCACATCCACCTCAAACGCGAGGACCTCTGCCACACGGGCGCGCACAAGCTCAACAACGCGCTGGGGCAGGCGCTGCTCGCTCTGCGCATGGGCAAGAAGCGCCTGATCGCTGAAACCGGGGCCGGCCAGCACGGCGTCGCGGTGGCGACGGTGGCCGCCCGGTTTGGGCTCGAATGCACCGTCTACATGGGCACCGAGGACATGCGCCGGCAGTCGATGAACGTCCGCCGAATGAAGCTGCTGGACGCGGAGGTGCGCGAGGTCACCAACGGCACCAGGACGTTGAAGGACGCGACCTCGGAGGCGATCCGCGACTGGGTCACCAACGTGGGCACGACCCACTACATCATCGGATCTGTTGTCGGACCGCATCCGTACCCCGAGCTCGTTCGCGACCTGCAGCGAGTCATCGGCGATGAGGCGCGCGAGCAGTATCTGCAGGCTGACGGCAAGCTGCCCGACGCGGTCATCGCCTGCGTTGGCGGCGGATCAAACGCGATCGGCATGTTCACCGCGTTTCTCGAGGACCGCGACGTGACGCTCATCGGCGTGGAGGCCGGCGGCTCCGGCGTCAAGTCGGGCAAGCACGCCGCGTCGCTCGTGGGCGGACGGCCCGGCGTGCTTCATGGCACGTACTCGTACCTGCTGCAGGACGGCGACGGGCAGATCACGCCCACGCATTCCGTGTCCGCCGGGCTTGACTATCCGGGCGTCGGCCCTGAGCACGCGTTCCTGCGGGACACCGAGCGCGTCGAGTACGTCGCCGTGACAGACAGGGACGCGGTGGCGGCCTTCAAGCTCTGCACGCGGCTCGAAGGCATAATGCCAGCGCTCGAGCCATCGCACGCGCTTCATCACGCGGGCGTGCTCGCCCGGCAGTTCGGTCCGGGCGGGCGCATCCTCTTGTGCCTCTCCGGGCGCGGTGACAAGGACATGGACTCGGTTGAGAGCTACGAGTAGTCGCCTCGAGAAGGCGCTCAAGGCGGAAGGCGACCTGAAGCTGGTCGTCTACATGATGGCCGGGCATCCCAACCGGAAGAAGTCGGTCGAGATCGCAAAGCGCCTCGCGGCCTCAGGCGTGGCGGCGCTCGAGATCGGCGTGCCGCACTCCGACCCGCTGGCCGATGGCCCGGTGATCCAGAAGGCTGGGCAGACCGCGCTCGACCACGGGATGACCGTCGACGCATGCCTGGAGCTCGCGAGCGAGGTGTCCGGGGTGGGCGCACCGGTGGTGCTGATGTCTTACGTGAACCCGATCCTCGCTCACGACCCGCGCCGGTTCGCGGCCGACGCCGCGCAGGCCGGTGTCGCGGGAGTGATCGTGCCGGACATGCCCATCGAGGAGGCCGAGCCGGTCGCGAGCTGGCTCCGGTCGGCTTCGCTCGACACGATCTTCATGGTCGCGCCGACCACCGCGCCGAATCGCATCGGCGCCATCTGCGAGCGCTCGAGCGGCTTTGTCTACTGCGTGACGCTGACCGGCATCACCGGCGTGCGCAAGGAGCTGCCGGCTGGACTGAAGGATCTGGTGGGCAGCGTGCGCGAGCGCACCGAGCTGCCCGTGGCGGCGGGCTTTGGCATCTCGCGCGTCGAGCACATGAAGTCTTTGCGCGGCGTTGCTGACGCTGCAGTGGTCGGCAGCGCTGTCGTGGCCGACATCGACGCCGGCAAGGACCCCCTGCCCCTGGTCAAGGAGCTTTTGAAGGCATGCCGGTGAGGGGCATCCGCGGCGCGACCACGGCGAAGGCGGGGCATCCGCGGCGCGACCACCGCGACGGCGAACACAGCCGAGGCCATCACGGAGGCCACCGACGAGTTGCTGCGCGAGCTCGTCAAGGTCAATGGCCTCGATGAGACGGAGATCTGCTTCGCCTTCTTCACCACGACGCAGGATCTGAACGCGGAGTTCCCCGCATACGCCGCGCGCCAACTGGGCTGGCTCGAAGTGCCACTGCTGTGCGGCCACGACATGAACGTGACGCTGCCGAACCCGCGGGGCCTCCCGATGTGCATCCGTATCCTTCTGCTCTACAACACGGACCGCGCGCAGTCGGAAATGCGGTTCGTGTACCTGCGCGGCGCGAAGGCGATCAGAGCCGACCTGGACTCGTGGAGGGCGTTACGAGGAGCTTCGCAATGAGTACGCCGGATCTTCGGCGCCTAGGCCCCCGATACGTGCGTTGGCCCTTGCGCTCCGGTCCTCACGCATTCTCCGAATGCGCTCCGGTCCGGTGCTCGGGCCGCCTTCGTCTAGGGCGCCGATGCGCCGAATCTCTCGGCGTCCTATCGCGGAGCTCCTCGACTTGATCATCGTGATGGGCCACACGGCCACTGAAGGCGAGATCAACGCAGTGGTCGAGCGCGTGCATGAGATCGGTCTGAAGACCGAGCTTTCTCGCGGCGAGGAGCGAACGCTCATCGGCGTCATCGGCGCCAACGCGTACGCCTACCGCGAGGCCTTCTCACACCTCAGCGGCATCCACGAGATCATTCCCATCACCAAGCCGTTCAAGCTCGCGAGCCGCGAGTTCCGCTCGCAGAACACTGTCGTCGACGTGGGCGGCGTGAAGATCGGGGCCGAAGAGGTAGTGGTCATGGCCGGACCATGCTCGGTCGAGGGCGAGGAGATGCTGCTCGAGACCGCGCGACACGTCGCCGCGCAGGGGGCGAAAGTGCTGCGCGGCGGCGCGTTCAAGCCCCGCACGTCGCCGTACTCGTTTCAGGGCCTGGGCGAAGCCGGCTTGAAGATGATGGCCGCCGCGCGCGAAGAGACCGGCCTGAAAGTTGTGACTGAGGTCGTTTCGCCCGGCGACGTGGAGATGGTGGCGCGGTACGCGGACATCCTTCAGCTCGGCACGCGCAACATGCAGAACTACGCGCTGCTGCAGGAGGCGGGGCGCTCGGGCAAGCCGGTGCTGCTCAAGCGCGGGATGTCCTCGACCATCGAGGAGTGGTTGCTCGCCGCCGAGTACGTGCTGTCACAGGGCAACCGCGGTGTGATCCTGTGCGAGCGCGGCATCCGCACGTTCGAGACCGCGACCCGGTTCACGCTGGACCTCAACGCGGTGCCGCTCGTGAACGAGCTCTCGCACCTGCCTGTCATCGTCGATCCTTCGCAGGCGACAGGCCGCCATTCCCTGGTCGGGCCCATGTCGCTCGCCGCGGTGGCGGCCGGCGCGCACGGACTCATCATCGAGGTGCACCCCACGCCCAACCAGGCGCTGTCGGACGGCGCGCAATCGCTCGACTTCGCGGCGTTCGACCGGCTGATGACCGACCTCAGGCGCCTGCTCGGCGCGATGGCCAAACAGCTCGCTTAGTGACGTAGTGCCGACCGTTGCCGTAGTCGGTCTCGGTCTCATGGGCTCGTCGTTCGCGCTCGCGCTGCATGGCAAAGGACACACGATCGTCGGCAGCGACCGCGATCCGGCCGTGGTCCGCAAGGCGGTGGACCGCCGCATCGTGGAGGTCGCCCACTCGGACCTCAGCATGGTCGACATCGCGGACGTCGTGGTGATCGCAGCGCCCGTCCGCGCGATGCGCGACGTGCTCAAGCGCCTGGCAGGCAAGACCGCGGCCAAAGTGGTCACGGACATGGCGAGCACCAAGGCGGCCGTAATGGACTGGGCGTCCGCTTCGGGCGTGGATCTCGTGGGCGGCCACCCCATGTGCGGCAAGGAGGCGTCAGGAATCGACGCCGCGGACCCGGCCATCTTCAACGGCGCCCCCTGGATCATCACGCGCCACGACCCGAAGGTCGTCGAGCTCATCGAGTCGGTCGGCTCCCACCCGATGGTCATGAGCGCTGCCGCGCACGACAGGCTCGTCGCGGGCGTCAGCCACGCGGCGTTCCTGCTGTCGATCGGCTATGTGCTCGCGCTGTCGCACCGAACTGACTGGCCTGAGGCGTCGAAGGTCGCGGGCAGCGGATTCCGCGACATGAGCCGCCTCGCCGCCGGCGATCCTGAGCTCTACGCGGGGATCGCCGAAACCAACCGTGAAAACATGGTTGCGATGCTCGACGCGATCAGCGCCGAGCTCGCTCGCCTGCGCCGTCACCTCGAGGCGGACGACCCGCGGCTGGTGGAGCTCTTCGAGGAGGCTCGATCCGTCCGCGAGCGCTGGGCTCGCGAAAACGCGTGATCGCCACGGTCCGGGGCGCGCGGAAGCTTCGCGGCGAGGTGAGGCTGCCTGGCGACAAGTCGATATCCCACCGCGCGCTCATTCTCAGCGCCATCGCGGACGGCACGAGCAGCCTGCGGGGCCTTTCGCACGGCGAGGACGTGCGCTCGACCGCCGCGTGCCTGCGGGCCCTGGGTGTGGCGGTCGACGAGGGCACCGTTGCCGGACGTGGCGTAGGCGGGCTGCGCCAGGCGAGCGGCCCGCTCGACTGCGGTAACTCCGGCACCACGATGCGCCTGCTGGCGGGAGTGCTGGCCGCGCAGGGATTCACCTCCGAGCTGACCGGCGACGCATCGCTGCGCAAGCGACCCATGGATCGGGTCGTCGAGCCGCTGATCGCGATGGGGGCAGAGGCGAGCTGGCCGCCCCTGCGCGTCGGCGGTCGCGGGCCGCTGCGAGGCATCGAGTACCGGCCACGCGTCCCGAGCGCACAGGTGAAGTCGGCGGTGCTGCTTGCAGGCCTCTTCGCCGACGGAGTCACGGAGGTCGTGGAAACCGTCGCCACACGTGATCACACGGAGCGAATGCTGCAGGCCATGGGCGCGCCGGTGACGCCGAAGGGAAACGGCGTTCGCGTGGAGCGCGCGTCGCGGCTCCGGCCGCTGGCGCTTGCAATTCCGGGCGACCTCAGCGCCGCCAGCTTCTGGCTGGTAGCGGGCGGGCTCATGGCCGGCTCGCGAGTACGAATCCGCGACGTGGGCCTGAACCCGACGAGGACGGGCTTCGTCGAGCTGCTCCGGCGCACCGGCTTCGGCGTGACGGCGGGCGCCACGAGCGAGGCCGGCGGTGAGCCGGTCGGGTGGCTCGAGGTCGCGGCCGCCAGGGATCTGGCGCCCGTGAATCTCATCGCCAACGACGCCGCGGCCATGATCGACGAGCTGCCGGTGCTGGCGGTCGCCGCCACGCAGCTTCCTGGCACGAGCCGCATCGCCGGCGCGCGGGAGCTGAGGGTAAAAGAGTCGGACCGGATCGAGGCGATGACCGAAGGGCTGGAGGCGATGGGCGCCGACATCACGACGCTCGACGACGGGTGGGAGATCCGCGGTCCATCGCGCCTCGAGGGCGCGCGCGTTCGCTCGCACGGCGATCACCGCGTGGCCATGGCGTTCGCGGTGGCGGGCCTGCTCGCGAAAGGCGAGACCACCATCGACGGTGCGGAGTGCGCGGACATCTCGTATCCCGGTTTCTTCGACCAGCTGGACTCGTTGACTGCGGCATGCTGAAAGTTCACTGCGACCTCGACGTCGAGTTCGTGGCGCTCGAGCTTTACGAGCTCGAGGTGACCGAGCCGCGCGAGGACTTCGAGCTGGAGATCGCTCGAGCGGCCCAGGCTGTGCGCGCAGGCACCGTCGGCGACGTCGGTCGCGCCCGCGCGCTGTACCGCCGATTCGGAACGGACCCGACCCGCATGCGGCCGTCGAACGAGGCGCTCCTGCGCAGGTTGAAGAAAGGTGATGCGCTCCCGCGTGTCAATTCACTGGTGGATGTGGCCAACGCCCTCTCCGTGCAGCTGCAGGTGCCGGTCGGCCTCTACGACCTGGAGAAGGCCCGCGGCGATGAGCTGACGATCAGGCTGGGCGCCGAGGGCGAGGGCTACTCGGGCATCGGCAAGCAGCACGTCAACGTCGCCGGCCGCCTGTGCGTCGCTGACGCTCAGGGCCCCTGCGGCAACCCGAGCGCAGACTCGGCGCGCACGATGATCACCACCGAGACCGAGCGCGCGGCGTGGATCTACTTCCTGCCGGTGACGGACGACGACGTCGACCGCACCGCCGAGCTGATTGCCGTGTTCGGTCGCGGCCTGGTGCGCATGGCGTGACGACAGGAACGCGCGCGGTGGAGTCGGTGCTGTGCGTTCGCCGCGACGACATCTTTCCCGACGGGGCATGGCACGGCTTCGTGTTTCAGGGACTCGATCGACATCAGCAGGTGATCCGCGAGCGGCATTTCTTCAAGCCGCGCGCCGAGGTCGAGGACGACCCGACCTACCAGCAGATCATCCCTTACGTCGTGTTCCATCACGGCGACAGGTACTTCCTCACGCACCGGCTGCGGGCGTCGGCCGAGCGCCGGCTGCGCAAGCAGTACTCGCTCGGCATCGGGGGCCACATCAACCCCGGCGACCTCAGCGGCGGGGACCCGATCGCCGACGGGCTGAAGCGCGAGTGGGAGGAGGAGGTCGTATATGAGGGCAGCTTCGACGCCACGCTGCTCGGCCTGCTCAACGACGACTCGTCTCCGGTCTCGCGCGTGCACCTTGGCGTCGTGTTTCTCGTCGAGGGCGACACCGACAACATCGCGATCCGCGAAACCGACAAGCTCGCAGGCGAGATGCTGACGCTCGACGAGATGCGCATCTACTACCTCGGCATGGAGTCGTGGTCGCAGATGGTCTACGACCGGCTGGTGCAGTGAAGTACCTCGAGGCGGGTGGCGCGCGCGTCTCCGCCATCGGCCTCGGAACGTGGCAGTTCGGCTCGATGGAGTGGGGCTACGGCAGCCGGTACGCGAGCGTTGACGCGAAGGCGATCGTCCATCGCGCGCTCGAGCTCGGCGTCAACCTCATCGACACCGCCGAGATCTACGGCCAGGGCCGGTCCGAGCGCATCGTGGGCGAGGCGATCCGGGATCGCCGCGAGCGCGTGTTCCTCGCCACGAAGCTGTTCCCGATCGGCCTGCCGCTCCAGGTCGAGTCCCGCGCCCGGGCGAGCGCCCGGCGCCTGGGTGTCGACCACATCGACCTGTACCAGCAGCACTGGCCGAGCCCGCTGTTCCCGGCGGGCGCGACCATGCCGCGCATGAAGCGGCTCGTCGAGTCCGGGCTGGTCGGGCACATCGGCGTCAGCAACTTCTCGCTGAAGCAGTGGCAGGACGCGGAGCGCGCGCTCCACGGACCCGTGCTGTCCAACCAGGTCCTGTTCAGCCTCGTCCACCGTGAACCCGACCGCGACATGGTTCCCTGGGCTCAGAAGGAAGGGCGGATCGTGATCGCCTACAGCCCGCTCGGGCAGGGTCTCCTTTCGGGCAAGTACCAGGGTGCGCCGCCGCGAAACTTCCGGCGCTTTCGGACCGGCTTTCGCGCGGCCGGTCGCGCGCGGGTGGGGCCGCTGGTGGAAGCTCTCAGGGAGATCGCGTCGAAGCATGGAGCCACGCCGGCGCAGGTGGCGCTGGCCTGGCTGATCCGAAAGCCCAATGTGGTGGCCATCCCGGGCGCGTCCAGCGTGAAGCAGGTCGAGGAGAACGTTGCCGCCGCGGACGTCGACTTGACCGACGACGAGGCTGATCGCCTCGGCTCGCTCGCGCCTGTAGGCTAGGCCAGATGAGGCTGGAGGCCGTCGAGCTCATCCGCATCGGCATCCCGCTGGTGGCGCCGTTCGAGACGTCGTTCGGCGTCCAGTCGGATCGCGACATCTTGCTCGTAAAGGCGACGACCTCTGACGGCGAGGGATGGGGCGAGTGCGTCGCCGGTGAGGAGCCCACGTACTCGCCCGAGTACGTCGATGGCTCACAGCACGTGTTGACGCATCACCTGCTGCCCCGCCTGGTCGCTCGTGATGAGCTGAAAGCGGAGGACGTGTTCGGCTTGCTGCGCCACGTGCACGGCCACCAGATGGCGAAAGCGGCGATCGAGATGGCGATCCTCGACGCGCAGCTGCGCGCGCGTGGCGAATCGTTCGGCAAGTACTTCGGCGCCGTGCGCGCCGAGGTCGACTGCGGCGTGTCGGTTGGCATCCACCGAACGATTCCCGAGCTGCTGCGTACGGTCGGAGGCTTTCTCGACCAGGGCTACCGGCGCATCAAGCTGAAGATCAAGCCAGGCTGGGACATCGAGCCTGTGCGCGCGGTGCGCGAGCGCTTCGGCGACGTGCCGCTGCAGGTCGATGCCAACACCGCGTACAAGCTCTCCGACGCGAAGCACCTCGCCGAGCTGGACGCCTACGACCTGCTGCTGATCGAGCAGCCGATGCCGGAGGACCAGGTGCTGGCGCACGCGCAGATGGCCGAGATCGTGGGCACGCCGATCTGCCTGGACGAGTCGATCCATTCGCTGCAGGCCGCCGCTGACGCGATCGAGCTGCGCGCGTGTCGGATCATCAACATCAAGCCCGGGCGCGTTGGCGGCTACCTGGAGGCGGGGCGCATCCACGACCTGTGCGCATCGCATTCGATCCCTGTGTGGATGGGCGGCATGCTCGAGACCGGCATCGGCCGCGCGGGCAACGTGGCGATGGCGGCGATGTCCAACTTCACGCTGCCGGGCGACACGTCAGCGTCGGACCGCTACTACCACCGCGACATCATCACCGAGCCGTTCGTCCTGCAAGGAGGCCGGCTGCGCGTGCCCACGGGACCCGGCCTCGGAGTGACAGTGGACGAGGAGCGGCTGCGCGAGGTGACGACGTCGACGGCGGAGATGCGCCGGGAGAAGACCTCGGCTACGACGCCGAGCCGCTGACCAGCAGCTCGCGCAGCGAGCTCGCCTTTGCGGCCTGACCGAGGCGCGGCACGTCGAGCCGGTCCTCGATCGTCGCCAGCATTGAGTAGTGGTCGTGATACGCGCTCGATTCCTGGTGCACGCCTCCCGGCCGGATGACGAGCATCAGGACGTGGTTCGCGCTGTCATAGCCCTCGTCCCAGGTGATGAAGAGCACGCCGTTCTCCTGCCATGCGGCGGTGGCCATGATGGCAGGCACCAGCTGCGACAGATACTTGTCCGCGACCGCGGTCGAGCAGTCGTGCCCGTCATTGCAGAGCCCCGGGCTGATCCACACGAATCGCGGCGCGTTCGCGTCCGCCATGTCCGCCGCAAAGCTGCTGAACGGCACCACCTCGGCCGGGCACTTGCCGCCGTAGTACGGGAAGGGGTTGTGCTTGAGCGCGTACGGATACGGACTCGAGAAGCACGTGCGCGACATGCCCTCCATGTACGCGCGCCACGGGATCCCGGCCTGTGTGAGCTGCTGCCCCAAACCCGACGCCGGCAGCGCGTGGTAGCCGTCGTCGGTGACGCCCCACGTGCTTCCCGACGTCATCGCCAGGTAGTTGGGGAGGCTTGGGTGCGACACGCCGTGATAGTTGGTGGCGACGCCGTACTTGGCGGCCAGCTGCGCGGTGTAGCCGCCGGCGAGGGCCTGCTCGTAGCTGCGGTTCTCCATCACGACCACAAAGACGTGAGATGGCGCCTGCGTTGGGCTCGGCGATGCCGCCGGCTGTATCGCGGCCAGTGGCGTCGGGCTGGCGCTCAGGTGGCGTGCGCCCGACGAGCCGCAGGCGGCGACGGCCACGACGCCTAGCATCGTCAGAGCGATGAGGTTGGCTTCGGATGTATGGCGGATGGACATCCGGCCCGAGCGAGGGGGGCGCATCACGTCGCTGCGCTTTCGCGGGGAGGAGCTCCTGGACCAGGGCATCGGAGTCGACCAGCCTACCGCGGAAGGGTTCGTCGAGGGTGGGGCGTGGGGCTGGGATGAGATGGTGCCCACCGTCGAGGCAACGGGGTCGCTCCCGGATCACGGGGAAGCGTGGCGCTTGCCATGGCATGCGCTGGACAAACCGTCGGATACGGTGACCATGCGCTGTTCAGGCCACGTCGTGCCTTGGGAATTGCAGCGCACGCTGGTACTGGAGGGCAATTCGGTGCTGGCCACGTACCGATACGAGAATGTCGGTACGGAACCGCACCCGGCCTACTGGTGCGCCCATCCGCTCTTCAGATATGAACCAGGCATGGAGATCGGCGTCGGGTCGACGCTGATGTCGTTTGCCGAGGGCAAGAGCGGCAAGTTCTTTATGCCACGTGGCGAAATCGACCGAGCGCGGCTCAGCTGGCGTGGTGGTGTGACGATCGAGCTTTCGTGGGACCCCAAGATCACGCCGTACTGCGGCGTGTGGATCTGCAACGGGGATCTCGGCGGCTACCGGCAGGTAGCGATCGAGCCTGCGACCGGCGGTGGTGATCGCCCCGACTCGGATGAGCCTCCGCCGACTCTCCATCCGGGCGAGTCGCTGAATTGGTGGCTCAAGATTCGCGCTCTCTAAACTGAGACACCCCATGCCCAAGCTTCTTGGATTGAAGTGCCGCGAATGCGAGAGCGAGTACCCGCTGCAGGCCACGCACGTGTGCGAGATGTGCTTCGGGCCGCTCGACGCGGTCTACGACTACGCGTCGCTGAAGAAGGTCGTCACGAGGGAGCGCATCGAGTCAGGGCCGAAGTCGATATGGCGCTACCGCGACCTGCTGCCCGTGGAGGACACGACGCCGGTCGTGACGCTGGGTGAGGGGTTCACGCCACTTGTCAAGGCCGATCGGCTGGGCCACGAGCTCGGTCTGCGGAACCTGTACCTGAAGAACGACAGCATGAACCCGACCAACTCGTTCAAGGACCGCGTCGTGTCGGTGGCGATCAGCTGGGCGCGCTCGCAGGGCTTCGAGACGATGGCGTGCGCGTCGACTGGAAACCTTGCCAACGCCGTGGCCGCGTACTCGGCCCGGGCCGGGCTCGAGTGCTTCGTGTTCATCCCGGTCGACCTCGAGCCGCAGAAGGTCGTGAGCATCGGCGTGTTCGATCCAAACCTCGTCGCGGTTCGCGGCACATATGACGACGTGAACCGTCTCTGCAGCCAGCTCGTCGAGTCGACGCCGTGGGCCTTCTGCAACATCAACATCCGGCCGTTCTACGCAGAAGGCTCGAAGACGCTGACATTCGAAACGGCCGAGCAGCTGGGCTGGAAGCTGCCGGACGAGATCATCATCCCCGTCGCAAGCGGCTGCCAGTTCGTGAGGCACCGGCAGGCCGTGCGCGAGCTGATCGACTTCGGCCTCGTGCGCGGCGACAGCGTGCCGGCTTTGACCGGCGCCCAGGCGCTCGGCTGCTCACCCGTTTACAACGCGTTCAAGTCCGACGAGCCCGAGAAAGTGCTGCCGGTCAGGCCGAACACAATCGCGCGCTCGATCGCCATCGGCAATCCTTCGGACGGCATCTATGTGAACCGCATCGCGCTCGAGACTGGCGGCGTCGTCGAGGCTGTCACCGAAGAGGAGATCGTGGACGCCATGCGTCTGCTCGCGCGAACTGAGGGCATCTTCACGGAGACGGCGGGCGGAGTGACCATCGGCGTGCTCGCCAAGCTGGCGCGCGCAGGCCGCTGGCGCGGTGACGAAACCGTGGTCGCCTATGTCACAGGGCACGGACTCAAGACCGCCGACGTGCTCGCGTCGGCGAACGGGCACGGGAGGCGGGTGGAAATAGATCCGACGCTCAAGTCGTTTCGCGAAAAGGTGAATTTGTAGGGCGATGCCACGATTTCGTATTCCCGGACCGCTGCGGCGCCTGTCGAACGGCGAGATCACGGTCGAGGTTGACGGGGCCGACCTGGGCTCGGCGATCGTCGCGCTCGACGAGCGCTACCCCGGCTTCCGGGACAGGCTGCTCGACGACAAAGGCGACCTCCGCCAGTTCGTGAACGTGTACCTCAACGACGAGGACGTGAGGCTCGGATCGGGCCTAAGCGAGAAGGTGAACGAGGGGGACGAGATCTCGATAGTTCCGGCGGTCGCGGGAGGCTAGCCGGGCCGGGATTTACACTGCGGGCCAATGGCGCGCAGGCGGCTCAAGCTCATCTTCGGTCCGTCGCTGGTGACCGAGCCGGTGATCTACCAGCTCGGCAAGCAGTTCGCGATCGTCACCAACATCCGCCGCGCGGACGTCACACGCGACCAGGGCTGGGTCCTGCTCGAGATCACCGGTGAGCCCGACGAGCTGGAGCGGGGAATCGAGTACCTCGAGTCTCGAGGCGTGAAGGTCGAGCCTGCTGAAGGCGACGTCGTGGAGTGACCGAGAAGGTCGACGTCGCGGTGGTCGGCGCCGGGCAGGCCGGCCTCGCCACCAGCTATTACCTCACCCAGGCCGGCATGGACCACGTCGTGCTCGAGGCCGGACGTGTCGCAGAGACATGGCGTTCGCGCCGTTGGGACTCGTTCTGCCTGGTCACGCCCAACTGGTCGGTGCAGCTGCCGGGCGCGCCGTACGCGGGCCGCGAGCCCGACGGCTTCATGAACCGAGACGAGCTGGTCGACCACTTCCAGCATTGGTCGGACGCGTTCAAGGCGCCGGTGAAGGAGGGCTGCGCGGTCACCTCGCTCGACCAGGGCGGTGGCGGGTTCACGCTCCGCACCGACCTCGGCGACATCAGCGCCCGCACGGTGGTTGTGGCCACAGGCGGATATCAGCGCGCGCACCTGCCGCGCGGCGCGAGCGACATGCCGGCGGGCATGACGCAGATTCTCGCCGAGGAGTACCGCAACACGGCGGCTGTGCCCGAAGGCGCCGTCCTGATCGTCGGCAGCGGCCAGACCGGATGCCAGCTCGCCGAAGAGCTCCATGAGGACGGCAGGAAGGTCATCCTCGCGTGCGGCCGCGCTCCATGGGCGCCCCGGCGATTCGGTGGGCACGACCTGGTGTGGTGGATCATCGAGACGGGTTTCTGGAAGCGGACGCTCAAAGATCTGCCGTCACCGGCCGCCCGCCTGACCAGCAATCCGCTCGCCACCGGGCACGGTGGCGGGCGTGACATGCACCTGCGCACCCTGCACGCTGCGGGCATCGAGCTCGTCGGCCGCTTCGCCGGCGTGTCCGATGGGAGGGCTCATTTCGATCCCGACCTGAACGCGCTGGTGGACGCCGGCGACAGCATGGCCGCGCTCTTCAAGAAGTGGGTCGACGCGCTGTGCGCGAAGCGGGGACTCGACATTCCGTGGGAGCTGCCCCCGGCGCTGCGCATCGAGCCGAGGACGGAGATCGACCTCGCCCGCGAAGGCGTGTCCACCGTGATCTGGACGACCGGCTACCGCCCCGACTACGGCTGGGTTCACTTTCCGGTCTTTGACGACATGGGGTTCCCGGTGCAGACGGACGGACGCAGCGCGGTCGACGGCCTCTACTTCATGGGCGTCCACTTCCAGCGCAAGGGACAGTCCGCGGTCCTCTACGGTGTAGGGGAGGACGCAGAGATGGTGGTTCAGGACATCGTGGGGAATCGCAAGTGAGGATCGCCGTCGCGATGTCGGGCGGGGTCGACTCGTCGGTCGCCGCCGCGCTGCTGCAGGCGCAGGGTCATGACGTTGTCGGCATCACGCTGCAGCAATGGCCGCGCGAGGACCAGGAGGAGAGCGCCCAGCACGGTGGGTGCTGCTCGCTATCGGCCGTGGAGGATGCGCGGCGCGTGGCTTCGCTGCTCGACATTCCTTATTACTGCTGGAACCTCGAGCGCGAGTTCGGCGAACGCGTGATCGAGCCGTTCCATCGGGACTACCTCGAGGGCCGCACGCCGAACCCATGTGTTCGCTGCAACGCATTCGTGCGCTTCGACCTCATGCTCCGGCGGGTCCTGGACCTCGGCTTCGACCGCCTCGCGACCGGGCACTACGCGCGGATCTTCGATGGCCCGAGTGGGCCAGAGCTGCACGAGGGCGTCGATCCGGCCAAGGACCAGTCGTACATGCTGTACCACCTCGATCGCGAGCGACTCGGGCGCATCGCTTTTCCATTGGGCGCGATGACCAAGAGCGAGGTGCGCGAGCACGCGCGCGAGTTCGGTCTGCCCGTCGCGGCAAAGGCCGAGAGCCAGGAGATCTGCTTCGTGCCCCGCGGCGAGACGGCTGCGTACCTGTCGAAGCGGCTGCCGGTGCGGTCTGGCGCGGTGGTCGACGCGGCCGGGCGCGAAATAGGGACGCACCGCGGCACCGCGATGTACACGGTCGGTCAGCGGTCAGGCTTCGGCGACCTTCGCGAGCCCGGGCCGTGGTACGTGACGCGCATCGACGCCGCGACGAATCGAATCGCGGTCGGCCGGAGGGAGGACCTCGCGACGACCGAGGTCGCGCTGCGCGACGTCTCTTTCATAGACCCCGACCCAGAGCTGCCGGTCCGCTGCACCGCGCGGCTTCGCTACCACGCGCGCGCGATCAGCGCCACCTACACGCATGGCCGGCTCTCTCTGGACGAGCCTTTCTATGGTGCGGCGCCGGGGCAGGCGGCCGTGCTCTATTCGGGCACCCGCGTGCTCGGCGGCGGGACTATAGCGCCGGAGCGGTGACCAGTCCTTCCTGGTAGAAGCGCACCGGGTGGCGCACTCCGTGCTTGTTCTCGTACTCGGTCCACAGCGACTCGTAGAGCGCCTCGGCGTCCCTCCTGATCCTCTGCACGACCTGCACCGGCACGCCTGAGGCGAGCAGGCGCTTGGCGAGCGACGAGAGGGCGAAGTCGCGCAGCTCGAGGCCGTTGACGCGCAGCGGCTCGGGCACGTCACGCGGGTCCACAATCGGCAGCTTGCGATCGGTGGGGACCACCGTCCGGACCGCCTGCTCCAGCAGCTCGTCGACCTTGGCGGCTATGACTCCGGCGACGGCCGGATCGGCCGCCACGCGTCGTTTCAGCGCCAGAACACCGAAGCCGATGTGCCTTGACTCATCCCTGGCGACCGCGGTGAAGCCGGTCCTGAAACCTGGCATCAGGCCGACGTTCTTGAGCGTGCGCAGCAGGCTGCGCTGGCCCGTGATCGCCAGGTAGCCCTCGATGATGAGGTGATAAGTGACGACGCCTTCAACCCAAGCCCGGCTGTCGCTCGGGTCTAGGCGCACACGATCCATGGCATCACGGAGCTGGTGGTCGAAGATCCTGCGAAAGCCCTCGGTCGCCTGCGGCGAGACCGCATCGAGAGCCGCGTGCAGCCCGCCGCCCACGCCCAGTACCTCGTCGAAGAAGCGCTGGAAGAACACCGTGTGACGGGCCTCGTCAGCGATCTGGGTGGCGAGAAAGATGCGCTCGTCCTCGCGCGGCGCTGCATGGAGCAACGGGGCGAGGGTGTCGGTCACGGCCTGCTCGCCGATGAAGAACAGGGTCATCGTGTTCTGAGTGACCTGCCGGACCCCTTCCGGCAGGCTCAACCAGTCGGCCTTGTCCTGGCTGAAGTCGAGATCGGAGACCGCCCACTGCTGCTTCTCCCAGCGGCGGTAAAGGGAGGAGGAGTCGATATCCGGACCGATCAACCGGTCCATCTCGACGTCGACCTGCTCGATCGTGAGCGGCGACTCGGCGGCCATCGGCAACTAGGGTAGACGCATTCGATGACGCCGGCCGAGATCGTGTCGGGTGCGTTCCGGGGGGTCGAGTACGCGGGCCTTCTGGGTTTCGTCGGCGTGGTCCTGATGCGCCAGCTCGCGCGCCAGCCGCCGCATATGCCGTGGGTTCGGCCGGAAATGGAGCGAGCGCTGGCGCTGGCACTTCTCGGCGGCGTGGCCACTGTTGCGCTGGCGCCCTCGTGGATCGGGGCGGCACGGGTCGCGGCCGAGCTGGCCGCGCTGGTGATGTGCTTGCGCTGGGGTCCGGGCGCCGTGCCCGCGGGATTCGCCGCCGTCCTCCTGCTTGCGCCGGCAGGGCATGCGGCCAATGCTCAGCCGCTCGTCCCGGCGATCCTGGTGGACGAGCTGCATGTGGTGAGCGCCGGAATCTGGGCGGGAGGCGTGCTTGTGCTGGCCACGCTGCGACCGCCGGACGGATGGCGCAGCCCTGGGGGCCAGGACTTGCTGACGCGATTCGGCCGGGTGGCAATGGTCGCCTTCGCGTTCACCGCGCTGACTGGCCTGCTCCGTGCGACCGAGCAGGTAACCGGGTTCAGCGACCTCTGGCAGACGGCCTACGGCGTCGTCCTGGTGGCCAAGTCAGTGGCCGTGCTCGCGATGCTCGCCCTCGCCGCCGTCACGTGGCGGCGCGCCGTGCCGATGGCCCGAAGCGACGCGCTGATGGCATTGGCCGTTGTGGCCGCAACCGGCCTCCTGGCCGCTTTCCCAAATCCTCCCGCGGGTGCATAGTAGGTGTGATGGCCATCGTGCGGGAGGTCATGTCGACAGGCCTGCACTACGTGAGCCCGACCACCACGGTCGGCGAGGCAGTCGCGCTCATGGCTCAGCACCGCATCGGCTCGACCCTGGTCATGGAAGGCACGCGCCTCGTGGGCATCTTCACCGAGCGCGACACCGTGCGCGCGCTGTCCAACTCGCACGACGCGCCCGCTCACGAAGTGTCGTCGTGGATGACGCCCGATCCGATGTCCGCCTCCCCTGACGACTCCGTCGACTCCGCCCTGAAGACCATGCTCGACCACAACTTCCGCCACCTGCCCGTCATGGAAGGCGGCGAGGTGGTGGCCATCGTCTCCATAAGGGATCTGGCACGAGTCTGACGTCGGTAAACTGAGCGACCCCCGTGGGTCTCCTCGCGCTTCGTCGCTATGTGTCTTACCTGCGCCCGTCCTGGGGACTCGTGGTCATCTTCGGGCTATCGCAGCTGGGCAGCCTCGCAGCCGCGGCCGCGATCCCGAAAGTGATCGAGAACATCATCGACGGGCCCATCAGCCATCACCAGCTTGGCGACATCGTGCCGCCGGTCGCGCTACTCGTCGTAATCGGCCTTCTCGAATTCGTCTTCATCTACCTGCGGCGCAACTTTTCGGGCATGGCCTCGCTGCGCATGGAGACCGACCTCCGCAACGACTTCTATGCGCACCTCCAGAGCCTGCAGGTCTCGTTCCACGACAACTGGCAGTCGGGCCAGCTGCTGTCGCGCGCGATCTCCGACATCGGGACTGTGCGCCGTTTCGTGAGCTATGGGCTGATCTGGTTTCTGCAGACCATCGTCACGTTCGCCGTCGTGTTCGTGCTGATGGCGCAGCTGGACTGGCAGCTCGCGATCGTGACGGTGCTCTGCATGCTGCCGATCGGTTACTTCAGCAACAGGTTCCACGAGAAGTACAAGGTCATCGCCCGCCGAATCCAGGACCAGCAGGGCGACCTCACCACGATCATCGAGGAGATGGCTACCGGTGTCCGCATCATCAAGGCGTTCGGCCGCATGCCGCTGATGCAGGCCCTGTTCGACGACATGGCGCGCCGGCTTGGAGCGTCCAATATCGAGGCCATCGCCGAGCGCGCGCGCCTGTGGACGCAGTTGACGCTCCTGCCCAACCTGTCGCTTGCGGCTGTACTGCTGCTCGGCGGCTACAACGTGATCCACGGCAGCCTCACGGTGGGCGGCCTGATCGCGTTCATGAGCTACGTCTTCATGCTC
>WNGK01009104.1_pt1 | contig 19841 bp, 19 predicted proteins | sample 5400601 | NCBI WGS metagenome assembly WNGK01 (sample SAMN13153376, study PRJNA577476) | soil metagenome | isolation source: 60 cm soil or saprolite under Garry oak tree replicate 1 | place: USA:California | collected 2016-06-15
CATTTTCTGGAACTTCAAGAATTTCTCCACCAGGACCTAATGTGACCCTGAGATCTGCTTGTGCCATTGTGATTCCTTGCCTTTCTATCGTGTGTCAAGGACAGTATACAATAACATTGGTTCGGCGGTATCAACCGCGGGGAGAAGAGTACTTTCAACACAATAACATATCTTTCATACAGGGTAAACGCGCACGGATATATATTTTTGGTCACAGTTTTCAGAGCTATGTTCTATGGGAGTAGACAAGCTTGTTGAGATAGACAGGCAGATGTCCGCAAAAAAGTGAGGTCCACAGCGTTCAGATACAAAGGGGAAGTTTGGAGGAAAATGTGAACTGTACCACAGAGCAATTTTATTGATACACTAAGTGCTATGCGCCATTTGAAATACACTGTGATGTAATAGAAAATGAATATCGGCACGCGGTCATCCGTTTGCGGGAGTGTCTATCGTGACTGATCGTGTTGGACAACAGATTGGCAACTATCTTCTTTTCGAGTTGCTTGGAAAGGGAGGCTTTGCCGAGGTCTATCTCGGTAAGCATTACTACCTCCAAAGTTACGCCGCACTCAAAGTGTTAAGGAAAACCCTGAACGAGGCAGATGAACAGCAGTTTCTGGCAGAGGCACAAACATTGGTGCGCCTGCGGCATCCCAACATTGTGCGCGTGCTGGATTTCGCTGTGGAGCAGGGTACGCCAGTACTCATTATGGAATATGCCCCACACGGAACCCTGCGTGAGCGCTACCCATCTGGCACACGTCTCTCGCTGGCGACCGTGGTTGCCTTTGTCCTACAGGTTGCCTCAGCTTTGCAGTATGCCCACAATCATCATGTAATTCACCGCGATGTCAAGCCGGGAAATATTTTGCTTGACACGAGTGAGCGTCTGCTGCTCAGCGATTTTGGGCTGTCGCTGCTCTCGCCCTCACCCGATTTGCTCAGTACCCAGGAGCCTGCCGGGACATTCCCCTATACAGCTCCTGAGCAATTGCGCGGCAAACCCTGCTTTGCCAGCGATCAGTACGCGCTCGCTGTTATTGCCTATGAGTGGCTCTGTGGGCGACGCCCGTTTGAAGGAAATGCCTGGGAGGTTATGCACCAGCATCTATATGTCGACGCTCCTCCACTGCGCAATTGGTACTCAGAGCTACCTGCTGCTGTGGAAGCTGTGATCCTGAGAGCCCTGGCGAAAGATCCACAAGAGCGTTTTGTGAGTGTGCAAGCCTTCGCCCAGGCCCTGGCACGTGCCAGCCAGCAGCAGCTAGCCAACGATGAGGATGTATCACAGATTACAGCTCCGATCGCCGTCGTGCCGCGCTCCTCTCTGGTTACACCACGTCGCTCACCTTCAGGCACACTGGGGCCTGCGCAGCATCATACACCTGTGGCGTCCGTGAAATACTCCAAGCCCTCTAAGAGCGTCTCTGGAAGTTCAAATCGCCAGCGCCTGCTCGCCAAAGTTCGTGTCTACTGGATTACCGGCGTTCTCAAGCACTCGCTCCACGGAACTGCGTTGATCACTTTAGGGCTACGCGAACAAGCTCAAGCCGTTGCCAATCCCTGGCGGCTTGTGCTGCAACAGCCGGACTTTGCACCTCAACGTCTGCCTGTTGGTACGGGCATTCTCCAGGTCTATGACGATGCCGGGGGCGAGTTGCTCATCCTCGGAGAGCCTGGTTCTGGTAAGACAACGCTCCTGCTAGAATTGGCTCGCGATCTGCTCGATCGCGCCGAAAAGGATGAGACCCACCCAATACCCGTCGTCTTCAATCTTTCGTCGTGGGCAGCAGGACAGCAACCCCTTGCCTCCTGGCTTGTCGAGGAGCTCAACAGCAAGTATCAGGTCCCTCGCAAGCTGGCTCAAGGCTGGGTGGAAAACAACCAGATTCTACCGCTCCTCGATGGCTTCGACGAGGTTGCTCTGGCAGCGCGGGCTGCCTGTTTGCGTGCTATCAACGTCTATCGGCAGGAACATGGCTTGCTCCCTATGGTGGTGTGTAGTCGTAGTACTGAGTATCTCACCCAGAAGGCTCTTATGCAGCTGGGTAGTGCCGTCATGGTGCAACCACTGACCGACCAGCAAGTCGATGATTATCTGGAAAGCGGAGGGGAGGCGTTGTCAGCGTTGCAGATCGCCCTCCAGCAGGATGCGGAATTGCGTAAGTTGACCTCCACACCGTTGATGCTCAGTGTTCTGACCCTGGCCTATCAGGGTATGCCCCTCGAGCAACTCCTGCAAACAGTCTCTCCGGCGGATCGACAACGGCAGGTGTTCGAGCACTATGTCGAGCGCATGCTTCAGCACCGGGGAACTGATAGCCGCTACACTCCTGCACAAACCACCCACTGGCTCGCGTGGCTGTCCCGGCAGTTAGTGCAACGCAGCCAGAGTGTCTTCTATATTGAGCGCATGCAGCCAAACTGGTTGGCAGGGACATGTATGCAGCGGTGGTATCCCTGCCTATCTGCCGGACTCATCTTTGGACTGCTGGGATTGCTTGGCCTTGGGCCAATTGGTGGCCTACTCCTGACGAATTTCCTCCATCAGATGAGCGGAGTTCCATCCTCTCTCGGGCTCACCCTCGGTCTGATCCTCGTTTGTGGGATGGTGATTGGCTCGCTTTTTGGACTGCTGAACGGATTGCTCTACGCACGAGAGGCGAGAAGAAAGAAGTGGAAGCGTCGAGGACGGCGCTTTATTCAGGCCGTACTGAATGGCTGCCTTACCAGTATCCTATTGGGACTTCCCTATGGGTGGCTCTTAGGCCACCGCATCGGCTCTCAACTGAGCGTGATAGTTATGTCAGGGGTGGTTACTAGCTTGCTCGGTGGGATAGGGTTTGGGCTGATCGATGGACTACTCGGCATACAGGTAACGACGATACAGCCAGCAGAGGCATTTGTCTGGTCGTGGGCAAAGATGGGACGGAAGCTGGTGAAATATGTATGCTTCGGGCTACTCGGTTCGCTGCTCATTGGGTTGCTCCTTGGCCCGATCGCCGCTCTGTACGAATGGGCCGTCGGTAGCACGGTGAACCTGCTCACTGTCTTACCTCATACGTTAAGCAACGGCTTGCAATTTGGGCTCGCAATCACACCTTTCTTCGCGCTCATTGGTGGGCTGCTTGGTGGGCTCACAGGTGGTTTGTCGAGTGAGATGCTGGATGCACGCAATTTGAACACGCCGAATCAGGGCATACGCCGTTCTGCACGCCATGGTGTGCAAGTCGGGGTAACAGCTGGGCTACTCGGTTTTCTGATAGGTGGCGTATGTGGTGGCTATGTTTCCGGGGTGCGTGACCCGTACTCCCTCTGGATTATTGTACTCACATATGGGCTGATTGTTGGACCAATAACCGGGCTAGTCAGCGGACTACGTAGCGGCGGTATTGCCTGCATTGAACACGTGGCCTTGCGTTTGTTGCTGCGGGTTACCGGCTCTATTCCCTGGAACTATTCTCGCTTTCTGGACTATGCTGCCGAACGCATTCTCTTGCGCAAGGTCGGTGGAGGCTACATCTTCACACACCGCCTTCTGCTCGACTACTTTGCGACGCTAGATGTAGTGGCACCTGCTCCCCTGTCGACAGAGGAGGTTGCCTATGCACCGCCCTTGTTGTGTGACTGTGGGTACCTGGAGAACCGTATTGACAGCAGATTCTGCCCGAGTTGTGGCAAGGCAAGGATGTAGACAAGGGCGTAAGCTATAAGAAATACAAAAGAAAGTCCAATCCATACTGTAGCGGGGCTTGCGAAACAGAGTTGTGATTTTCAATATTGGTATCTTCAGCCATTCCTACAAGCGACCTCTACTTCGTGCATCATCTGCCCCACAACCTCCTGCACAGAGGACTCAACTTCCTGAGAAAGAGAGGTGCCAGCAGTGAAATTTTTGCCTTCAATGCCATAGATAATCAGATGCGCCGGAAGCTGATGTAATGCTCGTGCCAGCCCGATAGCCTCAGCTACACCAAAGGCATGGCTGGACTGCAAGGAAAGCTGCGTTGGAATGGGTTGAGTCAGAACATCGAAGCGATGAATAGTACCGGCTTTGGCACCTGAAGAAACCGTGTCAATAAGGAAGACCCTCCGGGGAGTTTCCCATGCTTCCATTAAAGCCACGCCATCCCCATTGGACTCAATGATCAACGTGTCTTGTAGTTCTTTTGCCTTGAGTAGTCGACAAGCAAGCAGTCCGGCAGCATCGTCGCTCCGGTACTCATTACCGATGCCAATCACAAGGATGGATTGTGACATAGGCCCTTTCTCAGGAGCAACTCTGGGGAGTTGCCCCTGTTAAAGACAGTTTTATTCGCGCTCGATATGCAGCTTCAGAAAGTGGGTGGAGCAGGAAATACAGGGATCGTAGTTACGGATCGCCTGTTCGCACTGCAAAGTAAGCTGATCAACCGGCAAGTCTATCGCTTGAGCAACGTAGTGCCAGAGGTCATCTTCGATCATTTTCTGGTTCTGCGATGTCGGTGGAACAATCTTCGCCTCAAGTATGTTGCCCTCATCGTTGAGCCGGTAGCGATGGTAGAGAATGCCGCGAGGTGCCTCTGTGCAGGCAGAACCGCTTGCCGCTTGTGGTTGAAACTCAACTGCGGGACGGTCGGGCACTGCATACTCCTCGTCGGTGCCAGTCCGGCAGATTGTGCCGCTTCCTGAGCCGAGGGAGAAAGGTGGTCAAAGTTCAGGTTATAGCGTGCCAGCGGCCCAACGAAGTAGGCTCCATGCCCTTTGAGTGTCGAGTGGAGTGCAGTCGAATATGGGACATGCTCCTCGACAAAGTGATCCTCATATTCCTGCACAGCGATGTCTAATCCTTTGTTAGACACAAGTCGCCCCTCATTAAAGGGGTATTCCAAAGGATGTTGCAGGGAGACGAACTCGTAGTCTTGCTCAAAGTCAGGGAAAGGAAATTGTGCTGTCCAGCGCACGGTCTCCAGAGCAGTGTCTCGCACCCGCTTCAGTTGTTCTCCAAGCTTGCCCATCTCCTGCTTTGAGGGTGCTCGATAAAACCCTCCTACACGGACGTTCACAGGATGAATTTCTCTGCCACCCAAAAGCGAGACAATGGCATTACCTGCCTTCTTCAGTTGGAGTCCACGCTGCACAATATCCGGGTGATCCTGTGCCATACGTATGGCATCGGGGTAGCCGAGAAAGTCTGGAGCATGGAGCATGAACACATGCAACGTATGGCTCTCGATCCACTCTCCACAATAGAGAAGCCGTCGTAACTCACGAAGTTGTCCGCCAACAGTCACGCCGAAAGCCTTTTCTATCGCATGCACAGCACTCATCTGGTAGGCGACGGGGCAGATGCCACAGATACGGGCGACAATATCAGGAACCTCGCTGTACGCTCGACCACGCAGGAACGCCTCGAAGAAGCGCGGTGGCTCAATGATCTTCAGTTTGACGTCAGCGACTTTGTCACCCTTGATCTTCACATAGAGTGCGCCTTCGCCCTCGACACGAGCCAGATAGTCTACTTTGATGGTCTTATTTTTCATGGGCCTCGCTCTCCTTACGGAATGCCTCAGCATAGGCATTGAATCCACGGAACGTTCGCATGATCTCCTGATTGCTTGCCCCAAGGTGTTGCCACTGAGTACTCAATGCGGCAGTATTGGGTGTCTCTTTCGGACCAAAGCACCCGTAACACCCACGATGATAGGACGGACAGATGGCACCGCAGCCAACATGAGTGACGGGGCCGAGACATGGTGTACCATGGGCAACCATCACGCACACTGTTCCGTTTCGCTTGCATTCCATACAGACGCTATACGGTGGAGTGTTGGGCTGGCGTCCATGCAGGAAAGCACTGAGCACCTCTACAAGTTGATGTTTGTTGATGGGGCAACCGCGCAGTTCAAAGTCAACAGACACGTGGTCGGCGATAGGTGTTGATGTACTCAGGGTCTCAATGTACTGTGGCGTCGCATAGACAATGGAAATGAACTCTTTGACATCCTGGAAGTTACGCAGTGCCTGAATGCCTCCTGCTGTGGCGCAGGCACCAATGGTTACAAGAAACTTCGAGGCCCGACGCACCTGGCGAATGCGCTCGGCATCATGAGGCGTCGTGATGGAACCCTCGACCAATGAGAGATCGTATGGTCCCTTAACTATAGCACGCGACGCTTCGGGAAAGTTAGCAATCTCGACCTCACCGGCTACCGCCAGCAAGTCGTCTTCGCAATCAAGCAGACTCAACTGACAGCCATCACAGGAGGCAAATTTCCAGACAGCCAGTTTCGGTTTATACTTTCGAGTCATCTCAAATCTCCGCCTTTACCAGCCAGTTTTGCACCTCACTGTACTGGAACACTGGGCCATCCTTACAGACGAAGTTGGGCCCGTACTGACAGTGTCCACAGAAGCCAATGGCGCACTTCATGTTCCGCTCCATCGAGACAAAAATATCTTTTGTGGCTATTCCCCGTTTCTCAAGCTCTGCTGCTGTGAAGCGCATCATGATCTCTGGGCCACAGACCAGGGCCAAGGTGTTCGCTGGATCGAACGATGCTCTGGAAATAAGCGTTGTGACGACTCCAACACTTCCATGCCAGGTGCCTGTTGCACGATCCACCGTAACAAACACTTCCAGATCAAAGTGCGACCTCCAGTGTTCGAGTTCGCGCCGATAGAGAATGTCCTCCGGCGTGCGAGCACCATAGAGCAATACAACCTTGCCGTACTGGTTCCTCTGGGCAAGAAGCTGATACATCGCCGAGCGGAGCGGAGCCAGCCCGATCCCTCCAGCAACAATCACGACGTCCTTACCCTTGGCATGCTCAATGGGCCAGTGGCTGCCAAAGGGACCACGCACCCCAATCACATCGGTCGGCTTTAGTTGGCGCATCGCCTTTGACACCGTTCCTACGGCTCGCGTCGTATGCACCAGTGGCTTCCGTCGGTCCGGATCACCACTAATCGAAATAGGGATCTCGCCGACGCCAAAGACGTAGAGCATATTGAACTGCCCAGTGGCGAAGTGAGGAATATCACTGCCATCCGCAGGCTCAAGCTCTAAGGTGAATGTGTCAGAGAGCTCACGCCGCACACGCTGTATCCGGTAAACTGTCGGCAGCATGGGTTCAGGGATGTGCAGTGTCATAATCCACCTCGAGTATTAGGTGCGCCATAGACATCAAGCAGTTGTAATCGAGTTGCTTGCAAGCGTTCCATCATCACCTGGGCAACCCGTTTGACTAACTCGTAGCCAAGGTCGTGGTCTTCTTCACCTTTGGTGCGCAGGCATACTCCATCTAGTGCAATTGCCCGTGTCTGTTCAACGACTCGCGCACTGAAGTGCCAGCGGTATGGAGGGAAGAGCCAGGACCAGCCAAGCACCTCGCCAGCTTCAACTGTCTGGATGGTAATCGGTTCTGGCCTGGGGCCCACCGTCTCAAGCGCGACTTTGCCCTCACGGATGATGTAAAAGCGCGAGGCATCTTCGCCTTCACGGAAGATATACTCTCCGGCACCATAGCGGACGTTCGAAGCACAGCCAGTGATGAGCTCCATGTAGCGGTGATCAAGTCCCTTGAAGAAGGGGTGTTCTACCAGAATTGATTCGAGTGTCTGCATTGCTACTTCTCCTTCATTCTCTTGACCTGGGCACCATCGCTTGCACGAATGGCCTGAGCCTCTTCGGTAATGTCAATACCAACCGGACACCAGGTGATGCAGCGTCCACATCCGACGCACCCCGAGGTACCGAACTGATCAATCCAGCTTCCCAGTTTATGAGTCATCCACTGGCGGTAACGCGACCTCGTCGAAGAACGGATACTTCCACCCGCAATGTGGGAGAAATCTATCGTAAAGCAGGAGTCCCACTTGCGCCAGCGCTCGGCAGACTCACCCGTTAGATCAGTCACGTCCTCAACAGTAGTGCAAAAACACGTCGGACAGACCATGGTACAGTTCCCGCAGGTCAGGCAACGCTTCGCGACATCCTCCCAACGCGGATGTTCCAGATTGCGAAAGAGCAGACCCTTGATATCAGTGGTATCCATGCTCCGCCCCATCTGCCGGGCGGTATCTGCCACAATCTGTTCAGCCACCTGTCTGTCGGCCTCACTGGCCTCTTGGTACGGGAGGTCGCGGAGAAGTTCGGCACCTAACTCGCTACCAACTTCGACGACAAAGAAATGGTGCTCCTCATTCAAGACTTCAGTCAAGGCAAGATCGAAACCTGCACTTGCTCGCGGTCCTGTATTCATTGAGGTACAGAAACAGGTTCCTCCGGCCTGCCCACAGTTGATGGCGATAATACAAATATTATTTCGCTGTGACTGATAGGTAGGGTCTGTATAGGCACCTTGCAGAAAGACCTTGTCCTGAATGGCGATGGCATGGAGTTCACACGAGCGGACTCCAAGAAAGGCGAGCTTAGGGGCTTCGTGGTTCTCAGGAACAACCTGAAAACTGTCTCCTTCTCGCTTCGCCTGCCACAGCCGAATTACAGGGGGATGAAGAAACTTTTTCCAGGAGTGCGGACCAACGGCATAGCCAAATAATGCTCTGTCTGTACGCTTCTTGAGGCGATAGGTGCCTCCATCCTGCTCATCTGTGTAGCCAATGGGAAGATCGGCTACTGAGGTCAGCGTATCATAGACGATAGCTCTGTCTCGAACGGTTGGGCCGACAACCTGATATCCATTGTGGTGGAGGACGTCAAGCAGTTGCTGGAGATGCTCGTGCCCCAGAACCACTTGGGCCTTCACTTGTAAGGGAAGTTGTGTCATCTTGACTCTGTCCTTTGTATCACTCTCCACCTCGATAATGTACGAAGCGCTAAGAAACATGTCGAGATGGAACAGTTTAACATACATTATCCTCTTTTCCAACAAGCAATAGCATCTTTCAGAGCATAAAAGATGCAGATGTTCAATTTGTGATGTCTTTGTGATGAAGGAAGGTTACATGCCTCTGAGTTAACTCAGTTCTGTTAGCCCTTTGTGAGACTATCATGGTCTGTCGTGAAGGCTTTGTGATGCCCATGGTAAATAATTTGATAGGTAGGAAAAATAAAAATGCTGAGGGCAGCATCGAATGTTGCAAGTTTTAGGATGGTTGGATAAAGAGCATGAAAACGTGCTATTCGACACGAAAGAGGAGGATATCTCATGCCAAACAATGAATTTAACCAGTCAATCTCTGTTGACTTCGCCCCTCACAATAGTGTTTGTGAATGGTGTGGGAAACCCGCTGTACAAGAACTGACTGTCATTGGTGGTAAATATCACAATTAGAGTGGCTTCTTTTGCTTAGCTTGCGGGAAGGAATTTTCTAGTCTTATTGCCCATACTTCTGAGCAAAACCAGTCTCCTTCACACTCAACGTCGGTTGAGGAACCAATAGGAAGTTACGAAAGTGAGTGTATACCTTTAGACTAGTAAGTAGCCTGGGGCAGAACGGATTGTCCTGATTGCGCAAATCCGTTCTGTTGCTCCTCAGGGACCAAGTCGATGTCGTGGCCCCTATTCAAGCGGCACCTATCTCCACAGGCACCTCTAAAGGTGGTCATTCTCGCCATGAGGATGACCACCTTTCTCGACAGACTTGCTTTGTAGCCAACGAAAGGCTATATCTGCATCTCTTGATCAAGCAAGCGTGCTGCACTAGATATGTAACGTTTATTACCGCTACTGCCCACTTTGTTGCAGGAACTGCTCCACCTGATGATCATATCTGGTTTGTGGTCGCCGTTCACATCGCGGAAGGCAAGTGTGACCGGTACCAGGTCGCTGTTATCGGTATAGAGCTGTGGCCCCATGTAGATACGGGCATGAGAGGCATCACCACCGGGCATCTCGATAACCTCAATGCGTCCATGAAAGTTGATGGCAATAAAATGACTGGGTACGCCATTGGTCTCGCCATGTCCCACGAACTGGTCTGTCTGAAAGGTACGTGGGCGTCCATAGTGAATATCGTCCATCGTCGTATGGAACCAGGTAATCGTAGCCGTCAAGATCGACCACAATGTCAGCATACCCAACATGCCAATACCCAGATACAAGAGTGGATGTACATGCTGTTTTGTCATGCGCGTCTGTAAAGTGCTTCCCCACAAGCTTATTCTAGAGAAGGAACCTCTGGGGAGAGGCTTCGCTTGAGGGATAGCTTTTGAGGCTCTTGTGCCAGCGGCTCGCCGCATAGGCACCGGCGATGGTTCGATAGCAGGTTCGTCCTCATCATCAACCTCAACGCGCTGCCATTCAGCAATATCATCCTGAGCCTGCGGCTGATGGTTAGCGGAACGAGCCTTGGGGCGTGATGCACGCTGTGTTACAGGAATCGCGGCAGTAGTAGTAACCGTACCGCCAGTACGCTTTCCAGTCTTGGCGTTATCTCCAGAGATCGGACGATAGCGCAATGCACTGCGTGGCGTAAAACTGTCTCTTGTTTCTAGAACTGGCATAATTGTTTCTCCTTTCCTCGCGGATAAAAGCCTCGTTTTCTCAAGTGAAGAAATACCGACTCTATGGCTGGCCGGAGGAACCCGCTTCCCACATGCAGAACCACATCTACATATTTAAGAGGGACTACATAGAATATATGTTCTAAGTTGATGCGCTGTTATATGCAATGTACTGTACAGCAAGAATCGAGGAAAAACAAACTATTGAATCAAAAATAGCCAATATTGGTAGTGGCTAACATAAAGGGGAAAAGAATATATAGCTTATGTTGCTGCTAAAAGGTTTCTAGCGGCAAATTTGTTTATAACGATTACTATTCGCTTGTTAGAGATATTATAACCGACAATTGGGGATTTTGGCAAGGGACTATAATGAAGATTTCCGCGTAAGCACAGATTCCAATTCTGGCGGTAAGGGAGCTTCTAACTCTATTACCTTTCCTGTAGTAGGGTGTGTAAAGATAAGTTGATATGCATGGAGAAACTGGCGATTGACGAGGTTCTTATCGTGTGGATGGTCTGAACCGTAGACAGCATCACCCACCACGGGATGACCAATTGCCCGTAAGTGTACGCGAATCTGATGCGTACGCCCCGTTTCTAGCTGTAAAAGCAGCAACGTGTGATGATGAAAGCGTTCCTGCACGCGAAAATGAGTACGGGCTTCCTTGCTACCTACAGTAGTGATCGTCATTTGCTGCCGGTGGCGAGCATCACGGCCAATGGGGGCGTCAATACTGCCCTGATCAAGGGATACGACGCCCTCTACCAGAGCCAAATAGCGTTTGACGACCTGATGTTGTTTCATCTGTTCTAGTAAAGTGGCCTGAGTACGTGCATTCTTGGCGATGAGAATCAAGCCCGATGTATCTCTATCCAACCGATGTACGATCCCTGGACGCAGCCCCTCAACGCCCTGCAAATCTGGGTAATAGGCCAGTACAGCGTTTACCAGCGTATCGTCGCTATGTCCGGGGGCTGGATGAACAACCATACCAGCCGACTTATTTACGACCAACAGATCATCGTCTTCATAGACAATATCAAGCGGCAAATGGTTCGGCTTCGCACTCTTTGCCTGTGATGGGACAGGTTTCTTTGCCAGCCATACCTCATCGCCAATTCTCAGTGCATAACCTGGCTTACTGATACGTCCATTGACCAGGACGGCACCATCTTCAATTATTTGCTGCACGCTGGTTCGGGACATATCGCCAAGTTGTGTTGTTAGATAACGATCAAGTCGCTGACCTGCTTCATCTTCTCCAATGTGCCATGTCTGTGCAGATTCATGAGGAGTCATATCAGGTTTATGCATCTTGCTCCTGTGAGCCTGAGGAACCGCTCTGTGAGGTGGGAGAAACAGCTTTTTTCAATGTGTCTTTCTCCTGCTTACTTTTGTCTTTATCATGGGTGTTTTCTCCTCTCTGTAATCCACTGAACAGGAGAAAGACAAATAGGAGAAACACCCCAACGGATATGGAGGCATCGGCAAGGTTAAAAATGGCGAACTGGTAGCCAATTTCGGGAATGCGAAACCAGATAAAATCAACAACATAGCCACCATGAATGGCTCGGTCGAGCAAATTACCTGCCGCTCCGCCGATAATCATACCAAAAATCAATTTGTAGGCTAGCGGTCCCGTATTGAGCATGCGAATGTACAAGTATGCCACAACACAAATGGCAGCCCCAATCAACACCGTCAGTGCCACATTGTTAGCAAACATGCCAAAGGCGGCTCCCCGATTCTGGATATAGCGCAGCGAAAGATACGGGCCGATCAATGGCACAACTGGCCCATCAACCGGTGGGCTTAAATACTGCACAACCAGAGCTTTCGTCCATTGATCGAGGGTCACAACGACGATAACGGTAAGTAGTGCCAGGGCATCGTATAGGCGTGCGCGTCGAGCTAACACAATCTTTTCTTCTTTCTCTATTCTAGCGGTAGGTACAGATATTGTACCTGATCTGCCATCTCTTGAAAAGAGATGAAGCGATTCTTCATGGCAGGGGCAAGCTCAGCCACTACTATACACGTCTGCCTTGGCCTGTGAAGACGGAGTATAGTAGTAGCGATGACCCTTGCGGTCATCATGCTTAGCTCGGCCTTAGTTGAGGTCTGTGTTATAGGTCTCAGTCACACTGAGATTTTTCTGTTCCAACTTCTCCTCACATTTCACATCGCGTGCTGCCCAGGGTAGTGCCTCTAGCCGCTTCTCTGGAATGGGTTGCCCACACTCAACACACTTCCCATACGTTCCGTTGTCAATCCGTTCAATAGCATGCTGGACCTCAGTCAGAAGAGCCTGCTGATTCACCAGCAAAGACTGCTCTTGCTGCGTCTCCAAAAAGTCAACGGCGATCTCTTCAAAGTCCTGTGGGCCATCGCTGGCCTCAACTGCATCTACTGCTCGGGGATGGGCCTCCGTCAAACGAGCGATGCTATCCTGTAATTCTTGCTGCTTTTGTTCAAGACGTTGTCGCATTTGCTGTATATCGATTGTCATAATCTACCCTTTCTCTGTATTTGCTCTAGCATATATTTTAGCGCAAGAGGGTGTTGAAAGGCGAGATGTGCTGTTTGCCTGACACAGTGTATACGGAAATGCAGGATACCGCGACTCATTTTGAAGACACGGGCGGCGCATTCCCCTCGCTTTAGGCGGGGGAGTACGTCACATTCCTCAGTGCTTCCACCAAGCGTTCCGTCGTAGACATGCACCCAAATGTATAAGGTAAAGCGTGAAATAAATAGTACTCTATGGCAGGTTAGGACACCAAACGGCTCTTCCCATGTATGCTATGCTTAGTAAGGATGGTCCTGATAGTATTTAGGGAGGATGTGACCTATGTCAGATATGACTGTACCACAGAAGCATGAGAATGTACCAACATATATACCTCTAACAGAGCAGACAGAGATACCTTCCATCTTTAGTGATTTCGATCTCTATCTCTTCGGACAGGGCAAAAATTATCGTATCTATGAGAAGATGGGAGCGCATCCGCGTACTGTGAATGGCATCTCAGGGGTGCATTTTGCCGTCTGGGCACCCAATGCCCTCGCCATTTCAGTCATAGGTGACTTTAATGAGTGGAAGCGCGGAGCCAACCCCATGTCTTTACGCCATCAGGACCTGGGTGTTTGGGAATGCTTTGTGCCAGGCTTACGCCTTGGAATGCTCTACAAATACGCCATCTACTCTCGTTTCAACAACTATACTGTTGATAAGACTGATCCGTATGGTTTTGCCAACGAATTACGACCTCTGACTGCCAGTATCATCACTGACATTTCTCAGCATACATGGCAAGATGAACACTGGATGCAGACACGCGCTGATCACCAAAAACTCGATTCACCAATCTCGATTTACGAAATCCATCTCGGCTCATGGAGACATATTCCTGAAAGGCTTCAATCAGGAAATCCAGAAGAAGATCGCTTCTTGACCTATCGTGAGTTAGCCCATGCACTTGCTCCCTATATCAAGGAACTGGGCTTCACGCATATTGAACTACTGCCTATCACCGAATATCCATTCGACGGCTCATGGGGCTATCAAGTTACCGGTTACTATGCTCCCACCAGCCGCTTTGGAACGCCTGAAGACTTTCAGTACTTTGTGGACTATATGCATCAACAAGGTATTGGCGTCTTCCTCGACTGGGTGCCATCTCATTTTCCCAAAGATGGTACCGCCCTCAGCTACTTCGATGGTACCTATCTCTATGAATATGGTGATACGCGCAAAGGTGAACACAAGGAATGGGGTACACTCGTCTTTAACTATGGACGTAGCGAAGTACGCAACTTTCTCATAGCCAATGCGCTTTTCTGGTTAAGAGAGTATCATATCGATGGTCTGCGTGTAGATGCGGTTGCCTCCATGCTGTACCTGGACTATATGCGTAAGCCTGGTGAATGGATAGGTAATCAATACGGTGGACGTGAACATCTAGAGGCGGTAGATTTTCTACGCCAGTTAAACGAGGCGATCTATGCAGAGCAACCCGGCACATTAACCATAGCCGAAGAATCCACCTCATGGCCGTTAATATCTCGACCAACCTATGTGGGTGGCCTCGGCTTCAGTATGAAATGGAATATGGGCTGGATGCATGATATGTTGGAATACATGCATCTGGACCCCATCCATCGCCGTTATCACCATAATAACATCACTTTCTCTTTAATGTACGCATACTCAGAAAATTTTGTTTTGCCGCTTTCACATGATGAGGTTGTGCATCTCAAAGGCTCGCTCCTGACGAAAATGCCCGGTGACCTCTGGCAACGTTTCGCAAATTTGCGAGCCTTCTATGGCTACATGTGGGGCCATCCTGGTAAAAAGCTGCTCTTTATGGGAGGTGAGTTTGGACAATGGCACGAATGGGACTATACCCAAAGTTTGGACTGGCACTTATTGGAACCCCCTAGTGATCCTCATCACGCACAACTACAGACCTTTGTCCGTGACTTGAATGCGCTCTACCAGCGTGAGCCAGCCCTGGGCCACTTAGATTATGACCCGGAAGGCTTTTCCTGGATTGACTGCCACGACTCTGATAATAGCGTTGTATCGTTTATGCGCCGTACCAGAGAGAAGAATGATACGCTGGTATTCGTCTGTAACTTCACTCCTGTACCACGCCACGGCTATCGTCTAGGAGTGCCGGATGCTGGGGAATACTACGAGTTGTTAAATAGTGACGCGGCACGTTATGGAGGGAGTGGCATAGAAAATTTGCAACGTATGCCCAGTGAACCTATCTACTGGCAGGCTTGCCCCTATTCAATAGTTGTGACGCTCCCACCCCTCAGTACAATAATCTTAAAGCGATAAGCAACTGTCGTGGAGGAAGAGAAGAGTAAAGAGGAAGACAAGAAAGCATATGAGTCGCAATAATAATCGTAAAAATGGTAAAGCTGGACGTTATCGACAGGGTAGAAACAATGGAACAGTTACAGAGGATGAACGCCTACTTCACCGGCCTATGCAACCACTAGTTAGTCCCACTGAGCCTCGACCGCCGGAGCAGGTCAAGGAAGATGAACACGCTCTTGATCGCGCCTTGCACTTTGACTTTACCATTACCGATCCCTGGCGTGTCTTGCGCATCATGAGCGAATTTGTGGAGGGTTTTGATGCCCTATCCCACATTCCGCCTTCAGTGGCTATCTTTGGCTCTGCACGCGCCAAGCCAGAAGATCCGATCTATGCCGCTGCTACAGAAACAGCTCGCTTGCTGGCAAAGGCCGGGTTTGGTATTATCACTGGTGGTGGTCCTGGCATTATGGAGGCAGCCAATAAAGGAGCGCAGGAGGGTGAGAACGTATCCATAGGCTGCAACATTGAACTTCCCTTTGAGCAAAGACCCAACGCCTACCTGGATATATCGCTTGACTTCCGCTACTTCTTTGTGCGCAAAACTATGTTTGTCAAGTATGCAGAAGCGTTCGTGATTTTTCCGGGCGGCTTTGGTACCATGGATGAGCTTTTCGAGGCTCTGACCTTAATCCAGACTAAAAAGGTCAGTCACTTCCCTGTGATTCTCTATGATTCAAAATACTGGGGAGGACTGGTTTCCTGGATTCGTGACACTATGCTGGCCTCTGAAAAAATATCACCGGAGGACACAGAATTACTCCGTCTCTCCGATGACCCCCAGGAAATCTGTAAAATCGTTATCGAAGCCTATCAGGAAAGCTATCACCAGGAGCGTCTGAACCCAGCTGTTCACCGCGAGCAGTCGATCCGGTAAAGGAAAACTCATGGAGCAAGAAGGACTACCTTTTGCCCTAGCATTATATAATGCTCCAACTTCCCAGGACTGGCTTCCTCGCGGTGATGTTGAAGCTCCTCCTTGGGAACGCTGCTTGGCGCAATACTTGCGTCAACTGTACGATTTGAGTCACAGCCTCAATACTGTTCGTGACTATCGGCGTACTCTGCTCACCTTCTTTACCAGCAGTGCGCAAGGGGGACCTCCTAAGCATCCCGAACATTATACCCGTGAGGATGTGGAAGATTTCATTCATCGTCCCTCCACCTCTCCTAGAAATCCTGGTGCGCTGCCTTCAACTGCGACGATCAATCAAAGGCTATCGATTATTGCTTCTTTCTATAAGTTCGCGGCCACTTTTACTGTTCCCGGACCTGATGGGCGTCCGCGTCCCTTATTGCAAACACCCAGCCCCACGCTGGGGCTGCGCCATGGGCGTCCGGACCGTACCTATCGCGCCTTTTCTGATGAAGAGCTTGATCGTTTCTTCGCCGTTATTCCAACCGATACCGTCCAGGGACTACGTGATCGCGCTATCTTTCTCCTCTACTTCTGGACGGCTCGCCGCCGTGAGGAGATTGCTCGTTTACGTTGGGGTGACATCGAGCAGGGCATTATTGTAGAGGAGGGGGGGAAGCGTCGACAGGGTTGGCGTTATCGCTTCCATGGTAAGGGCAAAAGCGGTCAGGAAGATGTTGCTGAGTTGCCAACTCCTGCAAAAATTGCTATCGACCGCTATCTTGTAGCTGCACGACGTATGAAGACCATTCAGCCAGAGGACCCATTATTTGTGGCTATTGGCCCAGAACAAGGAGGAGGCAAACGGGGTGTTACGTTGCCACTAGATGACCATACCCCTCTAACGAGTAGCACGATAGCTAAAACACTGAAAAAATACGCACGCCTGGCAGGTGTTGATGCAGAACGCCTTTCAATTCACTCCTGGCGTCACACTGCCGCCTTACAACGCTATGCGGCAGGAGAAGATGTCCGTTCACTTCAACGGTTGCTGCGACATAGTAACATCGCCACAACTGATACGTATATACGCGGTATTGCGGGTACCGCTGATCCTGGCGCGTCTCTCTTAGAAGAGCGTTTTGCTCATTTCTCTCATGGAGCTGATATAAAGCCAAGGGGGAGTTGAGGTTGATGGCTAAGGACATTCATTATCCTCTAGCATTCGCTTTTAGGATTAACACATGCTTGTTCGACTATAGAGAAAAGAGTATAATAGGCAGAACTATTTGGCAACCCGAAAATTTACATCCGTTGACCTTTACCTCGTTTGTATTTGGTCAAGCGTAAGAAGTTTCAGGAGAACATACTCTTATGGCTGTGTCGAACCGTATCTGTCCGCAATGTGATGCCCCACTTGCTCCTAATGAAATATTTTGTAGCAATTGTGGTACTCAATATACAGAGCCTACTTCTGTAGAACCTGTTCCATTACCCTTACAATCTTCTCTCCGCTCACCCAGGAGACCAAATGTTGCGCTGCTCATAGGTATTAGCTTGCTCGTGTTCTTGCTCATAGGTAGTGGCGTTTTCTTCTTCGTGCGTATGAAAAGCAATACTACTTCCAACACCCTCCCTACATCTAGCAATGGTACAACATCAAACCAGCGAGCCCTGTTTTCTGATAATTTTGTCAATAATAGTAAGGCTTGGGATACGGGTAGTGGTGCTGGTTTTAGTAGCATCATTAATGGCCATGGTATGGAGCTATCAGAAGCGAACCACAAGATTCTTTATGAACCGATACCTGGTGATGGTAGTGTGACAGCGAACTACAGCGATTTCTCAGCTACCACTACCTTTACTATTACGAAAGCTGATCAGAACGACAGCGTCGGTTTCTATATGCGCGGCGATGATAACCTGAGCCAGGGTTACTTTGTTGATATTTTTGGTGACAATACCTATGATATCGTCAAGGTCTTTCCCGATGCTCAGCAAGATACCTTTCTGATCAGTCCGACTAGTTCATCGGCTATCAACCCTGTAGGTCAACAAAATAAGCTTACTGTGCTTATGAAAGGATCAAAGATAGTTGTACTGATTAACGACAAAGTCGTTAACTCGATCAGTGACAGTACCTATACGCAAGGCCAGCTCGCTCTATTCGTCGAAAATGGTAAATCATCTGATGGTGTCAAAGCTATATTCAGTAGTGTCACTGTGTATCCTGCTCCGGCTCAACTATCCGGCTAGTAAATAGGCCCCTATCTGGGAGCAAGTAGGAATCCGTCATGAACCCACGCCTGAAAGAAGGAATCAGCCATTGCTATTGTGCCATCTTGCATCACAGTGATGACTACCATTACCTTTGAGAAAGGAGCGTGCCATTCCTCCCTGCTCTTTTAAGGGTAGGGAGGAATGGCACTGTTTCTGTGAAAATAAAACTTGTTATCCTGCTCTTACTTATTATGCTCCTGGCGAGTATCGTCTTCTTTTTTGTTCGTCAGAACACTCGTACAATCGGTAACCCATCTGCCTCACCGATTGGTAGGCACGTGACACTTACACCAACAGTAATCCCAACGCCAACCCCATCATCAACCCCCCAGCCTCTCTTTTCGGATGATTTTACTAAGGCAAACAAAGGTTGGTACCTTGGGAATTCAGAGGGCTATACACGTACTCTTAGCAATAATACTTTGACGCTGGCTGCCACGAATCATCAGCTGCTGACTGAGAGTCTCCCGACTGGTGCGGCCTTTAGCGACTTCATGATTACCATTACGTTTACGCTTATGCAAGCCAGCCAATCTGATAGCATGGGCCTGTACCTGCGTGGTGACATCTATCTGGATCATGATTACCGTATTGACATTTACGGCAATAACACGTACGCTATCAGCAAAGAGTATTTGGACCTCGATAAATATCCCCAGACGCAATTTCTTATCAACCCTACCAAGACATCAGTACTCAAGCCGATCGGCCAACAAAACACACTTACAGTAATCATGAAAGGTCCACTGCTTATCCTGCTTCTTAATGGCACGGTCATCAATACCGTGACTGATCAGGATTATAGCAGTGGACAAATCGCTCTTTTCGTGCGCAACAGCGATGCCTCTGAGGGAGTAGAAGTCTCTTTTAGTAGCGTTATCGTTTACCCCGCCCCAGAACAACTTCCATCCGGGAGATGAGGCGACTCTGCTAGCCAGTATACCCTACTGAACGTGCAAAAGCCTCAAAGAGACGGTGTTGTTCTTCGGTCAGGTGCGTTGGCAACACTACCGTTACCTCCGCGTACAAATCTCCACGTCGATCAGGCTGTCCAAGATGAGGCATGCCCTGGCCACGTAAGCGGAACGACCGGCCATTAGCAGTCTCGGCGGGAATGCGCAGCATGAGGCGACGTCCATCAGGAGTGGGTACCTGCACTTCACCGCCCAGCATCGCCGTTGCCAGAGGAACCTCTACCTGTGTATGTAGATCGTCTCCCTCTCGCGTAAAGTGGGCATCCGGCACCATGTGTACTACTAAGTACAGGTCTCCACGACCAGCCGTTCCCACCATGCCCTGACCGGCGATACGAATGCGTGAGCCTTCATCAACACCCGCCGGAATCTTGACTTCCAGGCGA
>WNGK01002935.1_pt1 | contig 19840 bp, 20 predicted proteins | sample 5400601 | NCBI WGS metagenome assembly WNGK01 (sample SAMN13153376, study PRJNA577476) | soil metagenome | isolation source: 60 cm soil or saprolite under Garry oak tree replicate 1 | place: USA:California | collected 2016-06-15
ATCGCGACCGGTCCGGCCGCCACGGCCAGGAGCAGCGCCATCCCGGCGGCAGCGGCGGCGGCGGCGACCACCATGCGCTCAGGGCTGAATCTGCGGTCGGCGAGGTAGGCCCAGCCCAGCCCCACGACGAAGGTCGCCAGAGCCGCGCAGGCGAGCACGAGCCCGATCAGGGCAGCGCTCAGGCCGCGCTGGGCAAGGTACAGGGGTATATACGGCAGCATCGTCGCGTCCGCGACCCCGACCAGCACGAAAGTCCAGTTGAGATCGTTCACCGTCTGGTTCGGCTGGATCGACGTGGCCACGCGGCGGATAGCGTGACAAAGTCATTCGGCGGTGTGACGCGTTATCGGCGATCAGAAGTCTGGTTGATAGCTCGTGGCGAGGCTCCTGGGGACGACCATCCGCCAGGCGTCAAGGACCAGCTCGCGCATCTCCTTCTGATCGAGGGCGGACAGGCGCGCCAGCACCCAGTGGTACCGAAGGTCGGACTTGCTCGGCTGCATGAACTTGTCCGGGGAGCCGCCGATCAGCCAGTCCCGCTCATCCTTTGGAAACGCAAAGCCCATCACGCTCTCGTCGCGCGAGAACGACAGGTAGACGATGCGGCCGACCCGAAACTTCAACCGGCCGCCGACGAGCACCTCGTAGCTGCGGGGCAATTTCTCAGCCACCGATCGAACGTCCTGGATCGTGACCAACGAGAAGGTCCCTTCAGTAAGAGGCGACGGGCACGCTTGCACGCGACCAGTGAAGACCACCATCGTCCGTGAGGGCAAGGCCGTTGCCGCTCACCAGCTTGATCGCGGCCCACGCGTGGTGTGTATCGATCACGTGCGGAACAAAACCCCAGTCCGGCAGCCGGTTGGTGACTGTCGCCCAGGTCTGACCACCATCGCTCGATTTGAAAAGCGAGGTCTGGAACATCGCCCACCAGTGCCACGAGTCTTCGTACGCCAGGACACCCGGAGGTGTCGGTACGTACTTCCATGCCGCACCTTCATCGCTGGCGGTGAGGATCAGGGCATAACCCCGCTCGAGGAAGTCGGGCTGTCCCACAGGCGGCAGGAGCACCTGCACACCGCCTCCGGGCAGCAGCTCAACGCGGGATGGGACGCCGCCGTCCCACGACCGGCTCGGCGGAGGCGGTAGGTCGCGGCGCGTCCAGGTCATGCCGGCGTCAGTCGAAAGGTAGACGTGTGGGGTGCCGAGGGCGGCCGCGCCCATCCAGGCCTCGTGCGGGCCGCGAAACGTAAGTGTCTCCGCGTCGCCGGGTGGATCGGGCAGGCGGCGCCACGTTGCACCGCCGTTGCGAGTCGCAAAAAGGCGTGTGGAACCTCCGCCGACCAGAAGCCAGCCGTAGTCCGGGTCGCTGAACGCGACCGCATCGACGCGCACGCTTCCATCGGGAAGCGCGAGCGACTGCCAGTGGGCGCCACCGTCGCTCGTGCGCGTGAGGCGCTGGAAATGCGCGCCTACCGCGATGAAGGCGTGCGATGAATCGAGGAACTGGACTGCCGGCTCGACGAACTGGGTCAGCCCGGGGTCGAGCTCGAGCACCTCGTGCCAGCGCCGCGCGGCATCTGTTGTCCGGAATACGCCGAAGTCAGCGGCCTGCGTCGGATTCTCGACCGCCCAGCCCTGGGCGGGAGTCGAGAAGTAGTAATCGACCGGCTCGACGGTCACCATTGACGGAACCGAGCGCGTCACCATTACTGGCGCAGCACTGGTACCCGCTGAGCGCAGGTAGACGGCGCTCGTTGCGGCAATCACCGCGATGGCCATCGCCATCAGCACGACGGCACGCAGGCTCCGGCGATCCATCTTTCCCTGCTCATCTCAACTATGACGGTCTAAGAGGCCGAGATAGACTCGCCTCATGCTGACGGAATTTTTCGCGGCGATCGAAGACGGAAGAATCGACGTGATCGACCTCACCGCTCCTCTGTCGGAGAGGACGCCGATCATCCAGCTCCCGCCGCCATTCGCCAACACGAGGCGTTTCGAGCTCAGCCAGATCAGCCACTACGACGAACGGGGACCGGCCTGGTACTGGAACGACATCTCGACCGGCGAACACGTCGGGACCCACTTCGACGCACCGATCCACTGGGTGACAGGACGCGACAACAAGGACGTCTCCCAGGTCCCGGCGCGACAGCTGATCGCACCCGCAGTCGTGATCGACAAGAGCCGCGAGTGCGCCGAAAACGCCGATTATCTCCTCGAGGTCGCGGACATCAAGGCCTGGGAGCGCGAGCACGGCCCCATGCCCCACGGGGGATGGCTCCTGTACCGAACGGGCTGGGACGCGAGGGCCGGTGACCAGCAGAGATTTCTCAACGCCGACAACATGGGCCCGCACACGCCGGGGATCTCGGTCGAATGCGCGCGCTGGCTGGCGGACGAAGCGCCCGTGCTCGGGGTCGGCGTGGAGACGGTCGGCACCGACGCCGGCAAGGCGCACAGCTTCGAGCCCGCGTTTCCCTGTCACACATTCCTGCTTGGCGCGGGCAAGTACGCGCTGACCCCGCTGGCCAACCTGGTCAGGCTCCCACCGACGGGCGCGATCGTCATCGCGGGGCCGCTCCCCATCGTGCGCGGATCGGGAAGCCCAGCGCGCGTGCTCGCACTCGTCGAGCGCTGACGCTTCGATGCGCGTCGCCGAAGCGATCGGCAGCGCCATAGCCCAGCTCGGCGGCCGCGATTTCTTCGGTTTGGTCGGCAGCGGCAATTTCCACCTGGCCAATGCGATGACCGCGAGCGGGATGCGATTCATCGCGGCGCGGCATGAAACCGGGGCGGTGACCATGGCCGATGCGTACGCGCGCGCCTCCGGCCGGTTTGGCGTGTGTACGGTCCATCAAGGACCGGGGCTGACCAACGCCCTGACCGGCCTGACCGAGGCCGCCAAGAGCCGAACGCCACTGCTGCTCCTGGCGGCCGAGGCCACCGCACCGCTCTCCAATTTCTTCATCGACGAGAGCGCGGTCGCGCAGGCCGCCGGCGCCATCCACCGCCGAGTCACCTCACCTGCGTCTGCCGTGGCCGAGATTGCGGCGGCGGCGCAGATCGCCTGCAGCGAGCGGCGGACGGTGCTGGTCTCGCTCCCGCTCGAGGTGCAGGCGGCCGAGTGCCCGCCGCCCACCGGGCTGGTCCCGCCATCGGGGCCCCTGCCGCAGGCGCCGAATTCTGCCGAGGTGGAGACCCTCGGCGGCTGGCTGGCGGCGGCGGAGCGTCCGCTTCTGCTGGCGGGCCGGGGCGCCGTTCTGTCGGGAGCGGGTGCGTCGCTCGAGCGCCTTGCCGAACAGACCGGCGCCCTGCTGGCGACGTCGGCGGTGGCCGACGGGCTTTTCGCAGGCAACCCGTGGTGCGTCGGAATCAGCGGCGGGTTTGCGTCGCCGATCGGAGCCGAGCTGATCGAAGCCTCCGACCTCGTGATGGCCTTCGGCGCCTCGCTGAACATGTGGACCACCCGCCGCGGGCACCTGATCCGCCCCACCACCAGGGTTGCTCAGATAGACGTCGACGAGGGTGCCCTGGGCGCACACCGTCAGGTGGATCTGGGGCTGTGCGGGGACTCCGCCGCGACAGCCGAGGCACTCATCAGCGCACTGGGTTCCCATCACTCGCGTGGCCGCCGCACAGAGGACGTCGCACAGCGGATCCGCCGCGGTGGCTGGCGCGAGCAACCGTTTGACGACGTGACCGGAGCCGGCCGCGTCGACCCCCGCGCACTGACCATCGCGCTGCACCAGCTTTTGCCCGCGGAGCGGACTCTCGCGGTCGACTCCGGCCACTTCATGGGCTGGGCGCCCATGTACATGGATGTTCCAGACGGACGCTCATTTGTCTTCACGCAGTCCTTCATGTCGATCGGTCTCGGTCTCGCGACCGGAATCGGCGCGGCCGTCGCCCGGCCCGAACGACCGACTGTTATCGCCCTCGGTGATGGCGGGGCGCTGATGGGTTTACCTGAGCTGGAGACGCTGGGACGGCTCGGGCTCGATGCGCTCGTAGTCGTCTACAACGACGCCTCCTATGCCGCCGAGGTCCATCATTTCGCGCCCGATGGGCTGCCCATGGATACGGTTCGCTTCCCGGACACTGACTTTGCGCACATCGCGCGGGCAATGGGACTAGAGGCGGCGAGGGTCGAAAGCATCGCCGACCTGGAGGCTGTGCGGGAGTGGATGAACCGCGGACGTCCGCGTCCTTTGCTCCTTGATGCCAAGGTGGTTCGGACTGTCGTCGCGGAATGGTTGGAGGAGGCTTTCCGCGGCCACTGAGAAAGGGGAGGTCTGCCGACAGACCTCCCCACCCTCTTCAGGTCGCGAACACCCCGTTGCTGATGTGACCCAGCTGGGCGAAAACGCTCTTGGTGCCTGACGGATTCGAAACAAACCGGAAGCCCAGGCTGTTGCTTGCCGACCAGGTCATGTCGGCGTTGCACATGACGAGCTCACCGGTCGAACCCGGCGTCGTGACGCCGCCACGGCCGGAGACAGGACCGCTCCAGTTGATGTCGAAGCTGCAGCTCGCGCCGACCGAATCAGGAGTGAGGAAACGGAACAGCGCGTTCGGGATGTTGAAGAAGTCGCGCAGCGCGAGATTGCTGGCGCTCATGTGAGCGCTTCCCGTCCCTAGCTCGACGTTCCCCACAGGTGACATGGGCACAGTCCAGAAGATTCCCCCCGGATATGGGTCGATTCCAGGGTCGAAGTCATGGACCTGGGTCGAGAAGTTCGTGAAGTCATACTGACCTCTGTAGAGGTCCAATCAAACGAAGCCGAAACTTCCTTTGTGGACCGCTCCGTCGACTCCGACGTAAACGCCGCTCATGAATCTCATGTCGGTGTCGAACAAGAGGGTTTCAGTGCTGCCATCGGGATTTGTCGCCGTTCCCGTCCCCTGAACGTCGGCCACGCCCACAAATCCGTTGAAATCGCCGATCGAAGAGGCATCCATTCCTGGCCCAAAGAAGGTCAGGTGGAATGTCACGCCGCCCAGCGCGATCGTGTTGGAGGTGGGTTTGGGCGTGGCGTTGAACGGCTTCTTCGCCAGCGCATTGACGGGAAAAAAGCCGCCGCCGACCGCCGCCCCGGCCACCCCGGCCACCGACCCGATGAAGGAACGGCGCGAAACGAGATGCCTCGCATGGTGGGAGACGATCTCCGCCGGCGGTGGGATGGACCACTGCGACGGGTCGAACCTGAGCTCACGCATCGCATCACCTCCTATGTAGGACGCAAAAACGGACGCCTTGTCGGGATCGTAGTCGCGATGTGTGGTCGCGTCCATGGGCTTTGTGTCCCCCCCACCGGCAGCCCCACAGACTCGTTATCGGCGGGATCGCTAGCGTTCGAAGGCGCGCCGCTGGCGGCCCTGGGAGCGCCGAATATGCTCGGCCATCGCGGCCGCGGCGTCGTCGGGCTTGTGTGAGGCGATCGCGGCCACGATCGCCTCGTGCTCGGCCGCCGTCTCGGGGCCGATCCCGGTCGCGTAGTACAGGCGGTAGAGGTGAAGATGCGAGCGAAGGCGGCTGAGCGTCTCGCCGAGCAGCTCGTTGCCCGACGCCGCGGCGATGGCCTCGTGGAAACGCGCGTCCTGCCAGGCGAATTCGCGGTAGTCGCGATAGCCGAGCGGCTTTTCGGGCCCCAGCCCATCGATGGTCTTGCGCATTGCGTCGATCTCGCGCCGCAGCGCGTTGACGAGCTGATGGTCACCCCGTTCCGTCGCTCGCCGGGCGGCGAAGGGCTCGATCAATCCACGCACCTCATAGAGCTGCTCGAACGCGGCTGCGTCCAGGATGGGAGCGATCGAATAACCGCGCAGCGGCTCCTTGATCACGAGGCCGTCCATCTCGAGTCGGGCCAGCGCCTCGCGGACCGGCGTCGGCGAGACCCGGAGCTCCCGCGCGAGCTGGTCGATGTTCACCCGCGCGCCGGGCTCGATGTGCTGGTCCATCACCAGCTCCTTGACCGCCTCGTAGACGCTGTCGGTGAGAATCAGCCTCGGAAGCGGCCCGGGACGGGCACGCTCTTTCATCACCAGTTGAGGTCGAAGACTTCTTCCATCGCCGCCCACCACTCCCCTTCTCTTGCTTCCGGCACGCGCTCTTGCATGGAGCTCATCAGCACGTCCCACTCGCGATACCGCGGCAGGTCGTTGAGCTTGGGGACGTCTCGGTCGGGATCGAATGCTTCGACCGCCTCCATGTACATGAACAGGCGGCGGCCGATCATGTAGATCTTCATCTCGGTGATGCCGATCTCCTTCAGGCGCGCGATGACCTCGGGCCATGCCTCGCGGTGGTAGTGCTTGTAGCGCTCGATGACCGCCGGATCGTCCTTCAGCAGCAGCGTCAACCCATACGCCTTCCTCATCTCTTCAGCTCAGGCGGCTCATGATCGCCGCGCTCACCTCCTCGTAATCGTGATTGTTCGCGATCTCACCGACCAGCCTGTGGTTGCGCATGATCAGGATCCGGTCCGTCAGCCGGACCATCTCCGGCATGTCGCTCGAGATGACGATGATCGCCTTGCCGCCACCCGCCAGATTCCAGATGAGCTCGTGGAGCGCGCTCTTGGTCTTGATGTCGATCCCGATCGTCGGCTCGTCGATGATGAGGACCTCGACGTCGGCGGCGAGCCACTTACCCAGGCTCACCTTCTGCTGGTTGCCGCCCGACAGCGTGCCCACCTGCTGCCCCAACGAGTGCGCGCGGATGTCGAGCTGCTGCACAAGCGGCATCACAGCCGCCTTCTCGGACGAGCGCCGGATCCACTGGCCGAAAAGTCTGAGGCGACGCCAGATGGTGATGGACAGGTTGGTGAGCACCGAGTGGAGGAGGATGAGCCCCTCCTCCTTGCGGTTCTCGCTGACGTAGCCGATGCGGTGGCGGACCAGCGCGTCGCGCAGGTCGCGGATGTGCGCGGCGCGGCCGCGCACGATGACCTCGCCGGCGGTCACCTTGAGCTCGCCGATGATCGCCCTGGCCAGCTCGGTTCGCCCGGCGCCGACCAGTCCATAGAGGCCAAGGATCTCGCCGCGATGGAGGGTGAAGCGGATCCCGCGTGCCCCGGCCTCGGTGGCCAGGTCTCGCACCTCAAGCACGGGCTCGCCGTGAACCGGACGCCCGGGCAGCTGCGCGAGCACGTCCGACCTTCCGATCATGAAGGTGACCATCTGGTCCTGGGTCAAACCCTTGATCTCGTAGTCCAGCGCGGTGTTTCGGCCGTCCCTCAGCACGGTGACCCGGTCGGCCAGCTCATACACCTCCTCCAGCTTGTGGCTCACGAAGACCACCGCGACGCCCTGGGCGCGCAGCTCGCGCAGGACGCGGAAGAGATAGCCCGTCTCGTGTGGCGTGATGGACGCAGTCGGCTCGTCCAGCAGGAGGATTCGCGCCTCGAGCGACAGAGCCTTGGCGATCTCGACCAGCTGCATCTGCGCGGCGCTCAGCTCGGACACCGGTTTGCTGGACCGCATGCCGAGTCCGACCTTCGACATCCAGGGTCGGGCTTCCCGATGGATGGCTCCGTAATCGACGAACTGCGGAAGCCGTGTCGGGATGCGCTCGAGGAGGATGTTCTCCGCCACGGTGAACTGCGGGATGAGGTTGTGCTCCTGGTGCACGACGCTGATGCCCGCCTTCAACGCGTCGCGCGCGGAGCCGAAGCGGACAGGCGCGCCATCGATCACGACAGCACCGGCGTCCGGCTGGTAGACGCCTGTCAGGATCTTGATCAGCGTGCTCTTGCCGGCGCCGTTCTCGCCGACAAGCGCCTGGATCTCACCGCTGCGCAGGCGCAGCGAGACGTCGTCGAGGGCGACGACACCCGGAAACTGCTTGCGGATCCCGGTGGCCGCGAGGACCAGTCGAGCCGGCGCGATCGTGCTCACTTCTGCTCCGCCACCCCCGGCACCGTGGACTTGAGCCTGAAGACGTCGCGCAGGCCGACCGCGCGGATCCGGCCGAGCAGCACGCCGGCGAGGATGAGCGCACCGACCAGGAACTGGACCCAGTAGGGGTTGGCGTTGACGAGGATCAGCCCGTCGGAGATGAGCGACACGAGCACCATCGCGAACACTGTGCCGAGAAGCGGCGCGCTGCCGCCGGAGAGGACTGCTCCGCCGATGATGGGGCCGGCGAACGAAGGCAGGATCCACGTCACACCGATCGTGGGCTGGCCCTCGCCGAGCTGAGCCATGAGCAGCGTGCCCGCGACCGCGCCGAAAAAGCCCGAGATGCCATGCGCAGTCACTATCACTCGCCTGACCGGAAGACCGGACAGGGCCGCCGCGACAGCGTTACCGCCGACCGCGAGCAGCTGGCGGCCGAGTACGGCCTGGCGCAGGAAGACCGCGAGCGCGATCGTGAGCACGATCGTGACGATCGCCACATGAGGAAACGCGCCTGTGCGCGCCTGGCCGAAGGCGGAGACCACGTCGGGTATGTGATAGAAGGGCGTGGCGTGGGTGATGCCGAGGTTGATCCCGGCGTAGACGTACGAAGTGCCCAGCGTGAGGATGAAGCTGTTGACCTTGGTCCAGTGGATCAAGAGCCCGTTCGCGACACCACATGCCGTGCCGAGCAGCAGCCCAAAACCCAGCGCTATTACCACCGGCGTTCCGGCGTTGACCATCAGTCCCGACTCGACGATCGCGACCAGCCCGCCGATGGCGCCGATCGAGAGGTTCATCTGGCCGATCGCGAGCACGATCATCTGCGCCAGCGCCACCAGCAGCAGGATCGAAAAGTCGCGGCCCGTGATGAAAAGGTTGTAGGTCGAGGTGAAGGACGGCGTGATCACCGTTAGGAGCAGTGCGCCCATGAGATCGACGATCAAGAGGCCAAGGGCCACCGGTGACATCCGTCGGGCTTTCGCGACCATCAACTCGCCGCGCCGCCGACCGTACGCGTGATCCGATCCAGCCCCACCGCGAGCAGGAGCACGGCGCCGAGGAAGACGCTGAGCCAGAAGTTGCTCACGTTCATCAGCAGCAGCCCGCTGGAGATGGTCGCCACGAGCAAGCCGCCGAGCACCGTGCCCGATACGGAGACCAGGCCGCCTGAAAGCAGCGTGCCGCCGATCGCCGGCGCGACGAAGGACGACAACACCCAGTCGCTGCCGATCCCGGGTGAGGCAGTGTTATTGGCCGCGACCGACATGGCGCCCGCCAGCGCGGCGAGCAGGCCAGACAGCCCGTGAGCGACCAGCACGACCCTTCCCACCGAAAGGCCCGACATGCGCGCGGCCCGGCGGTTGGCGCCGGTCGCCAGCATCTCGCGGCCAAGGCTCGTGCTTCGATAGACGAGGCCGAGAAGGACGGCGACCGCGAGTGTGATCAGGACGAGCGGCGCCACGGGCATCCCGAAGAGCTCGACCTGCGCGATCGCGATGAACGAGTCGGGCAGGGTGCTGAACGGCCGGGCCTGGGTGAGGATGAGCATGCCGCCCGTGATCAGGCTCGCCGTGGCGAGGGTGACAATGAAGCTGTTGAGGTGGGTCCAGACCACCAGCGCCGCGTTGCCGAATCCGAGCGTCGTGCCGAGGGCGAGGGCCAGCAGCACCGCCAGCGCGGGCGGCACGCCGAGCACCTGCATCAGCCAGCCGGCGAACATCCCGGTCGCGCCGCCGATCGCGCCCACCGAGAGGTTCATGTCGCCGATTGAAAGCACAACCATCTGGGCGAAGCCGATGGTCACGGCGATGGCGGCGGAGCGCAGCAGGAAGAACAGGTTGAAGTCGGACGTGAAACCCATTGCGAAGGCGCTGAAGAAGATCCAGAAACTTGACGTGACGATGAGCAGCGCGAGGAGTCCCAACGTGCGCAGCAGGCCTGTGCCGCGCAGCTCGGTGAGCCGAGTCCGCACGGCGGCTGTGCGCGTCGCGATCATTCCACCTTCAGATGATGGATCTTCTCGAAATCCCAGTCGATGCCGAGCCCGGGCACGTCGGGTGCGATCGCCCTCCCACCGGCGATCTGGATAGCGTTCCTGGTGATGCTGCGCAGTTGCGGGATGTGCTCGACGTAGAGCGCGTTGGGGACCGCGGCGGCGAGGCTGACGTGCAGCTCCATCAGGAAGTGCGGGGCGACCTTGACGTTGAATGTCTCCGCGAGGTGCGCCACCTTGAGCCACGGGGTGATCCCGCCGAGGCGCGCGACGTCCGGCTGGATTATGCCCGCTGCACCGGCGGCAAGGTATTCGCGGAAGTGGCTCGGCGAGTAGATGCTCTCGCCGACGGCGATCGGGATCGACGTGCTCGAGGCGAGACGGGCGTGGCCGCTCATGTCCTCGGCGGGCAGCGGCTCCTCGAACCAGTACAGCTGCAGCGGCTCGAAGAGCTGCGCCCTTCTCTTCGCCTCGGCGTAGGTCATCGACTGGTTGGCGTCGATCATGATGTCGAGGTCGTCGCCCACCGCCTCGCGCACCGCCTGCAGGCGTTCAAAGTCCTCGCCGGGCCGCGGCTTACCGACCTTAAGCTTGACGCCGGGCCAGCCTTGCTTCTTGGCGGTGATCGCGCCTTCCACGAGCTCCTCGATGGAGAGTTGAAGCCAGCCTCCCTCGGTGTCGTACAGGGGCACTTCGCGCTTGGCCCCGCCGGCCAGCCGCCACAGCGGCTGGTCGAGCGATTTGCAGCGCAGGTCCCATAGCGCGGTGTCGATGGCGGCGAGGGCCAGGCTCGTGATCGCCCCGACCACCGTTCCGTGGGTCGACCAGAAGAGCTTCTGCCAGACCGCCTCGATCTGGTTGGCGTCCTCTCCCTTCAGCAGCCCGAGCAGGTCGTGGCGCAGGTGGGCGAGCACGGCCCGCCCACCTGTTCCGATCGTGTACGCGTAGCCGACGCCAACCATCCCGTCGTCGTTCTCGACCTCGACGAAGATGGTCTCCTGCTTGACGAAGGCCTGGATCGCATCGGTGCGGGGACGTTCCGGCATGAGGTCGACGAGGTACGCGTCGACCCGCCGGATCGTGCTCTCCATGGCCGGTTGCGGAGTGACGGCGCGCTCCATCAGCAGGTCAGGTACTTGCCCTTGAAGCCGTCGGTGAGCTGCTTGGTCAGGGTCTTGAAGTCGTTCGCGTACGTGGCCGTCTTGTCAGGGGTGATCAGCAGCGTGCCCGAGTCGATGAAGTACGGCGCGCCGTCCTTCTTCTTGCAGCCGCGGTGCAGCTGGTCCAGTGTGTAGGCGCCGATGTAGGCCTGACCGTATGGGTTCTGGCCCATGGTGCCGACGAGGAATCCGTCCTTGACCGCAGCGAGCGTGATCGGGTCGTCGTCGATGCCGACCATCTTGATCCGCTTGTCGCCCAGCGTCCGCAGCGCCTTGGCGGCGGCGACCGTTGGGTTGTACGCGGTGGTCACGATGCCGGTGATGTCCTTGTGCGCGGCGAGCGCCTGGTTGATCGCCGTGTCGGCAGTCTGGGCGTCCTTGTCGATGTCGGCGATCGTGATCAGAGTCACTCCGCTGCCGGCTTCGCTGACGGCTTTCTTAACCGCCTGGTCGCGCAGCTGGGTGTTTGGGTCAGTCAGCAGGCCGGTGCCGTGGAGCAGCACGCCCTTGCCGCCCATCGCGGTGATCACCGTCTTGGCCGCGGTGTAGGCGGACGCGCCGACGTCGGTGGCGAGACAGAAGCTCGTTTTGGTCGGCTCGTGGACGCAGCCGCCCACCGCGACCACGGGGTCGCCGCGGGAGACGAGCTGGCTCACGATTCCGTTCGCCGCGTCGCCGTCAGTCGGGAAGATGCCGAAGCCGTTGTAGCCTTGCGACGCCAGGCTTGTGAGGAGCTGGTTCTGGAGGTCCTGCTTCCAGTCGGTGGGGACCTGGAAGCTGCCCTTGGTCAGTTTGAAGTCGGCCGCTGCGTCGGTGATCGCGCCGCGCATTGGTTCGAAGTACGGGTGCGGGCCGCCCGGCACGATCGCCACCGATGCCGCCGTGGTTCCGCCGCCCCCGCCCGTCGTGCCGCCACACGCGGTCAGCACGAACAGCGCCGCGAGGATGGACATCGCTTCCCTCTTGCCAGTCACAACGTACCTCCTGGTCGCGAAAGTGTGTGGGAAATGCCAATATCCTATAGCATATTGAGGAGCGGGAGGAAGGGATGGGCGGCGCGCTCCTTCTCGGCCTCGGGGTGGTCCTCGTCAAGGAGGGCGGGCTGCGGCGGCGACTCAGCCTGAGCTCGGACGAAAACGCGGCTGGTTCGTAGCCGCCGCCCTCCTCGTCGAGAGTAAGCAGACGGTTTGACGACCGCGTTATCGAGGTCCGCAGCCGCCTGGTGACGTCCGTTCGGAATCAAACCCAGCTTGAGCGTTCGCATTCCTCCGCGAGCGTGCGCCAAGATTCGCGAGGTTGGCTGTCACCTTGGCTGTCAATCCCTGAAACCAGCGGCATGATCACGTTCAATCAGGCGCATCCAGACACGAGGTTCAACTGAGGGGATAGAGATGCTGCTCGAAAACAAGAATGCGGTGATCTACGGCGCCGGCGGCGCCATCGGCGGGGTGGTTGCACGCGCTTTCGCCCGTGAGGGCGCGCGCGTCTTTCTCGCGAGCCGCAGCCAGGTGCCCATGGAGCGAGTGGCTCTCGAGATCGCGCGCGCAGGCCACGTGGCGGAGACCGCCCTGCTCGATGCGTTGGATGAGGGCGCTGTTGAGGAGCACATGGCCGGCGTGGCCGCGCGAGCCGGCGGCGTCGACATCTCTTTCAGCGCGATCAGCCATGGCGACGTCCACGGCAAGCCGCTGCTGGAGATGCCCTACGAGGAGTTCGCGCGTCCGGTCACTCGCGCGACTCAGGCGAACTTTCTCACCACCAGGGCAGCGGCGCGACAGATGGCGAAGCGCCGGAGTGGCGTGATCATGGGGATCACGGCCACCACGGCTCGACACTCCATTCCTGAGGTCGGTGGTACTGGAGTTGCTTTCGATGCAATCGAGAGCCTCTACCGGCAGTGGGCGGCAGAGCTCGGTCCCCTGGGCATCCGGGTGGTCTGGCTGCACACGACGGGTATCCCGGAGGCGTTTCAGGAGCCGGGCGGGCAGCAGCCTGCTTACGGCACCGGACGGCCGATGTCGGGCGAGGAATTCGTCGGCTGGCTCAAGAGCAAGACGATGCTCGGCCGGCTCACGACGCTCGCGGACGTGGCGGACATGGCCTCCTTCGTGGCCTCCGACCGCGCCGGCGCCCTGACCGCTACCGGCGTCAACCTGAGCTGCGGCTCGGTCCCAACGAGGTAGACCTGGCGGAGGTTTCTCGTTTCCCTCCATCCTGAGAGCGCCGGCTGGAGACGCAAGCAAATAGTTACATTGCCTCAAAGATGCCGGACCTGCCGAGCGGCACCGTCACGTTCCTCTTCACCGACATCGAGGGCTCGACTCGACTGGTGCACGCTCTGGGCGATGCCTACGCGAAGGTTCGCAGCGAACATACCGGCATCATCCGCAGCGCCATTGCGGCGGGTGACGGCACGGAGGTGGACACCGCCGGCGACTCTTTTTTCGCCGCCTTCGCAAGTCCTCAAGGCGCAGTCAACGCCGCCGTGATGGCCCAGCGCGACCTTCAGGCCCACGATTGGCCCGAGGGCGCGCGGGTGCGGGTCCGCATGGGCCTCCACACCGGTCAAGGGGTCGTCAGCGGTTCCCATTACGTGGGCATGGACGTGCATCGAGCCGCTCGCATCGCCGACGCAGCCCATGGCGGACAGGTCGTCGTTTCGGCTGCAACCCGCGGCCTGGTGGAGCACTCGCTCGCGGTGGGGATCTCGCTGCGCGACCTAGGCGAGCACCGGCTGAAGGACATCCTGCATCTTGAGCATCTTTACGATCTCGTCGTCGCCGGTCTGCCGGCGGAATTTCCGCCGCCCCGGACCCTGGACGCGCGCCCCAACAACCTGCCCGCTCAACTGACCTCGTTCGTCGGGCGCGAGGAGCAGATCGCCGAGATCAGGCAGCTGCTCGATCGCACGCGACTCCTCACTCTTACCGGGCCGGGTGGGACCGGAAAAACCCGCGTCGCGCTACAGATCGCGGCCGAGACATTGACCGACTATCGGGACGGCTGCTTCTTCGTCGACCTCGCTCCGATCACCGATCCGGCCCTGGTGCCCGCGGTCATGGCCCGGGCGCTGGGAGTGCCGGAAACGCCGGGGGTATCGATCATCGAGGGTCTCCAGGCCCATCTGCGTGAGCGCGAGCTTCTCCTCGTGGTCGACAACTTCGAGCAGGTCGCGATTGCCGCGCCCGTCCTGGAGCAGCTCTTGACCGCTGCGCGGAGGGTCAAAGCGCTGGTGACCTCGCGTGTGGTGCTGTCCTTGCGCGGTGAGCACGAGTACTCGGTGCCGCCGCTACAGTCACCTGACCTCCAGCCTAGACCCGATCCGGATGACCTCAAACGATTCGAGGCAGTGCGGCTGTTCACGGAGCGCGCGCTGGCGGTGCAGCCGCGATTCCGGCTGACCGCCCAGAACGCACAGGCAGTGGCTGAGATCACGGCCCGGTTGGACGGCCTGCCGCTGGCCATCGAACTGGCGGCCACTCGCACGAAGGTCCTGCCTCCCGAAGAGCTGCTGGCTCGGCTCCAGCGGAGCCTGACGCTGCTGACCTCCGGGGCGAGAACGCTTCCAGAACGTCAGCGCACGCTGAGAGGCGCGATCTCGTGGAGCTATGACCTCCTGACCGAGGCCGAGAGACGCCTGTTCACGCGCCTGTCTGTCTTCGGCGGGGGTTGGACGCTGGCGGCGGCTGAAGGTGTCGCCCAGCCGGAAGAGCTGGGGCTCGATGCCCTCGACGGGCTCTCCTCACTGGTGGATAAGTCCCTGATTCGGGCTGACGAACCCAACGGTCGACCGCGGTTTTTGATGCTGGAGACGATTCGCGAGTTCGGGCAAGAGCAGCTCTCGGCCGCCGGCGAATTGGACCTTGTGCGCCAGCGCCACGGCCAGTACTTTCTCGAGCTTGCTCTCGAGGCTGAGGCTCACCTGACCGGCGTGGACCAGGGTGAGTGGCTCGGCCGACTGGACCGGGAGCACGGCAATGTGCGCGGGGCGCTCCGGTGGGCTGTGGACACCGGCCAGGCCCAGCTGGCGCAAGAGGCCGCGGGCGCGTTGTGGCGATTCTGGCAACAGCACGGACATCTGGCCGAAGGCCGGAGATGGCTCGACGAGATCCTGGCCATGCCGTCCGGCCACCAACCCAACGCGGCTCGCGGCAAGGCGCTGACGGGAGCCGGCGGCATTGCCTGGTGGCAGATCGACCATCCAGCAGCCCGGGCTTTTTACGACGAGGCTCTGGCGGTCGAGCGGCAGGTCGGCGAGCCGGCCCGGATCGCGGAAGCGCTTTACAACGATGCCTTCGCGCTGGGAGCCGCCGGCGATCTCCAGGCTGCGAATCATTTACTCGAAGAGAGCCTCCGACTGTACCGCCAGGTGGACGACGAGCAGGGGGTGGCCCGCGCGCTGGTCATGCTCGTACTCCCGGACGCTCAGGCCGGTAAGTGGGACCTGGTTACAGCGCGGATCGAGGAGGCGGTGTCGATCTGGCGCCGCTTGGGTGAGCGCCTACAGCTAGCGTTCGACCTGATCTGGCTTGCCTTTGCCTACGGTCGTGCGGGTCGCCGGCAGGATGCACACCAGGCTGCGGTCGAAGCCCTTTCGATTTTCCGCGAGGCCGACAATGCGACCGGGATCGCGCTCGCCTTCCGAGATCTCGCGTTCCTGGCCGTTTGGGAAGGGCGCCCGCGCGACGCCCTCCAGTTTGCAGGGGCGGCTGACACTCTGCGCGAGAGGATTGGTGGAGGCCCGCCCCAGGGCTTCGGCGGCATGCTGGAGGGCGACCCGGCGGCGGAGGCACGCAGCCAGATGGCGGACGCGGAGGCGGAGCGAAGCTGGCAGGACGGCCGCAGCCTGGACGTGGAGGGGGCTTCAGATCTGGCGCGCCGGTGGAGCGAACCCGATCAATAGAGACCCTTCGGCAATCTGGTGGGGATGGATGGTGTGGGATTTCACCACATTGTTGACACGTCGGGGGTTCGGATGTCGCAGGACATAGTTGACACCACCGAGATGGAGGTGTCGCTATGGCCCTGGGCCGGTACCTGGTGGAGGCGGTTGTCCTCGAGCGCCGAAGTGTCAGCGAGTTGGCGCGCCGCCACGGCGTCTCGCGCTACTGGATCTACAAGCTACTCAAACGCTTCCACGAGGGTGGCTTCGCCGCGCTCGAGCCGCGCTCTCGGCGACCCAAGACATGCGCTCACGAGACGGCTGCCAGCGTCCAGGCGGAGATTCTCCAACTCCGCCAGGAGCTGAGCGAGGCCGGTCACGACGCCGGCCCTCAGACCATCGCCCACCACCTGATCGGTCGCGCCGAACCAGTGCCTTCAGCGGCGACGATCTGGCGGATCCTCAAACGCCACGGCGTCGTCACACCCCAACCCCACAAGCGGCCGCGCTGCTCCTTCATCCGCTTTGAGGCCAAGTTGCCCAACGAGACCTGGCAGTGCGATGCCACCGCCTGGCAGCTGGCCGACGGCAGCCCGGTCGAGATCCTCAATATCGAGGACGACCACTCGCGCTTGTTCGTGCACTCCTCCGCCTTCCACACACTCAAAGCTGGAGAGGTCGTCGAGGCCTTCTTTGCGGCTGCAGATAGCCATGGCCTCCCGGCGTCCTTCCTGACCGACAACGCTGCCGTATTCAGCGGCGGGTCTCGGCGGGGCAAGGTCCCGCTTGAGTTAGAGCTCGAACGCCTCGGCATCGAGGTCAAGCACTCGACCCCTTATCACCCCCAAACCTGCGGCAAGGTCGAACGCCTCCACCAGACACTCAAGCGCTTCCTGGGCAAGCAGCCGCCTGCGAACTCGCTTCCCGAGCTGCAGTTCCAACTCGACGCCTTCCGCGACTACTACAACCAGCGACGGCCCCATCGTGCCCTGGGCAAGCAGACACCGCTGGCTGTGTTCAACTCCCGCATCAAGGCCCGACCTAATCTGCCAGTGGAGCCCACTCACTACCGAGTCCGCCAGGACTGCATCGACTCCTTCGGCAAAGTCACGCTGCGCTATCTGGGTCGACTCCGCCATATCCCCGTCGGCGTCGCCCACCGCAACCGCAAGGTGCATCTGCTGGTCGCCGGCGCCGACGTTCGTGTCGTGGCAACCGACGGCACCTTCATCCGCCAGCTCACTCTCGACGTGACTCGCGATTACCAGCCGCTCGGTGGTCGCTGGCCTGTGCACAATGTCCTGCGACAGGCGTCAACGATGTCCTGAGACACGACACTGGTAGCCCCGGCGGGATTCGAACCCGCGATCTCAGCCTTGAGAGGGCTGCGTCCTAGGCCACTAGACGACGGGGCCGCTATTGGTGGGCGGCGTTGGGTTTGAACCAACGACCTCTTGCGTGTGAGGCAAGCGCTCTCCCACTGAGCTAGCCGCCCATGGGAGGTCTCATTCTACCCACCCACGTAGCATGGTCAGCGGGATGGCGACGCCTCTCGCCGAGCGCCACTGCGTGGTCTGCAAGCCCGGTACCCCGACGCTCCCCCGCGGCGAAATCGACTCCCTCCTCAGCCACCTCGAGGGCTGGAGCGTGGCCGAAATCAACGGCCGCCTGTCACTAACCAAGACCTTTAGGTTCACGGGGTTCATGCCGGGTGTCGACCTCATCAACCGGATCGCCCTCATCGCCGAGGCCGAACGCCACCACCCCGACCTGCACCTCAGCTACGGCTTATTACGGGTCGACCTGACGACCCACGCCGCCGGCGGCCTGACCGAGAACGACTTCGTCCTGGCCGCCAAGATCGACCAGATCCACCCGGCCTGAGCGCGTTTCACAAGTTCTTAACTGCAATTCCCTCGCTTTGTCGGCGAAGAGCCGATACATTCTTCGGGCTCGATGCATTTCTTCATCTGCTGGGCCCTCCATCGAAAGGAGCGCGAGGTATTGCTCAAAGGGATTCTGCCCTGGGGAATCGACGCTGTCGTGTTCTGCTGGCGGTGTGACCGCATGCGGGGCCGCGCGGTTCGGGTGCTCCAGCTAACGCCTCAAGGCATGCACGCCTGCACCGGGCACTCATCTTTCTAGAACGACCGCCGGGTAGTAAGCGGGCAGCGTCGTAAGTCGCGGAAACTCCTGCGCCGCCTGGTCGCGCAGGGCCAGGTCGATCCCCCAGCTGACCACCACGACCGCGTCGCATCCCGCCAGCTGGTCGGCTCGGGTCACGACCGTGAAGTCCGAGGTGTAGGCGCTCAGGACCTGCTCATCGCTGTGGATCACGCATGCCCGCCCGCCCGAGGCGTGGATGCGCTCCACCACCGCGGCCGCCTGAGGCAGCGCCAGCGGGTCCTGGGTATAGCCGGAAGCCTGGCTGAGAACCGCGGCCGCCGCGCCGAGGATCACCACAGGTGCCAGCACCCACCAACGGGCGATGGCCGCGGCCATCAGATATCCGCAAGCCGGGACCAGGAAGAGGAAGAAGCGCGGGTAGAGAAACGCCGGACGCAGCCCGAAGCCAGAGACCCAGCCCGGCGCTCGAGAGCCACAGGCCCATCGGCAGCAAAACCGGCGCGCCGACCAGAAAGAAGATCGCGTCGCGCGGAAACGTCGGATAGAACTGCGAAGCAGGCAGGCCGTGCTGCGTGAACTCTGTGACCTGGATGTTCGCGCTGGCGCCCAGCCCGATCGCGGCCGCCGCGATCCAGGCCGGCGCGACGTGCATCAGCTCGGTTTGGGAGCGCCGGGTCGCGATCCAGGCGATATGACACAGGAGGACGACCACGGCGAAGAGCTGGGCCGCGATCGCGAGCCCCATGATCACGGCGTAGGCGATCAACCGGCCGCGCGTCCACCGGCCGCTGAGGCTCAGGGTCGCCACGACCGAGCCGAGGGCCGCCAGGCTGTAGCCGCGGAGGTCACGGCTGTTGTCGACGAACAATGGGTCGGTGGCGATGTAAAGGCCGGCGCTCAGCCCCGCGAGCAGGCCGAACCGGCGGGCCAGAAGGGCCGTTGAAATCCCCACTGTTCCGCCGGCCGCCAGGGCGGGCAGCACACGGTACACGACCTCGCTGCGCGAGCCGGTCGCCGAGAAGATGAGGTGGCTCAACAGGGAAAGGAGGACGTGGTCGTTGGTCGCGACCTGGGTCACCGGGACGGTCGGGATCACCGACCGAATTGCAAACGCGTCCCAGATCGACGGGGTCGCGATGAAGTTGGCGAAGGTGGCGGCCGCGTCGTAGCCGAACGAGCGGTTCGAGCCGATCATGTAGAAAGCGAAGGTGGCGACGCCCAGCAGGGCGCCGCTCAGCAAAGCCGGCCTAGCCGACGTCCCCGACAAGCTCTTCGATGTCTTCGCCGGTGTAGGCGGCGGCCTGCATGCGGAAGAGCCTCGCATAGCGGCCGCCCAAACGCATCAATTCCTCGTGCGTGCCTTCCTCGACCAGCCCGCCGTGCTCGAGGAAGATGATCCGGTCGGCTCGCCGGACCGTCGAGAAGCGGTGCGAGATGTAGACCGCCGTCCGGCCACGGGTCAGCGAACGCAGTCTTTCGAAGAGGTCGTACTCGGCCTGCGCGTCGAGCGCGGAGGTGGGCTCGTCGAGGAGCAGGATCCGAGCGTCCTCGCGCATGAACGCGCGGGCCAGCGCCACCTTCTGCCACTCGCCTCCCGACAGGTTGACCCCGGCGTCGAACCACTTGCCCAGAGCCGTGTCGTAGCCGGCTGGAAGCGTGGCGATGAGCTCGTCCGACCCCGCCTGCTTGCTTGCGCTGACCACAGCGTCGCGGTTGGCGATCTCGGGCACGTTGCCCAGGCCGATGTTCTCGCTGGCGGTCGCCTGGTAGTCG
>WNGK01016363.1_pt1 | contig 19840 bp, 18 predicted proteins | sample 5400601 | NCBI WGS metagenome assembly WNGK01 (sample SAMN13153376, study PRJNA577476) | soil metagenome | isolation source: 60 cm soil or saprolite under Garry oak tree replicate 1 | place: USA:California | collected 2016-06-15
AGAGAGTCGACAGTGTAGTCCGACTACAACGAGGTCGCGCTGCACGCCATCGAGCTGGGCGACACCGGGTAAAAATCCCCAGCGCTCAAAGCCGAGACGCTCAAACAATCTTAAACTCGGCTCATTATGCCCGAAGATCAGGCCGACAAGTGCGCTGATCGCCAGCGATGGCGCGACAGCAATCGCTTTTTCCAATAATTCTCGCGCCACGCCGCGACGCCGGAATTTGTCATCGACATAAACGCTGATCTCTGCTGTGCCGCGATACGCAGAGCGTGGCAGGAATTTTTTGAAATCGAGCCAACCAATCACGCGTCCTTCAGACTCGGCGACCCAGAATGGATATTGGTCTGGCGAATGCTCGTGGAACCATGGCAAACGCGCTTCGACCGTGGTTGGCTCGAGCTCGGCGGTTACCAGCCGCGTCGGCACAGTGGCGTTATAAATCTCGATGATGGCCGGCAAGTCGCTTTCGACAGCGTCGCGGATAATCATTTCGTACGAGATACAGTTTTGCACCGCGAGGGCAAGCTCGGCCGCATAGCGAGTTTCCAGCGGTCAGGGCTTATGTTTCTTAACGGGCCGTCGTGTAGCGGCGGGTGAAATCGCCGGCGTAAGCTTTGAATTCGTCGAGGCGGCGGCTGCAGGGCTGGCAACCGGAAATGCAAAAGTCGGCGACGGCGAAGTGGATGCCGGCACCGATGCACCTGGTGAAGGAGACGCCGTCATACCCGGAGATGGCAAAGGGGTTGGGCTCGGAGTGGGCGAAGGCGCAATGATGTTTTCCCAGTGATGCAATGGCACGCTTGCGCCGCCGATCTCTTTCACCAGCGTTTCGCACTGTGCCTGAAGCTTTTCCAGATCCGGTGGGCCAACTGTCTTGTCTGCCGTTCTAGGGAAAATGACGTAAGTCACTTTCAGATCGCTCACCGGTCGATTGTAAGGCGTCGAAAGCGTATTGATCTGTTTTGCTATGCGCAGTGACGCCTCTCCTACTTTGTTGTTCGGACCGACATCGCCGACGATGGCGGGGTAAATCGAATCTCCGAAAACCACCAGCGCATAATCGCCGGGTTTAACCGGCTCACTGCTGTGCGTAAATGCGCCAGGCACTACGATAAAGGGATCGGCAGCGCCAATGAGAAAACTGTACTTTTTCAGCGTATCGACTTCGGCACGCAATTGCGCGATCGCATTCCGCAGCTCGCGCTTGCGCACCGGAGTGGTCGTTCCAAGCGCATATTCGTCTTCTGAATGTTTCAACGCTGCTTCGGTCCCGGCCAAGTATGGATTAGGCGCGGCCGTTTTCTTTTGCCAGCGATAGCTGGTTGAAGGCTTAAAATTAGTCGGCGCGCCCGTCCCAACAGGCATTCGATCGCCGTCGGACCCGTCGGCATCCACATCCATGTCTGCCTGGAACAGCAGTGCTTTTCGATGCGTCTGGAGATGCTGCATTTGCAAAACAGTTTGGCAATCGAAAAAGTTGTGGCGTGAGAGAAGCAGATCGAGACGGCCGAGATTTTCGCGCAGCATTCTGACTTTTGTGTCGTAGAGCTGAGCGTAAAGCGGCGAAACCGGATCGGCAGATAACATCGATGCCAAACCGGGCAACAACTTCGGCAAACTCGGACTGACTTTAGCCAGCTCCTCGATGGTTTTGTTCGGCGAAGGCACGCGTGCCTGTAGTTTTAGATCGAGCACATAACTGTCTGGCTGCATCCGTTCAGTCGTGGCATCAGCTCCCGGAATGGTCTCGATCGTGGAGTGAAGTGTGATCCCATTGAACAGCTTGGCCGTGTCCAATTTTCCACTGATCACCGGTGGCCGAGTCGGCGTCGGCTCCGGTGTTGGCGTGGCGAGGATTTCAGCCGGCGCGGCGCGTTGCAGTCGCTCAAGCGAGATCCAGCGGTAAACAATCGCGGCGAAAAGCGCGCCGAATATGACCAGCACAAGCCGCCGCCACGTTCGAAGGGGAATTCTTCCCACGCTATTACTTTTTTACCCAGGCGATGATGGCCGCAATGATGCCGATCACGCTGAGGACCGACATCATTCCCGCAGGCATCACTCTTCCGGTCCGCAGAAATTTGGGAACAAACTGCGCAGCAAGCAAGAGCGAGATAATAAGCGCAGTCGCCAACCCAATCGTGCGATGTTCGGGCAACAGAAACGCAGCTACGAGCAATAGCACCCCGGTAATTGAGCCGGCAATGATCGACGCTACGCTGCCTGCCTTTAGGTATCCGACAATCCCACCAATGATTGTCAAAGCGCCGAAAACAATAAAATAAATTCTTCCTGCTTCCATTGATTGCGGCTGGCGCACTCGTAAGCCAACAGCTCTGCGCTGTCCAGTGGAACAAGGCAGGGACATCGCGCTACGATGTCCGGACGCGCCCGGATCATCGATGCTGGCTACAGCGGGCGTTCGCTGGCGTTATTATAGAATTCGATTTGCCGCCCACCGAGCCGACGTATAACGCGCCATCCATGACTCTTTGCAAACTCGCTGACCTCCGCTTCGGACATTCCTCGAAGAACGCGCAGCTCCGCAGGCTGGGTGACCACGTACTCAGATCTGCGTGACAATACTTTCGCGGCTTTTGCGGCAAAACCTGAGAGATCTGGATGCATGGTGTTGCCGGTTTACCGATTTTTCGAGCGGCTTGCGTTTGCGGAATTTCTCGGTGCTGGCAGGGGTGGCGGACGCTTCGGTTTTCGATTCAACCGCGATCCAAGAACGCGATGCGCTTTACGATTCGGCGAAGGTCCATGTGCGCTCGGTCTTTCCATATTAGTCTAAGTCGTTGTAGAAGCGCTCGCCGCGGCGAGCGCCTGTCCGTTAGTTTGAATGCTTAACACAAGCGGAGCCACAACAATCTCGGCTCACTGGCGCGGGCACGCCAGACGGCTAAACTCTAGAAATGTTTTCGGAAACGATCGAGCTACGCGGGCATATTATCGATTCCCTGATTTTGCCAAAGGTGCTGGATCAAATTTTGACCCACGGCGCGAATTTCAAAATTGTCGAGATCGATATCGGCAAAAAGCGAGCGGACCAAAGCTTTGCCCGAATCGAGGTGTCTACCGAAACCAGCGACGCACTGGACGAGTTGATTCTACGTCTTCGCCAGCAGGGCGCCGAGGTGGTCGAACGCACAAATGCGCAAGTCGCCAGCGCCCCTGCTGACGGAGTTTTCCCGCGCGATTTCTATGTGACGACGAATCAGCAAACATTCGTGCGCTGCGACGGCAAGGAAATCGAAGTGCGCCCCGCAATGATCAACAGTGCAATCGCGTTTGACCGAAAAAACGGTACGGCGCGAGCGGTTAAGTTCTTCGATGTCAATAAGGGCGACGAGATTGTTGTTGGGCATCAGGGGGTTCGGGTTGTGCCGGTCCAGCGTGCGACAACGCACACTGATCTTTTTCAATTCATTAACACCATCGTTGATGCCGACGAACCAAAGTCGGCCATTATTCGAGGAATCGGTGACGAGTTGCGGCGCGCGCGCGAGGCAGGAGGGAAAATCGCAGTTGTCGCCGGACCGGCCATCGTACGGACCGGTGCCAGCCAGCACTTGGTCCGGTTAATCGAAGCAGGGTATGTTAATCGCCTTTTCGCTGGAAACTTATTTGCCGCCTACGATGTGGAGCGGGCGTTGTTCGGGACCTCGTTGGGAGTGAATCCAGACCTCGCCTTCGCACGAGGCGGGCACGAGAACCATCTGCGCGCCATTAACACAATTCGCGAAGCGGGTGGAGTCGCCGCAGCCGTGCAACAAAAGATCCTGAGCAGCGGTATTCTCCACTCCTGCGTCCTTCATAATGTCGATATTGTACTCACCGGTGGCATTCGAGACGAGGGACCGATCTCCGGTGTAACAACAGATGCAATCGAAGCTCAAAAAGTCATGCGAGCCAAACTCGCCGACGTCACCCATGTAATATTGCTCGCAACACTCCAGTATTCGCTCGCCGTCGCAAGCATGTTGGCGCCTGATGTGAAAACGGTTTGCGTGGACATTGATCCTCCGGCGGTGGAACGAGCGATCGAACACCAACCCTTGCAGTCAATTGGCCTCGTCACAGACGTCGAACCATTTCTTCGCGAACTCGCCGATTGTCTCACTGAATCGCCCGTTCGCGAGTAGATTGACGATCGTATGCGTGAGTTGCTTCTTTGTTCGCCGGACTACTATGGCATCGAATATGAGATCAATCCGTGGATGAGTCGCGCCCGTGGCGCCGAGGCGGCACTGGCAAAAAAGCAATGGGCACAATTACACGCCACGCTTTCAAAATTGCGTTCCAAAGTTCACTTAATTGCGCCGCAGCCGGGGCTTCCCGACATGGTTTTTACGGCTAATGCCGGACTGACGGTTGGCCGCGAATTCATCCCCAGCAATTTCCGCCACAAAGAACGCGCCGGTGAGCAGTCGTTCTTTGCCAAATGGATGGAGCAACACGGATATAAAGTGCACTGGTTGCCCGAAAATCTTTATTTCGAGGGCGAAGGCGACGCGCTTTTTGGCCGCGACGTACTGTTTTGCGGCTACAAATTTCGCTCCGACATTCAATCGCATCGCGCCCTTGCGGACATGCTTGGCTGTCTGGCGATCTCTGTGGAACTGGTTGATCCCCGCTTTTATCATCTCGATACATGTTTTTGCCCGCTGCCCGACGGCGGGGCGTTTTGGTTTCCAGCCGCCTTCGACGACTACGGCCAGCGCGCAATCCGGGAACACGTGGTCGATTTGATCGACGTCTCCCCTGAAGAGGCCAAGCACTTTTCGTGTAATGCGGTCGTTCTGGAGCGCGACATTGTCTTACCCGAAGGCGCGCCGCAACTTGTGACGAAGCTACAAGATCGCGGTTACCGCTGCCACGAACTGCCGATGAGTGAATTCATCAAAGCCGGCGGCGCCTGCAAATGCCTCACCATGTTCATGCCGCAACGACAGGCCGTGCCGTGATGGAGTGTTGGAGCAGTGGAGTAATGATTTCCAGCACTCCAAGACTCCACTACTCCATTAATCGGTTCTTTCCCGCTTCGCTCGCAGCGCGATCTCAATTTTTCCGAGCGGCAAGCAATTCATCACGTCGTCTTTGGTGAGCCAACCTTTGCGCGCGGTGCCAATGCCGAACCACAAATCTTGCAGACGCTCAGTGCGGTGAGCGTCGGGGTTGATCACGCACCGAACACCTTTTTGCTTGGCCATCGGCCACCAACGCCAGTCCAGATCGAGCCGCTTTGGCGCGGCGTTCAACTCAATCCATGTGCCGGTGCGAGCCGCTGCGTCAAGGATTGCGGGAATGTTGATCTGGTAAGGTTCGCGTTTCAGCAGCAGCCGGCCGGTGGGATGCCCCAGCATGGTGACGAACGGATTCTCGATTGCGCGGATCACGCGCGCGGTCATTTCCGCTTCGCTCAAATTGAAGACGGAATGAACGGATACGATCACGTAATCAAGTTCTGACAGAATTTCATCGGGAAAATCGAGCGACCCATCGCGCAAAATGTCGCATTCAACTCCGGCAAACACACGAAAGCCATTCAGCTTTTTGTCTAATTTTCGAATCGTGGCGATCTGTACGCGCAGTGCCGTTTCGTCAATCCCATGTGCCTGGATTGAGCTGCGGCTATGGTCGGCAATTCCTAGATACTCCAGCCCCAGCGCCTGCGCAGCTTCCGCCATCTCTTCAATGGAGTTGTGTCCGTCGCTCGCAGTCGTGTGGCAATGAAATGTCCCGCGCAAGTTTTCCTTCTCGATCAGTTTCGGTAGAGAATGTCTCTCGGCGGCTTCGAATTCGCCCCAGTTTTCCCGTAGCTCCGGCGGGATAAAATCGAGGTCAACAGCGCGATACAGTTCGGCCTCGTCACGCACCTCTGGAATCCTCTTCACCGGCAGCTTCTTTTTCGCTTTCGAATCGGGTGGAATCGGGGCGAGCCGATATTCGTTGAGCGTCCAGCCTCGCTGAAGCGCGCGACTGCGCAGCTCGATGTTGTGTTCCTTGTTTCCGGTAAAGTAAGCAAGCGCAAATGGGTATTCTGTGGTGCTCACCACCCGCAGGTCACACTGCACTCCGGAATCAAGCCGCACACTCGACTTTGTCGGTCCTTGCGCGATGACGACCAACAAATCCAGGTCGTGCAAGATCTCCTTTCGCCGTCGATAGCTCCCGGCAATATCGACCTGTAAGGCGCTGTCGTGCGCCGCCAAATCTGCACGCAACGTTTCTGCTTCAGCCGCGAGTTGTCCGAACTGAAACGAGCCGGCATGTGCTGCGCGTTTCGCGATGGCCTCGCACAGCTTTTGCTGCGTGGTCTGTCCAAAACCCGCCAATTCAGCGACGCGCCCCTCTTCACACGCCTTCTGCAACTGCTCGATCGAGCTGATCCCAAGTTGATCGTAAAGAGCTTTTATCTTTTTGGCACCGAGGCCGGGCAATGCAAACAACTCGAGAACTCCCGCCGGAAATTGTGCGCTAAGTTCTTCGAGATATTTGAGCGAACCGCTCGCAGCGAGTTCCTTGATCTTTAGCGCGATGCTTTTTCCGATTCCCGGAATTTTCGCCACAGCTTCTTCATCCTGAAAATCCGGAACGTTTCCGCCGAACGTCTCAATCGCGCGCGCTGCATTGGTGTAGGCTCGGATCTTGAACGGATTCTCGTTGTTCAATTCGAGCAGCGTAGCAATCCGTTCCAGAACATTGGCGATTTCCTCCTTGGTCATCACCAAAACCGTTAACCCAAATTGCGCTGCCGTCGACGGCGAAGCGTTGCGCCCGCATCGCGTACGACGATTAAGGCGTGATAAGGCTCCAGCCGCTGCGGAGTGCCGGGCTGCTCGTCTCGCTTCCCGGCGCCGGCACAACACAATCTCATGCCGTGACGCGGCGCAGTCAGATTGAAGACATTGTTTGCCGCGCTGGTGGCGACAAACAGAGGCCACGTTCCGCTAATGTGTGGTAAAAGTCCTATCGCCGCCGTACTTGGTGCCGGCGCTATTGGTGGCTACGATCCGGAAATGGTACGTGGTGCGTAGCTGGTCGTTGTGCCATATTGAAAATACACGGTGGTGGGCAATCCATGCGGATAAACCGAACCGTGCAGTGTGGCTGAAAAACTGGCTACATTCGTTGCCGGACTAGTAATGGCAACAGGAGCCCCTGTTGGGCTAAACGTGGTAAGGGTCCTGTCGCCGCCGTATCTGGTCCCGCCACTATTGCTTCCCACCAGCCGGAAGTGATACGTGGTATTCGGACTTAGCCCGCTGATGTTCGCGCTGACGTTTTGTGTTGTGTGGCCACTAAAGCTATGAGTGGCGGTGCTCGACCCGTAGCTAGTGGTAAGCCCGTACTCAAAATGGACGGTTGTGGTTGCCCCGTTAGGATTAACAGAACCGTTGAGCGTGGCTGTGGAGCTGGTTACATTAGTTGCCGTTCTAGTTGTGACAATGGGAGGCATGGCGGACGCTAAATCGTAACCGATAACATCCAGGTTGATGCCTTCCGGCGATGTCGCCCCAATATCGGAAGCCTGTCCCGGACACAAAAACGCATTTTGCACATACGGGTGCGCCTGAGGACACGCAGTGCTCAGCCAATCACCCAGATCACCCATTGGGTTCTGATTGAAATTGACGATGTTTGTACCCCCACCGTTAATCGAAAAATAGAACTGAACAGGTCCTGTGGACGAAGATCGTTGCCAGAGCTGTTCAAGCGCGAGCCAAGTCCGATCACCTCATCCATTTCATGCTCCGCCGCACGCTGCGCATCGAAGTTACCCGCGCCGGTAGGCCGGTTGAACTGATATGGCGCTGAAGAATTAAGCGTCACAATTCCGTCATAGGGACCACCCGCTCCAACGGTACCATTTGCAAACATAGCTGGTGGCGTGTTCAAGCCCAGCGCGCGGCCATTCGCAGCTCCCGGCCTTATGTTCGCAGATAACGCCGATCCTGGCAGACTCGCGTTTGCGAAATTGTCGTTGCTGGTCCAGCATCTGCTCGTAAGGCATTGATGTATGTGTCCCACGGAATTAAGTAGACAACATAGTTACTTTGCGCAATCCGACCCGCAGACAGAGGAGTGCCGTCTGGCGCTGTGGTTGCGTAGCGGAAACGAATCTGAATTGTAGTGGGATCTGTGAACAAAGATTCGTAAAATGCAATGGCTCGATTAATCATCGCCTCGATCGCCGCAGCGTTTGGGTTGCCCGTGATGGAGGTGTCGAACGTGGCGTGGATGATCAGACCTGTAGCTGGCATCGTGGTAGCTGTCATGACTTCCGAGTAGCTACCGAGCCCAGTGATAGTATAAGGGCGTACTCGATAATAGTAGGTCGTACCCGGCTCCAGTCCGGTCACGGTCCACGCCGTCAGGTTGCCAACGTCAAGGTCGTGGTAGTCGTCCACGTAATTACTGAACGAATTGCTCGTGGAAACATCCAGCAGGTAGCCGGCGCACCCAGCCACGTTATCCCAACCCGCCATAAAACTGCTGCGTGTCGGTGGCGAAGGCGAAACAGCTTCAATTTCAGACGCAATTTCGTTCGGGTTTGCAAACTGAAGCGCGTCTTGCGGATCAGCGCGCGTCTCGTGGGTAGCGGCACCAACTTGGAACGGCGACGGACCTGAGACACTATTTTGCGCTGACAAATTGATGTTGCCGCCAAACGCGGCGAATCCCAGCGTCACGCCACCAATAATGATCGAAGTCGTTATGGAAAAGGCGGGGCGACGCATTGTTTCGCGAGGAAAATCTGCGAATGTTATCCAGGCGTTCTTACTATACAAAGAAGAAAAACGAAACGGCCAATAAGTCTGATGTGAGTCCGCGCATAATCTTGATCACATCCGACCACGTCGGTGATAGAATCTGTGGCAATTAGTAATCGATTCAACGTGCTTTCGTGTCCGACCGGGAATCGCGAAAGCGACTGCCTCCCGTTTTGGCTTTTGGGAGGCACTGTTAATTCAGATCGTAAACTTCGACGAGGGCAACTCCAGTGATGTTGTTTACACCCCTCACGATCGCGGTGTAGTTGCCCGGTGGCAGGTTCGCGATGATCGCCGACTCGCTTGCCGCAGTCGGAACGTGCCCGCTGTTCTGAATATCGCTGACCTGGTCGCTGGTGATGACACCGCCGAGTATCGTCGTTTGCCAATTATCATTAGAGCCAATCAGCGCTCCGGTACCATTGTGCAGTTCCAATGTCGGATTAGCCAACGGGTTGGTGATCCCATATTGCGTGAGCTCGGGGCCAATCGCGCGAATGATCACCCTCTTTGCCCCAGCTCCTTGAACAATAAAACCGCCAATCATTACGTTGTCGCCCGTTTGAACAGAGCCGCGCGTGCTGATGTTACCAAGAAGTGAAGTCGTCCCAGGGCTCAGATCGTACACTTCGACGAGAGCAACTCCCGTGGTGTTGTTTACACCCTGCACGATCGCTGTGTAGTTGCCCGGTGGCAGGTTTGCAATGATCGCCGACTCGCTTGCCGCAGTCGGAGCATGGCCGCTGTTCTGAATATCGCTGACCTGGCTACTGGTAATGATCCCGCCAATTACCGTCGTCTGCCAATTATCATTAGAGCCAATCAGTGCTCCGGTACCGTCGTGCAATTCCAATCTTGGATCAGCCATGGCATCGACGATCCCATATTGCGTAAGCTCAGGGCCAATCGCACGAATGATCACCCTCTTTGCCCCAGCCCCTTGAACAATAAAGCCACCTATCATCACGTTCTGGCCCGTTTGAACAAGGCTGCGCGTGCTGATGTTACCCAGGCTGATCTGAACCAAGTCGTAACCGATAACGTCGAGATTGATTGCTTCCGGCGAGGTGGTCGCCAGGTCGGAAGACTGTCCCATGCAACCGAACGCATTCTGGACATACGGATGTGCCTGTGGACACGCCTCGCTCAGCCAATCACCGAAATCGCCGTGTGAATCCTGATTGAAATTGACGATGTTCGTGACGCCACCATCGATGGAGAAATAGCGCGTGCCGGAAGAAGTAATATTTCTGTGACCGGCAGATGACCAACTAAACAGGTCCTGCGGGTGGAGCTTGGAAATGTTCGCATCCGATACTATTCCCATGACTTCGTCCATCTCGTGCTCGGTGGAATGCTGCGCATCGAAGTTGCTCGTGCTGGTAGGCCGGCTGAACTGAAATGGGTCAGCGGAATTGAGCGTAACGATCCCATCATAGGTCCCGCCGTTACCAACGTGGCCGTCTGCAAACATGGCCGGCGGCGTGTCCAACCCAACCGCTCTACCGTTTGCACCCGAGGGTTTGATAGTTGCCGATAATGCATTCCCCGGCAGGCTCGCGTTGGCAACGTTGTCATTGTTGGTCGTTGCGTCCCCTCTTAACGCATTGATAAATGGGCTCCAGGGAATCCCGTAGACCACGAAATCGCTGCGCGAGACAGTGCCCTGTGGCAGGGAACTGCCATCCGGCCCAGTAGTTGCGTAACGGAAACGAATCTGGATCGTAATGGGATCGCTGAACAACGATTCGTAAATCGAGATCGCGCGGTTGATCATCGCTTGAATGGCCGCTGCGTTTGGGTTGCCGGTAATCGAGCTGTCAAACGTCGCGTGGATGGTGAGCCCGGTCGTAGCCACCGTCGTAGCCGTCATGACTTCCGAATAGCTAACTGAACCAGTGGCAGTGTAAGGACGCACGCGGTAATAATAAGTTGTCCCGGGATTTAATCCGGTCACCACTCGTCCGATCACGTCGCCAAGATCCAAGTCGTGATAGCCCTCCACGTAATCGCGGAACGACTCATTCGTGGATACATCCAGTAGGTAACCGTTCGCGCCGCTTACTCTCTGCCATTTCGCCATAATACTGCTGCGCGTCGGTGGCGCCGAGGACACATCCTCGGGCTCTGCGGCACTTTGGCTGGCGTTTGGGACCGGAACCTTGGGCGTCCACTCCCTAAATGTTGTGTGCGTGCGAACACCAGGTTGGAACGGTGTGCGGGAAATCGTATTTTGCCCCGGCAAATTGGTGCCGGCTAGCGCGGCGAATCCCAGCGCTACTCCACCAAAAACAAGTGAACCCGTTACCCGGAAGCCTAGATGCCGCATCGTTCCCCCCTCGAAAACTGCGCAATTTAGATGGACATTCTTACTGCACAAGGGCGAAACGCGAATCGCCAGTGAGTCTCCTTGTGAGTCCGCGCACAATCTTGATCACATCCGACCACGCTTTTGATAGAATTTGTAGCGATCAATAATCGATTCGACGTACTTTCGTGTGGCGGGAAAATCGATGTTCTTGAGAAACGTCCGCTCCGATGTGTCGGTCACGCCGCTTCTGCTCCACCGCTGGGCGCGACTGGCGCCGGCATTGTACTCTGCCAATGCGAAAGGAAGAGGATCAGACTCGTGTTTCCAGTGTTCGACCGCGCGATGCAAATACCAGGTGCCAGCCTCAAGATTTGTCTTTGGCTCGAAAAGCTGATCGACATGGAAATTGGCGGTCTTATTTTCACGCGCCCATTCATAGGCCGCTTTCTCGGTTACTTGCATGAGCCCACGTTCGCCGTGAGTGCCATATTTTCCCGGATCGAACCGGCTCTCACGCCAAACGACGGCTTTCACCAGCATTGGATCGAGCTGATGCTCGACGGCGACGGCGCGGATGAGGCGATCGTATTGTTGAAACCGCGCCGGGCTCATCCATTCGTAAAACGTGTAAATCGGATCCCCTGATAACGCTGCGAAGCAAGCAAAGGATGCAGCCAGCGCCAGCATTACGCAGAGGACCAGTTTAAAGAGGAATCGTATCACTTCGGTATCAAATCTCGTGCTCCTACCCGCCCGAGCAATTAAACTAACCTGGTGCTTCCATGGCAAAGGCCAATTACGTTCGCGTCATCATTGATTGGGCGATCCATCGCGAGCTCGATTACGCCGTACCCGAAAGCCTGACGAGCCGAATCGGAGTCGGCTCGCGCGTCCGCGTGCCTTTTCGCGACAAATCCGCTCTCGCCACAGTTGTCGCACTTCCAGAACAGACTGAGGCGAAAGGTATCCGGCTCATCGAAGCAATCATCGGCGAAGCGCCGGTATTGAGCGAGCAATTGCTCGAACTGGCGCGGTGGATCAGCACGTTCTATTGCTGCCCAATTGAAACAGTGATGCGCAGCATGCTGCCCCAGGTAATCCGGCGGGCAGAAGTCGGATGGAAGAGACAGTTGTTCGTTCAGCCAGGACAAAACATCGATAATGCTGAGCTCGACAAATTGCGAAAGCGCGCGCCGCGACAGGCGGAACTTCTGGAAGCAATCTCGAAGCTGGAACGGCCGATGCGAGCGGCGGAGCTCCTGCGCCAGACATCACTCGACAACCAAACGCTGCGCGCGCTGGTGAAACGCGGCCTTGCGGAGCTGCGGGATGCTTTTAAACGAGGAGCAAACGCGCGCGCTAAAGGAAATCACGCAAGCGCTTGATTCGCCGGAGAATGCGCGGCCGATTTTGCTTCACGGCGTAACTGGCTCGGGCAAAACTGAAATTTACTTGCAGGCGATTCGCGCGGCGCTCGATCGCGGGCGCACCGCGATCGTTCTCGTCCCGGAAATCTCGCTCACGCCGCAAACGGTGGAACGGTTTAAAGGCCGGTTTGCTGAAGCACAAGACACTGTCGCGGTGTTACACAGCCATTTGTCCGAAGGCGAACGGCACGATGAATGGCACAAGATTCATTCCGGCCGCGCGCGCATCGTGATTGGCGCGCGAAGCGCCGTTTTCGCGCCGCTGAAGAATGTGGGACTTATCGTTGTGGATGAAGAACACGAGACGACGTACAAACAGGAAGAGGCACCACGCTATCATGCGCGTGACGTCGCGGTCGTTCGCGCGAAGATCGAGAAATGCCTGGTAATTCTGGGCAGCGCCACGCCATCGCTGGAGAGTTATCACAACGCTGCCATTGGCAAATATCAGTTGGCCACGCTCAGCCAGCGCGTGGACGAAAAGCAAATGCCACTGATGCGCATTATCGATCTCCGCCAGGAACGGCGGAAGGAAAAGAAAGCTGCTATCCTGTCGGAGAAGTTGTCGCAAGCGATTGCCGATCGTTTGGAGAAACGCGAGCAAACAATTTTGTTTCTAAATCGGCGCGGATTTTCCACGTCGCTGCTCTGCAGCAATTGCGGCGAAGCGCGCAACTGTCCGAATTGCAGCGTCGCGCTCACCTTTCACCGGCATCCCGCGATCGCTGGGCGATTGAGTTGTCATTTGTGCGGGCACACCGCCGCCGTGCCGAAAAAATGTCCGGAGTGTGAGCAGGATGCGCTCATTTATTATGGCTTTGGCACCGAGAAAGTGGAATCGACGGTGGCCCAGATCTTTCCAAAAGCGGTCGTGCGCCGCATGGACGCCGATTCCATGACGCGCAAGGAAGCGTATCGCGAAACTCTAAGAAATTTTCGCACCGGCAAGATCGACATTCTCGTCGGCACGCAGATGATCGCGAAAGGACTGCATTTCCCGAATGTGACGCTCGTCGGAATCATCAACGCCGATCTTTCTCTTCATCTACCGGACTTCCGCGCTGGCGAACGAACGTTCCAGCTTCTCACGCAAGTCGCCGGACGCGCGGGACGCGGAGAGACGTCAGGCGAAGTTTTTGTGCAAACGTACACGCCGTTTAGCCCGTCGATTCAGTTTGCCCGGCACCACGATTTTGCCGGCTATTTCCAACAGGAACTCGAATTTCGCGAGCGTTGCGATTTCCCGCCGTTCAAACACGCGATCCTGATCACGCCCCGTTCCGCACACGAAGGTCGCGCGAAACTTTCAGCCGAAACGTTAAGGCGCCGTTTGAAAGCAGCGCTGCCTGAGGAATTCATCCTGGGCGATGCGACCCCGGCGCCGCTCGAAAAATTACAAGGCCAATTCCGCTTTCACATCCTGATCCGCGGCGAAGCCATTATGCGCCTGAGCCGGCTTGTTCGCGAAACACTCGACAAACTTCCTTTCCCCGAAGACGTCACCGTCACAGTCGATGTGGATCCTTATCAGTTATTGTAACCGCCGTCTCATTTCATGAAAAAACTGTTCCTCGCAATTCTTTTGCTGGCGTTGCTGACGCCGTTGCCAGCGCAATCGCAGCAGAGCAGCGGTACTCTGACCGCGTTCCTTTCGAAACAAGGCCTTGGTGGAGCGAAGCTGGAACGACGGTTTGGCAATCATCTGTTTGTTCCGGTCTCTATCAATAATCGGCGCGGTGCGCTGATGATCGACACGGGTTCGCCTGTCACTGTCATCGATCGCAACAGCGTAAATACATTCGGTCTGGCGGTAGAAAAAACCGGCTCAAGTGTCGGCGGTTTGTTTGGTCGGAGCTGGGAACGCTTTGGCACTAGCAAAGTAAAAGCCATCACCATGGGCAACTGCACGGTGACAAATGTGCCGGTGGCGATCGCAGATATCTCCGATTTCAACCGGAGCCGCAGCGGTCCCGCTACAGGGTCGCATATTGGTGAATCCAAAGCCCTGGCGCATATCAACGGTCTCTTCGGCGCCAACGAGATGGTCAAGTTCGGGATGATTGCCGATTGCACTCGCCAGATGTTTTATGTGAATCCAAACGGAAGGAGCTCCAGTCTGAGTCAGAGCCTTGCCGGTTTCTTGACGGGCCGCGGATTTACGCGAATTCCGATGCGGCTAAATGCAAATGATCACTTTGATGTTCAAGGCGCGCTCAACGGACACGCGACGCGCTTCATCGTGGATACCGGCTCAGCGAACACACTCATCGACACCCAAATAGCCGTGCGATCCGGCACTGGTGTCACCGCTTTGGCGGGCGTCGGCGCGGGCGGAGCCGGCGGCTTGGCTGAAGGAATAAATCGCACGGGCGTCAAAGAGCTGGCTATCGGCAATTTCAAGCTCGCAAATGCCGAGGTGGTAATTGCTCATTTGTCGGGCGACATACTGCTGTCGAAATCTGCCGCCGAATCGAATGCGGGCGTTCTGGGCCAGGAATATCTGTCGACAAATTTCGCTGTTATCGACATGGGCGGCATGGCCCTCTATCTCCGCCACCCTGATTCTCGCTAACTGATTTTAGTGTTTGATCATTTTCGGAACAGTGGCCTTGGCGAGGTTCGTGAATGCGGCGACCGCAGTGTTTGCTGCTGAATCGCTCAGTCGCAACAGACCGATATCGACACCGAGGTTTTTTCCGTGCAAACGGATCGCCCGTAGTTTCAGATTTTCCCGGCCGCGCAATGCGATTTTTGGCATCAAGGTGCCGGCTCGCAACGGACGAAGCGAGCGAAGAAGAGTTTCAATAGCGTTGATCTCCGCAATCACATGCAGGCGGACCTGGTGCTTTCGACAAATTTCGTCTGTCATTCTGCGCATCACAAAAGTATCCGGCAATTGCAGCACGCGTTGCTGGTGCAATTCCGAAAAATGAACTACCCGCCGGTTCACCCACGGGTGGTTTTTCGCCACAACGAATGCGAATTCATCTGTGCAAAGCCGCTCGTATCGCAAATTTGGAGAGTGGCGAGTCAGAAAACCAAGCCCAACGTCCATCCGGCCTTCCTCCAGCGCCGTTTCGATCTCGGTGGAAGAGATTTCTTCAACAGTGACGCTGATCGCTGGGTGATCAGCGGCGAAAGAGCCGAGGAGTTGCGGCACCAGCGGGACATTCAACACCGGGATAACACCCAAATGCAATGCGCCGCGTAATTCTCCGGGGTCGCTGTTCAGGTCCTGGAGAAAATTCTCCAGCTGATGAAGGAGCGCCCGGGCGTGCTCTTGAAAAATCAAACCGCGTGGCGTGAGCAAAATGCGCTTTCCACGACGTTGAAACAGAGGCACGCGAAGACCCGCTTCCAAATCACGCATCTGCTGCGAAACACTCGGTTGTGAAATTCCAAGGCGGTCAGCCGCCCGGCTGAAGTTTCCCGCTTCGGCGACCGCGAGAAAATAGCGGAGGTGGCGAATGTCCAAAGGCTCCGGCATGGAAAAGAAATATTGTTCGTTAGGATTGAGAAATGCAATCAGGAGCTTGACGCGAAAACGCCTGCTCTCGAAAGCATTCGGAGTTGATTGCGGTCCAAGTTTCTGCTTCCATAGCCGAAACCTATTGGGCTATTTGCAAAACCTTTAAACGGAAATGCCTTCGGGAAACCGTCTTCTAAATGTTGTAGCCACCGGTTCGCCGCAGGACGAATCCGTCCAGTGTGCGGACCTGTGGCCGGTTTTTCGCAATCATCGCGCTGCTGGGAGACGGTCCAAAGGGCCGTGGCTACAGTTACTCATTACCGCAGTTTGGCTGAATATTCTGCTGCTGGGAGGCTGTAACAAGAACTCCGGTCCCACCGTTCGGAATTCAAAAAAAGTCCGCGTGGGTTACATCGGTCTAACATGCGAGGCGCCAATTTACGCCGCTTACGAGAAGGGCTTCTTCAGGGAGGAAGGACTCGAGCCTGAACTGGTGAAGTGTAATTGGTCAACTTACAAAGACGCGCTGGCGCTTGGCAGCTACGACATCACTCATCATTTAGTGATGTACTTCCTCAAACCGATCGAACAGGGTTTGGACGTACGATTCCTCGCCGGAATCCACCGCGGATGTCTGCGCGTTCAAGCAGGCGTGAAAACGAATATTCACACCATTGAAGATCTGAAAGGAAAACGAATTGGTGTGCCGGGGATGGGCACGCCCCCCTTTGTTTTCGCAAACCGCGTCTTCGGAACGCATGGGATCGATGCGGGCAAAGATATTACCTGGAAAGTTTTTCCCGCGGGTGAATTAGGCCTGGCGATTGACAAAGGCGAAGTGGACGCCGTTGCCGACGCGGAACCAATCGGAAGCCTGCTCATCGCAGAGGGCAAGGTGAGAAACATTGCCGATCAGATAATGGATGAACCTTATAAGGACGAGTATTGCTGCGAGGTGATCGCGAACGGCAAATGGGTGGACGCCAATCCCGACACCGCGGCTAGAGCGACGCGCGCGCTCTTGAAAGGTGCCAAATGGGTCGAGACCAACCCGAAGGCTTCCGCAATCATGGCGGTCGAGAAAAAATATCTCGCCTCAACCCCCGAATTAAACACCGTCGCCCTCGCGCGTTTGCGTTACATTCCCAGTGTCCAGCTGGCTGAGGAGTCGGTTCACACTGCCGGCCGGGAAATGAAAGTCGCCAAGATGCTTTCTTCGGAGACCGATACAGAAGCATTGGCAAAACGCGCCTTCATGCACCTTCCGGGCGTTACGGACGAGTGGATTAAGGGCTTGGAAGTGGAAAAAATTGCCGGAGCCCAAGTCTCACCCGACGAAGATATTCGGCTAATTGCGGCGTTGATCCAGAAAGACACGGGAGATTCGTGTTGCCGGAGAAAAATGTTCGATCAGCCGGACCAGGATCCGCCGAATCTGGCCGACCCTGACGCACCGTGCCTCGGGAAAAATGTGATGGCGGCCGGGCAGTGAGTTAGGTTCCCAGTGCGAAGACAAAAGCGATGCGAGGACTCATCGCACTCCAAAAGCACTGCCTGCGAAGTTGCCTGAGAGCGTTTTCATGTTTCGCGAAGCTTTGGAGTGCGCACGCGTCCCCGCGTCGCTTTTCGAGTTCGTCACGATATGCTGGTAGTAAATAAGCATCCATCGACATTGCCTTGGCCAATGCAGTTGGCTGTTCCCGTCGCAAGCCTGATTACGTTCGGAATTCACTTGTTGTTATCAAAACAGTCGCCGCCGCTTGAGACACATTCTTACATGCTGCTGTTTTGGGAAATTCTCGGCGTCTCAATTGTTCTCGCAATCGTGCAAAGTTTCTGGACGGCCTTGCGCCAATGGATGCGGCACATGTGGCCAATCTTTGCGGCTGCAATCCTGTTACTCTGTCTATGGGATGTGATGACGTTGGGTTTCCATTTGCTTCCGTTGCCGTACTTTCCCGGGCCCGCCGTGGTATTACGCAGTCTGATTAGCGATCGCGCGCTTTTGCTCGATAGCACCTGGCACTCGCTCGTTTTGCTCCTGAGTGGGTACACACTTGGCGTGATCGTTGGACTGGTTAGCGGCGTGTGCATCGGCTGGTCGACTTCCGTGCGCTATTGGGGAATGCCGCTGCTTAAAGTTGTAGGGCCGATTCCAGCCACAGCATGGATCCCTCTTGCGATGGTTGTATCCCCTTCGGCAATCGCATCCGCGGCGGGATTAATCGCACTCGCGGTGTGGTTCCCTGTTACAATGTTGACTGCCTCCGGGATTTCCAATACTCGCGCGTCCTACCTTGACGTCGCTCGAACGCTCGGCGCCGGACGCGCCTATCTCATCTTCCGGGTCGCGGTTCCCGCCGCGGTTCCGAATATTTTCATCGGCTTATTCATGGGTCTGGGTGCCTCTTTTCTGACTCTTGTGGTTGCGGAATCCATAGGGGTTAAATCCGGTCTCGGCTGGTATGTCAGTTGGGCGCAAGGCTGGGCCGAATACGGCAAAGTATTCGCCGCCCTCATCATCATGGCAGCCTTCTTCTCAACCCTGATGACGCTTTTGTTTAAGATCCGGGACCGTCTGCTCGTCTGGCAAAAAGGAATTATCAAATGGTAGCGGTAGCTGAGACCGAACCCTCCTCGCTCCGCGTTCAGAATGTCAGCAAAAGCTTTCCGGCGCCTGACGATCCGCTCACGCGTCGACAAGCCCTGAGTAATATCTCGCTGTCGATAGCGCCGGGAGAATTGGTTTCGCTCATTGGTCCAAGTGGCTGCGGCAAGTCGACCCTGCTGCGACTTATTGCCGGTCTGGATAGTCCCGACTCCGGCGAACTTTTGGTTGGCTCAGACCCAATCAACGAGCCGAGTGCGGAACGTGGTCTCGTTTTTCAAGATCCAAATCTGTTTCCCTGGCTTCCGGTTCGTCGCAATATCGAGGCCGGCCTCGTGGCGCGCCGAGTTTTGCGCGAAAAACGATATGAAGTGGACGAATTCATGCGGCTCGTCGGACTCGAAGCATTTGCCAATTCTTATCCACATCATCTCTCGGGCGGCATGTCGCAGCGCGTTGCTCTGGCACGCGCACTCATCAACGACCCGAAAGTTCTCCTCCTCGACGAGCCGCTCGGCGCGCTCGATGCCTTCACCCGCATGCGCCTGCAGGACGAAGTGCTGCGGCTCTGGGAAAATCGCCGCACCACAATGCTTCTCGTCACTCACGACATTGATGAAGCCATTTACATGAGTGATCGAATCATGATAATGACTCAGCGTCCGGGCCGAATCGACCGAGACCTCACTAATGCGCTGGCTAGACCACGTGATCGCAGTAGCTCCGAATTTCTTCGCCTACGCGCAGAGATTCTCGAACTTCTGCACTTTGCCGGCGACGCGACTTCATTGTCCGCGTGATGGGCATGAGCCTGAGCGTTGGCGAAACCGCTGCGGCTTAATTCAATCCGCAATCCGAAATCGGAATCCAAAATTCAGATGAGCCGGCAGTCGGATTCGAACCGACGACCTGCTGATTACAAATCAGCTGCTCTACCAGCTGAGCTATGCCGGCGAAAGAAGGCAGAAAGAGATTACAAGAGTGACAACGTTAAGACGGAAACCTCAGAAAGGCCATTGTAACTTTTGCAGCCCTGGTCGTCTTTTGAAAACACTTGTCGGATTATTCGCGGATGCGCGAGTAAGCGGAAAGCGGCCCGGCGGTCTCCAAATTTTTGATCACCGTGCTGAGATAGACTGATTCAGGATAGAATGCTTTGTACTTTGTGATCTCCGCCCGATTCAGAACTTTGAACCCGTAGCGCTCGAACATTTTCTCTCCGCGCCTGCTTTCAAATGT
>WNGK01002519.1_pt1 | contig 19835 bp, 10 predicted proteins | sample 5400601 | NCBI WGS metagenome assembly WNGK01 (sample SAMN13153376, study PRJNA577476) | soil metagenome | isolation source: 60 cm soil or saprolite under Garry oak tree replicate 1 | place: USA:California | collected 2016-06-15
TGGTAACTGGTGATGAAGTCGGCGGTCTGCGCGACCGAGGCGATTGGGTCTGATCCCCCCTCGCGGGGCCACATGGCCGCCGCCAGTCCCGCCATCGCCGTCTCGGGCTGGGCGATGACACTGTCCCAGTCATGCACGACGAGAGGATCGCGGCCCGTCCATCGAATGTTCTGGGACTCCCAGTCACCGTGGCCTATACACACCCGCCCCAGTGTCGAGGTCAGTCGTTCTCTCACGCGCCGGGCAGCGTCATCAACCCACTCAGGCCCGGCGACGATGTTGAGGTCTTGCCCGTGCTCGTCAAGGTCGGGCCACAGTCGTCGCCCGGGGTGGTCCCATCCCGTCCAGGGAGGCGAGGGCATCAGGCTCGGAACCGCCGCTGGGGCGGGTGCTGAAGCGATCAGGCGAGCAAGGAGGGCCGCGAAGGGGGCTGCTCCTGCTTCGGTGGGCAGAGGACTGCCACCAGGCATTTCCGTCTCGGCCGTGACTGTCATACCGTGCACCCGCGTCGCCACGGTCAGTGGTTCCGGACATGGGAAACCCACGCCGGCCAGCGCAGCCTGGACTTGCAGACAGCCGGCGATCCGAGGCTGGAAGGGACGCGCTTTCACCACTGCCCGGAGACCGCTGGACAACTCGACTCCGACGACGTCGGACAGGTATCCGGACCGGAAGAGCACGCGGTTGAGCGGCACGCCCAGGTAACGCAGACACCAGTCCGCGAGGAGTGCGTCATCGAGCACACCCGGCAGCGTATCGCGGCGTCCGGAACCGCACTCACATGCCGCATACGGCGCGCATCAGGTCAGGCAGGATCTGGCCACCGGAGGCCGGGACGTTCGCTCGCATCATCGACGGGCGCCTACCTGGCCCGGCGGCGACTTCTGGGGTCAGATGCGTCGTGCCGGGTCAGCGGCGGCATCGGGCTACGTCAATCGACAGCATCACGCTGAGTGACGAGGGCGTCAGGACGAACGCTCACCGAGCCGCCGATAGGTGCGGCTCCGGAGAGCAGACGCTGAGCGATCATTGCCGCACATAGCTGGTTGTTATGGATTGCGTGCTTGGGCTCGGGTGCCCCGGTTTGCCCGGGCAACGCGTGTGACGGTCCTTCGAAAGCTGGCATTCAATGGCTTGTGCCACATGGCGCAGGGCATGATCTCGTCACCGTTGCTCGCCGCGCAGCCGGACGATCGCTGACTGCCATTAGTCCAATGGTTCCAGCCGGTACTCTCCGCCGTCCTCGATCAGCAGGACCCCTTTGCCCTTGCCCACCGGGGGGACGACCCGGCCGGCCAGCCCGAGCACGGCTGCCTCGTTGGTGGGGCTGTGGCCTGCCACGAGCGCCCGGCCGCCTTCGGGCAGCCCTTCCACAACCTGCCGCAGTGCCGAGGCGAGCAGGAAGGACTCTCGCTCGACCAGGTCCGGGTCGACTGCTCGCATGGCGTCCAGGTCCGCACCCTTGCCCGCTGCCTTGGCCGCTTGCCGCCAGCGATCCTCGACCGACGACCGCAACCCCGTCGCCGACGTGATCGGCATTTCGTCCTGTCCGGCGGCATGCCGCAAGATTTCCAGCATCTGGGTAGCGCGTGCCGCCCCGGTGGAAACGAACGCCGCGTACGGGGGGTGCAGCCGACCCCGGCCGATCGCCTCGGCGTCTGCCGCTCCCTGCGGGGTGAGGCGATCACCATCGTTGTCGGTGTGCCGGCGCAGCTCAACGTACCGCATTAGCTGGTCTTGCCCCGGTGTGGCGTTGTCATGCTCAATCTTGTCGCACCGGCGATGTCCCCACGCCTTGCGGGCTGCGCGTTGTCCTGCCACAAAGGTGTGGTCACGTAGCCGTCGGCGCTTATGCGGGCGCGGATCTGCATCTGCTCGCTCTTTTCCTGAGTCGGTCGTTGTTGTCTTCATGCCCAGGTGCGTGGCGCGGGAGTGGCCGGCGCCTTCAGGCCGCTGCAGGCGGTTGAGTCGGCGCAGCATCGGACGGCTCGTCGCAGTCGCTGCGACACCAGCCAGCTCGTTCTGCCGCTTATGGAGGCTCGCCCGTCTCCAGGATCGTCTCCACCAGGCCGGCCAGCGGGCCGGTGAGATCCTGCTCACCCACCAGCACAGCGCGATCCCCGGCGTGAATCAGATACACCGGCCGACCCGGAGCCGCCCTGTACGGTGGCGGGCAGGCCAGGACCTGCTCAATCAGGTTCTCCCAGCGGCCAGCATCGGTGAGGCCGGAGGTGTCAAGCGCGCTGCGGCGCATCCTCCCCTCCCACCCGATCTCGGTGACCACGACTCTCACCCAGCCAGTCTGCCCGCAGCCACATGCTGGGCCATCCTGGCCGCGGCGCGAAGCAGGCCTCGGTGAGGCCGGCCTGCCAGCAGTGCATGCTGGCGGCCAGCTGCGGGACGGCCGGCCAGATGCGCAATCGTCACCCTCCGTGAGGGAAATGGCTGGAGAAATGCGCTCCGCACCGCCGATCTGGGTAGATAACCGGTCTGGCTGCTCACGGGTCTGATGGGCACGGAACGGGATTTCGGCACGGCTCCGGCCGCTTGTGGGTTGATCTGGTACCAGACCTGAAGGGGTGAACCCCGGCCTGCCCGGTTCGGGATGCGGCCGGAATCCCCCGGGGGGCCGGCCGGCACTCGCCCAGGTACTTCTCGCGCAAGCCCTCATAGGGCACGGGATCGTCGCAGTCGACGCTGGCAACATCCAGCGCATCTGCGACCAGGCGCAAGAACACCTCACCCGGGAACGTGTTGTGGCGAAGATGCAGCTCCTCGATGGCAGCCGCCAGGCCGAACACATCGTCGCCGCGGGCCAGCCCGCACAAGAGCCGCCGAAGGGCCTCAGCACGATCCTGGTCCGTCGGACTCCTCCTGGCCATACCGCGAACCCTATGCCCGGCCCAGCCAGCTCCCGGAGTCATCACCGAACGTAGAGGGATCCACGGCGAAGACGGCTGCGCGAACCGCCGTTCTGCATGGCTGTCGATCTCTCGGCCCTCACCAGCTGAGTCGCGCAGATCGGGGGGATCTGGTGCGATGATCTCCAGCGGCCCCCTCGCTGAGGATGACCGCACATAGCCGATGAGCGGACGCCGGTAGTGCGCGCCGGGGGGCTATTCAGGCTGCTGTAGCAGCGCGCTTATACCCCTGCCACCCTGCAGTTCCGCAGCCCGTCACGGGTATAGCCATAAATCCCTGCCGATCCTGGCCAGCGCCGGGCCAGCCGGAAGGCACGCACGCGGGCGGACCTGCGTCCGCGAGGCATCCGCTGTTCAGCGGTAGACAGTCAGGGACTTTCAGCGAGGGCGGCAAGCCGGTCGAGCGAGGCTCGAAGCTTGTCAGCCGTAGTCGCGCGGGCCCGCGGCAAGCGGCTCTCGTCGGTCAGCCGGGTCCAGTCGTAGGTGCAGGTGACCCGCGTGCGAGATGCGCCGACTGGCTCAAGATCCCATCGCCACAGATGCCCGGGCGGCTCTTCCCCCGGGCTCGGCCGGCTTCCAGGCCATGCAGCGGCCCTCGTCGAACTCGACCACGTGGTTCTCCCTGACGCCGCCATTGGTGAGCGTCATCACGAACACCTCACCCGCGCGACGGACGCGCTGCCCGCCGGGTGCCCCGGCCAGGTTCTCGTTGCCGTCCCAGCGTGGCTGCTGAGCCGGATCAGCGATGAACTCGAAGATCTCTCCCGGCCCGGCACACCGTCCGGTTCTTGCTGCCCACGTACACAACGCCGCCGTTGAAGACGGGTGCCATGACGAGGGTGCCGTTGCCGAAGATCCAGCGGTTCGGGCTTCCCGGATGGGGCCGAGGCGACCAGCCTGCCGTTCTAAAGGGTGTACATGCTGGTGCTGTCGAAGGCCGGGAGCCGCCACGAAGCAATACCGAGGCACTCACCGTCCGTAGCGGACACAGCTAGACATCGATAGCGACCGCAGCCCAGGTCGCGATGGCGACGGGTACCGCAATGCTCGAACCCAGGGGCAGGGCTGGAGGGCGGCCTGGGCGCCGGTGGGCTGGGTGACGGTGATCCCGCCGGGAGCGGGGGCCGCGAGCGCAAGCTATCCGATCGTCGCCGGCCGGCCGGTGCCTGGCCGGTTCGGCGTTGCGGCTAATGCGTCGCCGCCGCCGAATTGCGCTGAGCAGGATGACGTAATGACCGAGCGGTTCATCGTCCCGCCTTGGAAATGAAGCGCTGCCACGTCAGACCTATAACGATCTCGCTGAGTCACTCATCTGGACCTCCGTCGCCGCTTCGCGGTTTAGTTCCGGCGGCGAGCACACGGCGGGTCTCCTGGGCGATCTGGAGGTCTTCGCGAGCGGTCACCACGAGTGTGCGTGCCGTTGCCTGCTCGTGGCTGATGTCGGCATCGTCTTCCACCTCATCGTTGTGCCCGGCGTCAATGTGGACACCGAGGTGGCCCAGCCGCTCGGTGGCGGCGGCTCGGACGACCGGCGAATGCTCGCCGATGCCGCCGGTGAACACGAGCGCGTCGAGCCCGCCGGCCGCGGCGGTCATCGCGCCGATCCCGGTAACCAGGCGATGGATGAACACGTCGAATGCTACCGTCGCCGCCTCATCGCCAGCGGCCGCATGTGCTTGTACCTCTCGCATGTCGGTGGTGCCGGCCAGCGCGAGCAGCCCGGACCGGTGTTCGAGGGCATCCGCGACAGCACTGGGTGGCAGGTCCTCATGCTGCTCGAGCCACAGCACCAGCCCGGGGTCCACCGTCCCCGATCTGGTTGCCATGACGAGACCCTCCAGCGGGGTGAAGCCCATGGTCGTGTCGACGCTGCGCCCGTTCACTACTGCTGCCAGCGACGCTCCGGCGCCGAGATGACAGGTCACCAGGCGAAGCCCAGCAGGCTGGCGCCTGAGCAGTTCAGCGCCGCGGCGGGAGCAATAGGCATGCGATAGCCCGTGAAAGCCGTACTTGCGCACGCCGTAGCGTTGCTGCCATTCGCGCGGTACCGCGTACGTGGCCGCGGCAGCCGGCAGCGAGGCGTGGAACGCGGTGTCGAAGCAGGCCACTGCGGCAACGTCGGGCAGCAGTCTGCGGACCGCGTCGAAGGCCGCCAGGGACTTCGGCTGGTGCAATGGCGCGAGATCGGTTAGTTCTCGCAGCGCATTCTCGACTGCCCTGTCCACCAGGACCGGTCCGGTGAAGCGGGTGCCGCCGTGCACGATACGGTGCCCGGCTACATCCGGTGCCGGCCAATCACGGAGCGTCCTGGTCAGGTCGCGGTCGTTGATGTCCGAGTCTCGGGCTGGCAGGTCTGCGCTCTCGACCACCTGATCCTGGTCGTCGAGAAGGCGCAGCTTGAGGCTGGAAGAGCCGGCATTGACGACGAGCACCTGCATCGGTCCGTCCTCACCTCCGCGTCAAGCCGGGGATCGCGGGATCGGCTATCACGATAGATGACGTGGCGGTAGCGGCGTGCTCGGGTAAGTCATCGAAGCTGCGGAACGGGAGGTCTCGCGCCGGCAGCCGGGTCTCACAGGCTTAGCCTAGGCCGGTGCCGTGATCACGGTGAGGAGACCAAGCTGGTGTAGCGGCGAGCGAGCACGGGCAAGTGCGGCACATGAGTCAATCAACGAATACCGGCGGCGACACCGCCGCCGACTTCGAAACGGCCGGAGGCGGGAGGACGATCGCGCCGACGCCGTACGTGCTGGGCGACGCGCCTGGCCCGCTGAGCCGTGCGGAACTGCGGCTGCTCGATGCGTGGTGGCGGGCGGCGAATTACCTAGCCGTCGGCCAGATCTACCTGATGGGCAACCCGCTGCTGCGGGAGCCGCTGCGCCCCGAGCATGTCAAGCCGCGGCTGCTGGGGCATTTCGGCACCGTGCCGGGCCTGAACCTGCTGTATGTTCACGCGAATCGGCTGATCAAGGCGCATGACCTGGACGTGGCCTACGTCGTGGGACCCGGTCACGGCGGGCCGGGGCCGAACGCCTGTGCCTGGCTGGAGGGCACCTACTCGGAGGTTTACAGCGCGGTGCCGCAGGACGCGGAGGGCATGGCGGTGCTGTTCCGCCAGTTCTCCTTCCCGGGCGGGGTGCCGAGTCACTGCGCTCCGGAGACCCCGGGCTCGTTCAACGAAGGAGGCGAGCTGGGCTATTCGCTGCTGCACGCCTACGGCGCCGCGCTTGATCACCCCGACCTGCTGGTGCTCTGCGTGATCGGCGACGGCGAAGCCGAGACGGGCCCGCTGGCCACGAGCTGGCATTGCGACAAGTTCATCAACCCGGCCCGCGACGGGGCCGTGCTGCCCGTGCTGCACCTGAACCAGTACAAGATCGCAAACCCGACGCTGCTCGCGCGGATTCCGGACGATGAGCTGCTCAACCTGCTGCGTGGCTATGGCTACGCACCGCACGTGGTCAGCGGCGATGATCCGGCCTCGGTCCATCAGGCGATGGCGGCGGCACTGCAGGCCTGCGTGAAGCAGATCGGCGAAATTCACCGCACTGCGCGCACCCAGGGTGACCAGTCGCGGCCCGCCTGGCCGATGATCGTCATGCGTACGCCCAAGGGCTGGACCTGCCCGCCAGTTGTCGACGGGCAGCAGGTGGAGGGCACCTTCCGCGCGCACCAGGTGCCGCTGCCGGAGGCACGCACCAATGACGAGCACCGCCGGGCTCTCGAAGGATGGCTGCGGTCGTACCGGCCGGAAGAACTGTTCGACGGCGCTGGCCGGCCGGTGCCTGAGCTGCTCGCGCTGGCGCCCGCGGGGGCCAGCCGGATGAGCGCCAACCCGGTGACCAACGGTGGCAGCCTGCTGCGCGACCTGCGGCTGCCAGACTGGCGCGACTACGGGGTGCCGGTCGAGCGGCACGGCGCGACCCAGCATGAGGCGACACGGGTGCTCGGCGGGTGGCTGCGCGACGTCACCCGGCTCAACCCAGACAACTTCCTGACCTTCGCCCCGGACGAACTGGTCAGCAACAGGCTGGGCGACATTCTGCAGGTCACCGGCCGCGACTGGCAGGCGCGGATCGGCGAATACGATGACCGGCTCGACCGGCGGGGCCGGGTCATCGAGGTGCTGTCCGAGCACATCTGCCAGGGACTTCTGGAGGGCTACCTGCTCACCGGCAGGCACGGCGTGTTCACCTGCTACGAGGCGTTCATCCACATCGTCGACTCGATGTTCAACCAGCACGCCAAGTGGCTGGAGGCCAGCGCCCAGGTGCCGTGGCGGCGGCCGCTGGCGAGCCTGAACTACCTGCTGTCCTCGCACGTGTGGCGGCAGGACCACAACGGGTTCACCCACCAGGATCCGGGGTTCCTTGATGTGGTGCTGAACAAGAGCCCCGAGGTGGTCCGGGTCTATCTGCCACCCGATGCCAACACCCTGTTGTCCACCTACGACCATTGCCTGCGGTCGCGGCACTACGTGAACGTCGTCGTCGCGGGCAAGCAGCCGCAGGCCGACTGGCTGTCGGTGGAGGACGCCGCGCTGCACTGCGCGCGGGGTGCCGGCATCTGGGAGTGGGCCAGTTCCGACGGCGGGCCGGACACCCTGCCTGACATCGTGCTTGCCTGTGCCGGGGATATCCCCACGCTGGAAACGCTCGCGGCCACATCGATCTTGCGCACCGAGCTACCCAACCTGCGGGTCAGGGTGGTCAACATCGTCGACCTCATGCGGCTCGTCCCGGAATACCAGCACCCGCACGGCCTGACTGACAGGGAGTACAACACGCTGTTCACCGAGGACAAGCCGGTTATCTTCGCCTTTCACGGCTATCCGCGGCTGGTCCACCAGCTCACCTACCATCGGCGCAACCACGACCAGATGCACGTCCGCGGATACCGGGAGAAGGGCACCACGACCACCCCCTTCGACATGGTGATGCTCAACGACCTGGATCGCTACCACCTGGTCATGGACGTGATCGACCGGGTGCCCGGCCTGGGCGCCCGCACGGCCCGCCTACGGCAGCAAATGGCCGACGCCCGGCTGCGAGCCCGGACCTGGACCCGCCAGTACGGCGAGGACCTGCCCGAGGTAGCGCAATGGACATGGCCAGAATCACAGTGAAACCTACTTCGCGGGACCGTCGTCAGACAGCCCCTATCGCGAGACGTACATCGCAGATCGGCTAGTTCGCTTCTCGGCGGGCCCCGCTGACTTGGGGGAGGCGGGCATCCGTGACGAGCAACTCCGCGCACAGTCCGGTGAGTCATGGTGATCACTGAACGTGACAGCACGCCAAGCCGAGAGCGCGCGCCGACCCGCCGATATGGCGCAGTTTCCAGCCGTCTGGCGTGGCTGACCACGGGGCTCATATCCGGGTGATCTGCGCGCGTACCCCGGCTGGCCAGCGATCTGCACTGGCGCTCGGTCGTGCCGGGGGGCGCGCGATCAAGGTAGGCCGTGGGCGGCGCGGCAGTTGCTGCTGGCCGAACGCTAGGTGCGGGCCAGGTGGCCGTGCGATAGGACTATGACATGGAAACGTGGGATGCCATCCGGGCGCGCCGCAACGTGCACCAGTACACCAGCCAGCCGATTGCCCGCGAAAATCTCGAGCGCATCTGTGAGGCGGGACGGCGGGCACCATCAGCGGAAACTGGCAGCCGTGGAACTTCGTGGTGGTCACCGGCCGCGGGCAGCTGATCGAGCTGGCGAAGCGGACGACCTGTATGCCGCAGACCGCCACGAGTTTGCATTCGAGTGGTCCGAACCAGACGGAGCGCCAGATGACTGAGTGGCCACGCAATTGGGCCGAGCTAACTCACGGCGTCGGCTGCGAGATGTGCGAAGCCGGGCGACCTGATACCAGCCGTTACGGCATACGAGTCCATGCAGGTCGTTATACGGACGCCTACTTGCAACGCGCTGACGTACAGCGTGGATACACGGTGATCATCTGGCGGGGCCGTCACGTTAACGAGCCAACCGAGCTGGACGACGCCGAGGCGTCGGGCTACTGGGCTGAAGTGCTGACTGTCGCCCGAGCCCTCATTGACGTGTACAAGCCTCTGAAGATGAACTATGAGACCCTGGGAAATTCACTTCCTCACCTGCACACGCACCTGATTCCCCGCTTCACCGACGATCCTCGGCCAGGCCAGCCGTTCCCGCTGTCTGCGCAACAACCGGATGCGAAGGTTCCAGAGACGCAGCTTTCTGCGGACGCTAGAGCACTCCGCGAACTGCTTGACCACGCGCGTAGCCCTTCGGGCCTGTGACAACTTTCTCCACGGCTTCAAGGGCACGCCTTCGGCGCGCCAGCCGGGACGGCCTCCGCCGCGCTCCGGGCGCAAGCCGCGAGACACCAGGCAGCCGATCCGGCGCGGCACCCGCGATTAGCGGCTCGCGCCTGCGGGGTTCCGCCGCCGCTGGCGGCGGCAGCGTCGCCGCTTCCTCCGGGCGGGAGCCCTGCGTTGCGGCGGCTGCCTCGCGCGGTCACCCCGCACCCGGGCCGCTGCCGGTGCAGGCCGTAGCGTCTGGTGACCGCGCCTGCAAGAGCTGACCGGCCGTCCTCCTCGCGCCAGCCATCCTGTCACCGGGACAAAGATCACCGTCAAGGGCGCTCGCTGCGCTCGCGTCGCTGACCAAGGCCGCGTAGTTAAGGCTCCGACCCGCTTGTAGCGATCAGGTCCGCCGACGGTAGTGGCCGTCGCGGTGAGCGGCCGTCACCTGATTCTTGTGATCTTCGGTGGGCGTGAGCTCGCGCATCTCGAGGAGGCGTGCGAGGCTGGCACAGGTCTTCGCGGCACGTTGGGCAGGTGCCAAATGGTGTGATTACCAGGAGGATCACCTGGTCCTCACCGAGGAGCTAGCTGTTTCTCGGCGTTCCTATCCAATGCCGAGCAAGGCGCTTGCGTTCTGGTCGAGGATGGCCCGGGCGGCGCTCGGGTCTATCTGGGCGTCGTTGATGTAATCGACCGCGCGGACGAAGGTGTCTCCGTTTTCGTAGGGGAAGTCGGTTCCAAGGAGGAGCCGGTCGGCGCCTCCACCTCCGCCACGGCGGCGCAATACCCCGCGACGTCGCTGTACCGGGCCACCGCGGCCCCATACCCGATGCCGTCGCGGTGGCCCCGGGTGTCCCACCCGGCCATGGACGCAGCAGCCTCGGCGAGTACCCGCCGGGCCCGCGGGTCGGTGAGATGGGTGAACCGGAATCCGACCGGGTCGGCGCCGGCCGCGGCGGCCAGCTCGTCCATGAATGACTCGATGGCGAACACGTTCAGGTGCGCGCCGAGCGACCGCAGCGAGGATGTCCTGATCGGCATGTCCAGCAGCCGGTGCCGGGTGACCTGCATGCCAGGGATGTCGTAGCCAGGCACCGCGTTACGCGAGGCACCCATCCAATTGGCGGGCTGAAAGTCTGGTGCCGGCGGCATCGGGCGGCCTCCCGCCAGGTGGGTCAGGGCGAGCAGGCGCGGGTCGCCGCCCATGGTGGGACGGCCCATGAAGCCGTTACTCCACACGTCCTGCCGCCAGGTCACGATCCGGCCCCCGGCGTCCAGGCCGGCCGAGAGCCGCGCGAGCATGGCCGGCCCCAGCGGCGCCCAGCACATCTCATCCTCCCGGGTCCATTCCACCCGGACCGCCTGGCCGGGGACCGCCCGCGCCAGCAGCACCGCGTCCATGGCCACGTCGTCCGCGCCGTTCTGCCCGTAGACACCCGCGCCCTCCACGTACTGCACCGTCACCTGCCCGGCCGCCAGCCCAGCCCGGCCGCGATCGCCGCGCGCTGCAGGAAGATGCCCTGGCTGTGACTCCACACGGTGACCGACTCGCCATCCCAGCGGGCGATCGCGCAACTGGGCGCCACCGATGCGTGGGCCAGGAACGGCCGGGTGAACTTGGCGGTCAGCGTGCGCGCGGCCATGCCCCCGGCATCCCCGCTGGTCCGCCACCGTCTGGTCCTCCGATGCCGCCGCCAGCAGGAACCCGCGCAGGTCGCCGGGATCGGGCAGCGACGGGCTGGTCCGCCACCGTGCCGCCCGGGCGACCCGCCCGGCGGCCCGCAGCACGGCCCGGTCGGTCCCGGCCACCACGCCGAGGAACGACCCGTCCCGCACCAGTACGGTCTCGCTGCCGAGGTCCGGGTCAGCGAGTTCGGCCAGGCCGGCGACTCGCGTCGGCGGTCGCACCACCCGGCCGTGGGCCATGCCCGGCAGGACGAGATCGTGGAGAAACCGCGGCCGCCCGGCAATCTTGTCGGGGATATCCAGACGCGCGGCGCTGCGCCCGGCAACGGACCACTCACCGGGCGGCCGGGACGGCACCGGCACCTCGGCGGGCCGGTCAAGCATTCCTGGTTGCGCCAGCGTCCAGTAGCTCAACCCGGTCGGACCGTCAGCGGTCCGGATCTGCCCGTCGGCCACGTTCAGTGCGGCCTCCGTGACCCCGAGCCTGGTCGCGGCGGCGTCCAGCAACAGGGCACGGCCCAGCGCGCACGCCTGCCGGAGCGCCGAGCCGGAGTCCTGGACCGAGAGGCTGCCCGCCGTGACGCCCTCGTCCGGGCTGGTGCTGGTGGACACCGGCGCTATCCGCACCCGGGCCAGGTCGACCTGCAGTTCCTCCGCGGCCACCTGCGCCAGCGCGGTCCAGATGCCCTGGCCGTACTCCACCTTCCCGATCCGGATCGTGACCTCCCCATCCCGGCTGAAGTCGAGCCACCGGGCCAGTACCGGGTTGGCCGCGAGGTCGGCCGGGAGCGGGGAGATGCCGGACGGCACGGCGGGCCCGACGGAAAACGGGCCGGGTGAACCGGACGGCGGCGCGAGTACCGGGCCCTCTGCGGCTGGGGTGCCCCCGGCGGGAACCTCGGCGGGAGGCTGGCCGGCGGGAAGTGGCCCGGCAGGCGGGCCGGGAAGTGGCTGGGCGGGCGGGTGCGGGATCACCGTCTGCCCATCGGGGGTTCGCCCGGCTGCCTTCAGCACTGCGCGGACGATCCTGCCATGCGTCCCGCAGCGGCACAGATTGCCGTCCAGAGCCTCCCGCACCTCCCGCTCAGTCGGGGCGGGACATTCGCGCAGCAAGCCGACCGCAGCAATCACCATGCCGGAGGTGCAATAACCGCACTGCGCGGCCTGCTCGTCGATGAACGCCCGCTGGACCGGATGGAGCCGGCCGCCGTCCAATAGCCCCTCCACGGTGATGACCGGGCCGTCCACGGCAGACACGGGCAGGTCGCAGGACGAGCGGGCGCGATTCCCCACGAGCACCGAACACGCCCCGCACAGCCCCATCCCGCAGCCGAACTTCGGCCCGGCCAAGCCCAGGTCATGGCGGAGCACGTCGAGCAACGGCGTCTCCGGCTCGCAGGTCACGCGGCGCTCCGCGCCATTCACGGTCAGCCGGAACTCAGTCTCCATCATGGTTTCTCCTCCGGCTGTCACCTGATTCTGGCGATTTGCGTTGTGCTGCGAACTGGCGGGCCACGCGCCAGGGCTGACCACATCAGACCGCCGCCAGCGCCTCCGAGTTGGTCACGACCCGGCCCAGGGCGCCGTATTCGTGCAGGTCGCCGAACATCTCAAGACGAATGGACTGGTCCACGCCGCCGACGCGGACCGGTTCGAACCCGCCCGCCCGGATCAGCTCAGCGACCAGATCGCCCGCGGCGGCGTCGTCCGCGGCGTAAAACTGCACCGCACGCTCCGGCTCCCGCCGCGCCGCCGCGGCCAGCGAGGGCGCCGACAGCGTGCCGAACGCCTTGACCAGCCGCGCCCCGGGCGGCAGCAGCCCGGCCAGGATCTGCCCGGAGGACTCCTGCGCGCCGATGACCTTGCGGTAGCCGCCGGCGCCATCCGGCCCGACCGGGTTGCTCGGGTCGACGATCACCTTGCCGGACCGGGCTGGCCGGCTTCGCCGTAGTCTCGGCCATCGGCGGCGCCTCGGTGAACTTCGCCATGCTGATCACCGCGCGGGCCTGCCAGGGCGCGTTCGCGGCGCTGCTGGTGCCGTCGGCGCTGTCCCTGCTGACCACCACGTTCACCCAGCAGAAGGACCGCAGCACGGCGTTCGCCGTCTACGGGGCGATCGCCGGGGCCGGCGGCGCGATCGGGCTGCTGCTCGGCGGCGCGCTGACCGAGTACCTGTCCTGGCGGTGGACCCTGTACGTGAACTTGATCTTCGCCGGGGTGGCGTTCACCGGTGGGCTGCTCCTGCTGAAGCGGCAGCCGTCACCGGTCAAGCCCAGGCTCGACGTCCCGGGCGTACTGCTGGCTTCCAGCGGCATGTTCTGCCTGGTCTACGGGTTCTCCAACGCGGCCGCGCACACCTGGGCCACGCCGTCCACCTACGGGTTCCTGGCCGCAGGCGGGCTGCTGCTGGTCGTGTTCGCGGCCTGGCAGGGGCGGGCGCCCCACCCGCTGCTGCCGCCCAGGGTGGTACTCGACCGCAACCGGGGCGGCGCCTACCTGTCGATGCTGATCGCCGCAGCCGGGCTGTTCGGGACCTTCTTGTTCCTGACCTACTACCTGCAGCAGACGCTGGGCTACTCGCCACTCGTGACCGGTGTGGCGTTCCTGCCAATCAGCGCCGGCCTCATCGTCGCGTCCAATCTGTCGACGATCGTGCTGATGCCCAGATTCGGCCCCAAGCCGCTGGTCGCGTCCGGGATGCTGGCCGCCTCGGGCGGGATGGTGTGGCTGGCCCAGCTGAGCCCGCACACCGGGTACGCCACCGGCGTGCTCGGCCCGATCATCCTGGCCGGAACCGGCCTCGGCATGGTGATCGCGCCGGTGATCAACACCGGACCTTCGGCGTGGCCCCCAAGACGCAGGAGAGGCATCCGCGACGGTCACCGTTGGCCAGCAGCTCGGCGCCTCCATCGGCACCTCGTTGCTGAGCACGATCTTCGCCGCCGCCGTTACCTCCTACATCACCGCGCATCTCGCCGCGGCCCGGGTGATCGGCCGCCAGGCCCTGACCGCGCTGGCGCTGGCGCACGGGTACGACACCGCGTTCTGGTGGACCGCCGGCATTTCGCCGTCGGCGCGGTCGTGGGCGGCGCCCTGCTCCGCCGCGGGCCGCTGGGCCAAAGGCGCACGCGGTCCCCGGCGGACGACCAGGTGACAACGGCACAAGCCAAGGCCGGCCCTGCGCTTCCGGCGTGATCTGCCTTCCACTCCAGGCCCCCGCGGACCGGTCAGCGTGCCCATCGTCTGCTCCAGCCGCCGGATTTGCGGGCCCAGCGTCGACTGCGCGATGAACATCCGCTCCGCCGCATGGGTGAAGGAGCCAAGGCCGACGTCAGCTGGGCATCCCTACTCCCGATCATCTCCCCGGGCCAGGAGCGTCGGTTCAGCCAGTATCCGCTCCGTCATGCCCTGGCCGCGGAGCTCCTGGGACGGCCTCAGCGTCGGACCCGGCTCGGTGGGTCGGCATCACCTAGCTTTGGTGATTCCGCCTTAAGCCCTTCGTGCGGAGGGCGCGAGCAGGCTCAGAGCGCGGGCGCGGTCCACGGCCTCATGGCGGCTGTGGACGCCGAGCTTGGCGTACAGGTGGCGCGTGTGGGTGCCGACGGTGTTGACCGAGAGGAACAGCTCACTGGCGATCTCGGGTCCCGTGAGTTGGGTCGGCAGGTAGCGCAGGACGCGGATCTCGCTGTGGGTGAGCTGTTCATCCAGGCCGCGACTGCAGGCCCATCCCGCTTGGCTGCCGGGCGGCGCGGGCCTGTTCCCGGCGAGCAGGCCCTGGATCTCGGCGATCAGGGCGGCGTGGGCGGTGCCATGCCGGGCGTGGCGCTCGAGCAGGCCCGGCGCGGGGTGCAGCAGGAACACCGAGAGCGCCCTGTCGGGTTCGGCGTGGTCGAGCGCGCGTTCCAGGGCCCGCCCGGCGGCGGCCAGGTCGCCGAGCGCGTCCCGGGCGATCGCCTCCAACAAGAAAGCGCGAGCCAGCCCAATCCATGGGAGTACGGAGGGAGCACCGTCAAGGACCGGCGCGAGCGCGGCGACCGCCGCGTGCGGGTCGTCTTGGGCGAGCCGCAGCGTCGCGGTGGCGATGCGCGTCTCCCCGTGGTCGCGGTCTTGGTCGCCGAGTTCGGCAAGGGCCTGCTCTGCGCCCTCGGTATCGCTTAGGCGCACCAGGGCGTGCACCAGCAGCGCCCGTGCCCGGGGGACGGTGTAGTGCGGGGCGGCAAGCCGCCGGGCCAGCGGCTCGGCGGCCCGGAACGCGGCCAGCGCGTCGGCGTCCCTTCCGCGCGCCAGCTCGAGCAGCCCGCGGAGGTAACGGATGACGTGTCCGGTTGCGGGCTGGGCTTCGGCTGTGAGGGTGCGTTCGGCGCGCTGGACCCACAGCTCGGCCTCGCCCAGTCTTCCCTGCCACGTCAGCATGGTTCCCAATACCATGCAGGCGGTGCCGGCCGCCGGGTCGCTGGCCCAGCCGTGTCGTTCGGCCAGCTCGATCGCTTGCCGGCTGCGTTCGGCCGCCCGCGCGTACGACTGGAACATCTCGACCGCCGCCAGGTGCGCCAGCCCAGTGAACTCCAGAAACGGCCGCCCGATCCGGTGCGCCAGCGCAATGCCCCGCTCCAGGTGCCGCTCTGCCTCCTGGAACTGGCCTGTCCAGACCTCGGTGATGCCGAGGCTGATCAGCGCCCACGCGCGCAGGTCCTGGCCCAGGGAGCGCCGCGCCGCGTCCGGGGCCTCGGCCAGGGCCTCCAGCCGCCGGACCTCCTCGGCCACAGCGGGCAGATCGCCGCGCTGGCGGACTACCAGCAGCCGGGCGATGCCGAGCAGCAGCTGCGCCCGGGCGCGCCGGGCATCCGGCACCGAGGCCGTTCTGCGCTCTGCCAGGCCCAGGTACCGCTCGGCCGCCTCCAGCGACCCGTACGCCAGCTCGTCCGCCGCGGCCACCGCCGCGAGCCCGGCATCGGCCGCGCGGACACTGGCCGGGAACCCGGTCAGCAGCTCGTGGGTGGTGGCGGCCTGCCCGTCCAGGTGCAGGCCGGGCCAGTGATCGGCGAGCAGCCCGGCGGTCAGGCCCCAGTCCCGGGCGGCCTGGGCGTGCCGGATCGCCTCCGCCGGGTACCCGTGCTCCGCGAGCCAATGAGCGGCTGTCCGGTGCAGCGCGGCGACCTCATCCGACGCGGCGCGGCGCAGCTCTAGCTGCAGCAGTCCGGCGAACATCTGGTGGTAGCGGAACCAGGACCGCGACCCGTCCAGCGAGATCACGAACGCGTTCGCTTGCTCCAGGTCCTGCAAGACCCGCTCCCCGCCCTTGTCTTCGGTCAGCAGGTCGGCTAGTTCCCCGTTCACCCGCTCCAGGATGGAGGTGCGCAGCAGCAGCCGCCTGACCTCTTCGCGCTGCCGGTCCAGCACCTCCTCCAGCAGGTATTCGGCCACCGTCCGCTCGGTGCCGGAGAACCCGGCCGCGAACCATGCCGGATCGGGGTGCCCGGCCAGCGACAGCGCCGCCAGCCGCAGCCCCGCCGCCCACCCCTCCGTCCGCTCATGCAGGCTCACCAGCGCCGCATCGGGCAGCTGCACCTCTGCCGCCGCGAACAGCGCCCGCGCCTCCGCCACGGTGAACCGCAGATCGCGCTCGCGGATCTCAGTCAGCTCGCCCTCCAGCCGCAGGCGGTGCAGTCCCAACCGCAGGTCGTGCCGGGTCACGAGGACAAGGCGCAGGTCCGGCGGCGCACGCAACACCAGGAGCTCCAGCTGCCGCAGCACGTCCGGGCCCAGCTCGTGCACGTCATCGATGACCAGCCAGATCCGGTCCGCCAGCGGCGCCAGGTCCGCCAGCAGCCGCTCCACGATCGCCCAGCCGTCCAGGTCCGGCGTCGCCGTCAGTGCCCGCACCAGAGGCGCCCCCGGGGCCGTCTCGCGCAGCGCGCCGAGCACCGACAGCCAGAACCGCTGCGGATCCCGCTCCTCGCTATCTACCGGTACCCACGCAGCGTGCCGGGCCAGGCCAGCCTCGGCGATCCAGGACCGCATCAACACCGTCTTCCCGCTCCCGGCCGGCGCCGACATCTGAACGACGCGTTCCGCTTCGGCCAGCCGCCGGAACAGCGCGCAACGAGACACGACTCCTCCCCTGGCGGGAGGAACGGCCGGAACATCAGGAGCTCCTGGCTCCTCGACGGACGCCGTGGCACCCTTTATCGGCCAGGGGCCAACTGCGACGTTGCCGGGCCCGTCAAGGCGGACTCGGGAAGGTCTCAGCTCACGCGGGATCACCGGGCGGGTGGCTAGCTCGCTCATGCTGCCGCTCCCCTGTCGGCCATCGAGACCGGCTGGCTTGTCATGCACGTGCCCGTCTGGCTGGGAGGAAGCGGACTCCACCCATACTGCGGGCGCACATGGCACCGTGGCTTGGGTCAACTGACCCCGCCTGTCGCAAAGCGGCTCACCAAGCCGGTCAGCGGGTGACTCACGCCGCCAGATACCACGCCCACCCGCGCCAAGGTCGGCGCTCACCGACCCAGGGGTTCTGGTCCGGCGTGGACCCCGGTGATCGGGGCCCGAGTCCAGGCGGATTGGTTGCAGGATCGTGGCTGTGGTGCTGGTGATGAAACGTCTCTGTCCGCGGCTGCCAGCACGCGGGTTTGCTTCGCGATGACAGGCGCGGCCGCGTGGTCCGGCGCGTCGGCTCGGCGCGGCTGGCAGCTGTTCCTTGCGGGCCGCCTGCACAATCGTCTACTTGAGGTGCAGCTCATGTGGTCACCTCGACGACCAGATAGCCCACGGCCGGTGGAGCCGGCATACTCCACCGTTGCCGGTCCCGGCTAGCCGAAGCAGACCCCATCTGTCGGGGTATGTGGGTTCCACAGGAGCTGGCGCGCGGTGGGGATACCTGGGGAAGTGGTGCTTGCCGTGGCATGTCCTGGTCGCTCAGACTGCGGGGGTGACCCTTGCTGGGGGCGTCCGATGACGGCGTCAGAGCTGATCGGGCGGGACTCGGAGATCGCCGCGGTGGAGTTGCTGCTAACCGGTATCGGCGGCGGCGGGTCGTTGCTGGTGCTCGGCGATCCCGGGATCGGAAAGTCGGCCCTGGCGCAGATGGCCAGCCGGCGCGCTGCCGGCCGCGGGATGCGGGTGCTCACCTGCGCAGGTGTGCCAGGCGAGGCGCACCTGTCGTTTGCCGGGCTGCACCAGCTGTTGCGGCCGGTGCTGGCCGCGGTCGGCGGGCTGCCGCGCGGCCAGCGGGATGCGCTGCTGACCGCTCTGGGGGCAGGCGACGGGGCGGCTCCGGCGATGCCGCTGGTCGGGCTGGCGGCCCTGGAGCTGCTGGCTGCCGGAGCCGGGCGGGCGCAGGTCCTGGTTGTCGCCGAGGACGTGCACTGGCTGGACTCCTCGACGTGCGAGGTGCTGGCGTTTGTGGCCCGCCGGCTGGGCGCGGACCCGGTGGGGTTGGTGGGCACCGCCCGCGAGGCCGAACTGGAGGACAACCCGCTGGCTCGGGCCGGCCTGGCGGAGCTGCGCCTCGGTCCCCTGGATGCAGTGGCCGCGGCCGCGCTGCTGGACGCGCACGGGGTGCTGGATCCGTTGGTCCGCCAGCGGGTGCTGGCGGAGGCGGCCGGGAACCCGCTGGCCCTGGTGGAGCTGCCGGCGACGGCCAGCCAGCACGACAGCCGCGGCGCGCTGAACGGATGGATCCCGCTGACCCGGCGCCTGGAGCAGGCGTTCGCGTCCCGGTTGCCGGGGCTGCCCGCGGCGACCTTCACCGCGTTGCTGGCGGCGGGGCTGGACGACGGGGATGCGCTGGCGGAGGTGCTGGCCGCGGCGAGCGTGGTGGCGGGCGCGCCGGTGTCGGTGGCGGATCTGGCGGAGGCGGTGGCGGCGGGGCTGGCCGAGGTGGACGGGCAGAGCGTGCGGTTCCGGCATCCGCTGGTGCGGTCGGCGGTGTGTGAGGCGGCCGGGCTGGCCCGGCGGCAGGCCATGCACCGGGCCCTGGCGGAGGTGCTGGCGGGCGTGCCGGACCGTCAGGTGTGGCACCGGGCGGCGGCTAGCCTGGGGCCGGACGAGGAGGTGGCAGCTGGGCTGGAGGCTGCCGCGGACCGGGCCTTGCGCCGCGGGGCGATCGCGGAACAGGCCGCGGCGCTGGCCCAGGCGGCCCGGCTTAGCCCGAGTTCGGCCCAGCGCGGGCAGCGGCTGATCCGCGCCGCGTTCGCGTTCCACGACCTGGGCCGGCCGCAGACGGTGCTGCGGCTGCTTGACGAGGCCGAGCCGCTGGACCTGGAACCGGGGGACCGGCTCCGGCTGTCCTGGGCCCGCGAGTCCGTGGGGGCCGCCACCCGGTCCGGCGCCCGGCCGCTGGCCGCGCTCGCCGGGCTGGCCGACCAGATGCGCCAGGACGGGGACATCGACCAGGCGCTGCTCACGCTCGAGGAGGTGGCGCTACGGTGCTGGTGGTCCAACCCGGACCGGCGGACCAGGCAGCAGATGACCGCGGTAGCCGAGGCCATGCCGGTAGCCGGCGAGGATCCGCGGCTGCTGTTCGTCCTGGCGGCGTGCGACCCGGCCGGGAACGGCGCGGCGGTCCTGGCGCGGCTGGGCCAGCACCAGCCCGGCTCGGGTACTGCCTATCAGGACTACCGGCTGGGCTACGCCGCCGCGGCCGTAGGAGCATGCGAGCAGGCGGTCGGGTTCCTCACCGCGGCAGCGGCCGGGTTGCGGGCCCGCGGCTGGCTGGGCCTGCTCGGCCAGGTGCTGCTCAGCCAGGGGTGGTCGGCGCTGCTGCTCGGCCACGCAGGCCTGGCCGGGCCGGCCGCCGAAGAAGCCGCCCGGCTGCTGGCCGACAGCGGCCTGCCGCTGTGGGCGGCCTGCGCCCAGCTCGTCCAGGCGGTCCTGGCCGGCTGCGGCGGCGACACCACCACCGCCACCGAACTTGCCGCGCGGGCCGAGCGTGTCCTGCTGACG
>WNGK01000278.1_pt1 | contig 19834 bp, 16 predicted proteins | sample 5400601 | NCBI WGS metagenome assembly WNGK01 (sample SAMN13153376, study PRJNA577476) | soil metagenome | isolation source: 60 cm soil or saprolite under Garry oak tree replicate 1 | place: USA:California | collected 2016-06-15
CGAACCCCCGGGGCGAGGACGACCAGCAAGACCGCCGATGAAGGTCCGCACGAGGATTTCCGGATCTTGACCTGCCTCCGTCGTCGGCTCGAGCTACTTTTCGCCGCCACCCTCCCCCTCTGTGAGACATCCGGGCTAACCTCTGACTGTGGCTTCGGGTGACGATGGTGGTTTGTTCGACATCAATGCCGATGAGGATGGGCCTATTTTTCGGCGGGAATGCTCATCTGGTCGAAAACGGGGCCCGGTTGTGGAATCGCTTCGCCATCTGCGCGAGGATCACTCGCGCCGTAATGCGCGCCGGTGTTACTGTCCATTACCGCCTGCCCAAGACCAAATGGGCCCATTCCTCGCCGGGGATAGACGCTGAGTTGGTGTCCCAAAGACAAAAGCTCATTGCGCACTGACTCCGGCACGGACTCTTCTACGAAAACATCACACCCGGTAAAATTTAGTTTCGTGATTCGACCTGCCTCAAGCGCCTGCTGAATGGTCATACCGTAGTCAACGACATCAGCGACGAACTGCGCATGCGCCTGAGCCTGATTCCATCCTCCCATAATGCCAAAACCGATCTTAGCGTCACCTTTCTTCATGAATGCCGGAATGATGGTGTGCAACGGACGCTTATGCCCGGCGAGACTATTTGGCTGGTTCGGCTCCAAGGTAAACAACGCACCACGGTTCTGGAGCACAAAGCCGGTCCCCTTCGGCACGATCCGAGAACCAAACGCTGAATAATTCGACTGAATCAGAGAAACAATATTCCCTTCTTTGTCGATCGTTGTCATATATATCGTGTCACTTCCGCCTGCGTCACTGAGAGCCGCCACTGCGTCGGCCTGCACGCTGCAATTCGCACGTGGTCCGATCAGCTTTGCGCGCTTTGCCGCTCGCTCCTTGCTGAGTAACTGCTGGACTGGAATTTTCGAGAAGTTCGGATCGCCAACGTACTTCAACACATCCGCATAGGCAAGCTTCTTTGCTTCGATCATGGTATGCAGTGACTTGGACGAGTGAAAACCATACTCATGCATCGGGAACTGCTCCATGAGATTCAGCATCATGAGAGCGGCGATTCCTTGCGTGTTCGGCGGAATCTCATACACCACCCAGCCGCGATAGGTGGTCGAAATCGGCTCGACCCATTCAGGCCGAAAATCGGCCAAATCGTCAAGCGCCATCACCCCGCCAAATTCCTTAACCGTCTCCACGATCGCGAGCGCCGTCGCGCCCTTGTAAAACCCGTCATGTCCGTTCTCTGCGATTCGGCGCAAACTCTTGGCTAGATCTGGGTTCTTCCAGATTTCTCCGAACCCCGGGGCTCGCTCGCCATTGACCAGAAATGTTGCTTTGGGATAAGGATGTTCGGCCAAGGCTTTTTCAAACTTACGCCAATCTTCGGCCGTGACCTCATTAATGGGGACGCCGTTTTCTGCGTAGTAAATGGCCGGCGCCAGCAACTCCGAAAATGACTTTGTGCCGAACCGCTCTTTCATCGCCACCCAGCCAGCTACCGCACCAGGCACGGTTGCGGTCCATACGCTGCTCGGCGGCATTTTCGTGATGCCCTTCGCGGCTAGCAGTTCCAGCGTTTCCGCCTTAGGCGCCCACCCGCTAGCGTTCAGACCGTAGAGCTTTCCCGTTTTTGCTTCATAGATGATCGCGAACAGGTCACCACCAATCCCGTTATTGGCCGGTTCCATGAGACCGAGCACCGCGTTGGTGGCGATGGCGGCATCGATTGCGTTTCCGCCGCGCTCTAGAATTTGTATGCCCGACATCGCAGCCATTGGCTGCGTCGCCGCGACGATCCCGTACTTCGTGGTGATAACGGAACGTCCGGAGACCAGAGGCGGATTGCCGCCGTGCGGAGCAGATGTGCTCTGGGCTTCGACAGCAACGGAAAGAACCGCAAAGGTCGTGATTAGGATAACTAGCGTCTTCTTCATATGTTTGGCGTTTCTGTGGAAATATATCAGCCTTTGATGATGATCGCGAGATCCTGAGTAACGCTAGAAGTGTTTTATCGGAAGCACGCTTTGAGAACGAGTGCGCGTGGGCAGGATGCTCTGGCGCGCTTTCGATAAAAACGTCAGAAGGAAGCCGCTCGCGGGGTCTCATGCGATACCTTTAACGTACACCTATCGAGAATGACAGGAATGTTATGTAGCGCCACTCCGAGCGCAGTTCCCCCCCGCCGACGCCAATATCCCTTCCTATGCCCATATAGTTCTTCATTTTTTGCGCGCTCTTTCCCCCTCCGCTGCTTCTGGGATTCCCAGAGGGCTATGAAGTCCTCGACATTCCAGAACCGGATGGATGTTTGGGCTTCGAGCCACCGGGTTTCCTTCATGAGCAGCGATGTGATTCTGATTGTTGATGACGGTAAGTTTATTGCGCAAGCATATTCCCGAGTACTGCTGGGCTTGAGTTATCGAGCCTGCGACGGTAAAACTGGGCTTTTTGCTGCTGAGAGTTGTAACCCGACCTTAATCCTTCTCGACATGCTCCTGCCCGATATGGATGGTGTAGACGTGCTGGCGAGTGCTCTGTTTCTCGCTGTTGTAGCGATATGTAGATCAATAAGATGCGTGTTATCAATAGGCCGGAGTTGTTCAAACCCACCCCCCGCAACAAGATTTCGGTAGCTTCCCTACTTTATTTTTCAGGAACTTCCCTTGCACATGTTTCGGAGTTCCGCTATGTGGCCAAGAATCCTGCCGTCTTTCATAGACCGAACAGGTTGAGATGTAGCTTGGCGTAAGCGCGCTCATGAGCCCAAAGATCAAGAGGAGCGGAAGCGATTTCGTCGACCACTGGGTCTGCGCGGCCGCTCTTGCTAAGATCTACGCTCTTGATGTACGTCTTGCAGGAATCGCAGCACTCCACCCGAACATGAGGAAACTCGCTCGCGGTGTATACCGGGAGCTTCTTGTTATTTTCTTCGCCGCAGTTTGGACATGCGATGCGGCGGAAGTCCCATTCGGCAAAACAGAAAGAGCACAACAGCGACCGGAGTGCTCCGTCTCCCAGTGGACGCAGAACACCGGCGCCGGGCTTTCGCTGACAGAAGGGACAAAGCCGGTTATCTGTGCCACCTCGAGGCGCGGGCTGTTGTAAACGGACCCTTTCAGCAAGGGGCTGCAAGAACGCCCGTGCCAGGAAGTCCTGCGGCTCGGACGGCATGTGTTCCGTCGCCGACCAAGTGGCATCCAACAAATCAGACCACCCACTTTGCATCTCAGTTGACAGCAACCGACGGGCAACATCGGCCAGGCGGGAGGGGCCGTACTTTTCCGCCATCAAAAGAAACGGTTCGGAGCCATCCAGGAGCAGATCCGCCTCCAACGGATCCGAAAATCCGCCCGCCGGGGCGCGATCCAGGCCCAGAGAGAGGCTTTCCTGACACCCCGCCAGGCGCACATAAAAGCCGAGAAGCTCGGCTGCAAAGGGATACTGCACCGTCAGCGCTTCCGCCCGGCCTATGCGTTTGCGCCATGAAGTTCCAGCCATCACCCGATTATCAGTGCCAGCCGGGACGCTGCGCAACCGCCAGGGCATACATCTCACGCAGTATTGACCATCGCCAGCAATGGGAATATAGTTCGCGGAAAAGTATGGTTAGGTGAGCCGGGGCAATCACGACCACGAATTGAACCTCAACCCGGAAAGTACACAGCTTCATCGCTGACTGAGTTGATACCTTCGGCCTGAAAGCAAAGTAGTCGGAGGATGTGCATGGAACTCTCCCGCAGAACCTTCCTCAAGGGCACGCTCGTCGGAGGAGTAGGTTTTTCCGCTCTAGGTTTTGATCTCACCCCTGTTTACGCCCAGACTCAAGGCTTAAAGATCTCGCGAGCAACCGAGACGCGCAGCACCTGTCCATACTGTTCGGTGAGTTGCGGTGTGATTATCTATACGCTGGGCGACAAGGCAAAGAATGCGATCCCGCAGGTCGTGCACGTGGAGGGCGATCCCGACCACCCTATCAATCGCGGAACGTTGTGTCCCAAGGGGTCGTCGCTTGAACAAGACATCCTGAATGATCGGCGTTTGCTGAAGCCGCAGGTGCGTCGTCCGGGAGCCACCGACTGGGAAGATATTTCCTGGGATCAGGCTAATGCCGAGATCGCGCAGAGGGTCAAGAAGACACGCGACGATACGTTCCTTGAAAAGGACAGCCAGGGAAGAACCGTGAACCGCTGCGAAGGCATTGCCTGGACGGGCGGTTGCACCGACACGAACGAATTCAATTATTTGGTCGTCAAGAGCATGCGCAGCCTGGGGGTCTGCTACCTGGAAAACCAGGCTCGGGTTTGACACGGCCCCACGGTCTCCAGTTTGGGGCCAACATTCGGACGCGGGGCGATGACCAATGGCTGGATCGACATCAAGAACACTGACATGATGTTGATCATGGGCGGGAATCCAGCCGAGAACCATCCTTGCGGCTTCAAGTGGGCCATCGAAGCCAAGATTCAGCGCAATGCGAAGACGATCGTAGTCGATCCTCGCCTCACGCGGACGGCCGCGACCGCAGACCTGTACCTTCAGATTCGTGCCGGCGCCGACATCGCCTTTCTCGGCGGGGTGATCAACTACGCGCTCGACAACAACCGCATCGCCCGCGACTACCTTGTCAATTACACCAATGCTGGGTTCATCATTAAGGAGGGATTCAAGCTTCCTGATGACGGATTGTACTCAGGCTTTGATCCTGAGACGAAGATGTATGACAAATCTTCGTGGAACTATGAAGAAGGTGGGGACCTGTCGGGAAAGGCGGTTTTGCCGACGCCTTCGGGACAGAATGCGCGAGCAACGCACGTGCAGGGTAGCGACACGGGCCAGGGCCATCAGGGTGCGAGTCCAGCGGGAGCAAAAGCTGGCGCCTCGCCTGTGCCCTTGTTGCCGTCGAAGGTCGCCTTCGATCTTTCCCTGCAACATCCGCGGTGCGTCTTCCAACTTCTCAAGAAGCAATATGAGCGTTACACCCCGGAGATGGTCGAGCGCATTACTGGAATTCCGCAAGATCAGTTCCTCAAAGCAGCCGACCTTTACACCTCGATCCGCAAAGATGGGGACATGAAGAAGGTGTCGACCATCATCTATGCGGTGGGCTGGACCCAGCATAGCTTTGGTACGCAGATTATCCGTACCGCTGCGATGTTGCAGATGCTGATGGGAAACGTAGGACGCGCAGGAGGCGGCGTAAATGCGCTGCGTGGGCACTCAAATATCCAGGGCGCAACCGACATGGCAGGCGTGTTTGACACTCTGCCCGGATATTTGAAGATGCCCAACCCGAACGACGTAGATCTCGCTACTTACCTCAAGCGGATCACGCCAATATCCTCCAAGCCCGATCCCTGGAACTCATTCAATTATTGGTCGAACACGCCGAAGTTTACGGTGTCTCTGTTGAAGGCCCTGTACGGCCCGGCTGCTACAAAGGACAACGACTGGGCATTCCATTACCTGCCCAAGATCGATCGCAACTATTCGTGGGTAAACATCTGGAACGACATGTATGAAGGCAAAATAAAAGGTCTGTTTGCCTTTGGCATGAACGGCGTAATGATCGGTCCCGATTCCACTAAGAACATTGAGGCGCTGAAGAAGGCGGACTGGCTCGTGGTCTGCGAGATTTATCCCGACGAAACCAGCGAGTTCTGGCGTGCGCCGGGCATCTCCGCCGACGATCAGAAAAAGATCAACACCACCGTGTACCGGCTGCCGGGCGCGGGATTCGCCGAAAAAGATGGCTCGTTCACCAACTCGGCGCGCTGGCTGCAGTGGAAGCAGATTGCGCTGCCGCCTCCGGGCGAGGCACGTCTCGATCAGGACATCCTGGCAACGATCTACCTGAAAGTGCGCGAGCTCTATCAGAAAGAGGGCGGCAAGTTCGCCGATCCGGTTCTGAATGCGACGTTCGCGTACACCAACCCGTACGCCCCCTCACTGGCGGAGGTCGCGAAGGAGGTCAGTGGCAAGGCGCTTGCCGATATCACCGATCCCAAAACGAATCAGACGATCAAGTCGGGACAGCAGGTTCCGGGTTTTGCCTGGCTCAAGGACGATGGCACGACTGCCTGCGGCAACTGGATCTACTCTGGTTCCTGGACGGAAGCCGGCGCGATGATTCAGCGTCGCGGAACGGAAGATCCATCGGGACTCGGGATTTATCCGAATTGGGCGTGGTCGTGGCCCGCCAACCGCCGCGTGCTTTACAACCGAGCGTCGTGTGACCTCAATGGCAAGCCGTGGGATTCATCGCGACGGCAAGTATGGTGGGATGAGGGCAAGCAGTTGTGGGTGGGAAACGATATTCCCGATTTCAAACCCGACTCCGCCCCCAAGGATCACATGGGTCCATTCATCATGAATCCGGAAGGCATAGGCCGATTGTTTGTGCCCCTCGGCGGGATGGCGGATGGGCCATTCCCCGAACACTACGAACCGATCGAAAGCCCGATTGCGAATCCACTTCATCCCAATCAGTCGAACAATCCGGTGGTGAAAAAGTATAAGACCGAGTTCGACAAGTACGGCACAGCGGATCAGGGCTTCAATGTCATCTGCACGACCTACAGGCTCACCGAACACTACCATTACTGGACGAAAAATAATCCGATGAACGTCCAGCTCGTTCCTGAACCGTTTGTCGAGGTGCCGGCGGAACTGGCCGACCGGATGGGCGTTCACGGGGGCGAGAGAGTCAAGGTGACCAGCGCGCGCAGCCATTACATCGCGAAGGCTATGGTGACCCGGCGCATCCGTCCGATGAAAATCGACGGTAAGGAAATGTTTCAGATTGGTTTGCCGATTCACTGGGGATTCCGCGGCATCGCGGAGGATGAAGGAAAGACTGCGAAGACTCTGGCCAATCAACTGACTCCAACGGTGATCGATCCGAACGCATTCACTCCGGAATTCAAGGGCTTCTTGGTGAAGATTGAGAAAGCATAGAAGATCGCGATGAGCGACCGCAAGACACTACAGATCCAGAGGATGTCAGCCCACCCCGGGCCCATCCCCGGCACCGGTGTGCAGCGCGATGTTCAAGTCTGCAAGTTAGTGGACACCACGACTTGTATCGGGTGCAAAGCCTGTGAGGTGGCGTGCGTGGAGTGGAACGATATGCCCTTCGGCGCGACCACCTTCGACAATACCTACCAGACGATGCCGGAGACGCGCTCGAACTTCTGGAACCTGATCAAGTTCAACGAACATCCCCGCGAAGATGGAACGGTCCAGTGGTTAATGCGCAAAGACCAATGCATGCACTGCGCTGATCCCGGCTGCCTTGCGGCTTGCCCGGCCGATGGCGCCATCGTGCAATACACGAACGGCATCGTCGACTTCAATCAGGAGAACTGCATCGGTTGCGAGTACTGCGTCTCCGGTTGTCCATTTAATATCCCGAAACTCAACCCCGGGACGAAGAAAGTCTACAAGTGCACGCTCTGTTCCGATCGCGTTGGCGAAGGCTTGGAACCGGCGTGCATTAAGGCGTGCCCAACAGGCTGCCTGAAGTTTGGCACCAAGGACGACATGAAGTTCATCGCGGAGGAGCGAGCCAAACAATTGCGCGACAACTTTGGTATGGAAAAAGCTGGCGTCTACGATCCCGAATCGATCGGCGGCACGCACGTGATCTACGTGCTGCATGACGCGACCGATCCGGAACGCTACGGCGGGCTGCCGAAGAATCCAACTATTCCGTGGAGCTACACCGTGTGGAAGTGGCTGTTCAAGCCGGTGCTGGGCGCGTTCGCGCTGTTTGGAGGGCTGGGAGTGCTGTTGCACTACGTGACGGTGGGCCCGCGTCGGCCGCAGCCCGAGCCGCCAAACAAGGAGGGGACGAATGGCAACGGCGATTGAACGCTTTGACGAAAGAGCACGCCGCAGGTTCGAGTCCCTCGGCCGCACCGTCGTGTATGTCGGCGAACTGCGGCGGCATCCGGTCTACACCCGCTTCCTGCATTGGATGGTCGCTCTCTTCTTTTTCCTTGCACTCTTCTCCGGCTTCGGAATTTACCTGCCCTGGCTGTTCCGCTGGTTCACCCCAATCTTTGGTGGAGGCCCGCTGGCCCGAGCTTTGCACCCGTGGTTTGGCATCTTCTGTGTATTCTTCTTTGGCCTGCAAATGCTGAACTGGCTGAAACCGATGATGTGGACGCCGGCCGACACAAACTGGATGCGCAACCTGCGCGGGATCGTCAGCGGCAAAGAAAAACTTGAGCCGCCCGACACCGGATTTTTCAATGCCGGGCAGAAGCTGCAATTCTGGGAAATCGTTATCGGCTGTGTCGTGTTCCTCATTACAGGCATCATCTTGTGGGCCGGCGCTCGCACCTTCGGCAGCACCCTCGTGGCGATCAGCTATGTCCTGCACGACGTGTCGGCAATCGTCATGCTGGGCGGGATTTTCGTCCACATCTATCTGAGCACGATCGGAGAGCCTGGCACTTTCCAGGCGATGACTCGCGGAGCCGTCAGCGAGCCTTGGGCCTGGACCTTTCATCCAGCTTGGTATCGGGAAGTGACCGGACGTGATCCCCGCGAATCTTACGAGAAGGCGCGGGAGGAAACAGAACGGGCGGTGACACAGAACCCTTCTGAGTCTAAGCTCAGAAGCAAGTAGGGGCCATTCATGGCATCGCACCAGTGAGCAGGAATATTTGGAGGCGGCGGGCCGGCTGGCATGGTTCGAAGGCCACAGATCCGACGGGACTAGCTTTGTCGCCCCGGTCGACCGGCAATCATCAAACCTGCTCCCGCGATGACCAAGACCACGCTAACCACGGGGGGCACCAAACTGTTGTGCTCAGTGGTCACACCGATGTGCACGTCGCCCGCGTTGACCCCGTGGTGTTCATAGTGTGGAATCGGAACAAAAAAAGACAGAAGGCCCAAGATCAGAACGACCGCTCCCACCACCAGCAGACTTTTCATGGCTGCCCCCGGAGACTGCATTCTAGCGCATATTGACACCGATGACTGATAACATCGCTATTGATTAAAAAATATAAAGATAGACAGCGGCCATGAAAGTAACAGTTTAAGAGATCTAGCTCTCAACCCTTTATTCCAATTGATTCGTGGCAACTCTTCAGCACTTGCCGGCCACAAACATTGAATAGCGTACCCGAAAACTGAAAACGATCCGTTTTGGGGTCCAAGTGCGTAATGAAAGCAGCCATACAGAAATCTGGCCTGGATTCCAAGAACCTCAAAGGAGACTTTCGATGAAAAAGGTAATGGTTTGTTTGTTGGCTTTGACGTTTGTTATGAGCATCACTGCCTTTGCACAGCAGGACACCATGTCGCAGTCTACCTCAGACAAGACTGCAGCTGCGGCTCCCCTGAAGACGCTGAAGGGCACAGTCAAAGTGGAAGGCGACAAAGTTACATTCGTGAGCGACAAGGACCAGAAGAGCTGGGACGTTATGAATCCCGAAGAACTCAAAGCTCACGATGGTCATCATGTACAACTCAGCGCCCACGTGTACGCGGATAAGAATGCGATCCACGTAATGAACGTCAAGATGCTCAAGGGTGAGAAGAGCGAAACCATGAGCAAGTAACGGGCCTCAGAACAGAGCTCAAAGGGGCGGCCGAGCCGCCCCTGGTTTCTGCTCCATTGGCACTTCCCAACCTGAAGCGACGTACATGTAAAACACCTAGCCTATATGCTGAAACCTTTCCTGATTCTTGCTATCCAAGACTGACTATGAATGAACTGACTGGGCTGATGGCTCGTCATGGTTACACCCTAACTTTCGGACTTTTGTTCGCGGAGGCGATAGGACTTCCTTTCCCCGCGGCGATTGCACTGGTCGCGGCTGGGGCGGCGGTAGCCTCACACGCTCTGCAGGCGCCGTCAGTGCTTGTTGTGGCACTGGCTGCGTTGCTGCTGGGAGATTCCCTGCAGTTCGTGCTTGGCCGCAACATGGGATGGGCGCTGCTCGGGTTCTTGTGCCGCGTTTCGGTAAATCCGGAAACTTGTATATTGCGCTCGGCAGAGTCTTTCTACAAGCGTGGCAAAACTACGCTCGTGATTGCCAAGTTCATTCCCGGGGTGAATACGATGGCTGCGCCACTGGCCGGAAGCATGAAGATGCGTTTCACGCAATTTCTGCAACTGGACTTCCTGGGTTCCGCCATTTACGCCCTCTCTTACTTGGCGCTAGGCTACATTGCTCGCGATTTTCTGGCGGTGATCCTGCGCGGCTTTCACGCCGCGGGACGGGCCATGGAAGCGGTGATCGTAGCGGCGCTGATAAGTTACGCCATCTACCGTGTCGTTCAATATCGCAGGCACAGCGTGTATCGCATCGTGCCGCGCGTGCAGGTACAGGAACTGGCGCAGCGGCTGGCTTCCGAGGGAAAGAACAATCTTCTGATCATCGATGTTCGCAGCCACGGGTACTACGATTCCGGCACAGAACGGATCAAGGGCTCTATTCGCATCGAGCCCAACAACCTGGAGGAGGAGATCAAAAATCTTTCCAGGGAAAAGGATATTTATCTCTACTGCACTTGAGCACGTGAAGCGACCAGCGCCCGGGTGGCGCACCTGCTGCGGGAAAAAGGATTCAACACGTTTGTGATTGTCGGCGGCCTGACCGCGTGGCGCAAAGCAGGGGAGCCGCTGGAGTCGGTACCGAAGGATGATCTGGTGAAGCTGCCGACGTTTTCGTGAGGGCGCCACCGGTGCTGGCCCTTTGGTTCGACCCGGCAGGATTCCTATACCGGGTTTAGTATTGTGCGGCTTGTGGTTATGGCCGCCGTCCCCATCTCGAGCACCGAGAAAATCTCGCCAACCCTGATTCGCGTGCTGGTATTGCTCGGCCTGTCCGTTTTTATTAACTACATCGACCGCACCAACTTATCTGTTGCGGCGCCGCTGCTGAAGAGCGAACTGGTCTCTCTGCCTCGCAGCTCGGCATCCTGCTCTCCGCTTTCTTCTGGACATACTCCTTCATGCAAATCCCCGTCGGGTGGCTGGTAGACCGCTTCGAGGTGAAGTGGGTTTTTGCCATCGGCTTTCTTATCTGGTCAGCGGCGACGGCCTTCACAGGCGTGGTACACACCTTTGTGGCTTTGCTGGCCATACGGGTTGTTCTGGGCGTCGGAGAGTCGGTCGCCTACCCCGCCTATGCGAAAATATTCGCCAGCCATTTCGTAGAGCGGTAGCGCGGCGTCGCCAACTCCGTCGTTGGAGCCGGTCAGAGGCTGGGACCGGCCTTCGGCATTCTGTTCGGCGGGACGCTGGTAGCGCGTTTTGGCTGGAGACCGTTCTTTATTGTTCTAGCTCTGGTCAGTCTGTTATGGCTGTCTCCGTGGCTTCAGTGCATGCCGCGCACTCCCACTTGCGGCGTGTGTGCACATGAAGCAGGGCCCGGCGCTTTCGGAAATTGTCAGAAAGCGATCAGCGTGGGGATCTTGGATCGGCCATTTCTGCTCCAATTACTTTCTGTATTTTCTGCTTACCCTGGCTGCCGTTTTACCTGGTGAGTGAGCGCCGTTTTCCCGTGGCTGGCATGGCCAAGGTCGGGGGATCGACCTTTCTGATGGCGGCCTTGTCCGCTCTCCTCTGCGGCCGGCTCTCCGATCGCTGGATTTGCGCTGGCGCGACGCCACGTGTGTCCGCAAAACTTTTATGGTCGTGCGAATGATCTGCAACGGGCTGTTCCTTGCTGGCTGCGCGCTCGCGCCTGACGGACTCTTGGTGGCGCTGCTGCTGCTTGCGGGGGCATCGTTCGGGCTTATCAATTCACACCTCAATGCAATCACGCAGGTTTTATTGGCCCTTCCTGATCACGTCGGCGATCACCTGGGTGGGCGCGCTTCAATGGGGACTCGTCGTCGGTCCGGTTGAGCCGGTAGTGTGGAAGAGAAAAATGAAGCCATCCATCTCTGGAATTGCGCGCCGCCTTCAGGAACCGTCTGCTCAAATTCCGTAATACACTCTTCTCAATGAGTAGTGAAACAGAAGTCAAGTTTCGTGTTGGCGATCTGCGGACGTTAAGGCGAAAACTCCGCGCAGCAGGCTTTCGCCTCAAAACGCGGCGTACCCATGAAATGAATACGCTCTATGACTTGCCCGGCGGCGTTCTCCGCAAACACCGGGAGCTGTTGCGGCTGCGGCAATACGGCTTGGAGTGGAAACTGACCTTTAAAAGCAAAGGGGAAATTGGGCGGCACAGCACCCGGGACGAGTTGGAGACTGGCGTCAGCGACGGGAAATTGATGGATGCGATCCTGCGGGCCCTGGGATACTCACCGTCATTCCGCTATGAAAAATTTCGTCAGGAATGGACGGACAGTAAGGGGGAAGTCGTGGTGGATGAAACGCCGATCGGTAATTTTTGCGAGATCGAGGGATCGTCGCGATGGATTGACGCGACCGCAAAGAAGCTTGGCGTGAATCATGCCGATTACATAACTAAGAATTATGCGACGTTATTTGCCGAGTGGAAGAGGGAAACTAGGAATCGCGCGCAGGAGATGACGTTCCAAGTGGTTAAGAAAGGCCACAACTAGCCGCTTCGCAGCGACGGCAAAGGAACTATCACACGCCATTCTTGGTAACTCAGACCCCGTGGCACTTCTTATATTTTTTGCCAGAGCCGCAGGGGCAGGGATCATTCCGTCCCACTTTTTCTTGTGAGCGCACAACCTGCTGCACAGTCTGCTGATCGCCGCCTCCAGCCATGCGAGCCTGTTCGAGCTCTCGGCGTTTGCGCCGCATGAAAGCTTCTTCCAGGTCATCAGCGGACGTAGCGACCATGCGCGGTGGACGCCGCCCGTTCCCATCTCCGCCGCGTTGCGCGGGCACGCCTGCCTCCGGACCTTGTCCCGCCGCTCCACCAGATTGTGGGCCAGCAGCAGCCGCATCCGGAGGACGCTCCAGAATCTGCATGAGGTACAGATAGCGCACGGTGTCTTCCTGGAAGCGTTGCAGCATGGCCTCGAACATCTCGAACGACTCGCGTTTGTACTCGACCAGCGGATCATGCTGGCCATAGCCACGAAGACCAATACCTTCCTTGAGGTGATCCATGCTCAGCAGATGATCTTTCCACTGCGAGTCAAGCACGCTGAGCATGATCATGCGCTCGTGATGCCGCATGGCCTCGGGACCGATTAACTTTTCTTTTGCGTCGTAGCGTTCTTTAAGCTTGGCGAAGACAGCGTCGCCGAGTTCCTCCCGATTCAGCGCGTCAGCCTTTACTCCTTCGGCGAGGAAATCTACGCCGAATCGAGTGAAGACCGCATCCTTCAGGCCCTTAATATTCCAATCATCAGCGTGAGCTTTGGGCGGGCAATCTTCATTGATCAGATCACCAAGAATGGCAGAGACGTAATCTTCGAGAATGAGCTCCCTCTGATCCATGCCCTCGAGCAGCCGGCGGCGCAGACCGTAAACCGCCTCGCGCTGCTTATTCATTACGTCGTCGTATTCGAGGAGATGTTTGCGGGATTCGAAATGTTGTGCCTCGACTGCCTTCTGCGCCGTCTCGATGCGGCGCGTGATGAGCTTCGACTCAATCGGAATACCCTCTTCCATGCCCAGGCGCTCAAGTAACTTCGAGACCCACTCCTTGGCGAAGATGCGCATCAGATCATCTTCAAGGGCGAGGTAGAAGCGTGAAGAGCCGGGATCACCTTGGCGGCCGGCGCGCCCGCGAAGCTGGTTGTCAATGCGGCGCGACTCGTGCCGTTCGGTACCGAGAATGTGCAGGCCGCCGACGGCGGTGACTTCGTCGTGTTCTCTGTCGGTCTGCTCTTTGTAGCGGTAGAGGGCCTCGGTCCACTTGTCGGTCGGAACAATGTATTCGTTCCCGTTGTAGTAAAACAGCGAGGTCTGGCCGTCTTCCTGTGGACCTTCAATCTTGCCCTGCGCAACGCGAACAGCCTGCGCGATTCCCCTCTTCACCAACTCCTGCTTGGCCATGAATTCAGGATTGCCGCCAAGCAGAATGTCGGTACCGCGCCCCGCCATGTTGGTCGCGATCGTGACCATACCGTGACGTCCAGCTTGCGCCACGATTTCGGCTTCGCGTTCATGGAACTTGGCGTTCAAGACTACGTGCTTGATGCCTTTTTTCTTCAGCAACTCGGAAAGACGCTCAGACTTTTCGATCGATGTTGTGCCCACGAGCACGGGTTGTCCGCTTTCGTTGAGCTTTTGAATTTCATCCGCGGCCGCGAAGTATTTTTCCTTTTCGGTGCGGTAGACGACGTCAGGATTCTCCAGCCGCAGCATTTGCTTGTTGGTGGGAATCACCACGACTTCCAGCTTGTATATCTTGTCGAATTCCGTGGCTTCGGTCTCCGCCGTACCGGTCATGCCAGCCAACTTTTTGAACATGCGGAAATAATTCTGGAAAGTGATGGTGGCGAGTGTCTGATTCTCGCGCTCGATCTTCACGCCTTCCTTGGCCTCAATTGCCTGATGCAGGCCGTCAGACCACCGCCGTCCCGGCATCATGCGGCCGGTGAATTCATCCACAATGATGACTTCACCGTCCTTGATGACGTACTCCACGTCGCGGCGGTATAGGGCATGCGCTTTGATGGCGGTTTCGACGTGATGCTTGAGCGGCCAATTCTCCGGGTCGGCAATGTTGCCGATGCCCAGCAGTTGCTCGACCTTTTCCCAACCTTCTTCGGTGACGGTGATGTTGCGGTGCTTCTCGTCGACCACGAAATCGCCGGTGAGTTGCGCAGGCTCGCCCGGAGGTCCTTCGATCTCCTGGCCCTTTTCCAACTTGGGGATGATGCGGTTTACTTTGTAATACTTGTCAGTCGATTCCTCGCTGGCGCCCGAGATGATCAGTGGCGTACGGGCCTCATCGATAAGGATCGAGTCGACTTCATCGACGATGGCGTAGTGATGTCCGCGCTGCACGCAGTCTTTAAGGTCGAACTTCATGTTGTCGCGCAGATAATCGAAGCCGAACTCATTGTTGGTGCCGTATGTGACGTCGGCGGCGTATGCGGCGCGGCGTTCTTCATCATCGAGATCATGCACGATCACACCGACGGTCAGGCCGAGAAAACGATAGAGCTTGCCCATCCATTCCGAGTCGCGTTTGGCCAGATAGTCGTTGACCGTAACCACGTGCACACCGCGGCCGCTAAGGGCATTGAGATAGACAGGCAGTGTGGCAACCAGGGTTTTGCCTTCGCCGGTCTTCATTTCGGAGATAGTACCTTGGTGCAGCACCATGCCACCGATCAGCTGCACATCGAAGTGACGCATGTTGAGCACGCGGCGTCCGGCTTCGCGCACCACGGCGAAAGCTTCGGGAAGAATTTCGTTGAGGACTTCCTGTAGAGTGTCGTATCGCTCTTTTTCAAGCCGCTTCCGTCGATCAGGATCGGGCTCTCCGTCGGCCTCGGCGTCGACTTCCACCTCCGCTGTGGGATCGCTACCTTCGACGTCGAACCGACTCAGCCGCTCCTGGATGCGCTGGCGAAACTCGTCTGTCTTGGTGCGCAGTTCAGGGTCGGCGAGCTTCTGCATCTGGGGCTCGAGCGCATTGATGGCCTCAACTTGAGGCATCAGCGCCTTGATGACCCGCTCGTTCTTGGTCCCGAAAATCTTGGCTATCAGAGAGTTAATCAACCTTGACAATCCTTCTGAGGGCGGGAACAACCGCCGCATCAGCACTGACTCTCAGGTCTGGTCCGAGGGAGTAGTGAGAAGCCATCCTCCACGTTGTTCTGCGAGACCTCAGCGACCTCCAGCGCTCTAAGATTCCAGAAATTGACCGCTGGCAAACCACGGATGCAGCGGATTTCATGTATATTTTCCCGACCACCCGATGCCAACTTTCTACGACCGCTTCGTTGAGTGCGCGGAGCGGTGGCCAAACAACCCCGCTGTTGAACTTCAGGGGCACGACCACCTTGAAGGTTACACCTACGCGGAAGTCCGTCAGATGGCCGAGTCCGTGGGGCGATGGGTGACCGAGAATGGCTTCGCACGCGGCACGCGGCTGGCAATTTTGGCCGATAACCATCCTCGTTGGGTAGCTGTGTATTTAGGGATCATCGCCGCAGGTTGCGCTGCCGTTCCGCTCGACACCGCATTGCATGCCGACCAAGTCGCCAAGCTGCTGAAAGATAGCGGCAGCTCAGCGCTTTTCTGCGACGCGAAGCATGCGACGGTTGCACGGCAGGCAGTCGAGGGTCTGGCGGCACCTGTGGTGCTGATGGATCCGGAACGCCTCAAACAGACTTCTGTTCCCGAACGCTCGATGGGAAATCTGTCGGCCATCTTCAGTGCGGGCCCGGGGAAATTCACTCCCGTAAACTCAAAACCTGACGATCTCGCTTCCCTCCTTTATACGTCAGGTACAACATCCGACCCCAAAGGCGTAATGCTCACGCACGCCAATGTGCTGGCCGAGGTCGAAGCTGTCTTCAATTGGGTGGACATTGGAGCCAGCGATGCCCTGCTTGGCGTGCTGCCGCTGTTTCACGTGCTGGCGCAGATGGCTAACTTGCTTCTGCCATTAGTGAAGGGATCGCGGGTGGTCTATCTGGAAACTCTAAACACCACCGAGTTGATGCGAGCACTGCGCGAGCGCAACATTACCGCTTTTGCAGTTGTGCCCCAGTTTTACTACCTGATTCACGAGCGAATTTTTCAGGAGGTCGCCAAGCGGGGCCCCTTTGCGCGGAAGGCTTTCAAGGCCTTGCTGACCTTCAACCGTTCACTGCGCCAAGTTGGAATCAATGCCGGTCCGATGTTTTTCTCGAAAGTGCACGAAACTCTGGGCAAGAAGATGCGCTACCTGGCCACGGGCGGATCGCGTTTCGATCCTGCCATTGCGTATGACTTTTATGCCCTGGGCATCGACGTTCTTCAAGCCTATGGCCTCACCGAAACCAGCGGTGCAGCCTTCGCCAACTCGCCTCACGACAACGTGATCGGCTCTGTCGGACAGGCGCTGAAGGGAGTGGAGGCGAAGATTGTCGACGCGGCTCAAGAAGACGGCGGGCCGAGCGTCGGCGAAGTCGCGCTACGCGGCGCAATTGTGATGAAAAGCTACTGGAGCCGGCCGGACGCGACCGCTGCCGTCATGCGCCGAAGAGATCGAGGCGCACTATTTGAAGTCGCCATTCATCAAGGAAATCGCGGTCATCGGTCTCGAAGGTCGTCCAGGTGACGGTACCGGGGATCGGTTGCACGCTGTTGTCGTTCCCAATTTCGACACGCTCAGGCAGCGAAAGATCGTCAACGCAAAAGAAGTCATCCGCTTCGACATCGAAGGACTTTCTTCGCAGATTGCCTCTACCAAGCGCATCGGCGGTTACGAGATATGGCAGGACGATCTGCCCCGCACTACAACCCGCAAGCTGAAGCGTTTTGAAATTGAGAAGCGTGTTCGTACAACGCGGGCACGGGGTACCAGCGCTGATTCTGACGTACCCCTGGAACAACCTCTCACGGGTGACGAAAACCAGTGGCTCGAGCGACCAGAAGTTAAGCGCGCACTCGAGATTGTGCGCGACTCGGCCCGGACGGCGACGTCGGCCATTCGACCCAGCCATAACCTTGAGCTCGATCTCGGGCTTGATTCCATGCAACGGGTCGAATTGCTGAGCCACCTCGAAGGTGCATTAGGCAGCGACGTCGAAGAGTCGCGACTGGCAGAGATCTACACCGTGCGCGATCTGGTGGACGCGGTGCTCGAAGGTGCCGGAATCGAAAGCGGGCCAGAAAGAAAGACGTCCACGTTCGCCGGTTGGAGGGCGATTCTGGCGGAGGACCCGGATGATCCTGAAATCCTGGCGCTGTCGAAGCCACAGCCGGTCACCGACAGGGCTTTGTACTTGTCGTCACGCCTGCTGCAAATGATTGCTCTGGACTGTTTTGATTTGCACGTGCAGGGGATCGAGAAGTTGCCCGGAAACGGTCCTTACATTCTCTGTTCGAATCACCAGAGCTACCTCGATCCTCTGGTGATGGCCAGTATTTTGCCGAAAGAAGTCTTCTACCACCTCTTCGCCGTTGGGACGAGTGACATCTTTGGCGGTGGAATCATGCGGCGGCTGGCGCGCTGGATCAGGGTGGTCGTATGCCGGTGGCGATCGAGGGCTTCCACGACGTGTGGCCGAGGAACAGGTCGTTTCAAGGTTTCAAGCCGCTGAAGATCGAGTTCGGCAATCCGATTTATCCGCCGCCCGAATCAGAGGCGTCAGAAGCGGCGTATGAGAAGCTGACTGCGGAGTTGAAGGCGCGGGTGATAGCGAATTGGGAAAAGCTCCGCCCCGCATGATTCCGATTTAGAGCCTCTCCATCCCGTCTCCATACCCGTCGGGAATTTCTGGCGCTACTTCGCTCTCGGATGGGTCTGGTCGTACACCTGCAACACATGTTTCATCGAGAGCTGGGTGTAGCGCTGCGTAGTAGCCAGGCGCTCGTGGCCGAGCAGTTCCTGAATGGCGCGCAGGTCGGCGCCTTCTTCCAGCATGTGGGTGCCAAAGGCGTGACGCAAAGTGTGTGGGTGAACGTCCGGCGACAACCCCTTCGTAATGGCGATTTTTTTCACGATGCGGCCGACGCTGCGTGTGGTGAGTCGTCCGCCGCGCCGGTTGATTAGCAAAGCGGGCGTGTTCTTGTGCAGTTCGGCGAGAGCCTTCTGCCGCTCGGGCAGATAAGCAATCAGTGCACTCTTCGCGGAGCCTCCGAAGGGCACATAGCGCTCTTTCTTTCCTTTGCCACGAATGAGGATCGCTTCCGCACTTAGGCGAATGTCGTCGATGTTGATGCCGGTCAGTTCGGAATTGCGGATGCCGCATCCGTACAGCAATTCCAGCATCAGCTGATCGCGCTCGGGAAAGGCCGATGCTTCCGGCATCCGGCCATCGAGCACAGAGTTCATCTCTTCAATCGTAGGCACCCGCGGCAGTTTCTTCGGCAACTTGGGCGTGGATACGAGCTTGGCCGGATTCTGCTCCACCACGCCCTCCCGAGCCAGCCAGCGATACAGCGAACGCACCGCCGCCAATGCCCGCGCCACGGAAGTCTTGCTCAATCCTTTTTCGTAGAGTTGCGACAGGAACCCTCGCACCGCAACGTGATCAATATCCTTCCAACCGCGCGAACCGACGAAGGAAATCCGTGACAGCCTTGCCGACGATAGTGTTTGCCTTGGGCATGGTTGATTGTCGAATCAACAATTTGCTCATCGCTGCTTCGCCCGCGGATGATGCTTCTGATAAACCGTCCGCAACCGGTCTAGCGCCAGATGCGTATACGCCTGAGTCGTCGAAATGTCGGCATGGCCAAGGATGGTCTGCACGGTTCGTAGATCGGCGCCATTCTCCACCATATGCGTGGCGCAAGAATGTCGGAGCATGTGCGGCGACGCGTGGCGGCCCGAGGCCAGCGACGCGGTTCGCACCATCTGCCAGACCCTCTGACGGGTTAGTCTGCGGCCGCTACGGGCAATGAAAAGCACTGGCGAATTCGTGACTGGTGCCCTCGCACCTGCTGCCGCCGCGACTGCACCGCGCTTCCCTGCCGCCAGCAACGGTCGCGAGTGCGTCAGATATTCCGTCAGCGCCGTTTGCGCTGATCTGCCCAGCGGGACGACGCGCTCTTTGTCGCCCTTGCCCCGCACCAGCATGTATCCGGCGTCAAGTTTCAAGTCTTCGAGCTTGGCATTGATGATTTCAGAGACGCGCAGCGCTCCTGCGTACAACACTTCGAGCATAGCGCGATCGCGCGCGGCCAACGCGGGCAGCTCTTGCCCTTGCCGCGGGGCATTTCCCCGTGTGAGCGGGGCCGCCAAGGTCACTT
>WNGK01002821.1_pt1 | contig 19833 bp, 19 predicted proteins | sample 5400601 | NCBI WGS metagenome assembly WNGK01 (sample SAMN13153376, study PRJNA577476) | soil metagenome | isolation source: 60 cm soil or saprolite under Garry oak tree replicate 1 | place: USA:California | collected 2016-06-15
CGACATTCTCCTCGTCGTGCACGATCTCGACCCGGTCGATGCCGGGCAGGGTGAACGCCTCGGCGACCAGTGCCGCCGCCGCCGCGGTCGCAAGCCCGCGGCGGATGTGCCCGACGTGCACCCAGTATCCGATCTCCAGCCCGCCGGGGCCGATTCTTGCCATCAGGCCGCAGCTCCCGGCCACCTCGCTGGCTGGCACGGTGATCGCGTAGTTGAAGGCATCCCCGGATTCCCAGTCCTGCTCGCATTGCCGCAGGAACTCGGCGGCGCTGGCTGGCTGGTAGTCCGCTGCCCATGGCATCCAGGGCCGCAGGTGGTCAAGCGACTCGGCCACTGCCAGGTACAGCTTCTCCGCATCCGCGACCCGCCACCTGCGCAAAGTTACTGGCCCGTGCGTGAGGATCTCCGCGGCCGTTCCATCAGCCGATCATCGCGGCCGGGCATGGCCTCGGCAAGCTCATTTTCCGCCCGGGACGTGCCGTGGCCGGTCATAATCCGCGCGTCACTGCCCTGACGGTAACGCATGGTCAGCCATAATCGGACTCATGTCGCTTGCCGATCTACTCACGGGCCGTAGCGGGCTCGCTGACCGGCTGCCGCATCGGCTCGATGAGCTGCGCGGCCCTGCCCGTGGCGTCATCGTCCTGCCGCGGCACCTGTCGTGGCCGGGGATGCGCGAATTCGATCTCTCCGACGACAGGGTCCGGCGCAGCATGTACGGCATCGTTCTTACCCAGGGCCGGCGCAACGACGTCGCCCGTTTCCTTAACCCGGGGCTGCTCAGGGAGGACTGGCCGCTCATCCGGGCCTCGCTCGACCCGAAGCTGCGCCGGTGGTGCGAACGCCACTTCGCCCTGCGCGGCTCCGCCGACCTCCAGGGACGCAACGCTGATCCTCCAGGGATGCAGCGCTGATGACGCCACGTGGTGTATTAGCCGCACAACGTATGTAACAAACCGAGGCCTAGCGACGGCCTGTCCTGGCGAAGGCGGCCCGGCTGACGGCCTGCCCGTGCCCTCGTGACTAGCTGGCGGCCGCGTGCCAAGGTGGCGGCATGCGCAAATACGTCATCATGGGGGTGCAGGGCAGCGGCAAGGGCACCCAGGCCACAATGCTCGCCGAAGACCTCGACCTTGTGCACATCAGCGTCGGCGACATTCGCCGAAGACCTCGACCTTGTGCACATCAGCGTCGGCGACATCTTCCGCTTGAATGTGCAGCAGCACACCAAGCTCGGCGCGCAGGTCCGCCGGACCATGGCGGCCGGCGAGCTGGTCGGTGACGACCTGGTGGAAGGGGTCGTGAAGGCCCGGCTCGCCGAGCACGACTGGAACTTCGGTTTCATCATCGACGGCTTCCCGCGCAACGAGCGGCAGGCGGAGTTCTTCCTGGAGAGCTACGACATCGACGGGGTCATCCACCTGGACATGCCCGACAGCGAGGTCCGCCGCCGGGTGCTCGCCCGGCGGCTCTGCTCGGGCTGTGGCATGGACTACAACCTGCTCGCCAGCAGCCCGCAGGAGGCAGGCAAGTGCGACGTCTGCGGTGGCGAGCTGATCCCCAGGGAGGACGACACCGAGGAGGCACTCGCCGTCCGGCTCCGGGACTACCACCAGAAGACCAATCCGGTGCTCGACATCTTCCGCCGCAAGGAGTACGTCGTGACGGTCGACGCGCGCCCCGACCGGGAACTCGTGCAGCAGGCGATCCGGGCCAAACTTGGCCTGCCGCCGCGTGACCTGCCGAGGCCGGCGCCTGCCGCCGACAGCAAGGCAGACGGCCAGCCAGGCGGCAAGGCAGACGGCCAGCCAAGCGGTCAGGCAGGCGGTCAGGCAGCCAGCCAGCCAGGCCGCGGCCAGCCAAGCGGTCAGCCAGCCAGCCAGCCAGGCGGCGGCCAGCCAGGCGAGTGAGCCGGTGCGGATCATCATCGCCCCCGACTCGTTCAAGGGCAGCATCGGCGCGGCCGCGGCCGCCGCCGCCCTGGCCGACGGCTGGCGCGGCGCCCGCCCGGGCGACGAGATCGGCTGCCTGCCGCTGGCGGACGGCGGCGAGGGCACGCTCGACGTGCTCGCCGGCGCCGGGCTGGCCGCCCGGTGGCATGCGGCCACGGTCCGCGGCCCGGCCCGGCAGCCCGTCGCAAGCTGCTGGCTCGAGCTCCCTGGCCGGACGGCCGTCATCGAGCTGGCCCGGGCCAGCGGACTGCCCCTGCTCGCCAGCCCGGATCCGCTCGGGGCGCACACCGCTGGAGCTGGCGAGCTGATCAGCCGTGCGCTGGACGCGGGGACGGTGCGAGTCATCATCGCCCTCGGCGGGTCTGCATCGACGGACGGCGGCACCGGCGCGCTCAGCGCGCTCGGTGCGCGGTTCCTTGACGCGGCGGGGAACCCGCTGGCGGCCGGCGGAGGAGCCCTCACCTGGCTGGCGTCGGCCGATCTCGGCGGGCTCCGGCCACCGCCGCCCGGCGGGGTCACCTGCCTGGCCGACGTCACTGCCCCGCTGCTCGGGCCGTTCGGCGCGGCGGCGGTATTCGGCCCGCAGAAAGGCGCCGGCCCCCGCCAGGTCGTCGCCCTCGAGGCCGGGCTCGCCAGGCTGGCGCGGCTGCTCGGCGGCGAGCCGACGGCGCCCGGTGCCGGAGCGGCGGGCGGCGCCGGATACGGGTTTTCCGCCGCCTGGGGCGCGGCCATCGTGCCAGGCGCCGCCGAGCTCGGCCGGATCGCCGGCCTTGACGCCACGCTGGCCGGCGCCGACCTGGTGATCACCGGCGAAGGGCGTTACGACCGGACATCGACGGCCGGCAAGGTGGCAGGCGCCGTGCTGGCCGCCGCTGGGGTGGCCGGCGTTCCCGTCGCGCTGGTGGCCGGCTCGATCGCGGCCGGCTCGATTGCGGCCGGCTCGATCGCGGCCGGGCTGCCGATCGGCCGCTGGCAGCGGGCAGTGTCGCTGACGGACCTGGCGGGCAGCTCCGCCGCCGCGCAGCAAGACCCCGCGCGCTGGCTCGGCCAGGCCGGGCGGCTGCTCGCCGCGGACTGGGCGTGAGCCCTCGCCTTTGCTCGCCGCGGACTAGGCATAAGCCCCGGCCCTTGCTCGCCGCAGACTGGGCGTGAGCCCCTAGCCTTAGCTCGTGCGAGAGATCGCGGTGTTCAGCGGCAGCGCCCACCCCCAGCTCGCGACGGAGATCTGTGCCCGCCTGGGGGTGCCGAGGCGGCCCGTCATCACCAGGCGCTTCGCCAACGACTGCCTGGAAGTCCAGCTGCAGTCGAACTGCAGGGAACGCGACGTCTTCCTGATCCAGCCGCTCGGGCCGCCGGTCCAGGAGCACCTCACCGAGTTGCTGCTGATGCTGGACGCGGCCCGCGGTGCGTCCGCCGCCCGGGTCACCGCGGTGATCCCGCACTACGCCTACGGGCGCTCGGACAAGAAGAACATGCCGCGGGTGTCGATCGGCGGCCGCCTCGTCGCCGACCTGCTGGTCACCGCTGGCGCGAGCCGGGTGCTGACCGTGACCCTGCACGCGCCGCAGGTGCATGGCTTCTTCTCGGTGCCGGTCGACCACCTGCACGCGCTCCGCGAGCTGGCAGGCCATTTCCGCGGCCAGGATCTCGCCAGCGCGGTCGTGGTCTCGCCGGACCTGGGCAACGCGAAGCCGGCCGCGGCGCTCGCCCGGACGCTCGGCATCCCGGTGGCCGCGGGCGTCAAGGAGCGGCAGGACGACGAGCGGGTCACGATCAGCTCGATCATCGGGGACGTGGCGGACCGCGATGTCATCATCCTGGACGACGAGATCGCCCGCGGGACCACCGTCATGGAGCTGCTCAGCAGGCTGCGCGAGCAGCAGGTGCGCTCGATTCGGGTTGCCTGCACGCACGGCCTGTTCTCGGATGGCGCCCTGCAGCGGATCGCCGCCCAGCCCGACGTCGCGGAGATCGTCACCACCAACACGGTCGCCATCCCGGACAGCAAGCGGCACCCGAAGCTGCATGTCATCTCGCTAGGCCCGGTGCTGGCCGAGGCGATCCGCCGGATCCACGAGGGCGAGTCGGTCAGCGCGCTGTTCGACGCGCCCTGACCTGCGTGGCGCGGCAGCGGGACCGGATTCCTCGGCCCGAACGGCTCGGGCAAGCCCGATATGGGATTGTGACACTACCGCTGCCGCGGATCACGAGCCGACGTGTGATCCGCCACCACACCCGCCGGCGGAGAGGTACGCCAGCCGGTGAACGCATGCTTCGCCGGCCGGGTCATCGGCGGCAAGCTCACCACTACCGATGAGGCGCCGGAGGTTGCCTGGGTACCGCCGGCAGGGCTTGACGGCTACGACATCCACCCCTCGATCAGGCGGCGCATCGTCCACGGCCTGGAAAGCGCCGCCGCGCCGCACGCCGACTAGCTCGCCGCGCTGGAGGAGCGGCGAGCCAAGCTCATCACCGGCTCGGGGAGTGACGGCTCGCCCGGCTGCCGCGGCATCTCACGATCGGAGACTCCGCTTGCCGCCGCGTACCGGCTGCGCACAGCGACCCGGACCTTGCCGATGTGCAGGGCCTGCCCACGATAGTGCCGACTTCCACAGCCTCTTCGCCGCGGAACATGCCCCGCCGTCCGGCACTGCGCGCTGGGGTTACCGGTCCGGCGTCACCGGCAGGTCATCACAGCCTCAGCCGTGACCAGATCGCTTCGCGTGCCGACGCGGAGCGGCCGGCAAGGTCCACGGCCAGGGCTACGAGTTCCTGGTGCGACATCGCGGTGAGCCGCCCAGCCAGGTCGTCATCGCCGCCGAGGACTGCCCATGCCAGCGCCGCCATGTGCGCGCACAACCCGGCGTCGCGGCCACGCGGGCACGGGCACTCACCAGCCAGCGGCCTCTCGCCGTGGTGGAGCAGCAGCTCGCCGGCGCTGATCCCCTCACCGGGCAGGCAGCCCCACACCGAGTACTCGTCCCAATCTAGATCCCCGACCTGCCCGGCAAATCCCGCCCGCGGGCCAAGCCGGCCGGCGTGGCAGAACGCTCCAGGTCGCGACGAGCAAAGCCCGGCGTCAGCATGGCACGCCTTCTCCCCGCACCGGCACGTCATCGCCGGCGCCGGGATCATCGTCCGCCAGGCCCGCCAGCAGCGCCGCGGCGGCGGATGTCTTCGCCGCCGCTTTCGACCCGCCCGTGCCCCGTGCGCGGACCTGCCCGGCGATGCCCGCTACCCGGGCGGTCACCGTGCAAGAGAACACCGGCCGGTGCGCGGCACCGTCCACCCCGGTCTCCCAGGCCAGGTCGGTGACATACCCGGCCTGGGCCAGCTCATTGAGCGCCTGGACCGGCGCCCCGCCGATGGCCGCCGGCGCAGGCGGCGGCCCGCCAGCAGAAGTCGGCGCCGCGAGCACTGCCGTCGCGCCACGCGCGCCGCCGTCATGCTTCTTATGGTCCTTGCCTGGCGGCGGCGGCACCGGGCCCGCGGATCCGGTCAGCGTGCCGTCGGCACCGACTCGGACCCCGGCCTCCCGGAGCCAGTGCCGCAGCGTCGACGTGGGCACGCCCAGCTCATCACCGGCCGCACGGATCGTCGCCCCGCGATGCAGGAGAGTCTGTGCGATCTCTACCAGCCGCGCCCGACCGCGCGCCGCGCCGACGGGCAGGCCTCGCCGCACTCCCGCATCCTGCTCCGCCGCGGCCAAGTCGCTGCCGGCTGCGGCCAGGCAGGCCAGCGAGCAGTACAGCCCCACCCGCAGATGCCGTCCGCCACCGCCAGCCGCACGCTCCAGCACATACCAGCCAGCCGGAATCCACCGGCCCCGTGCCGTCAGCCGGCACGACCGGCAGTAAAACGACCGCTCCACGCTCTGCTCGAACGGGCGCGAGGCCGCCGCGTCCACCCTGCGGCGCGGCCATCCGGCAGCAGATGACCCCGATTCCGGCACAGCACAAGGATGCCAGCCCGGCGCCACCGGCGCAGCAACCACCGGTAACCCCTGAGCCCACGCCACCGCGGCACGCGTCAACGCGAACCCCGCAAACACCGAACTCAATCCCGCCGACCTGCATGAGCCCGGGCAGGTTACGGTCGATCGCGTCGAGTGTCGAGGACGCCCAAACCTCGATGATCTGCGTGCGGGCCACCGCACGGCCGGCACGGCCACCAGACGCTCATATTCGCCAGGCGCTCTCCGGCCAACATCGGTGGCTCGCCAGCGTGGTCGCGCTCCGTGATCGCGCTCCGTGATCGGCCATCGGCGCCAGGGCGCACCCGAGCCGCCTGCGGCGCAGGGCGCATGATCGGCTAACAAAGTACAGGCGGTTTGCCGTCCAGGTAGTCGCGTATCCGAATACGGATGGATTCGTGCATCTGCATATCCGCCACATCTTCGAATGCAAAGAGGTCGACGGCCGTAGACTCGCTGCTGACCTGGAGCGAACCGCCTTTGATGGTGCACGCAAGGCAGATGCTAAATTCTTGCCGAACTTCTCCGTCGTCGTAGGCGAATACGTGACCCGGATCTGAGTAAACGCCAACGATGCGCTCTATCTGGACATCAAAACCGGTCTCTTCCTTAACCTCGCGAATAGCAGAATCAGCCAGGGTCTCGCCAATGTCCATCACTCCGCCGGGGAGTGCCCAGTTACCCGAGTCGCTACGGCGCTGGAGAAGAATTCGGTTTTCATCATCCACGACAATAGCAGACGAGCCGACTACGAGAGAATTCGCGTCGGGAGCGTCCGGGTCGTGATAGTAGTCAACACGTCCCATCTACTGATCCTCACAACGATGTGACATTGTCGAGCGCAGGCCGTGATTCGGTCCATATCGCCTCGAACTGTTGTGCATAGGACTCGAAGAGCCCCGCGGGACCAAGTCGCTTGAGATGCAACAGAGGGTGCTGGTACCCATGCAGCTTATACAGATAGGGCGTGATCAGCATCTGGTCATCGAACCGGTAAAGCGCATTGTAGAGCGAGGCGCCGTGATAGCGAATCTCCACGCCAACACTAGAGAACAGCGGTTCCAGGTGACCCATCGTCGAGCGAATCCTGCCGGGCAGTGTGCCGCCCAGTTCTTCGAGAGCGTCCCGCGCCTTAACCTCTGCCCCGTCTGGATCAGCTAGCGCGATACGAACCCGAAGGCCGCCCAGGCCGCTGACCCGGGCACCCGGGTCGCGTACGTCGACAATGACCCGGTAGTCGTCGCGCATGCGAACGCGCTGCTGGCCGGCGCGCCGACGGTCGCAGTTGCGCATGCCGATGTGCGGAACCCGCGTCACCTGATGACGCTGCCCGCGCTGCGGGCGCTTATTGACTTTGATCAGCCGGTCGCGGTCCTGCTGGTCGCGGTCCTGCATTTCGTCGAAGACAGCGAGAGCCCGTGGGCGATAGCGCGATGCATTACCGGCCATCTGGCAGCCGGCAGCTATCTGGTGGTCTCGCACGTGACCGGTGATGAGATCACGGCGGATGCCGCCAGGCAGGCACGCGAGATATACGACGGTGCATCGGCACCCGGAGTGACCCGCAGCAAGGACGACATCGAGAGATTCTTCGACGGCCTGGAAATGATTCCTCCCGGCGTCGTGAATGTAGCCGCGTGGCGTTCCGGTCCGCGTCGCAGCGGGACGTCCGGCCCGGCCCTGTTCTATGCCGGGATCGGCCGCAAGACTAGCGGCATTCCGGGGAGGCAGCAGTGACACGCGAACAGGCTGAGATCGAGAGGCAGATCGAGCGCGCCTATCCCGGCTATCACGTCTGGGTCAGTGACGAGGGCTGGTGGTATGCCTCCCGGGTGAATTCCCGTGCGCGCGGCCAGTCGCCCGCCGTGTGCGGAGCGAACCCGGACGAGCTCACTTATGAGCTGTCAGCGGAGGAGACCGCCGCCCTGCACGTGGCCACCATCCTGGGCTAGCTGCTTGCCTGAGCCGTACCGGGGACGGCCGTTGCCGCCCAGCTCATCCGCGAGAGGGCAGCGGCACCTGCCAAGCCGGGTGCTCGCCGCGCTCCCGACCCGGTTATCTAGGGGCCTGGCGGCCAGCGGCGCGCTGGCGGTAGGAGCGGGACTTCGCGCGGGCGCCGCAGACCCGCATGCTGCACCAGCAGGCGCTGCGGGTGGGGGAGCGGTCGTAGAAGGCCCACTGGCAGTCGTCGGCCACGCAGGCCTTGAGCCGGGGCCAGGTGCCCTGGGCCGCCGCGGTGGCGGCGATGAGCAGGATGCTGGCGAGCGCCCCGGCGGGCCCGGCCGGGGAGGGAACGAGACCGACGCTGCCGTCCCCGGCCACGTCCAGCTGAACCGGCAGGCCGCCAGCGGCGCCGCGCAGCGCGCCCGCGGCAAGCTCAAGGTCACCGGCCGACGGGCGCGCGTGGCAGCGCAGCACCCTGCGCAGCGCCTCCCGCAGGGCGACGGCACACTCCAGGTCGCCAGGCCCGGCCGCCGCGGCGGCGGCGACCGCGCGCCCGGCCGCGGCGGCCGTCGCGGGCACACGGCCTGCCGCCGGCCAGCGGCGCAGCCAGCCGGTCAGGCCTTCGATGCTGGCCAGCTCGTCGGTGCCCTGCTCGATGTCGCGGGTGTTGACGAACGCGCGCACCAGCTCGAGGTCGCCCGGTGCCGCGCCGGACGCCATGCCGCTATCCCGCAACGCGCTGGCCTTCCGTCATCACCACCTTTGAAGCTTAGCTGGTTGCGAAGGGGGCAGCGGCAGACAGATGATGGAGTCACTAGCATTGCGCTGATGCTGGTGATGGCGAGGCTGATGCTGGTGATGGCGAGAAAGAGCCGGCCTGGATGACGGTGCAGAGAGCGCCGGCCTAGATGACAGTAAGGGCTGGAATAGGTGACAGCAGGGCCGGGCCTGGAGGACGGGATCGGCCCAGAGGACGGGAGCGGCCTGGAAGAACGGGAGCGGCCGGGAAAACGGAAGCGGCCGGGCTCAACTGCGGCGAGGAGGCTGGGATGAGTGACTGGGTGATCATCGGGGTGCCGAGCAGCGCGGGCGCGCACCATGCTGGCCAGGAACATGCGCCGGCCGCGCTGCGCCGGGCGGGCCTGCCGGACCGGCTGCGGGTGGCCGGCCTCGCGGTTCAGGACGCCGGGGACCTGCCGGGCGCGGTCTTCGCCGTGGACCGCGAGCACCCGCACGCCAGGAACCTGCCGGCCGTCGCCCGGGTTGCCCGGGAGACGGCCGACGCCGTGGCCGCGGCCGCCGAGCCCGGCCGGCTGCCGCTGGTGATCGGCGGCGACTGCACGATCACGCTGGGCGTCATCGCCGGCTTCCGGCGCCGCCATCCCGACGTCGGCCTGGTCTACCTGGACGGCGACACTGACCTCGGCACGCCGGAGAGCGGCGGGTCGGGCATCTTCGACTCGATGGGCGTCGCCCACCTGCTCGGCCGCGGCGCCGCTGAGCTGGCCGGGCTGGCCGGCCCGCCGCCGCTGCTCGACCCCGCCCGGCTGGCGATCATCGGCGCGGACCCGCGGGAGACCGGCGATGCCGACCGGAAATTCCTGTCCGAGGCCGGCGTGAGCCTAGTGGAGGCGCCGGAGTTCAGCGCGGATCCCGCCGCGGTGGCAGGCAGCGCGATGGCGCGCGCGGCTGCCGCGGGCGGGCCGGTCCTGGTGCATTTCGACGTGGACGTGGTGGACTCCGGCGACCTGCCGCTCGGCAACTTCCCGCACTACGGCTCGGGCGTCAGCCTCGATGCCGCGATCACGGCCCTGGCGGCCATGCGGGCGCACCCGTCCTTCGCCGGGCTGGTGCTCACCGAGGTCAACCCGACTCACGATGGCGACGGCAGCCTGCTCGGCCGCTACATCCGGGGGCTTGTCAGCGCACTGGCGGCCGGCCGGGCAGAATCGGGATCATGACGGAGACACCCGGACCTGTCCGGGCCACCGAGCTCACCGGCGGCGAGCGGGACGAGCTTTACGAACGGCAGGCGGCGCTGTACCCCGGTTTCGCTGAGTATCAGGCGGGCACCAGTCGTACCATTCCGGTCATCGCCCTGGAGCGGGCCGCCTGACCAGGCGGGATCGGGACCTCAGGAAAGGCAGATGGTGAACCACCCGGCGGAGGAGTACCGGGCCGAGCTCGACTTCGAGATCACCTTCACGAATGGCGGGAGCTTGCGCGGCCGCGAGTTCCGGATCGACATCGAGCACCCGGGGATGACCGAGGACGAGCTTGCCGAAGCGCTGATCCGCGACCTTGGCCTGCTGATGGTGGGCCGGGTCGATATTCACAGCCGGCAGGTGATGCGCGGGCAGCACCGGCGCGCCCAGCCAAGGCCGCCGGTGCCCGAGCCTGCGGCGGCACTGGAACCGCTGGCGCCGCTGCCAGAGCCCGGGGCGCTCCCGGACCTGCACGACGTGCACGACCTGCATGACGTGCAGGAGGTGCGGGGCCCGGACGGTCCGCAGGGACTGGACGACCCGGCTGCGGCAGGCGACGGCCCGGACCAGGCTGCGGCAGGCGACGGCCCGGACCCGGCCGTGCCGCAACCGGAGCAGGCCGAGCCAACGGCGCCGCGGGCAGAGCCAGCGAGGCCGGCCTCGGCGGCCACGGCCAGGACGCGGCACCGCGCCGATCTCAGCCACGTGATCGAGGACGGCATGATCACCTACCCGGGTCTGCCGGTTCCGCAGATCAGGCCGGAGTCGGTCAGCTCCCTCGGCCGCGCCAGCTATGCGCCCGGCGTCGAGTTCCGCATCGGCGAGGTCACCATGTGCGGTAACACCGGCACCTACCTGGACAGCCCATTCCACCGCTATCCGGACGCGGACGACCTGTCCGAGCTGCCGCTCGGCAAGCTCGCCGAGCTGGACGGCGTGCGGGTGGACGTGACCGGCAGCGGCCAGCGGGCCATCGGCCGCAGCCAGCTGCTGCCCTATGACTGCCGCGGCAAGGCGGTGCTCATCCACACCGGCTGGGACCGGCACTGGGGGACCGGCGAGTACTTCAGGAACCACCCGTTCCTCACCGCGGACGCCGCCACCTACCTGGCCGGCACCGGCGCGGTGCTGGTCGGCATCGACTCGCTGAACATCGACGACACGGGCGACCCGGAGCGCCCTGTGCACTCCCTGCTGCTGGCGGCCGGGATACCGGTGTGCGAGCACCTGACCGGCCTCGGCGAACTGCCAGGCGCCGGGTTCCGGTTCAGCGCGGTGCCGCCGAAACTGCGGCCGTTCGGCACCTTCCCGGTCCGCGCCTACGCGACCTGGTAACCAGGCCCGGGCGCCCCGGCTCCGTTGGCACCGGCACGTACCCGCCGCAGACCGCATCGGCCGGCGCCACGGCCAGCGGCAGGGCGTCATGATCAGCCTGGTGCTCGCGCCGCCGAGCTGACCCGCCGCTCGAGCTCGAGCAGGAACCGCTTGCGGTCCAGCCCGCCGCCGTACCCGGTCAGGCTGCCGTCCGAGCCGACCACCCGGTGGCAGGGCAGCACGATCGCGAACGGATTCTTCCCGTTGGCAAGCCCGACCGCGCGGGACGCCGACGGCTTGCCGATGCCGCGGGCAAGCTCGCCGTAGGAGACGGTCTCGCCGTACGGGATCTCCCGCAAGGCGGCCCAGACCCGGTGCTGGAAGTCGGTGCCTGCCATCGCCAGCGGCAGGCTGAACCCGGTCCGCTCCCCGGCGAAGTACTCGGCCAGCTCCCGCGCGGTCGCGGCCAGCAGCGCGGCATCCGGCCCGTGCTGGCCGGCCGGGCCGGCGCTGGCCACGGTGCCGGGCAGATGCCGCTGCGCGTCCATATAGACGCCAGCGAGCGCCCGGCCGGCCGCGACGAGGGTCAGCGGCCCGATCGGGCTGGCCACCACGCATTGCGTAAATCCCGGTGTTCCGTCGCTTGCCGTCATGACATCTCCTTGTGATCCGCCGGACCGGCGGGAAGCCGGTTGATCGCGTGCTCGCCAGTTGCCCACAGGTACTGCACCGCGTACGAGCGCCACGGCCGCCAGGCGGCGGCATGCCGCCTCAGTGCGGCGGGGGTGGCCGGAAGCCCGAGATCGCGGGCGGCCATGCGAACTCCAAGATCAGTTGGAACGAAGGCATCGGGGTCACCCAGCCCCCGCATCGCGATCGTCTGCACGGTCCATGCCCCGAGGCCGGGCAGCGCGGCCAGTCCGGCCCTGGCCGCTGCCCAGTCGCTGCCCACGCTCAGGTCGATCGATCCGCTGGCCAGCGCCGTGGCCAGGGCGGCGAACGAGGCCCGGCGGGACGCCGGCATCGCGAGCGTGACCGGATCCACCGCGGCCAGCGTGGTCATGTCGGGGAATAGCCTGCTCAGGCCGCCGGCCGGGTCGTCCACGGGCTCGCCGTGCGCGGCGGCCAGCCGGGCCGCGTGCGTCCTGGCGGCGGCGGTGCAGACCTGCTGGCCGAGCACCGCCCGGACCGCGAACTCCGCCGCGTCGACGGTGCGCGGCACCCGGCGACCCGGTGCCTTGGCGGCCAGCGGAGCGAGCACCGGATCGCCGCCGAGCAGGTCACCGACCGCAACCGGGTCGGCATCAAGGTCGAGCAGCCGGCGGCAGCGGCTGATCGCGACCGGGAGGTCGCGAAGGTCGGTCAGCGCGAGCTGGCAGCCGATGTGCTCGGGACCCGGCTGCAGCGCCACGACCCCGTGCCCATGCGGCAGCCGCAGGGTCCGCCGGTAGGCCCCGTCCCGCCACTCCTCAACGTCCGGCACCGCCGTGGCCGCGAGATGGCCGAACAGGTTGTCCGGGCAGAGCGGCTGGCGGAACGGCAGCCGCAGCGAGAGGACGCCCGAAGCGGCGGCCGCCTGCCCGCCGTTCGACCGGCGGCGCAACTCGGTGGGGGACAGCGCGAACACCTCGCGCACGGTGTCGTTGAAGGCCCGGATGCTGGCGAAGCCGGCTGCGAAGGCCACGTCCGCCATCGGCAGCGCCGTGGTCTCGATCAGCAGCCGTGCGGTTTGCGCGCGCTGCGCCCTGGCCAGGGCCAGCGGCCCGGCGCCAAGCTCGGCGAGCAACTGCCGTTCTACCTGGCGGACGCTGTAGCCGAGCCGGGCGGCGAGCCCTGGCACCCCGCCGGCGTCGATCACCCCGTCGGCGATCAGCCGCATCGCCCTGGCGACCAGGTCGGCGCGCTCGTTCCACAGCGGCGACCCGGGCGTGGCGTCCGGCCTGCACCGCTTGCACGCGCGGAAGCCGGCCTGCTGAGCCGCGGCGGCGCTCGGGTAGAACCGCATGTTCTCCGGCTTCGGCGGTACCACCGGGCAGCTCGGCCGGCAGTAGATCCCGGTCGTGATGACGGCCGTGTAGAACCAGCCGTCGAACCGGGCGTCCTTCGACTGGACGGCCCGCACACAGCGGTCGGTGTCCTCGTGCATTCCCTCAGCATCGGGGCTCTGCCCGGCCTGAGTCTAGCGAGAAAACGACATCAACGCGGCGGCCCCGGATATCGCGTTGACACTCGTACACTGTCCGATATAGTACATCGTACGAGAAGAATTGCGCTGCTGGGATAATCGCTCGCGGCACTCGCGAGGCCGTACCTATCCTGTTCGCGCCCTGGCCCCGCCCCCGTAGCGACCTGGAGAAACTGACGTGCTGGTCCGACTGCTGCGCAGCCAGCTGCGCCCGTACGCCAGGCCGGTGGCCTTGGTCGTGGTGCTGCAACTCGTCCAGACGCTCGCCACCTTGTACCTGCCGACGCTGAACGCGGACATCATCGACAACGGCGTGATCAAGGGCGACACCAGTTACATCGTCCGGACCGGCGGGGTGATGATCGCGATCAGCCTGGTGCAGATCGTCTGCGCGATCGGTGCCGTCTACTTCGGCGCCGCCGCGGCGATGGCGGTCGGTCGCGACATCCGCCAGGGGGTGTTCAGCCGGGTGCAGGCGTTCTCCGCCCGCGAGGTCGGCAGGTTCGGCACCCCGTCGCTGATCACCAGGACGACCAACGACGTCCAGCAGGTGCAGATGCTGGTGCTGATGACGTTCACGCTGATGGTCGCGGCGCCGATCATGTGCGTCGGCGGCATCATCCTGGCGCTGAACCAGGACGTGCCGCTGTCCTCGCTGGTGCTGGTCGCCGTCCCGGCGCTCGGCGTGATCGTGGCCATCATCATCTCCCGGATGCGGCCGCTGTTCCGGCTCATGCAGGACCGGATCGACCTGATCAACCGGATCCTGCGCGAGCAGATCACCGGCGTCCGGGTGATCAGGGCCTTCGTCCGGGACCGGAGCGAGCGGGAGCGGTTCCGCGGCGCGAGCACCGACCTGATGGACGTCTCGGTGGGCGTCGGGCGGCTGATGGCCTACATGTTCCCCTCGGTGATGCTGGTGCTGAATTTCTCCAGCGTCGCCGTGCTGTGGTTCGGCGGCCACCGGGTGGCCAGCGGAGGCATGCAGATCGGCGCGCTGACCGCGTTCCTCAGCTACCTGATGCAGATCCTGATCTCGGTGATGATGGCGACATTCATGTTCATCATGGTGCCGCGGGCCGAGGTGTGCGCCGAGCGCATCGTGGCGGTGCTTGACACCGAGCCGAGCGTCGAGCCGCCCGCCCGGCCTGCCACGGTCCGGGCGGGCGGACTGCGCGGCTACCTGGAGCTGCGGGACGCGGAGTTCCGGTACCCGGGCGCGCAGCAGCCGGTGCTCAGCGGGATCAGCCTGATCGCCAGGCCGGGCGAGGTCACCGCCGTGATCGGCGGCACCGGCAGCGGCAAGACGACGCTGATCGGGCTGGTGGCCCGGCTGTTCGACGTAACCGGCGGCGCGGTCCTGATCGACGGCACCGACGTGCGGGAGCTGGATCCGGCCGTGCTGTCCGCCGCCGTCGGGCTGGTGCCGCAGCAGCCGTACCTGTTCTCCGGCACGGTCGCGTCGAACCTGCGGTACGGCAACCCGGACGCGACCGACGACGAGCTGTGGCAGGCCCTGGAGATCGCCCGCGCCAGGGACTTCGTCGAGCAGATGCCCGGCGGCCTGGACGCGGCCGTGGCGCAGGGCGGCACCAGCGTCTCAGGCGGCCAGCGGCAGCGGCTGGCGATCGCCAGGGCGCTGGTGCACCGGCCGCCCATCTACCTGTTCGACGACTCGTTCTCGGCGCTCGACTACGCGACCGACGCCGCGCTGCGCGCCGAGCTTGCCCGGCAGACCGCCGACGCCGCGGTGGTGATCGTCGCGCAGCGGGTCAGCACGATCCGGCACGCGGACAGGATCGTCGTGCTTGACGAGGGCCGGGTGCTGGCGACCGGCACGCACGACGAGCTGATGGGCACCGATCCGACCTACAGGGAGATCGTGCTGTCCCAGCTCACCGAGCAGGAGGCGGCGTGAGTACGGCAGCGAGCGGCCGGGCGGCGGGCAGCGGCCGGGCGGCCGGGCCGGCCGGCGGGCCGGGGGAGCGGGCTACGCCAAAGCGCGGTCCCGGGCCGGCCCCCGGCAGCATGCGGCACGGGCCGGCCGCGTTCATGGGCGGCATGTCCACCGAGAAGTCGCTCGACTTCCGCGGCTCCAGCGGCCGGCTGCTGCGCGCGATGCGGCCGGAGCGGCCGCTCGTGCTGCTGGCGCTGGCGCTTACCGCGGTCAGCGTCACGCTGTCGGTGCTCGGGCCGCGGATCCTCGGCCACGCGACCGACCTGATCTTCTCCGGCGTGATCGGCAGCCGGATCCCGGCCGGGGTGACCAAGGCGCAGGCCGTCGCCGGGCTGCGCGCCCGCGGCAAGGGCACCCAGGCGGACATGCTCAGCTCGATGCAGCTGACCCACGGGGTGGACTTCACCCAGCTCGGGCACGTGCTCGTCATCGTGCTGGCGATCTACGCCGCCGCGTCCGCCGCCATGCTGCTGCAGGGCCGGGTGACCACGTACATCGTGCAGCGGCTGGTGTTCCGGATGCGGGCCGACGCGGCGGCCAAGCTGTCCAGGCTGCCGCTGAGCTACTTCGACCGGCAGCCCCGCGGGGAGATACTCAGCCGGGTCACCAACGACATCGACAACCTGGCCCAGTCGCTGCAGCAGACCCTCAGCCAGATGGTCACGTCGGTGCTCACCATCGCCGGCGTGCTCGGCATGATGCTGTGGATCTCGCCGCTGCTCGCGCTGATCGCGCTGGTGACCGTCCCGGTCTCGGTGCTCACGGTGAGCCGGATCGGCAAGCGCGCCCAGCCGCAGTTCGTCCGGCAGTGGTCGACCACCGGCAAGCTGAACGGCCATATCGAGGAGATGTACACCGGCCACTCGCTGGTGCGGGCCTTCGGCCAGGCGGATGAGTCGATGGCGACGTTCACCGAGTACAACGACAGCCTGTTCGAGTCCAGCTTCCGAGCGCAGTTCATCTCCGGCACGATCCAGCCGGTCATGATGTTCCTCGGCAACATCAACTACGTGCTGATCGCCGTGGCCGGCGCGCTGCAGGTGGCCAGCGGCTCGCTGTCGCTCGGCTCGGTGCAGGCGTTCATCCAGTACACGCGCCAGTTCAGCCAGCCGCTCACCCAGGTGGCGAGCATGGCGAACCTGCTGCAGTCCGGCATCGCCTCGGCCGAGCGGGTGTTCGCCCTGCTGGACGCCGACGAGCAGGCGCCCGACCCGGCCGAGCCCGAGCGCCCGCTGGATGTCCGCGGCGCGGTGGAATTCCGGCACGTGTCGTTCCGGTATGCGCCGGACACCCCGCTGATCGACGACCTGTCGCTGAGCGTGCGGCCCGGCCAGACGGTCGCCATCGTCGGGCCGACCGGGGCCGGCAAGACCACCCTGGTCAACCTGCTGATGCGGTTCTACGAGGTGACCGGCGGCCAGATCACCGTGGACGGCGCTGACATCGCCACGATGACCAGGGATGAGCTGCGCGGGCTGACCGGGATGGTGCTGCAGGACGCCTGGCTGCGCCGTGGCACGATCGCGGAGAACATCGCCTACGGCGCGGCTGCCGCGACCCGCGAGGAGGTGATCGAGGCGGCCACCGCCACCTACGTGGACCGGTTCGTGCGGATGCTGCCGGACGGCTACGACACCGTGCTCGACGACGAGAGCTCGAACGTCAGCATGGGGGAGCGGCAGCTGATCACGATCGCCAGGGCGTTCCTGGCCCGGCCGGCGATCCTCATCCTGGACGAGGCGACGAGCTCGGTGGACACCCGCACGGAGGTGCTCATCCAGCGGGCGATGAACTCGCTGCGCCGCGGCCGGACCAGCTTCGTCATCGCGCACCGGCTGTCCACGATCCGCGACGCCGACCTGATCCTGGTGATGGAATCGGGCCGCATCGTGCAGCAGGGCACCCACTCCGGCCTGCTGGCGGCGGGCGGCGCGTACGCGCGGCTGTACGCGGCGCAGTTCGCCCAGGCGATGGCCGAGGTGGACTAGCCGGGCTTCCGCTCAGCCGAACCACCAGAACACCACAACGAACCACCAGAACACCACAAACCTACCTAGGCCCCGCGCTACACTGCGCGTCGTGCATTCGCGTTCGGTGTTCGCCGACCCGTCCGGCCGCCGACGCAGGAATATGCGCCTGCTGGGCGCCGGCGCCGGGGTGGCCATCGCGGCCGCGCTGGCCCTGATCACCGTCGGGCTGGCCGGCGGGCCCAAGGCGCCGTTCATCTCCTGGGCGCTGCCGCGCCAGGCTGGCGCCCAGCACACGGCCGGGCACGCTGGCCCGGGCCAGGCAGGGTCCTCCGCACCGTCAGCCGGCGCCCCGGCGAAGACCCGATCCCCGTCACCGGCCGCCGACCCGCGCCCGTCGCCATCCGCCGACCGGCAGCCGTCACCGAGCCCGAGCACCTCCGCCACGCCAGCGCCGACGAACCCGGGCGGGCGGACGCCGTCGGCCCAGGCCCATTCCAGGACGCCGAACCCGCACAAGTCAACCCATGGCCCGTAGGCCGGGCGCAGCACCAGGCAGCGGAAATCACCGGCGGAGCCGCACCCCGCGGGGGCACTGGATCCTGGTGAGCATGATCGTGCTCACCTTCATGATCGGGCTTATTATTGAGGGTTACACCCGCGGTGTGCTCGGTGAGAACAGCGCGAACGTCCCGCGCGCCGGGGAAGCCGCGGCCCCGGCCGCTGTACTGCACGGCGGCCCGGTGCTCGACGCAACGGGCGCCAGCCCGCGCAGCTACTCGATGCCGTCCCGCACCGTGGCGCTGACATTCGACGACGGACCGGACCCGGTCTGGACGCCGAAAATCCTGGCCATCCTCCGCCGCTACCACGTGCCAGCGACATTCTTCCTGGTCGGCGCGCACGTGGCGAGCTGGCCTGGGCTGGTGCGCGAGGAGGTCGCGAACGGGGACCAGGTGGGCTCGCACAGCTACACCCACGCCAACCTCGCCGCATCGGGCTGGCGCGAAGGGCTTGAGCTGACGCTCACCCAGAACGCCCTGGCCGGTGCGGCAGGCGTGCGCACCCGGTTGCTCCGGATGCCGTTCTCAAGCAAGCCGGATGAGCTCTTCGCGCCGGACTGGCGCGCGGCCAGGGAGGCCGGCCGGGACGGCTACCTGATCGTCCTCACCAATCTCGACAGCAAGGACTGGGCCAGGCCGGGAGTTGCCAGGATCGTGGCCGCGGCGATGCCGCATGGCCGCCGTGGCGCGATCATCATGTTCCACGACAGCGGCGGCGACCGCAGGCAGACGGTCGCCGCGCTCCCTGAGGTCATCACCCGGCTGCGGGCTCGCGGGTACCGGTTCGCGACGGTCACCGGCGGGCTCGGGCTGCCGGCCGGGGATGTGCCAGCGACGACCGGGCAGCGTCTCGTTGGAGACGTGCTGGTGCTGACCCAGCAGGCCGCGGACGCCGCGATCGGACTGCTGGCGATCCTGCTCGTCATCGCAAGCACGCTCATCGTAGCCAGGCTGTTCCTGCTGGTGGGATTCGCCGTCGCACACCAGCGCCGGTTCGGCCGGGCCCCGCCTGCTGTGCCGCTGGCGGGCATGCGGCCGGCGGCGGGGGAGCAGTATCCGCATCCGCAGCATCCGCAGCATCCGCAGTACCCCCCGCAGTATTCGCAGTACCCGCAGTACCCGCCGCAGTACCCGCAATACCCGCCGCAGTACCCGCAGACAGGGCGGGTTTACGCGCCCGGCGTATCCGTCGTCGTTCCGGCGTACAACGAGGCGGCGGGCATCGCCGCGACCGTACGCTCCATGATCTCCAGCAGTTACCCCGGCTGGGTCGAGGTAGTCGTCGTGGATGATGGCTCGTCCGACGGCACGGCCGGCATCGTGCACCGGCTCGGGCTGCCGGGCGTCAGGCTGATCAGCCAGCCCAACGCGGGAAAGCCGGCCGCGCTGAACCGCGGCATCGCCGAGGCCAGCTACGACATCCTCGTCCTGGTCGACGGCGACACCGTCTTCCAGCCAGACACCATCGAGCGCCTGGTGAGCCCCATGCGAGCCAGGGACGTCGGTGCGGTGAGCGGCAACACCAAGGTCGGCAACAGGAACGGCATCCTGGGCCGCTGGCAGCACATCGAGTACGTCATGGGCTTCAATCTGGATCGGCGGATGTTTGACATGCTCGGCACCATTCCCACCGTGCCGGGCGCGATCGGGGCGTTCCGCCGCGCCGCGCTGGCAGCGGTAGGCGGGCTGAGCGCCGAGACGCTGGCCGAGGACACCGACCTGACGATGGCGCTGTGCCGGTCGCCGTGGCAGGTCGTTTACGAGCCGGCCGCCATCGCCTGGACCGAGGCGCCAGCCAGCCTGCGCCAGCTATGGCGGCAGCGGTACCGGTGGTGCTACGGCACTATGCAGGCAATGTGGAAGCACCGGCGCGCTCTGGTGCAGCGCGGGCCATCGGGCAGGTTCGGCCGCCGCTGCCTCACCTACCTCGCCCTCTTCCACGTCATGCTGCCGCTGCTCGCGCCGGTCGTTGACGTGTTCTCCGTGTATGGCC